>SDBV01005899.1_pt1 | contig 17144 bp, 21 predicted proteins | sample 2277081 | NCBI WGS metagenome assembly SDBV01 (sample SAMN10402039, study PRJNA504765) | marine sediment metagenome | isolation source: marine sediment core GS10_PC15, 223 cmbsf | place: Arctic Ocean: Southern Knipovich Ridge | collected 2010 | reverse complement strand
GAGTAGCAGGACTAATCTTTATAATGAAGAATAACTTTGGCTTTACAGATAGGCAAGAATATACAGGAGCAGATGGTCAACCAATATCAATCAATCTTATTAGTTTTAATCAAAAAGCTAAGAAAACGAGCCCTTAGATTGCGTTCTAAGAGCTTTTTATTGTAGAGTTGACTATTGATACCTCTATGTTTAAGGCTAAGATTCAAAAGGCTAAACGAACAGTACATAATAATTTTAAGGCTAAGATATGCGATTCTACCACCATAGAGTAAAGACCAGCTCAACCTACATTGTTTACAAGGTTAACGGCTAACTCCCGTTGATCTTCACGCATCCGCAACCACCGCACAAACCCTCATAACCAATCAAGGATAACTACTCAACAGGGTACATAATTCAATAATAACTACTCACTAAGGTACACTAACAATGACTAAGCTATTAACTATCCCTTATAACTATGAGCCTAGACATTACCAGTTGAAGGTATTAAGAGCCTTAGATGGTAGTAAGAAAAGAGGAGTTGCAGTCTGGCATAGAAGAGCTGGTAAAGATAAGACAGGGTTGAACTTGATGGTTAAGAAAATGTTTGAAAGAATAGGAGTTTACTACTACTTCCTACCAACATACCAACAGGGGAGGAAAATTATTTGGGATGGTATAGATAAATCATCCTTCAAATTCCTCCACCACTTCCCACAATCCATAATCAGGAAGAAAAACGAAGCTGAGATGAAGATAGAATTAGTCAACGGAAGCTTATTTCAGGTAGTAGGAACCGATAATATAGATAGCGTAGTGGGGACAAATCCAGTTGGATGTATCTTTAGTGAATATGCCCTACAGAATCCGCAAGCGTGGGACTTCATCAGACCCATTCTAAGAGAGAATGAGGGCTGGGCATTGTTTCTATATACCCCTAGAGGGGAAAACCATGGGTATGAGTTATATGAGATGGCTAAGACAAATCCAGACTGGTTTTGTGAGATGCTGACTATTAATGATACTGGGGCTATTACCGAGGAGGATATTGATAAGGATAGGAGAGAGGGAATGCACGAAGATTTGATTCAACAGGAGTATTATTGTTCTTTCAAGGGAGCAGTACATGGAAGTTATTATTCAGCCAACATTAAGAGAGCTGAGGCAGAGGGGAGATTTACCAGAGTTCCTTATCAGGAGTTAGTGCCTGTAGATACATTCTGGGACTTGGGGACTTCCAGAAAGAAGACCGATGCTACCAGTATAATATTTGTTCAGAATGTAGGAATTGAGATTCATGTGATTGATTACTACGGAAATTCAGGAGAGGGGTTGTCGCATTATGTGAAGATGTTGCAAGAGAAACCTTATGTTTATGGAAGACATTATGCTCCACATGATATTAAGGTGATGGAGCTAGGCACAGGAAAGACTAGGTTGGAGATGGCAGCTCAATTAAATTTACATTTTGATGTTTTACCAAAAATTAAGTTCGCTGATGGAATAGAGGCAGCCAGAATGATGTGGTCTAAGGTATGGTTTGATGATGAAAAGGCAGGACACTTGATAAAAGCTTTGAAACATTACCGAAAGGAATATGACGAGAAGTTAATGAAGTTTAAGGACAGACCTTTACAAGATTGGTCGGCTGACCCTGCTGATGCTTTCAGGATGATGGCTGTGGGGAATCAAGATTTAAGGAAGTTAGGGTTCTACGACCCAGAAGAAGAGGAGTTAAGGAGAATAAAAGAGAGGGAGCAGGGGTTGAGAGACCCACTGAACCCATTTAGAGCGTTTTAGAGGTAATAGTTTTAGCAGGGATGCAATACAGAGATTCTCACTATAAGGGTTAAGGTATTACCTAACCTCCCAAAGCAGAGACGAGAATCAGAGTATTGAGAGCAATGATTGACTGACAAAAATTGTGTCTCTGCTAAAGCTATTAGGGTAGCTTACAAAGTAATATGCCAGTAAAAACAGAAGAAAAAATTAAAAAAACAGACAAAAGCCCTTTGCAAGAGCAAAAGGAGTTTGAAGATTATGAAGCTCCTGAGTATACAGATAAGGAGAGAATTTATTTAGCTAATCTTCAGAAGAAACTAGAAACAGCTCAGAAGTTGAGAGACCAAATCCATGAAGAGTTTGATGGATTAGATTTTATCTCTTACTGGCAATCAAATGAGAGGGGAGCCAATACTTATATTGCTCCGATTGTGAATAGGGGTGATTCTTCTTTTCAGTCTGGTACTTTAAGAAATAAATTGTTGGCTTTTTTGTCTACCTTTGAGGGCTTGAACTTAAAAGCTGATATTTCAGCGTTTACCGAGGGAGAGGTTTTTATTAATAATTTAGGAAATGCACTAGAAATTATCATTGAAAAGACTGAAGAGGTAGAGAACGATGAAGAAAAAGGAATGCTAAGACGATATGAGATGCTAAAGCACGGTTATGTTTTTGTAGAGGAACTATGGGAAGAGAGATGGGAAATTCGGAAAAAGCTTCAAAGTGGCTATTTTGGGCAAAAAAAGAAGGTTAAATGGAGTACAGTCAGGAAAAAAATCCCAGGAATGCCTAAAAGGAACATTCTTTCTGGTCTTTCGGTATATTTAGGGAGTATTAGGCAATATTTAATCTCAGCACAGCCTTATTTGTTCACAGTAGAGATTATACACAGATCAGAAGCTGAACAGCTATACGGACAATTTGAGATGTGGAAGTTTGTTTCAGAGGATATAAGAACTTTAAGTTCAACTTCTTCAATGGGAATGATAGAAAATGCTTGGAGGTTGTTTGAAGAGACTAAAAAAGAGCAGGTTGAGGTAATTAAGTATCAAAATAAGCCAGACAATGAGTTTCAAATCGTTTTAAATGGTATTCCAATGCTTCCTATTGGTTTTCCTTTAACAGAAATCAATGGAGATGGGGAATATACAATAATTCAACAGAATTTAGAACCAATTAGACACGATTTTGCTTACGGAAAGTCATTTATCTTTAAAAATAAGAATATAGTAGCTGTTTTAGACGAAATGATGAGGTTGGGAGTGTTGAAAACTCAGAAATCTTTTCTACCACCTTATTTGAATATGTCAAATAGAGTGCTTTCAAGAAAAATGTTTATGCCAGGAGAGATTACTAGAGGTGTAAAGACAGGAGAGGTCGTTCCACTTAATGCTAACGAGGCCCAAGGAGTAACAGCTAGTGAATTTGCAATGATAGCTGAGGTTAAAAGATTTATTGATGAGAATACTGTTTCTCCTACTTTTACAGGCTCAAGAGAGAAGGGAACTAGGGTTACAGCTACCCAGATAATGGAAATACAGAGACAAGCCAGGGTAATGATGGGATTAATGACTTTATCAGCTGGTTTGCTTAACAAAAAGCTTACTATTAAGAGGTTAATGTTAGTTTTAGAGAAATGGTTTGACCCTATTGATGAAAGACTAGACGATGCTAGAGAAGCTATTAAGAAAAAATATAGAAAGGTATCGGTTGAAGCTGATGTTGAAAAGGAGGGTAGAGGGTTCAAGATGGTTATTCCTTCAACAAAAATTCCTAGTCCAGAAAAAATTAGAGATGCTGAGGATGCTCTTAAAAAGAAAATAGGTAAACCCATAAGGTTAATGTTCCTAAACCCAGAACAGATTAAGAACATAAAGGTTATTTGGGTTGTTAGGGTTAATCCTAAAGAGAGGAAATCAAGTGAATTATCAAAAATATTATTCGGACAAATGATTCAAGATGCACAAAATCTTGGAATGAATCTTAATCAAGAGTTTGTTCAAAGAAGATTCGCTCAGGTATGGGAAGAAGATCCAGCTAAAATGTTTTCTAGTGGAGCTCCCCAGCCAGAGACAGAAGAAGAAATAAAAAGAGTTGAAAAGGCAAGGATTTCGCCACAAATTAAATTGCCTGGAGCTGATAATGTAAAAGCTTCTCCAGCACCTAGATAAAATTATGGTAGATCATCCATTAATTAGAGAATTAAGAAAGTCAGCAAGTAGCACTAGAGTACCTAGTGTTAGTAGAGGTGCATCCACGGGTGTTAGAAGAGATGTTAAGACAAAGGCTGCTAAAGTAAGAAAAAACATTGTTAAAAGACCAGGAGGTATAGTTACTACTCCTGCTAAGAGAGGACAAAAATTAGCATAAAATGAAAGACTTAATACCAAACGAACAAGTTAAACTAATGAGGCATCTTTTAGCCTCAATAGACTTATCAGATATAGATAAAATAGACAAAGAAAGACTAGATGATGAAGAGTTAATGAGTAGAGCTATTGCGGCAGAAGTATTTTTTATTCAGCACTTTGATAAAATTCTTAAACTTTTTGTAAACGAACAATTAAAATTTATTGCAACAGAGGCTACAGATAAAGAGAAACTAGCTTTTGGTAGAGGAACGATTAATGCTTTTGCAATAATTAATGAATGGTTTGACGATCAAGTTAGAACAGCTAGATCACGTCAGTCAAAAAAAGAAGAAAGAGAAAAGGGAGGAGTCAATCCTTTATGAATACGACTACGCTCCGTGCAAGCGTTAAAAGCACTGTAGGTCGGTCGACATAATAATAAAAAGTAAAATAAAATTCATTATGGCAGAATTATATGACGAGAAAGGTGAGGTAGTTGAGGGTGCAATGACTCAAGATGAAATAACCGAACAGACTGAAAAACTAGAAAAGGAAAAAGAAGAATTACTGGAAGAAAAGGAAACTGAATATACGGAATCAAAGAAAGAGCTTGAGGAAAAGATTACTGAGATGGAAGAAGAGATGGAAAAGTTTGGCAAGAAAGATTTAAACTTCGGTAAGCTTAGAAAGCAGAAAGAGGCAAACGAAGAAATTCTTCAAAAAGTAGAAGAAAAGTTCAAGGGAGAGATTGAAGATATTAAGAAAAACATTGGAGAGAATAAGTTTGAAGTAGTGTTCAAGAATGTAGTGGGAGAACAAGAAACAGAAACTGAGAAAAAGATTAAGGAACACTATAATAGCTTTGAGGGTGCACCCAAAGACAGAGATGAAATGGTATCAAGAATTAAGAATTCTTACTTATTAGCCACAGGAGACCAGCTGACTTCACCTCTTAATAGTGGTGTTATCGGAACTGGTACAGGTTCTCATCCTAAAGTTAAGGGAACCGAGGGAAAGATTACGGATGATGGTAAGGATTTGGCAGGTAGGTTAGGCATAAAAGAAGATGAATTGAAAAAGAATAAACTAATATGAGTGAAGAAGAAAAACAAGCAAAAGAGAGTACAGCTGCAAACGAAGTGGTAGTTACCAAAAAGTTCCTTGAAGATTTAAAAGAAAGGCTTGGTAAGCAGGATCAAGAGATTGGAGTATTGAAAGCTATAGCTGATAAAAAGGCTTTGGCTGCCTATCATGCTAGGAATAAGACTAAACTTGACTCAATAGTTTCTGTGAGAACAATGGAAGTGTTTGATGAAGATGCAAATGAAAGTAGGACTAAAGTAGTAGTGGGGTGGAGAACTATTAAGAATAAAGTTTATCAGGATGCAATTACGAGAGCATGGAAAGAAGACCAAACAATAGAATTGTATTATCTGGATGATACTAAACAAACAATACCCTTGCTCGATTTCTTTAGAAGTTATGCAAGTGTAGAATGCCGAAGAATAGGACAGATAGAAGATAAGGGTGAGATAACCTTAAAGGTTAAGAGATTAGACAACGATAAGGAATTCTTAATTGGAACATCTTTCGTTAATTAGTTTTAGAGGCGTAGGGAGTATAGTTTCTTTGTGCTATCTCCCTACAAAGAATTATGAAAAAATACAAAGGAAAATATGTAGGACCCAGAGAAATTAAAAGTGTAACAAAGATTAAAAAAACTACTTTATTGGGAAAACCGAAAGTTAAAGTAGTTTATGAGCAAGAGTTGCTTGGAAAAGATAGTGAGATTTTACCTCTTGAGATAGTAGATAAAACTGCAATGGATGGACCGATAGACTGGACTGCCCTAAGAGAGGAAAGAGGAAAGCCAGTGATTGAGCAGGTTATGGTTCTTTTAACAGAGGCAGAACTAACAAAAAGTGAGATTGAGTATATTATGGGACCGAAATTAGTAGAAACTATTAATCTGGCATTTTCAATGGCTAATGAGAAATTATGGGGAAAGTCATACGACAACATTACAATGAAAGATGCAGATGAAGCTTTAAAAGGAGAAATTGAAAAACCAAAGGTGTAAAGGTAGATAGGTAGGTTCAATTCCTGCCAACACCTCCGCTAATTCGCTACTGCGTTACAGAAGCGAACTTACCTCCCAGCAGAGAAGCTGTAAACCTCGGTGAGTGAGTCATAAAAGAAATTGAGGGGTCGAATCGATTTCTATATTAATTTAAGATTGATTGAAACGAAATGGCTATTAAATTACATCGAGGAAGAACAAAAATGATTCCATTACCTTGGACTACAGGACAGACCGTTACAGCTAATAGTTTAGTTGGAATGACTTCTGGACAATTAATTCCTGGAGTTGCTGGAGTAGCTCCTGCAACCCTTGTGGGTGTTATACATCAAGCGATTACATCTGCTTCTGACGTATATACTACTCAGGGGAATGTTTCCATAGAAGTACCTATAGAGACTAATGTGGAGTGGTTGTGTGATGTTGATACAACCGAAGCATTAGTATTGTTAGACATCGGAAGCTTTTTTGACATTAGTTCAGTAAGTGGAAAAACCAACAGTCACGTTGACTCTGGTGAAACTACTGAAGATGTTTTCTGGTGTGTAGGATTTGTTTCAGCCACTCAAGGAATATTTGTACTAAATATCGGTTTAGGTGCGGACACTGAAACTGATTTAGGTGCATAAATACTATGGCAGAACTTAATAGAACTACTCTTAGTGATTTTGTTAAATTAGCTAAAGTTATTTGGATTAGAGGGGCTGAATCGGTAAAAAATCATATGATTGATTCTGGATTCGTTAAGGTTATAGATATCCCAGAACATACTGGAAACACCAGAGAGTTTTCTGAGATAGATACCAACGAATACTTAACCTACAAAGGTGAAGGCGATCAAGCTGCAAGAGGACAAATACAGCAAGGATATACTGCAACAATGACTCACTATAGGATGGCTGAGAATATCGCTATCACCTATGAGATGAGAACGCAGAACAAATATCCTGAAGTTACTAATACTCTTCTCAGTGGTGGTCGTAAGGGTTGGAACAGAATTGATTTAGACCTTTCTCACCGATTAACTTTTGGTGCGGCTACCTCCTATACTGACAAAGATGGAAGGACCATTGATGTTACTACTGGAGCTGGCTCTGCCCAGCAATTATTTGACACAGATCATCCTTTAAATGGCTCAGGTACTACTTGGAGAAACAGATTGGCTAACAATCCTCGTTTATCTAAGGGTGCTTTAGAGGGCATGGAAAGGCTTGCTGTTGAACAAACCTACAATCAGTTGGGTGAACTAAAAAGTATACCCTTTGACATTCTTTGGGTTACAGCTGACCCTAATACGGTCAATACTGCTAAGGAATATCTTAGGTCTACTGCTAGTCCTGAAGCTGCTCACGCTGGAGTGGAAAATGTTTATGCTAATAAGTATAAACTTGCCGTTCTTCCTAGAGTAGCAACTACAGCTGCTGGTGCAGCCGATACTACCAAGAGATACTACTGGGGAATTGCATCTTCATTGCTAACCTCATTTTATCTTGGAATGTGGGAGAGACCTCACATGGTTGCTCCTTCAGCTGGTTCAAACGCTGAAGACTCTCAAACAGATGGTTGGGACTTTAGAAACCGAGCTGGTTATGGAATTGTCGTTGTTGGTGGAAACTTCATAAAGTTTTCGAGTGGGGATGGCGTTGCCTGATAGAGTTCAGGTAATGGTGTTGCTTAACAATTAAATAAGGATTATGATGTAAGTATATGAAAATTATACTTACTAAAAAATGTATTGCCTGTGGCAAAAAGTTCACAAAGAAAGTTAATGAGTCTTTAAAGGATTGGAAATATAGGCATAAGTTTTGTTCTCATTCTTGTTCTGCTAAATATAAAAATTTAGGAGAAAAAACAAGATTTAAAAGAGGGCATAAATCTTGGCTTGTTGGAACTAAAGGATTAGTGAAGGGAAATAGTGGAAGTTTCAAAAAGGGGTTAATTCCTTGGAATAAAGGAAGGAAATGGACAAAAGAAGAAAGGCAGAAAATAGCTGATAGGTCACCAATAAGAATGGGTAAAGATTCTCCTAATTGGCGTGGTGGGACAACAAAACTAAGGATAGCCATAATGTCTCTTAATAAATATAAGATATGGAGAACAACAGTTTTTAAAAGGGATAATTGGATTTGCCAGAAATGTGGGAAAAGAAATTGTAGATTAGAGGCTCATCATAAAAAAGCAATTCGGAAAATACTGAAAGAGAATAACATTAGGACTACCAAACAAGCCAAAAAATGTAAAGAATTATGGGATATTCTTAACGGACAAACTTTGTGTATTTCTTGCCACAGACAAACAGATTCTTATTTAGTTAATCAGTACTCAAGCTAAATGCCTTTCCTTGTAGGCAAGCTGGTTGGGGATTCAAACCCCCTTCCAGCACAAGTTTAGGGAATTGGTCGAACCCTAGGTAGTTTTAAAAGCTAAGATTATAACATTTACCTGAAGTGTTTAGGTGGAGGTGGATCTTAGAAAATAAAACGTATAATTAATAAAAAGCTAAACTAAAATGATTAACGGACATCAAAATTCAAGATATGGAGCAATAACAAGAATGTTACCTCCTACTTTGGGAAAGGTTTTCTTTGTTATTCATACCGACAATGCTAGTACTTTAGAATTGTTAAATGAGTTTCCAACTGATACAGATGGTGTACCTAGGGTATATGCAACTGTTTCTGGAGCTGCTACTGACAATCTAGCTGTTCAAGCTGCTTTAGATGCTTGTGTTGCAGGTAGAAACGACTATGTTATAGTTTTGCCAGGTAATGGTAATGACTATGATTTAGGTGCTAAGTTAACAATGAGCAAAAATGACGTTCATTTAATTTCACTTGAAGCTATAAATCCAAGCTCAAATAAGGTTGGTGCTAGTAGACAAGTGGTATTAGAGCAAACAGCTTCTGACGATTTGGTATATATGACTGGACAAAATTGTGAGTTTGCAGGATTTTACTGCAAACCTAAATCTGGTTATGGTACTGTTGAAGGTGGAGCTGCTGCTCACGCTGCTTATGTTCATCACAACTTGATGTACATGATAGGTACTTCTATTCCAATTGATTTCTACACACTTAAGGGTGCTATTTACATAGTAATTGAGAATAATTACTTAACCTCTAGTGCTGGAACTCAATCAAGGTGTATTGCCGCTGGAGATAGTAATACTGGTGCCATGATACAGAAGAACTATGTAATAGTTGGAGATGGTGCTACAGCGACAATTGGAATCTTTAACGGTGCATACAAGGGAGTAACACAAGACAATACTGTTGCTGCCATTGATGGAGCTGGTGCTAATGGAACGGTTACAACTGCCTTTCAAACTAATGGTGGTGTATGTAATAGAAACATCGCAAATACTGTTAATTCTGCCGACTTTACTGTTGATGGAACCTATATGGATTCTGACAACTGTGTTGGAGGCATTAACAAGCTTGCTTAAAGTATGAAACTTTTTAAGAAATTAAAGGCTTATAATAAAGAAGAGGCAAGTGATGCTATGTTTGGTTTTGGAATCCTCAAGTCGATGGATTACGAGACTCAAAAGCGTGGTCATCTCTTTATCTTTTCTTTAAACGTGAGTTCTGGTTTGTTTCTAAATAAGCTTTTCATTGCTCTATAAATCTATGGCAAAAGAAAAAGAAACTCCAATAAAGAAAGCCAAGAAGATTGTTGTTAGAGAACAAGTTGTTGAAACTGAACTTGAAAAAGTATCAGAAGAAGCAAGATTGGCACGACTCTAATAGAACTATCCTTGTGAGTTCGCAATCAGGTTCGACGGAAGTAATTGGAGAGGAGGTTATTTCTCCTCTCCAGCCTGAACGTAATAATTAAAATAACTAATTATGAAAAAAAAGTGTAAAATAAATGGATGTAATAATGTCCGAACTGGGGCTGGGAATGGAAGAATTAGAGAATTATGTTTTACTCATCATAGGGTAAAATATAATATGAAAATGAAAGGAGGTTCAAGCAAGAAAGGCAATAGAAAAGTATATGAAAAAGGAGTTTATGTACTATCAAGACAGCCTTGCTCAAAGTGTGGATGGAATAAATCTTATGTGGATAGAGACCGTATAGATAGTAAAAAAGGATATACGATAGATAATGTAAATCCTCTTTGTCCTAATTGTCATAGGATTAAAACTTTAGGACTTCTTCCCCAGTATAAAAATCGCAGAGTGAATGTGCTTTGCCTGCGTATATAAATTAAATAACAAAATACAATGAGAAACGTACAAAATTATACAATAATGGATCGTATCGCTACCTTAACTGCTACCTTTACAGTAGCGAATGCTACAGATACTTGTACCTCAGCAGCTCACGGATTAAAGAATGGCGATATGGTAGTTTTAACCACTAGTGGTACATTGCCATTAGGACTATCTACGGCTACTGTTTATTGGGTTATGGAAGCAGCTACTAATACTTTTAAGCTAAGTGCATCTCCTGTTCCTCTTTATACTACTGGATTAGGAGGAGCTGGTTATCCAGCAGTAGACATTACTGCTGATGCTACAGATACTGATACTTTTACAATGCACGATATTGGTAACAATATCTTAGTTCAAGAATATAGACACTGCATAGTATCTGTTCACGGAACTGGTAGTACTAATTTAGATATTGGTTTTGCAGGTTCGCTTGGTAAATCAACTACAAGTTATGCTGCACCTGATTTTTCAGCTACTTCGTCTAATACTAATTCTTGGGGTTGGCTTGATATAGTAAGTCTACACAACAATACCTCTATTGATGGATCGGCTGCTTCAATTAATATGGCTGGTTCAGCTGTAAATTTGATGTATGAAGTAAATACCAATGGTATGAGATGGCTTAACGCTATTATGAGTGGTTGGTCAGTAGGTGCTGTTACTATAGTTGCAAGATTATTTAACGATTAATTACTATGTTGCATAAACAGCCAGAGAAATTAACAAATGCTCAAATAAAAGCTGAAAGAGAAAAAGTTTCGAAGGAAATTGTTAGCGGAAAAGAGAAGATTGAAAAGCTAATTAAAGAAGAGACAAGGCTTACAGAAAAGCTCAGAGAAATGAGTAAGTTTTTTGCTATTAAAGAAAAAGATAAGAAGAAGCTTGAAAAGGAATTAATGGCTAAAATTGAAAAGCTTGAAAAATTCAAAGAGCAAGTACAGGCTAAGAAAAATGAGAAGAATAAGCTGAAAAAGGAGATTGATGGACTTGGTAAAAAAGAAGAAGAAGCTATAGCTATAAGTAGAGTAGAAGTAGCAAAAGAGAAGAAAGAATTAGGAAAAGGTATAGAACTACTGAAAAAGGACAAAGGCTCGTTAGAGGGGCAGATAGACGTACTAGAGAAAGGGTTGAGTAAAGCCTTAGAAGACGAGAAGGGATTAAAAGAAAGCATTAAGTCTAGAAAGACTATTTTGGTAGATTTTAAGAAGTCAATTAAAGTAGCTGAAAGAAAATCAGCCAATCTTAGTGCCTTGGTTGATAGGTATGATGACCTGGTAAAGAAAATCAAGGAAAGTAATGATGAGAGAGTTTATGTTATTCAAGCATTAGTAGTGGTTCGAGGTGAACTTAAAGATGCTAAAAAAGAATTATTAGACACTGAAAAGAAACGTGCTACTAGACTAAAAGACATAATCAAGAAAGAGCGAGAACTTAACGAAAGAGAGGAAAATATCAATAAAAAAAGAATTGCAGTCGACAATTTAGAGAAACGAATTAATAAAATGGGTAAAACTCTTCAAAAGCATTTTGACCAAAATGATATGAAGCATATTAAAGTAATCTAATGGCTAGAGTATATTCTTCAAAATTCGGAGATAAAATGGAGGCTGGAACTTTTTGGAATGAAGAAACGCCAACTGGAGCGATTAATGGTTCTAATAAAACCTTTACACTGTCTGATACTCCTAATCCTGCATCTTCATTAGAATTAGAAATTAATGGTCAGGTTGTAACTGGAGCAGGTGTTTATTCTTTATCGACAGACACTATTACTATGGTTAGAGCTTGGAAAACAGGAACAGTCTTGTATGCTCGTTTTAGAGTAGAACCATCATAATATGAAAATCAAAACAATTATTTTAATATGTATTGGACTTTTAGTGCCTTTGGCAACCCAGGGTTTTGCCCTTGACTGGGCACAAGGTGGTACAGGAAGAGTGTCTTTTGATAATGGAGATTTAATTTATTTTAGTAGCTCTTCAGATAAATTTTTAAGTATAGCCACAGGAACAGATGGTTGGGTTTTAACTATGTCTGGTAATTTACCTGTTTGGGCAGCTTCAGCTGGAGGAGGTGGTGGAAGTGGAGCCTTTACTACTACCACTGAGTCTGGAGTTATAGTTATTTATCCTACAGAAGTTACTGCTGACTGGATTTTAAGTAGTGGTGCTACTGGAACAGCTGAGGTTTGGTATGACAATTCAGCAAATCTTTTAACTATGACAGGTGATTTAAAGGTGGCTAATGCAACTGCAACTAACTCTTTTAATGTTAATAATAATTTTTATATAGATAGCACAGGAAACCTTGTTGTTGATGGGACAGCTACATTTAATAGCGACTTAACTTCTAAAAGACTTATACAGGCTCCAGTAGCTACTCAATCCATAACTGCTGTGACAGATACAATAGCAGACGATAGTTCAATGAATGAGATTTCCTCTGATGCTGATTATGTTATGACTTCAACCCCGACTATTGCCACAGGAACAGACGGACAAATACTTTTCTTAAAAAATACAGGTACCTTTACTATTGATTTCCAAGATGTAGGTGTGGTGCCTGGAACAGCTATTTATCACGCAGGTGGTGGTGGAGTGCTTTCTCCAGGTGGAATAATGAGTTTGATTTATTTGGACTCTACTCCAGGTTGGTCTATACAATCTCATCCTAATACACAGGCAGGTGGAGATGCTACTATTTTAGATGTAAGAAATGTCTCAGGCTCCACGATAGGGTCAGGAGTGCCAGTCTATGCTGTGGGGTGGAACGCTGGACAAGCTAGAACTACGGTAGCCCCAGCCGATGCAGATGATTCTACTAAAATGCCAGCCATAGGTGTAGTAGCCGCCAGCATTTCAAACAACGCCAACGGGCAGATAATAACTACTGGTGAATTGTCTAATATAGACACATCAGGATTTTCGGTGGGAAATAGTTTATATGTAGACACCACAGTAGGACAATTTACAGCTACAAGACCTTCGGCTGATGATATTCAAAAAGTAGCAGAAGTTCTCCGTGCTCATTCAAGTTTCGGGGTGATACTTATTCAGGGAGCAGGTAGAACCAACGATGTGTCTTGGAATGCAGATTTTACTAATACTACAACTACTAATGCTACAGCCACAGACCTTTCTGTTTCTGGCAATTTAACCTTACCAGCTAATTCTGTAATTGATGCTTATATACCAGACACTATAACAATAGACTTGGCTACAGCAGCTACAGCTCTTAATGCAAACCCAACTGATTGTGCAGCTAATACTTTCGCTGATGCGATAGCAGCCAGTGGGAACTTAACTTGTAACGCAATAGCAGATGCAGATGTAGGAGCTTTGACAGTATTTTATACTACTGGAGGTCAATTAAATGTAACCTCTACCCAAATGGCATCTGATGATTTTGGGGAGTTTGCTTGTGATGGAACAGACCAAGGTTGCACTTTAGATGATAGCGTGGCAGTAACGAGTTGGAATTTAACTACACCTACCATAACTAGTGGTTTAACATTCGCTGATGTTGATATTTCACCAAACGCAGCAGGGGAGTTGGTTTATGACAATACAGTAGCAGGATTTCTTGATGGGGTATTAGCTTGGTATGACGATGATGCTATAAAATATCTTGCTGACTTTGCTACCTTACCAGGAGATGCACAAGACGATTATGTTCTGGCTTATGATAAGGATTTAGATGGACTTTACTTTAAGGTTGATGCTTCGGGAGGTTCTACAGCTTGGGATGATATTGGAAATCCGGATGCTAACGATGAGATAGACTTTGCGGCTTATGTAATCGAATTAAATGTAGAGAATTTTCAGATAGGAGATGGGGGTGCAAACTTTGTAGATTTTAATGGCACGCCACTTATATCTTTTCAAGGAAATGCCGATATAGTCTTACCAGCCTTGAGCGTTGATGCAGGAACTTATGCTGCGGCTTCGATCGATGGGGATGATGTCAATTCAAATATAGCTGGTAGGAGTTTAGTATTAACCTCAGCTTCACCAGATACCTTAGATGCTGATGCAGAACTTTATGCTTACGAGCAATGTAAATACATTGAAGATCCCGTAGCTGCTGACGATCTAACTTCTTTATTTAGGCCCACAATAGCAATAACAGTAACAGAGATCTGGGCCGAATCAGATCAGACAGTTAATTTTGACTTACAAGAAGATGATGGTTCACCAGCCGATATTATAGGGTTAGACCTTATTCCAGCTGCAGGTGAAAATTCTACAACTACCTTTACTGATGCTGCAATCGCAGCAGATAGTGAAATAGATTTAGTAGTAACTTCTGTGAGTGGAACGCCTACTTGGATATCAATTTGTATTTATGGAACTTACGATGACTAAAATATGAACATACCTTTAATCATAGGAGCAACAGTTTTGGTAGCGGGTTTGGTTTGGTTACTTAGTAGAAATAAGAAAGCGATAGCATTAGCCTCTGTTGGAACAGCGACAATTTTAACAGCTTTAAGTCCAGCACCGATACCAATAGACTTACAATTAAAAGTGCCAAAAGATCAAGTAATAGACTATGTGATTGATGGCGAGGTTGCAAAATATGCCTATAAATCTCGTTTAGTGCAAGATAAGCCGAATGAGATAGTTTCTAAAAGAACATTTAATACAAGATTTTTTCAGTCAGAAAAACCGAATGAAACAAAAATGGAAATTTCAGTAGGACAGCCTTATTATAAAGAACAGAACAAATGGTATCGTATAGAAGTAGCAACCACCACTAAGGAATACTTTAATAGGCAGATGGAACTCAGTAACATATTTGGAAGGTCAGTCTTTGGGGCTGATTATTCAATAATTGCAGGGGCAGATGATGGAAAAGCTAACGCTAATCATAGTGCGTGGGATGTTACCGTAGATTCTATAATGATTGGAGCAGGTCAGGGTGGCTGGACTGACGATGAAATATGGATGAGATTTCAGTCTATCACAGCAAATAAAGATGATAATGTTACCGCAGCTACTATTGAGTTTATTATAGCTGCAAACGGGAATGCAACTGATTTGCAGTTTTTAATATCTGGAGTTGATGAAGATGACCACGCAGCACCTACCAGTTATGCTGAATGGCAAACTGACCACGGAATCCATACCACAGCAGGAGTCCATTGGGATTTTGCAGATAATCCAGCAGCGGGAGAATCTCTTACTACTGACGACTTTGAAGGTGTTATTGATGAACTATTTGCAAGAGGTAGTTGGTCAACTGGTAATGATATTGGAATCCATATAGACGATGATGGTAGTGACCTTTATGATTATCGGTATGTAGCTTCCTATGAAAATACATCATACACCGAACCAATTTTAAGTCTTACTATTGAGGCAGGAGCAGCAGCCCGTAGAATAATAATGTTAGATAATAACAACAATCTTTAATACAAACACCAATAATTTTTGATTAATAATATAATAAAAATATGCCATTAATAGAAACAAACGAGGGTAAATACTACGCTTTTAAAGATGAGCAAAATGCTAATCGTACTGCTGTAATTTATTTTCATAAATTAAAGGAGCCAGATAGTAAGTGGAAATTCCACAGATGTGAAACTGAGCTACCTCAAGCAGGTGCTACTTTAGAAGATTGGTTATTTGTTAAAGAAGTTGGAGAAAAAATAGAAGAATTAAACAAAGAGTTAAACGAAAATGCCTAAAGGATTTCAAAAAGGACATAAGGCTTGGAATAAAGGGGGGACTTCTTGGAACAAAGGATTAAAGGGAAAACAGCCTTGGCATAATATTTCTGGATCAAGGTCTGGCTGGAATAAGGGAAGAAAGATGGATGATTATCCTCAGATGGGTTTTCAGCAAGGACATGGACTTTTACATAAAATGGTTGGTAAGAATCATCCTCGATGGATCAAAGATAGGAGTGTTTTGTTAAGGAATGAAAGAAATGACCCTGTATACAAACAATGGGTTAAAAAGGTTAAAAGGCGAGACAATAATATTTGTCGACTAAAAAGTAAAAATTGTTCTGGATATAATATAGTTCATCATATTAAGGGCTGGTCACTATATCCAAAGCTAAGATATATAATTAAAAATGGTATTACGCTATGCCAAGCTCATCATCCTAGGAAGAGAGCTGAAGAGAAGCAATTAATTCCTTTGTTTCAGGGATTAGTTGGATCAAGTGTTTAATTTGCCAACATACTCAAGAACACTCTTAAAAGCAGACGTCAACGCTATAATCAGTCAAACTGTTAAAGACGCTGATCTTAGTACTATTTCTAATTTAGGAGCTAGAAGCGTTGTATCTAATATAGACATGCGTTCTATGAAAAGAAAGTCAGCCTTATCCCCTAATCTTTTTGATGATATTTACCAATACTCTTGTCCTTCAGACATAAAGAGTGACAGAATTATTGATATCATGCCTCAAATAAATAGAGGTGGAAGAGGAGACTATTGGACTTTGACCACAGAAGAAGAGTTTGACCGAATGAAGAAAGAAGATAGAACCGATAAGTGGGGAGACCCAATAGATATTGGTATAGGAGAATCTTATATGGGAGAAAACTATGTAGCCTTTGCAAGAGATGATTTGGTTAACAAGCTTTTACTCTCAAGACCAGTTGACGATGATGAGTTGGGAATTGATGCTTTAGACTCAGTAGGAGACTGGACGGGATATGGAGATGGAGAAAATCTTACAGCAGATTCTGATAATTATGTCAAGGGTAATGCC
>SDBV01005898.1_pt1 | contig 17146 bp, 18 predicted proteins | sample 2277081 | NCBI WGS metagenome assembly SDBV01 (sample SAMN10402039, study PRJNA504765) | marine sediment metagenome | isolation source: marine sediment core GS10_PC15, 223 cmbsf | place: Arctic Ocean: Southern Knipovich Ridge | collected 2010 | reverse complement strand
ATCTTCGCGGTCTTCGCGGTTAAATTTTTTAAGACACGTTTTAATGGTCAATCATGAAACAAGGTCAAAAGGGATCAGCAAACAAATAGCGTTAATCTGGACAAGAGATATATGGAACATTTGCCTTCCCCAAAGCTTATCGCAATTAGCTCCAAATCCTTTGATGCTGCAATACAACCAGGCTAAACCGACCACTATCGTCAGCGTTAGGAAAAGATATCCTGTATACCCAAATACCGTCAACAGTGCGGCTATAGGTATTAAACCCAGAATGTATAACATCATATGAATTTTCGTTTTTAAAGTTCCCCCGGATACAGGTAACACAGGAATTCCAGCTTTTGCATAGTCGTCGAAGTGCCACAAAGCTATGGCGAAAAAATGGGGCATTTGCCAAAAGATCATCATCAAAAACAAAATTCCTGCAGCTAAATCAAGCTGATTGCTGACGGCACAATATCCGACGACTGGAGGAACCGCTCCTGAGATACTTCCGATGAGTGTACTGTATGTTGTCTGATATTTTAAAAAACTATAAAGAAGCACATAGACAAAAAAACCGACACTCGTCACGGCGACTGTCAATCCATTGGAATAAATGAATAAAATCAGATTTCCCGCGATCCCAAGCAACACTGCAAAAAAAATGGCATGGTGTTTCTTTACAGTTCCTAACGCAAGGGCTCGTTTTTTTGTTCGTTCCATCTTTTTATCGACGTCACGGTCAATATAATTATTAAACACACATGCCGACGCGATAATACAGCTTAACCCTAGTAAAGTGGCGACAAAGAGCCCAATCCTGAATTCACCTTTAGAGGCCAACAAAAAACCTGCGGCAAATGTGACGAGGTTACCCAAGATAATCCCGGGCTTCATGAGTAGGTAATAATTAATCATAGGCGATGGTCTCCATGTTCATCATCCGTACATTAAGATCATGCATGATCCAGAGAGACCCACAAACAATGATCAAAAGAATCAGAAGCATAAAAAAGAATATAAATGTTTCCCAATACGGTTTTTCTTCTTTACCAAGATTCAAGAAATATTTGAGTTGAAAAGCCGCTTGAACCAGGGCAAGTCCCGAAATGGTCATGATCAATATTGGGCCAGAGAAAACCTGGCCGTAAACCAAAAGAAATGCTAGCGTCGTCAACAGAAGAGAGGCGATAAATCCAATAAGATAGGATCTTAAACTCCCATGCCATGTTTTTTGCATCTCTTTTAAGCTGAGTTCCTCTTCCATATTAAATCACTCCTATCAAGTATACAATGGTAAAGACAAAAATCCATACTAAGTCCAAAAAATGCCAAAAGAGGCTAAAAATCACAAGGCGTCTGAATGTATCCACTGTCATTCCATGAAAATAGAGCTGGGCGATCATGATGGTTGCCCATAAAAGTCCAACAGTGATGTGTAGTCCATGCGTTCCAACGAGAGTGAAAAAGGCGGATAAAAAGGCACTTTCTCTCCAACTATGCCCCTCTTGCACAAAAGAGTTGAATTCAGACAATTCAAGAAAAAGGAAGGTTGCTCCGAATAAAATCGTGACAACCAACCAAGCATACAGATGATTGATTCGGCTTCGCGAAGCCGCTAACAGAGCAAAACCGCATGTGAAGCTGCTCACGAGTAGGACCATGGTTTGGGCAAAAGTGATCGAGAGACTAAAAAGTTCTTTGGGAGAGGGACCCCCAAAAGTATTTGGATGGAGAACTGCATAAGTGATAAATAGAGTTGCAAACAAAATCGTATCGGTCATGAGATAGATCCAAAAACCTAATAAGTTTTTTGAATAAGTATCCTGATGGGGGTCGGGGACACGGATATCAGCGTCGGGTTCGGGTGTATGATGAATCGTTAAGGAACTTGTCATGCGATTTGGGGCCTCTTACGGTTTGCTTCTTCTATTTTTTCGACTTCTTCGGCAGTTATGGTGATGTGTTTATCTTTTCCCCAGAGTCGGATGAGGATACACGCTATCATCCCAATAAAGCTGAGAATTGTCAGCCAAACAATATGCCACGTTATGGCAAATCCAAAAATAAAGCTGAGGGAACCAATAAACACCGCAATGGGTGTGTTGGCTGGAATGTGGATATCTTCGTATTGGGGTTTTGAATCGGTTTCTATAGGGCTCTTTTCCGCCCAAAGGGGGTCGATTTGATCTACGGTGGGGATAATGGCGAAGTTGTAAACGGGAGGAGGTGAAGCGGTAGACCACTCCAATGTTCTCCCGTTCCAAGGATTTCCTCCGGAATGATCCCAATTTTTTTTCCGATTGTAAATACTCCAGAATAATCCAAGAAACTGGGTTAAGGCTCCAATAAAAATAATGACAGCCCCTATGGCCACGAGCACAAACAAGGGGTGCCATCCAGTGTCAGCTGCATAGTGATTGAGCCGTCTTGTGGCTCCCATAAAACCTAACATGTAAAGAGGCATGAATGCCAAAAGGAACCCTCCAAACCAACACCAAAAAGCCATTTTGTTGAGCCTTTCATCAATAAAGAAACCGGTAAATTTTGGGAACCAATAAGTAAAGCCGGCAAAAAATCCGAAAAGAACTCCGCCGATCACCATGCCGTGAAAGTGGGCGATGAGAAACAAGCTATTGTGAACTTGAAAGTCGACCGGAGGTGCCGAGAGGAGGATACCGGTCATTCCCCCAATGCTAAAATTGAGAACGAAAGCGAAAAACCACAGCATCGGTGATGTAAAATGGACGCGCCCACGAAATTTCGTAAAGAGCCAGTTGAAGATTTTAACTCCAGTAGGAATGGCTATGAGCATGGTCATGACCCCAAAAAACGCATTCACGCTGGGACCTGCTCCCATTGTAAAAAAGTGATGTACCCAGACAAGAAAGGATAGAACTGAAATGACAATCATCGCCCACACCATGGAGGCGTAGCCAAAAAGCCTTTTTTCTGAGAATGTCGGAACGATTTCGGAATAGATCCCAAATGCAGGTAAGATTAAAATGTAGACTTCAGGATGCCCCCAAGCCCAAATTAAATTCACATAAAGCATTGGATTACCACCGAAACCCGCAGTAAAAAAATGGGTTCCCATGTAGCGATCCAAAGAAAGCAATGACAATGTGGCCGTCAAAATTGGAAATGCAAAAATCACCAGGACCATCGCACAGAGCGAGCTCCAGACAAAGATGGGCATTTTAAAAAATGTCATCCCAGGACAACGCATTTTTAATATCGTGACCAAGAAATTGATTCCCGAAAGCGTCGATCCTATGCCCGATATTTGGATCGACCAATTCCAGTAGTCGACCCCCTCATTGGGACTGTATTCCAAACCGGAGAGGGGAGGATAAGAGAGCCAACCGGCAATCGTGAAATGTCCTATACCAAGAGACGCCAGTATGAGAAACGCACCCGCTGTAAAAAGCCAGAAACTGAGAGCATTCAAAAATGGAAATGCCAAATCTCTCGCTCCAATTTGCAGAGGGATGATAAGATTCATAATCCCGAACATAAACCCCATAGCGACAAAGAAGATCATTGCTGATCCATGCGCGGAAAATATTTCTTGGAAGTGTGTCGCATGGAGAAGTCCCTGCGCTTCCCCGACCGCAGTGGCTTGCTGCATTCGCATTAACATCGCATCAGCAAACCCCTTCAAAAACATGATGAGAACGACAACGATGTACATAATGCCAATTTTTTTAGGATCCACTGTGGTGATCCACTCCCTCCAAAGCCACTTCCATCGTTTTAAATAGGTTATGAGTGCGATGACGATAATGCCATTGACTAATCCTCCCAGAATGGCCATGTTCTGAACGGTGTCATGCTGAAAGGCCTCAAGTGTTAATCTACCAAACATAGTTGACTCAAGTTGGGGGTTTCATATATTTCATGATAATGTTTTGAAATACAGTTTCGTCTTTAAGCTGATAATACTCTACAGGATTATTTTCCGAAGGGGCTGCTAATTTTTTGTATTCAGCCCAATCGAGACCTTTAGCTGATTGTTTCACAGACTGTACCCAATCTTTATAGGACTCATCTGTGGAGGCTTCAGTCACAAAGGTCATCCCCGCAAAACCCTTACCACTGATTTGGGCGGAAGATCCTCTAAACTTCCCTTCCTCATCAGCCAGGAGAAAGAGCTCGGTTCTCATGCCAGGCATGGCATAGATCTGTCCACCTAACCGGGGAATCCAAAAAGAATTCATCGGAGCATCTGCTGTGATCATAAAATGAATCGGTGTGTTCTTGGGAATTTGAATGTAATTCACAGTGGCAATTTTTTCTTCCGGATAAATAAAAAGCCATTTCCACTGCAGGGCGACAACCTCGATTTTAATCGGCTTCTTGTCGGATTCTATTGGTTTATAAGGATCTAGCTCATGGGTTTTTATCCATGTGATGACAGCCACAACTGCTGTCAAGACAAGAGGAACTCCCCACCAAACAAATTCAGCAACTTTATGGTCTACCAGATGCGGGTCATATTTTGACTTCTTATTATCAGCTCGATACCACCATGAAAAGATAAACGTAAAGAGATAGATGGGAAAAATGAAGATGAGCATGATCGCTTGAATCAACAACAAAAGATCTCGCTGTTTCAAACCGATAATCCCTTTGGGAAAAAGGATGGCGTTATCTTTGATAAAAAGATAAACCTCAAGAGGCTGCATGATTAAAATAATAAAGACGATGATTGCTGAGAATACTAACCAGTACCAAGTAGATTTTGATTTATCTGTCATAGGTTCAAATATTGAGGTTTCAAGATCTCCTTTTTGATAGTAATAAATAATTTTAAAGTCAATGAATCACTTGCTGTAAAACAGATTTATGAGAATAATCTTCATCATGAGTACTGACCCCTATAAATTTACATTGGATTATTATTCTCAACTGATCACAGTCTTGAGAGACAAACGTTTTCATTTTTCTCATTTCACTGATTTCTCTCAAAATCGACCAGCTTTTATACGTCATGATCTCGATTTCAGCATTGATCTGGGGTATGCATTGGCCAAGTGGGAATGGGAACATGATGTCAAGTCGACTTACTTTGTGATGTTTGAGTCAGAGGGATATGATCCGATGCTATATCAGAATGAGCTAAGGGACATGATTCAGATGGGACATGATGTCGGGTTGCATTATGTTTATGTAAAAGGGGAAAATCATACAAAAAAAATTGAGGCGCAGGCGACACTGTTATCTGAAATTGTTGATGCTGAAGTCAAAGTATTTAGTATTCACCGTCCTGCTTTTTTGTCGGCTGAGGGGGTTGATGCGACGCTTATAACACCAGAGGGGTTAATCAATACTTATTCGTCACAATTTTTTAAACCAGGTCAGTATATTTCAGATAGCAACCATAATTGGCGATGTGGAAATCCCATCAAGTTTCTTCAAGATTACCAGAAGAATTCGATTCAGATTCTGACTCATCCTATCTGGTGGAGCTTTGAACCTCAAGATCGTCATCAAAAAGTTGAAAAGTTTTTAAGATCTTCAGACCATGATATGGAAAAATATCTTTGTGAAAATGTTTCTTTTGTTAACATGCATATGGTTTCATAAAATGGAGGTTTATCATTGTTAGAACAATAGTGATGATGATATTTTTTTTGTTCATCCCTTTTGCCATTTCGGCTCATGATAAATTTATCTTGGTAACAGTTCCAAAATGCGGGTCTCATCTTATCATTCACGTGTTGTATGAAATGCTTCATAAGAATGATCAGAGACAACTGCGATCAGACTATCAAGATTTTTTGCATGAATTGATGATTGCGGAGAGAAGAGGAACCTATCTATCAACCCACCAACCATCTTCTCAAGAAGCTATAGAATTTGTGAAGGATCATGGCTATAAGGTCATTTTCATTATTCGAGATCCACGGGATCAGTTGGTCTCACTTATGTATTATAACCAACAGGGGTATTGGCCCCAGCTACCAATTAGTCAGTTAAGTCAGTCAGAACAAATTGAGGAACTGATAACAGGAAACTGTTATGGGTATCAGGCCTATGAAGATTGTTTTTCTAATCGATTGGGTTGGATCGATTTAGGGCCAGAAATTACCTACGTCACAACATTCGAAAAATTGATAGGAATCCATGGTGGTGGAAGTGATGAGCTGCAAATGCAAGAGATAATGAATATCGGGGCGCATATTGGAGTTTCTCTTTTACGTAAGAGATGTCAAAAAATTGCTCAAGCTGCTTATGGAAAGGGGGTTCACGTTTCGAAAAGGAATGATCGGTTCATGGCAAGCCAATTTTTCTGAGGAAAATAAAGAACTCTACAAGCTTCTTTATGGTCAAGAATTGATTGACTTGGGCTACGAGAGTGATTTAAACTGGTAGTCAATTTCCCATAGGTAGTATGAAAGTTCTTGTAATTTCTTTTAGTGACCTCGCTCGCGATCCCCGTGTTGCCAGACAACTTCAATGGCTGTTGCAAATGGATTGTTCTATTACTGTTCTTTCATACGGACAGACAAACCAACCTATTGATCAGCAGTTTTCTTTCTCACCGTTTCAAAGAACAGGGTTTGACAGTTTTAAACAAAAAATATTCAATGCTTGTGTGCTTCTTAAAAAAGATTATGAACGATTTTATTGGACACGGCCTGAGGTACAATTTTTTGAAGATATTTTAAAAAATCGTTTGAATAAGACATATGACCTCATCATTGCGAATGATTTCAATACATTGCCCCTTATTGCCCGGTATAAAAGAGGGAGTAAGGTTTTATTAGATGCTCATGAGTATACTCCCGAAGAGTTTACAGATAATCTGAAATGGAGAATTTTTTTTCAGAATTATTGTTTTGAAACTTGTAGAAAATATTTGCCCTATGTCGATACTATGATGACAGTCAATGCAGAAATCGCCAATCAATATGCTGAAGTTTTTAAGATTCCTCTTCCTTTTGTGCTCACAAATGCGACATCTTATTATCCAATGGCTCCCTCAAAAGTTGCAGAGGATAAGATTCGTTTGATTCACCATGGAGTTGCGAGTCGTTCGCGCAGTTTTGATAGGATGATTCGTATGTTCGATCATCTTGATGAGCGGTTTTATTTAGACCTAATCATGGTTCCAGGTGATAAAAAATATATTGAAAAAATAAAACGACTTGTGAAAAAATACCCGAGAATTCGCTGCATTCCTCCTGTTCCCATGAATGAGATTGTCCCATTTACAAATCAATATGATATAGGGGTTTACCTCCTTCCACCGGTTAACTTCAATTATTTAAATGGGTTGCCCAACAAGTTATTTGAATTTATACAAGCAAGACTCGCCATTGCTATTGGTCCTTCGCCAGCAATGAAAAGGCTGGTGACCCAATATGACTGCGGTGTTGTGTCTTCAGATTTTCAGGCCAAGTCATTGGCTGTCTTACTCAATGCATTGACAAGAAAAGATATTGTGAAAATGAAAAAGAATGCTCATTTTGCTGCTAAAGAACAGAATGCTGATGTTAATAAAGATATTATTAAACAGGCGATTAAAGAGGCATTGATGTCATGAAAACATTGGCGAGAATACTCGGATATTTTGAGAAAAGTGACAAGGTGAGATTTTTTGGAGTTGTGATTGCTCTTGTCTCTACTTCTATTGTTGAAACATTAACATTGATGATATTAATTCCGTATATTGGAATTATTGGTAAGGACCCTTCTACAATTTCGTATGTTAATAAGATTTTAAACGGTATCGATCTGACCAACACTCAATTATTTGTGGGTTTCACGAGTTTCTTTTTGCTCATGATTGTCATGAAGTCTCTTTTGCAACTGAATTCAAATTATCAAATGACAAAATTTTCCTATCATTATTATCAGACAAAGAATGGACAACTGTTTAAAAAATATCTCAATCAAAACTATTTATCCTTTGTCGATCAAGACACTGGAACACTCGTGAAAAACTGCACGCAAACCAGTTATTATGCCACACAAGCGATACTTCAACAGCTTCAGGTTCTCTCTTCTTTTTTCATTACTCTGTTTCTCTTTGCCGCGATTTTGTTTCAAGATTTTGGTGGGTCACTCTGTATTGTTTTGCTTTTCGGTGTGACATCTCTTATCATCTATCAATTCAATAAGAAGCCTGTGAAAAGATTAGGAAAGGATCTGATAGACGCGACAAAAAATGCCTATCAGTGTGTTTTAGAATCACTGCATCTGTTTAAAGAGGTCAAAATTTACAAAAAATCATCTTATTTTATCCAGAAATTTGATGATTATAACGCTTCGATTTCACGAAATTATCGTTATAAAGAGTTCTTGTCTATGACTCCGTCAGTTTTAATTGAACTCATGGCTGTGGTGCTTCTTATTTTGGTTGTTTGTTATGTTTATTTCAATGATGCGATCACATCTCAATTTGTTGCGGGACTAATTTTTTATGCCGCCGTAGGACGTCGAATTCTTCCTGCTATCAACCATATGACGCAACAGGCCATTCATTTACAACACTCTCTTGAGTCATTGGATGTCTTTGAGCAAGAGATCGAAAAAACGCATGAAGAAAGGCAACCATTGAAAACAAAGACTTTTCGAGAATTTATTACATTTGAACAGATAAGTTTTTCTTATCGTAAGGGATCCCAAATTCTCGATAGGGTTTCATTTGAAATTCCTAAGAATGCCTCGGTCGCTTTTGTTGGGCCTTCTGGTGGGGGAAAAAGCACAATTATCGATATTTTAATTGGACTGATTCAACCAAGTTCTGGGCAAATCCTTGTGGATGGAGAGGTAGAATTGAACATGACCCCTTTTCAAAAACAGATCGGTTATGTGCCGCAATCCATTGCACTTATTAATCATTCGATTGCTCGCAATGTGGCATTAGGGGAGGAAGTGATTGATCACAAAAGATTAAACGATGCGATCGCTGCTAGTCATCTAGAAGAGTTTATTGCTTCACTTCCGGAGGGCATTGATACCCATGTAGGGGACAGAGGAATTAAAGTTTCAGGGGGACAAATGCAACGAATCGGAATTGCAAGAGCGCTTTATCGGCAACCCGAGCTTATTATCTTTGATGAAGCTACCTCATCTCTTGATAATCTTTCTGAACTCGTGATTGCCCAATCGATCAAAGAGATGATGGGGAAGAAGACGATTGTGGCGGTGGCTCACCGTCTTTCAACGATTAAAAATTTCGATCGGATTTATGTTCTGGACCGTGGACAAGTGATTGCTGAAGGGACTCATAACGAATTGGTGCAAAAATGCTCTCTCTATCAAACTCTCAATCGTTTTTATGAAAAGGTAAGTTAAATGTGTGGAATTGCTGCGCTTTTTGGGAATGTTCCCTCACGTGAAGCCATCAAACAGATGACCGATTTGGTGGCACATCGGGGTCCAGACGGCGAAGGATTTCGGTATTTCACGCGGAATCAGGTTGATATTGCTCACCTAGGACACCGAAGACTCTCTATTCTCGATTTGTCAAATCATGGAAATCAACCCATGACTTCCCGTGATGATCGGTATCATATCACTTATAATGGTGAGATTTATAACTATATCGAATTAAAGAGGGAGCTTGAAAAAAAGGGGCATCAATTTGTTTCTCATTGTGATACTGAAGTTCTTCTAGCGGCATTTTGTGAATGGGGACCAGCATGTCTCTCTAAACTCAATGGCATGTTTGCTTTTGTGATCTACGATTCCTTGAAGGAAAGATTTTTTGTGGCGCGGGATCGTTTTGGCATCAAGCCACTCTACCTCTGGATATCAAACAAGGGGTATGTGGCTTTTGCATCGGAAATTAAACAACTGACTGTGTTGCCTGGTTTTCGACCAGGCTTGAATCATCAAAGAGCCTATGACTTTCTCAACTGGTCTATTCATGATCACACTGCAGAAACACTGTTTTCTGATGTCATGCAGTTGAGGGGAGGTGAATATTGGGAAGGAAGTGTAGATGATATCCAATTTCAACCAGTCAAATGGTATTTTTTAAATGATTCTCCTTTTCAGGGCTCTCTAGATGATGCGGCCTCACTCTATCGAGAATTTTTGACAGATTCCATTAATTTACGGTTGAGATCGGATGTCAAACTTGGGTCTTGCTTGTCAGGAGGACTTGACTCGTCTTCTATCGTCTGTTTGATTCATGACTTGTTGGGCCAAAAGAATGCACGAGATCAACAATTGACTTTTTCTGCCTGTTCTACAGTCGAGCGGTTTGATGAACGAAAATTTATGGACCAAGTGGTCTCTCAGACAAATCATCAGGCTTATTTTACCACTCCCGATCATCACACCTTAATGGCTGAATTGGATGAGATAATATGGCATCAAGATGAACCTTTTGGTACGACCAGCATATTTGCTCAGTGGGAAGTGTTTAAGCTCGCAAAAAAACATCAGGTGAAGGTGATGTTGGATGGACAGGGAGCTGACGAGCAGCTTGCAGGGTACACAGTTTGTTATGGATTTCACTTTTTGAGTCTCTTTCGATCGATGCGATGGTGGACGTTATGGCGGGAAATGGCGTTGGCCAGGCCGACAGTTTCCCATGTGAACCCTTTGGTTCTTTTAGGGAGCAAACTACTCCCTGATTGGCTGAGAGTTCCCTTGCGACGGCTGTATCGCCGTCCGTCAGAAAAACCTAATTGGCTTTCATTTCAATACTTGAATGCAGAAGATTGTGATCCATTTCCGGGTGTGGATCAGCTGGGGTTACCTGAATACTGTCACCATATGACCTTTACCAGTAGCTTGCCGATGCTGCTCCATTTTGAAGACCGTGATTCAATGGCTCATTCCATTGAAGCTCGGACCCCATTTTTGGATTGGAGATTAGTTGAATTGACACTCAGTTTATCGAGTGATTGTAAAATATCTGAAGGGATTACGAAACGAGTTCTCAGGGAGTCGATGAAAGGGGTCATCCCCAAGGGAATTCTTGATCGTCGAGATAAAATTGGATTTGCAACAGCGGAAGAAGTGTGGATGAAAGACTCAAAGTTTAGGCAGATCTTAGATGATGCCATCGTCTCTTCTTGCGGGATCGTTTTGCCAACAGTACTCGATGATTATGACCAGATGGTTGAGGGAAAAGAACCATTTTCAAACCAATATTGGAGGATCATTTGCTTTGGTCGGTGGATGGATCGATACAAAGTTTTTTCTTATCTAAGATAAATATTGCGATTGGGATTAATTGCATGAAGCATTAATTCAAATTTTGCGATAGTCGGTTTTCTTCGGAGTCTTTCATAATCAAAATAGGCATTTGTCGACTTAGCACCCAATCTTTTTACGACTTCTCTAACCGAAAGTCCATGTTTCTCTCTCTGCCTTTTTAATACAAAAGCGGTCATGACTTGTACATCTGAGAAAGAAACAGAAAAGTCATTTAATTTTCCTGAGGATTCGACAAACACTTCAAAATTATCTGGAATAAGACTCTCGAAGGAAACCTCTACCAAATCTTTTACAGCTTCCTTGACTGTATAAAGGGTTTCTTTTTTTGTTTTTCCCTGAATACATAAATCAAACATTGGGATGTCTGCTATCCAGAACTTCGTTGATTTTATTAATTTTCCCTCTACCCTCATTATTTTGCTCCTTTTCCCGGAAACTTCTTTGCTTTTTTTAAAATTGATTTTGCTGTGAATTCATTAACATCGGCATGTCTGGGTAAATAATCCACCTGGCCTAAGCCGTTTCCCCAAACTTCGTGATTAGCACCCTCTCTTTTTTTATCCCAACCAAATTTTCTTAACTCCTTAACAATCTTGTTTTTCTTCATTCCTTCTACCTTTTATTGTATCGCAATAGCTATACATTGTCAACTGAATTGAAATAATTGTGACACGTTGTCACAAAAATTACAATAAAAAAGTGACTGGTTGTCACAATAATGTAATTCTTTTATATAATGGATATGAAGCTAAATGAATATCTTAGAAAAGAAGGAAAGACTCACGGGGATTTTGCTAATGAAATAGGTGTATCTGTTTCGTATGTCACCTATTTATCATTAGGAAGAAGAAAGCCTTCATTTGATGTGTTGGTTAAAATCCATAGTGCAACAAGTGGTGTTGTGACATTAATCTATTTTTTTTAATGGTGTAATTTAATCTATTTCTTTTCAATTCCAGAGGATCTGATTTGCTAGAAATGATCTAAATGTATTAGCCTAGGTCTGTATTTTTTATTAATTCTGCATATCAATGGAGTGAAGCGCTCGATGACTTTTACTAAAAAAAAGATACTGGTTCTGAGCCTATTTTTGTTAATCATAGGTGTTGGCATAGGGTATTGTTCTCCAAAAATTTATCGAAAAATAAAAGTGAGGTGGGAAAATAAGACGAGGTTAACTCTAGGAGTTCCCATTAAATATCAGGATTCGTTGACTGGTAAAAATGAACAGTCATTAACAGAAGAATATTGGAACGCGCATACCGTAAACTCTATTCCTCATACCTTGCCTGAAGATTCTCTGGCCTATCTAGACTGGCGGTCCCGCCAGTATCCTCTTTTTCATGAGTTAATGGATCATTTTGGAAAGCATGATAATGAGGTGGTATTAGACTATGGGTGTGGACCAGGAAATGATCTGGTTGGTTTCTTAGCTTATACAGATGCTCAAAAAATTATTGGAATGGATGTTTCAAAAAAAGCTTTAAGACTTGCGAGTCATCGACTATCTCTTCATAGAAATTTTGATTTAAATCGCATTGAGCTCATTCAAGTTGAAGATACAACCCCAACGATTCCACTTTCGGATAATTCAGTTGATTTTATTTTTTGTGAGGGTGTGCTTCATCACACCAGCTATCCGGAAAAAATCATCAAAGAGTTTAATCGGGTTTTAAAGCCAAACGGGAAGGCTGTTATCATGGTGTACAATTCTCAAAGTCTTTGGAAGCATCTTTATGTGGCTTATGAGCTTCAAGTTTTAAAAAAGAAATTTTCTGGATTATCTATTGATGAAGCTTTTACGAAATCCACTGACGGTGAAGATTGTCCCATTGCTCTTAACTATTCTCCATCAGAATTCATGCAGTTATGTGAAGAAGCCGGGTTTCAGACAGTTTATAGCGGTGGATATTTTTCCAAAATGGAGCTGGAGCTTTATCATTCGCTTAGTGATAAAGCAATTGCTGATAGTCGTTTACCGGATGATAGTCGTCGATTCCTAAAAGCTCTTAGTAAAGATCGGCGTGGGTACCCGACTTATAACAGTAAGCCTGTTGGTGTTGGAGGGGTCTACCTTCTTCAGAAGTCAAAGCAGTAAATTTATGATCCAAACAGTGCCATTTGGGCAGCTGGGGCCATTCCATAGGAAGCCAATGAACAATGAGTCACATATAGCTCTTCTTCAGTTAAATCTTGAAAGTAGGGTCCTAATTGTGATTGTAGTTGATCGCGATTAGAAGATGATTTATTTGTTATGATTAATCTAAATCTCTTAGACTACTATAAATAGAAACATTTTTCCTAAATAAAATTCAACACTCTCAGTCAGTCTCTGGTAAAGATAAATTCTTAAACGTACTTTCGAGTAGATTTTTGAGTTCAAAAGCTGAAATTCTTTTGCTCGTGTCAATTCTCCAACAATGCCAAAGGAGATAATGAGCGAAGTCGGATTTTGGAGGGCAAGGCCTTGAACAATGTTTTTCAAGGGCAGCATGGTAAGAGTCATAGGTACTCTTTAAAAGGGGATTGGGCTTCCCTTCAACTCTCTTTTTATAAAGCTCTAAGTAGAGAAGCTGCTTTTTATACCATTCAGGATTGCTCAGGTTAAACAGATGAATGATGATCCATCCCACGCACCAGATATCTGAAGCAAAAGCGATTTCATTCTGGTCTTTAGATTTTTCTGTTTTACTGTATTTCATTTGTTCTGGAGACCAATAATTATGAGTACCATTCATCGTTCTCAAGTTTCGCAGTTCAGAGAGATGGCCAAAATCACCAAGTTTTGCCACGACCTCTTCATGTTCGTTTCTCCCAATGAAAATGTTTTCAGGTTTCACATCTCCATGAACGATATTGTCGTCATGCATGACATCAAGAATGTGAACAAGTTGATACAATATGCTGTAAGATTCCATGATCGAAAAGGTGATCGGTTCCGAATATAACATACTAAGAAGATCTCGAAGAAGGAGCTCGCTGAATTCAAGATGCTTGATCCAATCTTTCCCGCCATGCCTCCCTATATAATACCCATGATGATAGAGCCGAGGGACGCAGGGATGATCATTATATTGTTTTCGATAGGACATTTCTTCGTCAACAATCGAGGTATCGCCTTGTTCATAATCAATGCCGTTTTGTTGGCACATGAGCCTCGTGACTTTAGCTCGAAGAGAAATGGAAGGCTCGCCTCCGAAGTTGACGCAGATGATCGGGTTGCAGGTATTAAAACGTCCACGCTGGGTCACAAAGCCAATGCTTGAGAAAATACCGAAAATTTCTTCTAGGCGTTCCGAACGCTTAATGATGTCTAAATGATCATTAATGAATTGCATATCCTCTTTTTTGAGAGTGATATAAAGACACTTGGCTTTGGGAAAAACAAAAATAGTGCGGTCTAGTAAACGGTCTGAACGGCGAATATAAGTGAGCTCTTCTTCAGTGTGCGCTTCGGCTAATAAAAAATAAGTTTCAAAGATTTGTGTAAGATCTTTTCGTTTAATATTTGGATAAAGTGGTGATAGAGTCTCTAAAAACTCCGTTAACTCTACTTTTGTCATGAGCTTGTCTTGTTAGAATATCCATCGATCCCATGTCCCATAACGTTCTTTTATTTGACCGCGGGGCAGGCTTAAACCAATTAAAGCAAACCCTACAATAATTTGACTTATCAGTCCAGCTCCTTGTGTAAAGAAAAGGAGTATCAAGGCTACAAGACCGAAAACAATATTCAAATAACGGGCGGCACGCGCGACTTCTGCCATCGAAATAATGGAAAAAGTCACTGTGAGAGCTCCGATAATATGATTGAGATCTGCAACGATACCTTTTTCTCCTAAGATAGACGGAGAAAACATGAGCCAAATCCCTAAAAGAGCTGTCACCCATAAATTCCAAGGAAAACTAATTCCCCAAATCATGGAGGGAAACATACGAAGAGATGAAAGCGAAGCGGTTCGAGTATCCACGAGTTCCCCTTCAGCATCTCCTCCGCGCCAAAATACTTTCGACAAACGTCCTTCTTTTCGTGCACGATGCAAATACTGGAGGACCGCGATAACTTCGTCCAATGCCAAAGCAATCATGAATAACATGCTCACCGCAGTCAACAAACACCAAAAACACCAATGTCCCACCATGATGGGCTGCAGCATGATCAAGACAATGCTAGTAAAACCTAATGGAACAACAAGAATGGCAAACAAGACCACGAACCAAGGAATAGTATGCCAGCGGCGTACGCCACCATGAGCTGCCATCAGCGTTTCAATGGTATACGCCATCGCTCCGAGTCCAGCGTCAGCGACCGGAAAGCCTTTGGATACTTTGGAGGTGATCACATCCAGTGTTCCATCTCCAAAAACAGGATCGTAAACACTCTCTAAATAACCCAACTGATACGCAGCCATGTACCGAGCAAACATCCAAGCAAAAAATCCCAAAAAAATGATCGGAATTCTTTGCGGCCACGAGGAAGGGTTATACGACCAACCGGGAGGAACTGTGGCACCAGGAACAGATTCTTCAAGTGTGTCCCGTGTCAACAAAACAGCTAAAGCAATAATGGCAGCTCCGACCAAAGTATCATTGAGATACGACACCGCAACGGGGGCCCAAAAGATCAACGGAGCAAACTGTAACCAAACTCCGACAAGCGCCAACGCCCACCGGGGCCAATAGCAAGGATGTGACATCCAGCAAAGAGTCAATAGAATCACCAACAACCCACTGACCACATCACTCACCGTGATCGCCAGACTATTGTGGCTGAAGGAAAAGGCGCTGGCGATGAGCCAGAGCCCTAAGATAATGATCCCAAAATGGGTCCAACTGTTATTTTGCATGGGCCTCGATATGTTTTTTAAGATGTTTCGGCATTATCAAACCATTCTCTTCATACCAAAGAGCTGGATCTGACTTTAAGAGCTGCATCATCACGGGTAAAGAGGTCTTCACGTAGTGCTTAGGTGTCCACCCAAGAACCTCTTTCGCACGTGTGATATCCAGGGCGTAATGGTCATCTGCCATGTCAACCATCCATGGCTGAATGAAGTTATCATCAAAGAATGGAAGTTTACTTTCTACCCAAGCTCCCTCTTTCGCTAACCACTTGGGGACTCGGAAGACATGGAAGTCTTTGTGTTCCAGAATTTGCTCGATTGTATATTGAAGATCCTTATAGCTCATGGTCTTGTCTTCTCCGATAATAACCACAAAGGGATTGGGAAGTTCGTTCCTTTTTTGAATCGTCAATTTTATTGAATTTACCAAATCATCCAAATGTAAAAAGGGATTTCCATGGGAAGTGTCTCCTGGATACAAATGAGCATCCAGTTCGTGCTGATAGATTCTTTGTATATTGTGAGCAATCGGGATTGAATGACAGTTGTCATCGTAACATCCTGCAATTCTCATGATGACTGCAGGAATATCTCCGTGAAAATCGTTGATAATTTTTTCGGTTTTCACTTTTGACTTCGGGTAATCCCATTTGGGTTCGATGGGTGAATCTTCATTGATCGTTTCTCCTATCTGACAAGACTTGTGCACAAGGAGTGTGCTTGAAAACATAAACTGATCCACGCTGTTGAAGTCTTGGAGCCCTTCTAAAAGTCTTCGAGTCCCTTGCACTGTAATGGCGTCGTAAAGTTCAGCTTTCTGGTCAGAAAATGTGTAATAAGCGGCTAAATGAATCACCGGACCCATGTCGGATCCAAATCGATTTTTGACCTGGTTCAATGCGTCCGAAACACTCTCATCTGAAGACATGTCCATGTTGATATGGACCATATCCTTTTCATGCTGATGCTCATGTCTATCAAAACCAACAACTTGGTATTCATCGGCAAATCGATGCACGCATAATTTACCAATTCGTCCGCTGGCTCCTGTGATGAGCATGATTTTTTTATCCTTTGCCATCATAACCTCTTCAAAGTAAAAAATTTAAGAAATTTTTGTTTTATTGTTTCTA
>SDBV01005897.1_pt1 | contig 17147 bp, 13 predicted proteins | sample 2277081 | NCBI WGS metagenome assembly SDBV01 (sample SAMN10402039, study PRJNA504765) | marine sediment metagenome | isolation source: marine sediment core GS10_PC15, 223 cmbsf | place: Arctic Ocean: Southern Knipovich Ridge | collected 2010 | reverse complement strand
ACCGCTGCGGTAGCCGCCCAACTGGATCGCCACTATATCACCAGCGACATTTCGGCGGACTATGTTCGCCACGCCAAACATCGAGTGAAGAACAATGGCCAATTAGAGCTACCTGGAATGTCTAAACTGCAATCAAGGGAATTGATTCGCCTGTATCAGGAAAACGAAATTCCCGTAGCTCTGTTGCTAGAGAAACCAAAGTTCATAAAACTTTTCGCCAATCAACTCAATCACCGACTGACTAAATGTTCAACTGAGCCCATCGACCGAGCACTTACAGACAAGGACGTCGCTGGGGCTTTGCAAAGCTTAGCGAAGAAAAACCTTTTGCCGATTCTTCGCACGGATCAGCCGTCTCTGAAAACCAATAAGAGCCGCTAGTGTTTGAGATTGCTGTTAAAGCAGTAATATGAGGCCACGCAACCGCTTTGCGGTTGCTCGCAATGACAGAAAAAGGACTGGATGCCGGATCAAGTCCGGCATGACAGTAAAGAAACGCCCCGACGCGTTTTTTATACACACCGGGGCGAAATCAATCATCTAGTTGTAGAAGCTTATTGCTTAGACTTCTTTCGAGTCAATCCAGCTCATCATCTTGCGCAATTTGGCGCCCACCTTTTCGATTTGATGCTCGTGGTCAGCTTTGTGCAGAGCATTGAAGACCGGTCGGCCAGCTTGGTTTTCCAAGATCCATTCGCGAGCAAACTCACCGGAAACGATCTCTCTGAGGATTTCCCGCATTTCTTCGCGAGTGTCCTCGTTGATAAGGCGAGGGCCACGAGTCAAGTCACCATACTCGGCGGTGTTGCTCACGCTGTAACGCATGTAGTTGATCCCGCCTTCATAGAACAGGTCCACGATCAGCTTCAACTCGTGCATGCATTCAAAATAAGCTAGCTCCGGTGCATAACCAGCTTCGACCAACGTCTCAAAAGCCATCTTCACTAGAGCGGTAACTCCGCCGCACAATACAACCTGCTCGCCGAACAGGTCGGTCTCGGTCTCGTCGGCAAAGGTAGTTTCGATAACCCCTGCTCGCGTGCCGCCGATACCAACTGCCCAAGCCAAGGCCAAATCTTTGGCCTTGCCGGACGCATCTTGGCCCACAGCAAACAGACAAGGTAGACCGCCACCCTTTGCAAACTCGCTACGCAGCAGATGGCCGGGCCCTTTGGGCGCTACCATGATGACATCCACATCTTTAGGGGGAACGATTTGGTTGAAGTGGATATTGAAGCCGTGCGAGAATCCCAAGGCTTTGCCCTTGCCCATATTCGGCGCAACTTGGCTCTTGTACACCGCGGCCTGGACCTCATCCGGCAAAGTCATAATCACCAAATCAGCCTGCTTGGAAGCTTCATTGGCACTGAGCGGTTTGAACCCGTGCTCCACCGCTAGCTTGTGGTTATCCGTACCTTCAAGCTCGGCTACAATGACGTTGACTCCGCTGTCGCGTAGGTTCTGAGCCTGGGCGTGCCCCTGCGAGCCGTAACCCAGTATGGCGACGGTTTTGCCCTTGAGTCCGGAAATATCAGCATCTTTTTCGTAATAAACTTTTAACTCAGACATTTTTTCACTCCTATGAATACGCCATACCAATAATTAACACTAAGGCTCCATTGCCCCTCGAGCCATACTAATAACCCCCGTGCGGGCCAATTCCTTGATCCCGTAGGGGCGACAGCACTCGATAAAGGCTTCTATTTTATCTTCCGGTCCGGTCAGTTGGATCATAATACTTTTACTAGAGACGTCAACCACTCGGCCTCGAAAAATATTGATCATATCCATCACCGGCCCACGATGCTCGGCTGTTACCGCCAAACGTACCAGCATCAGATCCCGCTCGACGTGAGCGACGCCGGAAAAATCACGCACCTTGATTACAGCTATCAATTTGGCTAACTGCTTGCGGACCTGTTCGAGAACCCTATCGTCGCCTCGGACCACAATGGTCATTCGCGACTGTTCGGGGTTTTCCGTTTCTCCGACCACCAGGGAGTCGATATTAAAACCACGGGCGGCAAACATTCCAGCCACGTGAGCTAAGACTCCCGGCTCATTCTGCACTAAAGCACTAATAATATGTCTCATACATCACCTCGTTCTTTTCCAGAGATACCCTAGGCTAACGGTCCCATTTCCATTTCATGCAAACTCTTGCCCGCCGGAACCATGGGCCAAACATTCTCCTCCGGATCGACGTGAAAATCTATCACCACCGGACCTTCGGTAGTTAGCGACTGCTCGATAGCTTCGCGAACCTCTGACTTCTCCCGAACCACCATGCCCGTGGCTCCCATACTCTGAGCCAGAGCTGCAAAATCCGGACTCTTGATCGGCGTCGCAGAGTAACGTTTGCCGAAAAACAGCTCCTGCCATTGCCGAACCATGCCCAGAAAGCCGTTGTTGAGAATCATCGACTTGACCGGTAGAGAATAGTTCACCGCTGTGATTATCTCAGCCATGCTCATGCAGAAGCTGCCGTCCCCGTCAATCTCGATGACCACCTTGCCGGGATTGCCCCGCTGAGCGCCGATGGCTGAAGGCAGCCCAAAGCCCATAGTGCCTAAACCACCTGAGCTGATAATCTGGCGAGGGAACTTCCAGTTATAATACTGGGCAGCCCACATCTGATGTTGTCCGACGCCCGTAGCCACGATGGCTTGACCCTTGGTAGCTTCGCAAATCTGCTCCACCACATACTGCGGCTTAATCTTGCTCGACTTGCGATCATAGCTCATCGGGTATTGCTTTTTCCACTTAGCGATCTGCTCGAACCATTCCTTGCGAGCCTTGTGCTCAGCCAGCTCGACCATGGCTTTGAGTATATTGCACGCGTCACCGACGACTGGAATGTCCACCTTGACATTCTTGGAAATGCTCGAGGGGTCCACATCAATGTGCACGATCTTGGCCTTGGGAGCAAACTGGGCTAGATTCCCCGTGACCCGATCTTCAAAGCGAGCACCCACAGCCAAGAGCAGGTCGCAATCTTGCACCGCGTAGTTGGCATAGGCGGTCCCGTGCATGCCCAGCATATCCAAGGACAAGTCGCTGTCCTGATCCACAGCTCCCAGAGCCAACAGCGTAGTAGTCACCGGGACGTTGGCCTTGCTGGCCAACTTGCGAAGCAGTTCGGAGGCTCCGGCTAAAATCACACCACCGCCAGCGTAAATCACTGGCCGTTGCGACGCGTTCAGAGCTTTAGCCGCCGCCTTGATTTGCCGCGGATTGCCCTTCAACTGAGGCTTATAACCAGGCAGCCGAATCTTCTCATCCATTTTACCTTTCAACTCGGCCATGCTAACATCGAAGGGAATATCCACTAAGACCGGCCCTGGCCTGCCCGTCTTGGCCACGTGGAAAGCCTCGTGCATGACCCGAGCTAGATCCTTCACGTCCTTGACCAGAATGTTGTGCTTAGTCACCGAGCGCGTGATCCCCGTAACGTCCGCTTCCTGAAAAGCATCGTTGCCGATCAGCGTAGTTTTCACCTGGCCCGTAAAAGCCACCATCGGAATCGAGTCCATGTGGGCAGTGGCTAGCCCGGTGACCAGATTGCACGCCCCAGGGCCCGACGTCGCTAAGACCACCCCCACTTTACCCGTGGAGCGGGCATAGCCGTCCGCCGCATGGGCGGCGCCCTGCTCGTGACGGGTCAGCACAAACTTATCCATACTCTCATAAAGTTCATCAAATAGCGGCAACACCACTCCGCCGGGATACCCAAAAATAGTATCCACACCCTCGGCTTCGAGAGTTTGACGAAATATCGCTGCCCCCGTCCGAGCTTTGCTTTTACTGTCTATGGTTTGGGGCTTCTTTTCTTTAGCCATCGTAATTCACCTCTATCTACTGTTTATTATACTTTATCATTCCCACTATCAGGGACATTACCAAAAAAGCCGAGCCCGTTCGGGCCGGCTCCAATGACGGCCAACATGGCTGCGTTCGACGCGCACACCGATGTTGACCTAAAGTACAACCACAGAAGATTTACTTTCCGTTCGTGGGCACCACATCCGCTTACCGCAGAAACTATTATAAAATGCCTTGGCCAAATGTATGTCCTTCTTGGTCTGCTGGTTTTTCTTCTTCGGGCTCTGGGGCAGTTTCCGTTTTCTCCTGCCCAATTGGTTCGGCTGGCTCGGCAGGATGCGCCGCCACCGTCGCCGAATGATCCGTTTCCTCAAGGTCCAGATGTTGTGGCTCGTAATCCGGTTCGCCGGAGCGTTCCACCTCTTGATGATACTCCTCGAGAAGCACCTTCTCGATAGCCTCTCGACAGGCTGCATTAATCGGGTGAGCAATATCAACGTGCAGTTTTAGTCTTCCCTGCTCGTTGCGAATCGCTCGGCTCTCATCCAAACGGGCACCACATTCGCTGCAGAAGCGGGCCCGAAGAGCATTCTTATTGCGACACATCGGACATCTGTCCGACAGTTGCCGACTGGGCATGGCTACAAACAGCCCATTGGTCCCCTCGATTACCTTCACGTCCCGGACGACAAACTCGCCGTCAAAGGTTACCGAACAAAATGCCTTCAAACGCTCACTTTTACGGCCCATCAGTTTGACGCGAACCTCGGTTACCTGCATTGTGTTGGCCTCCGCCTGGGTCTATTCGTCTAAAGGTGCCCGCCGTGTACAATCCAAGTTCTGGCCTGTAACCGCGGACTCAGTCGATGAACCACAGATCTCGCCCGCCCCAGCGAGTTGAAAAGGCAAACCAGCGCCGAGCCGCTACCGCTGAGCTGGACCGCCTTGGCCCCGGCCACCAATAGCTCGTCCTTCAACTTAGCCAACCGCGGCAATACCGCAAACGCCGCCCCAGTCAGCATATTGAACATCACCGGTCCGGCCGTCTCCGGCTCGTACAAACCTAGGCGCTGTGGGTCAATTCTATCCACATCCGCAACTTTGGTCAATAGTTCGTCAAATTTATGATAAACTTCTGCCGTGGAGATCTGCTCCGCCGGAGCCAGCACAACCGCCCAGAAGGGCCAGTCAAACCCCGCGGGCTCGACCAACTCACCCCGCCCACGCATGATACTTATCGGACTATGTAAGAATAAAGGCACGTCACTGCCCAGTTGAGCCCCGATTTCGGCCAGCTCTTGATTACTATAACCTATGTTCCACAAATCATTTAAAGCTAATAAGCAAGCTGCTGCGTCCGAGCTTCCTCCGCCCAGGCCAGCGCCGATGGGAATCGATTTTTCCAGATGCATCCGTAAATTCGCTGGTCGCTTGACCCGCTCAGCGAGCATCTGGGCTGCCCGGATTACCAGATTGCTCTGATCACATGCCAGATCCGCTTGGCTGCAAGTCAGCTCACAACCCTTGGTAGCGGTCTGCACCGTCAGTCGATCCACCAGGGAAATCAGGGCTATGATGGATTCGACCGGGTGATAGCCGTCTTCTCGCCGAGCCCCGACCCAGAGCGTCAGGTTGATCTTGGCTGGAGCTACCACGCGCACGGCCCCATCTTCCAGTCGGCTCAACCTCGGCTCACCCGCCAGCCATTGTCTGCGGGCAACCTGCTCGGCTCGCAAACCAGCTGGGTCACTTGATGTCTGGGCGCTATGTTGTTTCACAAATGTTCCTTTCCTGCTGGGCCAGTGTCGCTGGCATTATAACAATAAATCCCCTGCGTTGCTTGGGGCTATTGAACTGTCTCGCTCGGGGGCCTCCCATTGACATCAGAGCCCAAAACCGGTAGATGATGACGTATGAATGAGCAAATTGACAAGCAAACGCCTCCATCTCGCTGGCAAATACACAAGAGATTTTACCGTTGGGTGCTGGGCTGGGCTGAGCATAAGTACGGACCCATCGCTATGCTTACCGTCGCTTTGATTGAACCGATCTTTCTGCCTGTACCCGCTGATCTGCTGCTGATAGCTATGTGTTTGGCTAAACCCAAGAAAGCTCTACGCTATGGGCTATTAGTTTCGCTCTTCTCTGTTCTGGGCGGATGCTTGGCCTTTGGGCTGGGGATGGCTGTGGGCGGAGAAAGAGTCCTGGAGTTCTTTGAAGTTTCCCCCATCGGGGCTCACTACCTGCAGAGCAAAGCTGCTCAAGCCCTGGATATCTACACTAGGTTTGGCTTCTGGGCAGTCGCTATCTCAGCCCTGACACCAGTGCCTTATATGTTGTTTAGTTGGCTAGGTGGATTCGCGGAAATACCGTTCTCTATGTTCGTGATAACTTCGCTAGTCTTTCGCTCGATCCGTTTTGGCAGCCAAGCTGTTCTGATCTATTTCCTGGGCGAAAAGGCTAAGCCGTTGATTGACAAATACTTCAACCTTGTTTGCTGTGCTATCATTGTTTTGCTCGGGGGGTTGATTCTCCTGAGTAAAGTAATCAGCAGCTACTTCATCAGTCCAAGCTAATATTAAAAAAGTCGTCAGTATGCAGCCCGAACAAAGTCAATTTTTATTGCGTATCGCTCGCGAGGTAATCGAAGCTGTCGTTCGGGGCCAATCTCCGGGGCAACATGAATCCTCCGAGCCCATTTTTGCTGAGCATCGTGGCTGTTTTATAACTATAAAAAACCGCGGGCGCCTGCGCGGCTGCATAGGTAGTTTCGTAGCTGAAATCCCTTTGTTGCGCAGTGTCGAAGAAATGGCCCAGGCGGCCACGCGCGATCCACGCTTTGGTTTCGATCCGATTACCCCGGCAGAACTGAGCCAAATTGATATTGAAATTTCGGTACTGTCCCCCCTGAAAAAAACCGACGATCCCCTCTCGCTCGAATTGGGCAAGCACGGTATCTACATCCGTCGGGGCCTAAGCAGCGGATGCTTTTTACCCCAAGTGGCCACCGAACTGGGTTGGTCAAAAGAGGAATTTCTCTGTCAATGTTGTGCGGGAAAAGCTGGCCTGGAACGCGACGCTTGGAAAGACCCCGACACCGAGGTTTTGCTCTTCAGCGCCGAGGTGTTCAGCGAGCCCAACTCGGCGGACGGTGTTTGAAGTTCTTGTCACCCACCCTGGTAGAGTTGACTTCCACGTCCTTAAGTTTGAGTTCTAACGCAAGCTTCTTGTCGTGCCAGACGATGCGAATCTTTGTGGCTAACTTCCCCCTCTCGAATTGCTGATAATCATCCAGCGAGGCTGACAGATAGCGATGACCCTGCTCGTTGAAAAGCTCAATCAAATCCACCTGCTGCTCACGGCGATGCCACCATATATCTTTGCGTGCTCTAAATGAGCCGTCAGCTAGACGTTCGAAAAAAGTGATTATGTAATACGGCGGAGCTTCGTATCCACGCAGTAGCGGCCAAGGACCTTGATCCTCCATGTCCAACGCCAAGTGATACAACCCTACAACACCCGAGAGAACTCTCAGTGAGCCGTCTGCCAGAAGCTGGCCACAGGAGATCGCAGAATACATTTGGGCCTTGTACTTACGTAGTGGCGGCCAGGGATCTGGATCCTCCATATCCACCACCAATTCACACAAGCCTAAAACGCCCGACAGTACTCTCAGTGAGCCATCTGCCAGAAGCTGGGTGCAGGAACGCGCAGAATACGGCTGGGACGTGTGCTTACGCAGCAGCCAAGGATCTTTATACACCCTCCCCACCGTTAACTCGTTCACGCCAAGAACACTCAGCAAATCCAGAGCCTGTGCCGCTTGAGTTTGCGATTCAGTCGTCCCGTAAGGCACGAAACTGTAAGTGTCGTCTTTGGTTTGGGGGGCATCGAGCATGTACCAATAGCCATCGCGGTTGGAGCCCATCTGGAAATTCACCGCCCCTATGGTATCACTGCCTTTGAGTAGTAAGTCCTTTGGCGGATGAAAGTGCGTGATGGGCTTTCGAAGAATGAGATGCCCACCCACGCTATGCTTTTCCCCCGGCAATTCTACGCTGATATCCACTCGGCTCCACAAATTGCGGATAAGCCGGTTGTTGTCATTGATCTGCTTGATCAATGCGTCCGTGCTTCGCTGGACAATTGGCCGCTGCGGCTCGGGCGGTTTGTTCCAGCCCTTGCAGCCACCCATAACCAGTAGGGCCAACGTGGTCAAGCCAAGCAAAATATTTTTGTGAGTTCTCACAGTTCACTCCGCAGGATAGCACTTAGTTGCTCGGACACTTCTGTTATCTGAGCGTCATCCAATCGCGGGTTAAGCACTTCATGTTGAGTTTGCTGACGGACCTGTCCCATAATCCATATTTCTTGGCCGTCCCGCAACTCGGTTCGCTGGTATTTCAGGATCCGCTTGCGCATCAGGATCAGCGCTAACACGAATCGAAAGTTGAGCTTCGCCTGCTCACTTTCCGCAGCCAATCGCTCAAAGAGATCAAGCAGCACTTCGTCATCTACCAGCAGCTTTTGCTTCTGGGTTGACTCGGGTACACGGGTTTTCCAAAAGCAGAACGCTTGGGGCGGCTCTTGTTGCCAACATTCTTGGCAGTAATCTTGTCGAGCCAGGCCCCCGGTTGATTGCGACTTTTCTTCGGATTCGAGTTCGGGCGATTCCTGTCCCTCGAACAGCGCGGCATAGCAGTCTTGGCCGGGCTCGAGATCGTTCCCACAATCAGCACACACCCCCTGAGTCTTGGCTACTTCCCAATCTGCTAGCATTGAATCGGATACCTATACATCGAGATTTCGCACCTCAGCGGCATGGGTCTCGATGAATTCCCGCCGTCGTTCAACATTAGCCCCCATCAGAATAGAGAAAATCCGGTCCGCTTCGGCAGCGTCATCCATCCGCACCCGCAGCAGGACCCTCCGCGTTGGATCCATCGTCGTCTCCCACAGCTCGTCAGCATTCATCTCGCCTAGCCCCTTGAAACGTTTGACGTCCAGCCCGCGTGAGCCCGCCTCTCGCACCGCCTGGGCCAATTGCCACAACCCATCCATCTGGACAGCCTCTTCTTCGCCATACTCCAGGCGAAAGCGACTTGCCGTTTCGCCAACTCGGGCCTCTTCCGGAGAACGCCCGAAATAGTCATCAATTTTCATCCCCCTGGCTTCGAACTTTTTCAGGCAACGTTTTAGATCCTTGCACTCGTGCAGTTCATGCACCCGGGCTCGGTGGACCGGGGCGTCCGCTTCGCCAGACACGTCCGAAGCTCCACCCACTTCCAGCCCGCCCAATGACTGAGCTTGCTCCTTTAGAAAATCCGTCACTTCCTTTTGGCTGTAAAACAACTTCTCCTCGTTGTCCAACAGAACCAGACGGCTGGGCAATTCCCCGTCTGCCTTGCGATAAGTAGCCAAGAACTCCTTCAGTTCCCAGCCTCGCCGTTGCAGTACCCAAGTGAGGTCATTCAATTCGTCGATCAGTTCGACCATTTCGCTCAGTTTCTTGCCGCTCAGCTCTTTAGTCTGGCCGTTACCGTTGGCCCCCACTATGAGCTTTGCCCCATCCAAACCCAGCGAAGCCTGAATCTGGCGCATGGCCGACTCGTTGAGAACATACTCCTTGCGCTTGCGTCGTTTAATCAAATACAACGGCGGCTGAGCTATATACAGCAAACCATTGGTTATCAACTCCGGCATTTGACGAAAGAAAAAGGTCAACAGCAACGTCCGAATGTGAGCTCCATCCACATCGGCATCGGTCATGATAATAATCTTACCGTAGCGTCGTTTCTCCAAATTGAAATCATCCACCCCAATACCAGTACCCAAAGCACTGATGATGGTTACTATTTCAGTATGAGCTAGCATTTTGTCCACTCGGGCTTTCTCCACGTTGAGAATCTTACCCTTCAGCGGCAAAATCGCCTGGTGCTGCGAGTCTCGCCCAGCCTTAGCCGAGCCGCCCGCGGAGTCCCCCTCAACCAGGAACAATTCGGTACTATTAATATCTCGCATTCGGCAATCCCACAGCTTGCCCGGCAAAGAGCTTGAAGACAGTGCCCCCTTTCGCCGAGTCAGATCCCGAGCCCGCCTGGCGGCCTCGCGCGCCTGGGAAGCTTGCAATCCTTTCTGGATAATTTTCTTAGCCTCAGCGGGATGCTCCTCGAGATAGGTGCTGAACAGATCATTCATGGTCGTTTCCACAAAGCTGCCGACGTCGCTGTTGCCCAACTTAGTTTTGGTCTGGCCCTCGAACTGGGGCTCAGGCACTCGCACGGTAACCACCGCGCCAAGACCTTCTCGCAAGTCATCCCCCGACGGCGCTGCGCCATTCTTCAGCAGCTTGCTGTTACGAGCATGGGCGTTGAGCGTCCGGGTTAGAGCCGTGCGAAACCCCGACAAGTGCGTTCCCCCTTCGATGGTATTGATATTGTTGGCAAAACTGTGCACATTCTCCGAATAACCATCGTTATACTGCAAAGCAATTTCGCAAATCAGATGGCTTTGTGTATCTTCCCGGTAGATATAGATCGGCTTGCGAGTCAGGACATTCTTGCCCTCGTTTATGTGCCGAACAAAAGCTATAATCCCATCCAAAAAGCAGAACTCCTCCGACTTATCTGTCCGCTCATCAGTCAGCGTGATCCGCAGGCCCTTATTCAGATAAGCCAACTCTCGCAAGTGCACGGCCAAGGTCTCGTAACGAAAAACGACCTCTGAGAATATCTGGTTGTCGGGCTTGAACTGTACTCTGGTGGAGGTGTGTTTGCTTGAGCCGATGCGTTTGAGTTTTTCGGTGGTTTGCCCTCGCTCAAAGGCCATGCTGAACGTGCCCCCGTCCCGGCAGACCTCCACTTCCAACCATTCCGATAAGGCATTCACTACACTCACGCCCACCCCGTGGAGTCCTCCCGAAACTCGGTAAGTCCGTTTGTCGAACTTGGCCCCAGCATGCAGGATGGTCATGCAGACCTCGACCGCTGGCTTGCCGGTACCTGGGTGAATATCCAGTGGAAAACCCCGGCCGTCATCCAACACCGAAGCGGAGCCGTCGGCATGAAGAGTTACCACGATATTTTCGCAGTTGCCGGCCATGGCTTCGTCGATAGCATTGTCGACCACTTCGTACACCAGGTGGTGTAAGCCACGCTGCCCGGTATCGCCAATGTACATCGCTGGGCGCTTGCGCACAGCCTCGATCCCCTCCAACACCGTAATGTTGCTAGCGTCGTATTGCTCTGGCTTCTTCTTTGAATCCTGTGGGTTTTTATCTTTGGTCATAACTGTTTTCTCAGCAAAATCGTTTCCTTTCCTTCTGGTGGGCCCTGGTTCTGTCTGTCGCTCCTGGGGGCCTTTGACTTCCTAACCTCAGGCGTATGGTCCTGACGGCTCTATCTTCAAAACACTCACTCAACTGCTTGGCCAAGCCCCCCTGAACCATTGCTTTGAGTTCTACCATGTGGGCGGCCGAATCAACTTCCACACGCAACGTTCCTCGCCGAAGCCCTTCCAGCCGACTGTGTCTGCTCAACTCGGGCCCCACTTGTTCATCCCAGTGCCCCTGCAAGCTCGCCAACGGGCTCGGTTTATTTAGCCCCTCGGTTTGCACCAGAGCTCGCACCAGTGCTCCGAGCCGGACCGGCCCTGAGCGGGGTTGTCGATTTTGCCACACCCGCTGCAGTTGTTCTGTGCTAGCCTCTAACCTGTTTTTTTGCACATCAAGTGTCCAGAATACTCTAGGTCTCTGTTTGCCGTAGGGGCGTCCACCAGGCGAGGGCTAATATTTCTTACGACAAGCTAACGGGCATTACCACATACAGGAAATCTTCGCCACTGCGCAACACTCCCGGCGTATTCGTCGCCTTGAGTTCCAGAGTGATTTCCTCCGCTCCCACAACCCGCAAGGCTTCGAGCACATAATGGGGATTAAAGCCTACCTCCAGGTCGTCGTAGTCGTATTCGATGCCCAGTTCGACCTTGCCTTCGCCGGTCTCGGCTGCGCGTCCGGTTAGTACCAGACTGTTCTTGGAGAACTGCATTTTAACCCCCTGCGAGTTTTCCGTGGTCAGCAGGGCCGCCCGGCGAAAGGCGCTCACAAGTGCCTCAGTTTTGAATTTCACCTTCACCGTATTATCGTGTGGAATAACCTCATCGTATTTGGGGAAGGTACCTTCCACCAGCGTACTACTGATGGTTACTCTCGGCAGTACCATCACAATGCGATTTTCCCCGAAGCCCACCGACACTTGTTCTTCAGCCTCTACTAAGCAACGCTCCAAAAGGCTCATCGTTTTGGTCGGCACGATTGCTGTTGTTCCCGTTTCGCCGGAAATGAGCTCTGCTTGGGCTTGGGCCAGACGCCGTCCGTCAGTAGCTACCATCATCAACTTCTTGCCCTCGGACGCCCACAAAACGCCGTTGATCGCATAGCGACTGCTCTCTTTGGCTACAGCGAAAATCGTCCGATGTATCATTCCCCGCAACAGGCCAGCCTTGATCTTTAGCCCGTCTTGCCCGTCCGCTTCCTTCACCGCTGGAAAACCCTCTACCTCCGAAGTGTTAAGAGTAAAATGGCTATCCGATGTGTCAATTCTACAGACGTTATCTTTGATCTCGACACTGAGGGTATCATCTGGGCACTCACGTACGATGGCCAGAAACCGATCCGCTGGTATCAACCCTTGCCCGGGCTCTTTGACTTCCACTTGCTCTAGACGATAGCGAATCCCCACCTGCAAATCTGTGGCTATCACAGTCAGGCCTTCTTTCTGGCAATCTACAAGGACACACTGCAAAGCTGGCTTAGGTGTGCGCGGGGTAATCGCTGCACTGGTTACCTGGAGAGCTTCCAAGAGCGATGCTCTATTGCAAATAGCTTTCATTTTCATTTACTCCTGGGAACAGCAAAAGGACCTGCTCCTCTTGGTGATCAGACAGTTATTCTTCTTACTATACTAAAACTTTAATCAAAATAGTAGTAGTAATAGACCTGCAAATATAGTTATCTTCTCAAGCAAAAGCTCTTTAACTCCAATTACAACAAGATGTTACGCGAGCCAAGCTCAATAGGCTGCGTGTGGATAACTTGTTAGTAGGCCTACGGCTTGTCCTATAGTACAAATAGCACGCTCTGTCTCGCCAGTGAGGATCTGTTTGGGTTTATACTCAGAGAAGTATATAACTGACAGGTTATCCAGACACCTCCGTGTTATGTTTTCCTCGCTCCAAACCAGGGGCGCCAAGGTTATGGCAGATTTCCTCCAGCAGGGCTTGTAGGTGTGCGTCGTAGCTGCGATGCTGGTTGATCGTGCGGACAGCGTGCAGAACAGTTGTATGGTCTCGGCCACCGAAGTAGCCGCCAATTTCTTCCAAAGAATGCCGGGTTAGGTGCCGGGCTAGATGCATGCAAATCTGTCGGGGATAGACAATAGACTTGGTGCGTTTCCTACCCTGCAGATCTGCCAGGCGAACACTAAACCGGGAGGTAACAGCGTCGAAGATCTGCTGAATAGAGATTTCCTGTGTTTGTCCCACATCCGCGTCAGCCAGAGCCTGCTTAGCCAACTCTAGAGTGATAGTCCCACCGTTAATGGCCGCCCAACCCACCACTTTAGTCAGGGCACCTTCAAGTTCCCGCGTGTTCGAATCGATCTCGGTAGCAATAAAGCAAACCACGTCGTTCGGCACAGCTAACCCGCGAAGGTGGGCCTTTTTATGCACGATGGCTACCCGTGTTTCGTAGGAGGGTCTGTCAATCCGAGCTACCAAACCCCAATTGAATCGACTGGTAAGTCGTTCCTCCAGAGAAGGTATTTGGCTCGGGGCGCTGTCCGAGCTGAGGATGATCTGTTTATGGCTCTGGTAAAGGGTGTTGAAGGTGTGGAAAAATTCTTCCTGGCTGGCTTCGCGGTCTGCTAGAAAGTGAATATCATCTATAACCAGCACATCTACGTGCCGGTAGCGGTAGCGGAAATTGTGCAAATCCCCTTTCTCCAGTCCTTCGATGAAGTGACGGATAAAGGTTTCGCAGGTCAGAAAAAGTACGCGGGCTGTCGGTTCTCGGCGGAGAACCTCCTGGCAAACCGCCTGCATCAGATGTGTTTTGCCCAGCCCGGAGTTGCCATGGATAAACAACGGGTTGTATGCCTGCCCGGGTGATTCGCTCACCGCTACACAGGCTGCGTGAGCTAAGCGGTTCGAACGCCCAACCACAAAGGTGTCAAAGGTGTAGTCGTTCTTTGGAACCGTGTAGAGTTCGCTCTGGGCCAGGCGCTCATTAGGTCGCGCCTCAGCGGAGTCCCCCTCGCCATTGACAAAGCGAACACCAACCAGCCGTCCGGTAACCGTCTGAGCTGCACGGGTGAAGGCTTCCCTGGCTTGCTTTTGTAGATACCCCCTCTGCAATTCCGAGGCCGCCCGAATTTCCAGTACCCCATTGTCCAATTGGACCGCCTCAAGCGAATTGAACCATGGCTGGACGATGCTCTCGTTGTGCTCGCGGATATGGGCGAGAATTTGTTGCCACAGGCGAAGCGTTACACTGGCCACTGGCCCAACTCCTTGAAATAGTCACCGCCAGGCTACGCAGCGGTTAGATAAACGTAGCCCTCGGCAAGCCACTTTGTATCACGATTGACGAAGCGACACGAAGGCCCACGGGCCGGACGCTTCCAAAACAGACGAGCTTATAGGGTAGCACAAAGCGATGAATTAATCAAAGTAGGAATTGGCCTGGTTGCGGGTTTTTCCCCCATCTCCCCAACCACCCCCCCCTGTAGCCCCAAGCCCGTCCTGGGGGGGGGTTAGCTCTCGATGCCCACCAACTGCTCTGGCGCCTGCTGGGCCTGGCTTTCGGTGGAGGAATCCGCCTTCTGCGGCACCTTTTCCGGTCGCTCTTGACGCCACCAAGCCTCCACGATGCTGGAGATATCTTTGATTTTGGGCTTGGATGCCTCTTCTCCGAAGAAATCGGCATCTCCACTGTCGGGTGGGTGCTTGGTCAGATACACCTGAGTTCGCATGGGCATGGGAACCGCTTCTCCCACGGCGTAGGCTTCACCGGGCCGTAATTGGGCCAGCGTCCCCACCAACCCCGAAAAATGCTCGGAAACCACCTTCGCCACGTAGGCCTGATCCGCGGGGTTAGACATCCGCATAATGATGAAGCTGTTGCACTGTGACAAAACCGTTTCAGACACTTCTATGGGCCGCTGTGAGACAATCAGAGCCCCCACGCCATACTTACGACCTTCCTTGGCTACTCGTTCCACGGCCCGGCGAGCAAAACCGTCCGGTCGATCAGCAGCGATGTAGTTGTGAGCTTCCTCGTAAACTAACAGGAATGGGCTGCGATCCGCTGCCACGCACCAGAAGTTGAACTCGTAGAGCAGTCGGGTCAGCAGGGCCACGGTGATGTCTACTGTCTCAAAGGGAATTTGGCTCAGGCGTATTATGATTAAGTTCTTGCGTGGAACGCTGTGGCCGGTCAATAGAGCCAAGAGGGTTTCTAGGCTCCGCGATAAAGTCCCCGGATCATCGTTTTCGTGAAACAGGTTTTGAAAAATCGTCGAGCGAGTAGCCTGTCGAATTGGCCGCAACAGAAAATCATAACGATGATCCTTGAGCTTCTGATCTAAGCGATTTATCAGCCCACCCAAGTGCCCATAGTACACAGGATGTGGAATCTCTCCCTCCGGATTGCCTAGATTGAACCGAACGTTGGACTCAACCATCAACTTGTCCTGCTCCTCGGGCGGCAAATGTCGCAAGGCGGTTTGCTTAAAAGCAAGCCGATCACTGTTTAGCACATAACGTGCATTGTTCAAGTTGTTGGCATAGCAGCGCATCTGTTCCAGCGAAAAATATACCGGACTGTCCACACTGTAAACCGAGCTTATACCCACAGCCTTGGCTGCTTCGCCGCGTAACCTCATCAAGGCTTCCTTCAGAAACATCTTCTGCGTGGGGATATGGGCAGGTTCGGATTTGTCCACGAACAACTGTTCCATCTCCTCATATTTAAGAAGCCAGTAGGGCAGGACCAGTTCGTTGGCGCTGATGTGGGCCACGTTGTCCAGGGGTTCGCCCTTCTCGCCGCAGAAGGCCGAAAAGTACTCTCCGTGTAGGTCGAAAAGGATTACCTGCACTCCCGGCAAAGCAGTGGCCTGCTGCACGATCTGGGCCACCGTACAACTCTTGCCCGAGCCGCTGCTGCCCAGTATGGCGGCATGTCTGGCGCAGAAGGCCTTACCGTCCAGGCTTACTTCGTACTTGGGGTTGGCAGTGAATGTTCCCAGGGCCAGACGGGGCGGCGGACGCTTGCCCTGCGCGTCCGTTTCCTGGCTGTTCATAGTCGCGAAGATGGTAGCTAGATCCGCCTCATTCGCGGCGCGGACAGCTTCGCCTACCACCGGGTAGCGATTGATCCCCCGGCAGAACTTGCCATCCCGGACCATACCTATGACCAGCACGGTTATAACTGTGCTTTGATCTTGGGGGCTATCGGCGGCCCGTCGATTAAGCTGCCGGATTTGCTGAGAGGTTACCATGGCTAGAAGATCGCTTTCGCTCTGGGGAATCACCACGTAGGAGCCAACCTGCCCGATACGTGTTCTAGCCTCTTCGCCGTCCGGCGCGTCTAGGGCCTGGGTTAGTTGGATAACGATTTGCTGGTCGCTGACCGACTCGATATGGCCTATGATTTCTGGGGCTGTCACGGTTACATCACTCCTCTATTTTTCGGCGGTAAATCCCTGTTCACACAGCGCTAGGCTTGTCTTGGCCTCACTCAAATCAGGATCGAGTTCCAAGGCCAACTTGTAGGAGTCACCAGCCTTTTCCCATTGGCGGTCTTGCCGGTAAAGATAGCCCATGTTGTAGTGGGCTTGTGCTGTCGGAAGAGCCTTTTTTAACTCCACGAAGGCTGCTTCCATCTCTCCTTGTTTAGCTAGTGCTAATCCCAGGTTTACCCTCGCTCGTTGGAATTGTCCGTTCAACTCCAGAGCCCGCTGCAGATGTTTTTCGGCTTCTTCGTACTTGCCAGCCAACAGGCAACTGAAGCCCAGGTTGTTGTGTAGGAAGGCTGCTTTGGGGGCGTGGTTGATTCCTTGGCTGAATGCTTCTTCTGCCTGTTCGTATCTGCCCAGCTTATCGCAGACGATACCCAGGCGAGTCCAGGCGGCCACATAGTCCAATCGAGTTTGGCAGGCTCGCTGGTAGAGTTTGGCAGCCTCGATAAAATTACCCTGGGACTCGAGCAGTCGTCCCGTGGCCAGAAAGGTTTCGGCTTTAATGATCGGTGGTTTCTCGGCGGCGGCCTC
>SDBV01005896.1_pt1 | contig 17147 bp, 21 predicted proteins | sample 2277081 | NCBI WGS metagenome assembly SDBV01 (sample SAMN10402039, study PRJNA504765) | marine sediment metagenome | isolation source: marine sediment core GS10_PC15, 223 cmbsf | place: Arctic Ocean: Southern Knipovich Ridge | collected 2010 | reverse complement strand
CAAGTGTAATCACTGATTTCTCCTTGCATGGATCTGCTTTATTGACCCACTGTACAAACGGTGTCTTGTATTTTAAAATAACGGCTCCACGATTTACCATACTGCTTCTATTTGAAATTTAACATATATTCTACTGCCTTTCGCGTTATAGTGCTCTAATTTGAATGAAAATACTGACATTTAAGATTGGACATATCGATTCTTACTATTGGAAAGATATGGAAAGTCTATTTAAATAGATAACAAATTAAATATTCACTTGGCATCACACAGCTTCGCTACGTCACACCCAAAAAGAATTATTTCCTTCAAGAGAATGTGAAAGGAAATTACAAAGAATTATAATCTTATACAATCTAAAGTTGTAACATCGCCAACACCCTTTTCACGTTGCTGCGCACCGCAAAAAGAGTGTATCCTCCATCTCTTCTTCAAAGCCTTTACCTCTCCCCCTCCAGGCTCAAACGGAAGATTCATTGAACTTGCTAAAGGATGATGAGTATTGCCCATAGGATCAAAGCTATATCAACATAATCCAGTACATTATAGGACAACTGCAGCTTTCTGGCTTTGTACTATGGATCCTGCCATGTCTCTATAATAGGGCATTATGTTAAATTGCAAGTCAGCTTTCGCTCACAGGCCTTCCCTCTACCTACGTTTAGGACCATACAAAGCCGGTGCGCAGGCTTTTCTGTGTCAAGGGATGATAATAATTCTAGTGCAGTACGAGCCTATTATTGATTATCTTTGTAAATAAAGCGAATAATTATGCTCTCAAAAACTACTGTTCAAAAATCCATAGAAAGGCTTCCTCAGGAGTTCTCTATCGATGAACTCATTGAGCAACTGATTTTCATTGAGAAGGTTGAAGACGGTCTTCAGCAATCCAGGGACGGAAATGTCATTTCTCATGAGGATGTGAAAAGCATGATCTCCAAATGGTCAAAATAAACTGGACATCCCTGGCGGTTTCAGATCTGAAGAGTGTTTTTGACTTTATCGCAGATGATTCTTCGAGATATGCTCAGATTACTGCCAGTAAGATTTATTATCGTGTTCAAACCCTTGCAGATCAACCAAAGTCAGGTCGGATTGTTCCTGAATTTGAGGATACAACAATAAGGGAACTCATCTCTGGCAATTACAGAATAATATATTCCATTGTGAATGATTATAAGATTGATGTAATACGTATATACCATTCAGCCAGAAGCTTGAAAGAAAAAGATTTGAAATAGGGTTCTTGCTGCACACCCTATTCACAGATTCACTATAGAAGGGAGAATAACGCTTTGAAGTTCAAAGCTATATTAACATAACGCAGTACATTATAAGACAACTGCCACTCAGCCAGCGCTCATAAGTCCTCCCGGCTCCTCTGTTTTAGTTTCAACACATCCGACGCACAGTCTTTTCCGGTTCAAGGATATTAATTGAGTCGGATTTTCTATTTTTGCATCTAGGTTATGTATTTGGATTCATACATAGATGAAATAAATAAGCTTTGTGAAAATCACAAGGTCAGACAACTATTTGCTTTTGGTTCAGTCCTTAATTCAGAGTTTACCAAGGATAGTGATGTCGATTTAGTGGTAGATTTTATCAACTTGGACCCTTTAGATTATGCTGAGAATTATTTTGGGTTGAAATTTTCTTTAGAGGAACTATTGAATCGTCAGATAGACCTATTAGAACAAAAGGCGCTCAAGAATAAGTATCTTGTCCTAAGCATCAATAATTCGAAGAAGCTTTTGTATGAAGCATGAGATCAATATCTGGCTTGAAGATATTAGAATATCTATTACACAGATATACGATTTCTTGCCAACGGATATTGATTACATTGAGTTTGAGAAGGACCTTAAAACCCAAAAGGCAATTGAAAGGAACATAGAGATCATTGGTGAGGCTTTGAATAGAATTCTGAAAGTTTCTCCTGATATTGCTATTTCTGATTCACGAAAGATAGTTGATACAAGAAACAGGATTATTCATGGCTATGACAGTATAACGCCAGATATCTTGTGGCTGATTATCAAGCGATCTCTGCCCATGTTACGAAATGAGGTTGCTGAATTACTACAATAAGTAGTCCCTATTTTCACACCCTTTTCACAAAACTCTGTTTTGCCAAAAGAGTGTATCCTACAAATCATCCAGAACAGCTTTTACCCCTCCCCTTTCGAAATTGTAAAATTTATTTCAGGAATTTCCATTTTATCAATGAATACTGCTTTGAAAATCAAAGCAGTATCAACATAATGCAAGTACATTATAAGACAACAGTACATTCGATTTAATACTTTTTCCTCTGCTTGAATGCTTTTTGGCAATTCATATGTGTCGTTTTCAGCCAACAATACTGCTAACCGGAATACATCACCTTTATGTTTGCGCAGATGTTTGCTATCTTCAGTACTACCCTTAGCTAAGCGTTCGGCAATTTCCAGGTATGCTTTTGCTTTCAGGCAAATCAGTGCCTCGGTATTGGCACGGTGTAAGCCGTTTTCTTCTACGCTGTGCTCCAATATGAAATTATGGGCACCTCTATAAACTGCCAGAATTGTTTTACGTAATCAGCATTCAGTGCTTCTACAATTAAAATAATGTCGCAGGCAGTACCACCAATAATCACATAGTTATCGGAATATTCCTCAAAATATTCTTTGAATATGTCCAATCCTCTTACCATATATACTTTTCAATAATTTGTTCCAATGCCATTTCAACACGTTCGTCATGGCTGTTTTTATAACTCAGGAATAAGGAAAGCGGGTCTACAACAGGAGTTTCATGCGGTAATTCCCCTACGAGAATTTTGGGGCTGTATTTCCATACTTCAAGGCAGTACCGGCCTTCATTTTCATTGGGATTTACCAATGTGTTGGTTTTCTGCAATTTATAAAACACCTTTTCCCCAATTGCAAAAAATACTCGCTTCAATACAGGATTTACCAACAATTCACGTTTTTCTAAGTCTGGCCATAGTTTATTTCTTTCTAATCTGAACCGGATATATTTTTCCTTCTCTCCTATTACATCAATTAGTTCAAAGTATTTCAAATCATCTATTGCCTTGGTAATGGCCATTGCGGTATAACCCGTTTTCTTAGCAATTTCCTTAAAAGAATGCTCTTCCAGTTTCCAACTATTATTGCGGTGAATTATGTGATAAATTAATAAGAATTGAGCTGAAGGTAACAATGTTTCTTTTTTTGGACGGGCATGCAGATTGGTAAAGCTTTCCTTCAAATCAATCGTTTCCTCACAATGGATGTAATCTCAGGTAATACCAGAACTACTTTTTTATTAGAGGTTTTTTTCAGTAGTTCAAAGTGTTTTACTGTCTGCATAATGCTGAAATCATCGGTATGCTTAGGTTCTGTAAGTAATAAGCGATGGTTAAGTAAAACTATTATTTGGAAATAAGTGAATCTGAGGAGTGAGTATTTTTAAAACTTCCCACATACCTGTATGCGAAAATTTGAGCTTTGTCCAACAGGGATCCTTTGGATTTTTTGAGACATACTCCCTTAATGAAATTGAATCCTGGCTGGATCCGGGGGATCGGATTTTTAATCTGATTGACATAAAACAAACCCACCCGCTAAGCTCCAGGCTAGGAACCTGTATCGATTCTGAGATACCTGAGTTATGGGATTATATCCAGACAGATAGCTTTCTCAAACAGCTCCCTGACGGCATATGGTTTGCATGGGGAGCACAGCACAACGATAACCATCATACGCTGTATGCACTGAAACATCAGGCCAATGCAACACCTGGCCCCGACCATTCAGACATTGAAAGCGTTACCATAATAAAGGATGACCGGAACGATTCGTATAACCTTCTGTTATCCTTTTCTGATGAGGGAGCCGAAAAATGGGCCTCTCTGACAGGAGATAACATAGGACGGAGTATCGCCATAGTGATTGAGGGCAAGGTCTATACCGCTCCTAGAGTAAGGGAGGAGATCAAACTTGGTAAATGCAGTATCAGTGGAAATTTCAGTGAAAATGAACTTATAAAACTGAAAGAGCTTCTTGAAATGCCCGCGTTGTAAATTATCTGAGAGAAGGGTGCCTGCAGTAGGGGCGGCGCCCTTCTTAAAACATTCCCGAGAGCAGGTCTTCGTTTTCCATACCCGCAATATAATCTGCAACCTGGATCCCGGATAAACGCATGCGAATGGTTTCAGGATCATGAATGCTTCCAACGAGTACTTCTTCCAGGGCATGGATATCCTTTGACCCCAGGAAATCGCCCTCGATGGTGACTTCCCGGATGATCCCCTTCACCACATTCAGGTGGAGGGCTACCTCTCCTGTTCCGAACTGTAGATTTTTATTGAATTGATATTTTGGGGAATAGCCGAAATTCCACTCCCAGGATGAAAATTTCGATTTGCGCAGTTTATTGATCTCTTTCAGATCATTGCCATTGTACTGATAAGTTCTGGCACCGTCCATTGTATCTAAGATATGACAGAGTATCTGATTTTGAAAATCCACCACATCCATTTTATCAACAAGATGATCCCGGATGTTGGTAATCTCCGCCCGGACCGATTTCACTGCCCGGTCCGTAAATCGTTCCGGCTGAACCTTAAGGGATGCCGAAAGGGTATCCATTTCAGATGAAAACAGCAAGGTTCCATGATGAAGCACCCTGTTTTTATAGACATGACTGGCAGTGCCTGATATCTTCCAATGCTCCAGGAGCAGCTCATTCCGTTCTCCCAGGATCACATCCAGACCCATCTTTTTCATGGCCCCTATGATGGGTAGGGTAAACTTCCTGTAATCCACCAGCTCCCCATCCTTTCCACCCGTTAAAAAAGCGAAATTCAGGTTGCCCAGATCATGAAATACGGTTCCTCCGCCTGATATCCTTCTGGCCACCAAAATTCCGTTTTCCTGTACAAACTGAAAATTGATCTCCGCAAGGGTGTTCTGATGCTTTCCTACAACAATGGATGGAACATTTCTGTAAAGCAGAAAAATGTCTTCAGTAAATGCCTTCAGCAAATACTCTTCCGAGGCCAGGTTGAAATAAGGATCTTGATGTGAACTGATAATACAGAGCATATCAGAAATCAGTTTACAGGATCCGATCCCGTGATCCACCAGTTTTGGGGTAATTTATTCAGGATCCAGAGGAACATCCTGTAAACCAACCATCCGCAACCGGCACCCCACAATCCGCCGGCAAGCACATCCCCGGGATAGTGTACTCCCAGGTAAACACGGCTGTATGCGATTAGGATTACCCAGGTAAACATGATGAGTGTAAACCAGTGCTTTCTAATCCAGACAGCCACCAGCATGGCAACGCCTGCTGAATTGGCGGCATGCGACGATATAAATCCAAACTGTCCGCCGCACTTATTTTTCACCATGTGAACCAGCCCCTCGAGTGCCGGTTCATGACAGGGTCTCAAACGCTGGAACTGGTTTTTAAAAAGGTGAACCGAAGTCTGATCTGTGACGACAATGACAAGGATAATAAACAGGATCATGGGTAAAACCCGCCAGCCCTTCTTCCAACCAAGGAATGCTATTATAAAGAGATAAAAAGGCCACCACGTGGTTTTTCCGCTGATCCACCACATGATCCCATCCCAGGTTTCACTATTTAAACCATTGATGGCTAAAAAAAGTCTGGAATCGAGTTGCAGCAGCCAGTCCATTGAAGTGAATAATCAGGAAGTAAGCATTTTCCATATGATGTCATTCAGGGTCACCAGTCCCAGGTTGGCCACAGAGGAGATGAAATGATACGTGATCTCAGGCAAATCACGGCTTATCTCCTCTTTTAACTCTTCATCCAGAAGATCCGATTTGGTGATCACCAGCATACGCTGCTTGTCCAGCAGCTCAGGGTTGTACTTTTCAAGTTCATTTAACAGGACCTGGTACTCATCTTTGATCTCTTTGCTATCGGCCGGCACCATAAAGAGCAGCATGGAGTTTCGCTCAATGTGACGCAGGAAACGGTGTCCAAGACCTTTCCCTTCACTGGCTCCTTCAATGATCCCGGGTATGTCCGCCATAACAAAGGAGCGATCATCCCTGTATTTTACAATACCCAGGTTGGGAACCAGGGTGGTAAAAGGATAATCTGCAATCTTGGGTTTGGCCGCTGACATGGCCGAAAGAAGGGTTGATTTTCCTGCATTGGGAAATCCCACAAGTCCCACATCTGCCAGCAATTTCAACTCCAGGATAAACCAGCCTTCCTGACCGGGTTCACCGGGCTGAGCAAACCTGGGGGTCTGATGGGTGGAAGATTTGAAATGGTCATTACCGAGTCCGCCACGGCCACCGGTGATCAGGATTTTCTTTTCATCGTGCCCGGTAATCTCAAATATGATCTCTTTGGTCTCTGCATCCCTGGCAACAGTGCCAAGGGGTACCTCAATGTATGCATCTTCCCCGCTGGCGCCTGTTTTCAATGACGAAGCCCCACCATTCCCGTTGGAGGCAAATACATGTTTGCGGTATTTCAAATGCAACAGTGTCCAGAGCTGGGAATTTCCCTTCAGGAAAACATGACCACCCCGACCGCCATCTCCACCATCGGGTCCGCCCTTCCTGGTAAGTTTATCACGAAGCAGGTGGGCCGAACCGCTACCTCCTTTTCCGGAGCGGCAGAAGATTTTTACATAATCGACGAAATTCGCGTTGGACATGGCATGGCATGAAATAACACTGATCTTCTACCGCTTCACCTTATCGATCACCTCAACAATGCGAGCAAAGATCTTCTCAACAGATCCTGTTCCATCAACAGCAGCGTGTTTGTGCATCTTATCATAATAGTATGTCACCGGAATGGTCTGGCGGTTATAAACATCAATCCTGTTGTTGATGGTTTCCAGGTTGTCATCGGTACGTCCGGTTTCCTTGCCCCGTTTCAATAGCCTTTTTACCAGCTCCTCCCGGGGTACATCCAGGGATATCATTACACCGACCCGCTCGTCATAATCGGTGAGTGCTTTGCGCAGTTCCCTTGCCTGTTCAACTGTCCGCGGGAACCCATCAAAAATAAATCCAGGACTATCCTGATGAGCTTCAAGCTTGTTCCTGATCATTCCTATAACGATATCATCTGAAACAAGTTCCCCGCTGTCCATAATTATTTTGGCCTTCTTCCCAAGTTCTGTATGACCGGCAACTTCCTCCCTGAGTAAATCTCCCGTTGAGATATGAACCAGGTTGTATTTCTCAATAATGTTCTCCGACTGTGTTCCTTTTCCTGATCCCGGAGGACCAAATAATACAATATTCAGCATGATTTTATCAGATTGTTTTAAACGAGGCTAAAAGTAATAAAGATTTACGGTATTATTGAACCAGCTGGTAGATTTCCTTGAAATTTCTGCCGTAGCCATCATAGTCCAATCCGTACCCCAGGATGAAGTCATTCGGTATCTCCATACCAACGTAATCGAGCTTTACTTCCCTGATAGTGGCATCCGGTTTGTGAAGGAAAGTGGCCACCCGGATTTCTTCAGGCTGGTACCCTGATAGCTGCCTGATGATCGTCTCAAGGGTAACCCCGGTATCCACAATGTCTTCAAGCACAACCACCACCCGGTCCTTCAGGTCGAGATTGATCCCGATCAATTGTTTTACGGTCCCGGTTGACTTTGTTCCACTGTAGGACGCCAACTTTAGAAAAGTGATCTGGCATGGAAAACTGAGCTGTTTATAAAGGTCACTCGCAAACATGAAGGCTCCGTCCAGTATCCCCAGGAAGATGGGATCCTTATGGGCAAGCTCCCTGTTCATCTCCCTGGCAATGCGGGTTACCTCCTTCTGGATCTTCTCCTCCGGAATGAATAACTTAAAATGTTTGTCATGTACCTGAACGATTACTTTCAGCATCTTAAAATATTTTCCTTTAAAATAGTCAATGATCAACAAGAATAAAAATAATTGTAATTTCGTTAGCTGATAATCATTCTCTAAAGAACATTAACCAATATGAATCCCAAAGTCAGTATAATCATGGGAAGTACCTCAGATCTTCCAATCATGGAACAGGCAGCCAATTTGCTGGATGAATTTGAAATACCATTTGAAATCAATGCCCTTTCGGCCCACAGGACTCCCCAACAAGCCATGGATTTTGCCAGGAATGCTGAAGGCAGGGGCATCAGGGTAATCATTGCAGGAGCAGGTGGAGCAGCACATCTTCCAGGTGTTGTTGCTGCCCTTACACCACTTCCGGTAATCGGAGTTCCCATCAAGGCGTCCATTTCCATTGACGGATGGGATTCCATCCTGAGTATCCTTCAGATGCCTCCCGGCATACCAGTAGCCACGGTTGGACTGAACGGTGCCATGAATTCAGGGATTCTGGCAGCACAGATCCTGGCTACCGCAGATTCCAAAATCATGGAAAAGATGAAACAATTCAAAGAAAACCTGGCTTCCAAAATTGTAAAAGCCAATGAGGAACTGAAAAAAGTAAAGTTTAAGTTCAAAACCAATTGAGCATGAAATGATATCTCTACAGAAGTGGAATTTAAAAAGACCGGGACTTATGATCCCGGTCTTTTTTTTGTCCCTGTTTCCTGTGTCAGGGCAACTCTCCTGGCCGGAGGCCTCTGTCGCAGCATGCGGAGGTTGTTTCGTTGCCCGTTCAGGTTATACCGTGGCCAGGTATAACCAGGCTGGTCTGGGCTGGATTGATCAGAATTCCATCTCATTACAGCACTCCCTCCCTTTTATCATAAGCGGGCTGAGCATCTCCTCCATTTCCGGACAAATTCAGGTCGGTGAAGGGGCATTTGGAGCAACTTTTTCCAAATTTGGTATCAGGGGTTTGAGCTCTTCTTCAGCATGGATATCCTATGGAATGAAACTGCATCCGGGAATCACTGCAGGGATGGGTATTCACCTCTGGAACCACAGCATCCCGGAACAGGTGATATTCCACCCCGGATTCAGTTGCGCCATTGGGATACAGGCAAAGATCAATGAAAAACTTTTCATAGGCGGGCATATCCTGCATCCGGTTTACTGGACTGCAAATGAGTACAGCCAACAAGTGCAATTCATGGTAATCTCAGTGGGATGCGCATACACATTTTTTCAAAGCACAACATTCCACTCAGATCTTCATGTCATGTCCGGCAAAAAGATTCAAATGTGTCATGGAATCGTACTGGAAAATCAGGAAAGTATCAAAATATTGCTTGGAATGCACAACATGCCAATGGCTATTTCCGGTGGAATTGAACTGGTACACCTGCACTGGACCATTCACATTTCGTTTGAATATATGATTGATTCCGGAAGCACACCATCCTCCTCTTTATCTTATGCCTGGTAAGGTTCAAATACAGTTCGTCCTGTTGGGGATACTGTTCTCGCCGGCGGCATTTCCCCAACTGCCCGGGGACCTTGCCGGCAATGCAGAAGATCTCCTGTACAGGGACGAAACAGCAACACTTCCATCTGAAATCTATGAAGCACAAGCGGACCGCATCGGCCATCAGGTAAACCTCAACACTGCAACCAGGGAACAACTGGGTGAATCAGGATTGTTTACACCTTTCCAGGTTCACATGCTCATGAAATACAGAGATGAGTTCGGCGACCTTTACTCCATATATGAGCTGGCCGGGATAACGGGATTCAGGGTTTCCCGGCTCCGGCAAATCGCCCGTTATCTCTCGGTGAAAGCAGGCAATAATGTCGCCCGTTACCATCCTGGAAAAAATATGGTCCTGATCAATGTGGGAAAGGTTTTTCCTGAATCCATTGGCTATGGGACTACCTCCGGGACAGTGATGGAACCGCCATACACTGCATCTCCGTTAAAAACAAGCATCAGAATTAAAGTCAATAACGGGAGAAATCTTTCACTGGGTATGGCCTATGAAAAAGATGCAGGAGAAAGGTTCTTTCATGGGATCCAGCCGGAATTCGTGTCAGGATATATCAATTACCGGGGGAACCGCATCATCAGGCAGATCATCCTTGGCAGCTTCCAGGTTCATCACGGGCTTGGGCTGGTCAATGGAGCGGGATTCATGCATTCCCCCGGAGGTTTTCAGATGAACCGGAATTCCATTTCAAATCTGAAACCATATGCATCGCTGAATGAATACAAGTTTCACAGAGGGGCTGCATGCAAGATGGAACTGAAGCATGTCGAATTGATGATTTGGCTGTCATACCTTCAGATGGATCTCTCAATAGGCAATCTGCCTGATAACATGAAAGATACTGACTGGGTTGATTACCAGCGAAAAACCGGGCTGCACCGGTTGTATGGGGAAATGGAAGGCCGCTCCCTTGCATATCGTCTTCAATCCGGAGTCCAGGTAGTAACCAGGATAAAAAACCTGGCCATTGGTTCTATGTTTGGATACGAGTTCTGCCATCTGACCCGGAAGGGGATCGATAGTTTAAAAACAGATATGGAACCTGCAACATTCCACAACTTCAGTTTCCAATGGCAATGGCACAGAGAACAGGTCGAATCATTTGGAGAAATTGCTGTTGGGAACGGAAGTTCCACAGCAATTCTGGCCGGTTTCAGATACAACCTCAATGAATTTTTCAACGGTCTGCTGTTGCTTCATCATTATGGACCATCCTACCGGGGATCCCTTCCATCGACCTATGCCTCGGGAAGCGTTATGGGAACTGAGAAAGGAATTGCATTGCAACTGCAGGCAGAACCAGGAGGAAAAATTGTTGTTGATTTTACAGCAGAACTTTTCAGCTATCCCGAACCCCGGTTTCTCACAAAAGTGCCTTCAACAGGTTACAGGTACAGCTGCACCTTTCAGAATGTGGGATACGGAGACCTCAGGTGGAAGATCCGGCTGGTTAAAAAGTTCTGGCAAACTACCCCCGGAACAGACAACACCGGCATTCGTTCGACTCATGCCTCCAACCTTACCAGGATGGATCTCCGGTTCATCCACAATCCAACATCCGGTCTTCAATGGCAATCCAGGGTGGTCGTCTCACTCTTGTCGGAAAGCAGGCAGGCAATTCCCGGTTATGCCGCTGTTCAGCAAGCAGGAATCAATGCCCTAAAAAAACTGAAATGTACACTGCAATTTGTAGTCTTTAACGTGACCGACTGGGATAACAGGATATACCTGTATGAACCCGGGCTTTATTACAGCTTCAATTTCCCTGTATATTACGGAAAAGGTCAGAAAATATCGGTTGTGGTTTCGCTGAAATCCGGCAGGAAACTGACCATTGCCGGGAAGGTATCTGTCATCACATACCACGACAGGGATCATACAGGATCATCCAATGATATGATCCCTGGAAATAAAAAATGGGAAACGGGTTTGCAATTGCGTCTGAACCTGTAGCCCTTATGTTTGTAAAGTATAAGGGTTAATCGAATTTGATATCCATGATTTGGATCTGGAGATTTACCCTGCCCCTGAACTCATTTTCCATGAGCTGGTAACAGATATCAAAAGGGACGCCCTTATTGATTTTATTGAACTCCTGACCCTGGTGAAAGGCAATGGCCGGGAATACTTTGAAAGGGTTTTCTTCCTGAATAAGCGTCAGTTTCAAATGCTCTCCATTGGCTCCAACCGTCCGTCCATAACCGTTATCCACCACATTTTCCGAAAGAAATATGGGGTTAAGGTTTTCGGGACCGAAAGGTTGGAATTGTTTCAGTACGCTGAAAAATTTGTCATTGATCTCCATCAATTGGAGTTCTTTATCGATTTCCACCACAGGGATCAATTTCTCCCGATCAATGGTATCCCGTACGATCTCTTCAAACCTTTCTGTAAAATGCTGAACGTTTTTAATCTTCATGGTCAGTCCGGCTGCATACTTGTGCCCACCAAAGTTCTCCAAAAGATCGCTGCACGATTCAATGGCCTGGTAGAGGTCAAAACCACTGACCGACCTTGCTGAACCAGTTGCGAAACCGTTGGACATGGTAAGGATTACAGTGGGTTTATAGAAATGTTCAAGCAGTCTTGAAGCAACAATCCCTATCACCCCTTTGTGCCATTCCGGATTATAGAGCACTGTCGAATTTCGCTTCTGAAGCAGTTCACTGCCCCGGATCATCTCCAGGGCCTGACGGGTTATCTCAGCATCAACATTCCTGCGCTCCTGATTATAGGTGTCAATCTTTTTGCTGATGATGCTGGCCTCCCCGCTTTTCTCACAGACCAGCAAATCTACCGATTTCTTTCCCGATTCCATCCTGCCGGCAGCATTGATTCGCGGTCCGATTTTAAACACAATATCTTCAATATCCATCTCCTTGCATTCAATTCCCGCAACATCCTTGATGGCCTTCATCCCGATGGATGGGCTCTCATTCAGCTGCTTCAATCCAAAGTAGGCCAGGATCCGGTTTTCACCGGTAATGGGGACTATGTCCGAAGCAATACTTACAACCACCAGGTCCAGGTAGTCAATGATCTTTTCATCGGGCAAACCTGTCTTTATGCAGTATGCCTGGACCAACTTCAATCCCACACCACACCCGGAGAGTTCCTTGTACGGATAATTGCATCCTTCCTGTTTTGCGTCCAGCACTGCCACAGCATCAGGTATCACCTCACCAGGATTATGATGGTCACAAATGATAAACTCAATCCCCTTCTTCCTGGCATATTCGATCTTGTCCACTGCCTTGATACCACAATCAAGGGTAATGATCAGGGTAAACCCTCGCTGAGCAGCATAATCAATACCTTTCAATGAAATTCCATACCCTTCTTCGTACCTGTCGGGGATGTAATAATCTATTTCACTGAACTTATCTTTGAAAAATGAATAAACCAGCGACACTGCAGTGGTACCGTCCACATCATAATCCCCATAGATCAGGACCTTTTCTCCAGCCTCTTCTGCTTCCCGGATACGCTCTATGGCCACATCCATATTTTTCATCAGGAACGGATCATGCAGGTTCGCCAGGTTGGGACGAAAAAAGGTCCGGGCCTCTTCAAAGTTGTTGATGCCACGCTGGACCAGGAGCTGAGCCAGGGACTTCTCTATGCCAAGTTCCCGGGCAAGTGAATCAATCACATCTTCATCACCCGGTGCTTTTATAACCCAGTTTTTTTTCATTATTTGTAAGCAATTCGGCAGGCAACCTCCCCCCGCCGGCTGCAAAATTAACATAATCTTTTTATACCTTTGTGCCCATAATAATTAATCTCCATAATGCATAATCCCGAACTCAGCGAACAGGAACAAATCAGAAGGAACTCCCTTGAGGAAATCAAACGGCTTGGCCTCAATCCATACCCTCCGGAGACTTTCCCGGTCAGTCACAGAACCTCTGAAGTTAAAGCTGTTTTTGAGAAGGACAAGCAGGCTTTAAAAGATGTTACCCTTGCAGGACGAATTATGAGTCGCAGGATCATGGGCAGCGCCTCTTTTGCCGAGATTCAGGATTCCTCAGGAAGGATTCAGATTTACCTGCGCAGGGATGACCTCTGTCCCGGAGAAGACAAAACGTTGTACAATACTGTATTTAAGAAACTGCTCGACATTGGGGATATTATCGGTATCAGGGGATTTGTCTTCAGAACGCAGGTTGGAGAAATTTCCATTCATGTGAATGAGTTGATACTGCTCAGCAAATCCATCAAACCCCTGCCCATTGTCAAAGAGAAAGAAGGAAAGGTGTATGATGCGGTGACCGATGCTGAGTACAGGTACCGGCAGCGTTATGTGGACCTGATCGTGAATCCCGCATCGAGAGAGCTGTTCAGGAAAAGAACACAGGTTTATACTTCCTTAAGGGAACTATTCAACAGTCGCGGTTACCTCGAAGTGGAAACACCCATCCTTCAACCCATACCGGGTGGTGCCGCTGCAAGGCCTTTTATTACACACCACAACACCCTGGATATACCCCTTTACCTGCGCATTGCCAATGAGCTCTACCTGAAAAGGCTGATCGTTGGCGGGTATGATGGAGTGTATGAGTTTTCCAAGGACTTCAGGAATGAAGGAATGGACCGGTCGCACAACCCTGAGTTCACCGTCATGGAGATCTATGTGGCGTACAAAGATTATCATTGGATGATGGATTTCACCGAGGAGATGATCGAAAAAGTAGCCCTGGATTTAAATGGGAATACAAAAGTTAAGGTTGGAGAACAGGTGATCGATTTCAAACGTCCTTATAAACGGGTGACCATGCAGGAAGCCATCTTTGAAAGTACCGGCTTTGACATAACCGATATGGACGAACCAGGGTTAAGGAATGTGGCCGAATGCCTGGAGGTGGCACTGGATGAAACCATGGGTAAGGGCAAGATCATCGATGCAATTTTCGGTGAAAAGGCCGAACCCCATATGATACAGCCTACCTTCGTTACGGATTACCCCATTGAAATGTCACCCCTGTGCAAAAAGCATCGAGACAACCCGGAACTCACCGAAAGGTTTGAACTGATGGTCAACGGGAAAGAGCTCTGCAACGCTTACACGGAGCTGAACGACCCCATCGACCAGCTGGAGCGTTTCCAGGAGCAGATGAAACTCTCCGAGAAAGGGGACAACGAAGCCATGTTCATTGATATGGACTTCGTACGCGCGCTTGAGTACGGCATGCCACCCACCTCCGGAATGGGCCTGGGCATGGACCGCCTTGTAATGCTGATGACCAACCAGACCAGCATCCAGGAAGTTCTTTTCTTCCCCCAGATGAAACCTGAAACTCCGGCCAAGGCCCCTGCCCTTAGCACGCCCGAAGAATACCTGGCCCTGGGGATCCCTGAGGAGTGGGTTGAACCCCTTAAGACACTTGGGTACACCACCATTGACAAACTCAAAGAGGTTGAGAAGCCCGGGAAACTGGCCAACGATTTGAATGGCTATAAGAAGAAAAATAAGCTGGATCTGCCGGGATTGAGTCCGGAGGTAGTGGAAGGGTGGATTGGTTAGAAAAACAGTTTAAAATCAACGGAATAATGAGAAAGATCATCAGATTTGGGGCTATTTTTTTGAGTGTTACAATGCTTATGGCAACAACATCATGTGCAAGCACTAAACCTCTTGAACATGATCAGGGCAAACATAAAGGATGGTATAAAAATCCAAATAACCCCCATCATCCTGAATCTACCAAAGAAAAACCTAAGAAAAAATCGAAGAAATAACGAGGGAACAGGTCCCGCCTGAATAAAATTTCCTCTCTAATTCAAGCCTCATTCATCCGATGGGGGCTTTTTTTGTCACCTGGTTGTCACTGAAGGCCAGTATCATTCAATCCCAACAAATGAATTGTAAAGTATTAGCTTCTCCTACCAGGAATTTATCCCACTAAGGCAAATGGTTAGTACCCTATATCTCTGTAATCTTGTTGATCGATTTCAGTTCAACCTTTCTGAACTCAACTTCTGAACCCTCTGCCTGTAATGCGATCTGCCCCTTGTCGGCTGTACAGTTAAAGCCATGGTTAACTAAAACTCCGTTTACCCACACCTTTATCTCGTTTCCTACAACTTCAATAACCATGGTATTCCATTCACCTACCGGCTTCTCAGAATCGTCTGTCAGGTTTTTAATATTCCGGCCTTTCCCTTCGGTTATGCCCCAGTTTTCTTCCGGTCCGCGTCTGGTTTCCATATTGGGCACCGTAATATCTTCAACAATACACCAGAAATCACCGGCATTATTATGTTCCATCTGCACCTCCATGGATTTTGGAAACATCCCGTAAAGTGCACGAGGTGTACTTGCGTGGATCAATACACCACAATTTCCGGGTGTTCCAGCAAAACGGTATTCAACTAACAAGCTGTAATTCTGAAATTCATCGTTGGTAATTAAATGTCCTCCAGGTGTTCCCAGGCTTACCAGCATTCCATCCCTCACGATGAAAGGATTGAGGGTGTCAGAATTTGAATCCATGGCAGGAACATCGACATGCCATCCGGATAAATCTGATCCGTTGAAAAGGCTTTGCGGTTTTTGTTCTGAATTTTTGCAGGAGTAACATGATAGTGCAATCAAAAGGATAATTAGTCTGGCTTTCATGAAAGTGAACTTAAATTGATCTGATAAAAGTTAATACACTATTGCAATATATGTATTTCTATGATTATGGTATACGTTTGTATCTATTCTTTAAAATCTCCGGGTGGTTCACAGAGAACCCTTCACTCAGTGGTCTGGAAATTGTGGTTTATTTTAGCCGGAATATGCAGATGGTAAAGAATTATTTCAACCCAATAGAAACAGCCCCAACGCATTAATATAGACTATTATTCTTTCGATAAGTCACTATTGTCCCTTAATTTAACCCAAAGATTTGGGTATGAAAGTACATCTCAGGAAAAGGAAAATGCGATCCAGGATATTTAACTCATAAACATTACAATATGCTTGATACCTGGGGATGGGGGTTGTATAAGCAAGGGAAATATGAAGAGGCTCTGAAGATCCTTCAGCAACCATGGAAATTAATTGTGGCTTCTCCCTCAAGGGTCCAAACTAAGTTTTGGGCATCCATAGTGCCAAACATGCTGATTGTTCCGGTAACCCCCTCAAACCGTCCGGTACCATCTAAGACTAGATATTGAAGATAGAATAAATCGAGATCAGAATTGTAACTGGATCCAATTAACATCGTATGAATTTCATCGCCATTTGCAGCAGTTATGAAGCCGTAAACAGGGCTAACCGGAATCCCATCACTATTTACGCAATACGTGTTCAAGACGGTGTAGCGTCCTAAGTGTGTAGCATTTCCCTCTCCAAGGATCATTACTTTGGTATCTGGGCCACATGCATTGACATCATACTCAATCGTACCCGAAAGTTCGAAGAATTTGATGGTTTTAGTTATAGCCGCTCTTTTTAAATGCGTTGAGGTCTCAGGCAAGTCGCCGGTAAAAGAATAATTGGTCAAAGGGGACAGGAGCAGTTCTGGTTGTAATATTTCTTCATCAGGAGTAAGCGGAACCGGGTGTTCCCTCAGAGTGGGTGGAAGTGCTTCAAAAGCTCCATTATACCTAATTAAATAACATTATTACAAAATTCGGTATAATAGACAAAATAGTTGCACATTCTAGGTTAAATCTTTCAAGTGGACAAAATAGTTGCTGTTTTTTTAGTCCATGTTTTATAGTCTCTATGATAGTTCATACATTCGGTTTA
>SDBV01005895.1_pt1 | contig 17147 bp, 10 predicted proteins | sample 2277081 | NCBI WGS metagenome assembly SDBV01 (sample SAMN10402039, study PRJNA504765) | marine sediment metagenome | isolation source: marine sediment core GS10_PC15, 223 cmbsf | place: Arctic Ocean: Southern Knipovich Ridge | collected 2010 | reverse complement strand
GCGGCGCTGCTCGCCGTGCTGCCCAATGCCCCGGGCTTGATCGGTGCGGGCCGCGTAGGCCGGAGTTGGCCGCGCCGTGTCGCGCGAAGCGGACACGGCCAGCCGGCGCTTTTGAAAAAGCGCAACGCTCTGATGCGGGAGATCGCGCGGCGGGAATCCCTGAGCTCCGAAACCCTGACCCTCGCCCTGCAGGAGCCCCTTCCGGTGGGGAGCCGGGCATTTCCGTTTCTGGCCCCGCATTTAGCGGAACGGGTTCGCCTGGAGCACGCCACCGGCTCGGGGTTCGGCCGCACGACTGTCAAGCCGGAGATTCAGAAAGCGGTGCAGGATCTCGTCACCTACCACGGGCGCGGTCTGGCCAGGCTCGGTATCCGCAACGCCGCGGCCGTGGTGGCGGAAACGGGATCGGGCCGGGTCAGGGCCTACGTCGGGTCCCAGGATTTTCATGACGCGGCGGCTCAAGGCCAGGTCGATGGTGTCACGGCCGTACGGTCCACGGGATCGCTCTTGAAGCCGTTTTTGTACGCTCTGGCCATGGACCAGGGGCTGCTGCTTCCGAGAACGTTGATCAGGGATGTGCCATCCCAATTCGGATCGTTCTCGCCCAAGAATCCTGATTTCACGTTTCACGGCCTGGTCAGTGCCCGGGAAGCCCTGATCCGTTCTCTCAACGTAACCGCGGTGAGAGTGCTGCACTCCTACGGATTGCAGCGCTTCTACCGGTACCTGCGCTCCGCGGGGCTCGAACATCTGTTCAGGAGCGCGCGCGACTACGGTCTGCCCCTGGTATTGGGCGGGGCCGAAGCGACTCTCTATGAAATGGCCGCCCTCTACCGCAGCCTGGGCCGCGGAGGAAGAGCCTCTCCACTCACGATATTCGAATCGGGCGATGCCCTGGTGAGCGGGAATACCCCGTCGCTCATCAGCCCGGGCGCCTGTTATCTCACGCTCGATATGCTCAGGGGTTTGAGGCGGCCGGGTGCAGAGTACTACTGGGAGATCTACCAGGACAGCTACCCGTTTGCCTGGAAAACCGGCACCAGCTTCGGGCAGAAGGACGGCTGGGCCGTGGGGGTGTCTCCCGAATGGACCATCGCCGTGTGGGTGGGCAATTTTACCGGGGAAGGCAACTCCAATTTGAAGAGCTCCCGGTGCGCCGCGCCGCTTCTGTTCGACATCCTGAACATCCTCCCCAGGACCGGTGACGATCTGTGGTTCGCCTTTCCTCGACAGAGCCTCCAGCCGGTGCGCCTCTGTGCGAAGACCGGTTACCGCGCCGGCCGGGATTGTCCGGACATCGTCTATGAAATGGCGCCGTCTTCCGTCAGGCCCCTCGAAGTCTGCCCCTATCATCAGGCGCTTTTCGTCAGCACGGACGGCAGGTTTCGCGTCAACTCGCTTTGCTGGGAACCCGGAAAATACGAGCGAGTCGTGAAGCTCTTTTTCCCGGCGGATGTCGCCCAGTACATGCGGCAGAAGGGCAAGCTGCTCGAAAGAATTCCGCCGTTCAAGCCGGATTGTGCCGGGCGGTCCGCACGCACGCCCCTAGAGATCGTCTATCCTGAAGAGAAGGCCATGATATGGATACCGCGGGATCTCGACGGGCAGTACCAGAGAGTCACGCTCAGAGCGGCGCATCAGGAAGAAAGCCAGACACTCTACTGGTACGTCGACGAGTTGTACCGCGGCCGGACGGTAGAACGGCACGCCAACTCCCTGCTCCTGCCTCGGGGCCGGCACACCCTGGTGGTGATCGACGGCAGGGGCAATCGAGCGGTCCGCCGTTTTTACGTGGATCTGAGGGGCTAGAATTTCGTCTGTCTTGACGATTTGGGAACCTCGGCTCAGCTCTTTTTATCATACATTTATCATGATTTCATCATTTTTCTCGACGTCCATGGGTTTCTACAATACGGATAACTGGCCGGTTGCGTGTAGAGCGTAACGACAAATTTTGCGCTACTGGGAACCACGAATCTTTTTCCATTCGTCGATCATCGCCACGGACCGCCTCTGGATCATCTCCCCACATGTGAAATGTGTTGCTGGGCCCAAGCCAAAAGCTCTTATCTCCCCCGAGTTTCTCTTTGATTTCGCCGAGATCGACTCCCTCGAAGGCAGTGTCGATATGCATGATGCAATCGAACTTCAAACCTGCCAGATAATCTAGCATCGGCATTATTCCCGAATGAGCCGTATAGGAGATAAGTTTCCCTGCCTTATGCACCGTATCTATTTCCTCCTTTAGCCGTTTTGCAAGGAACCTCTCTAGCATTTTCGGACTGTAGAAGTTGCATGTCTCATAGAAGCCATTCCGACGAACTATATCAACGCCCATGTCTTGCGCAATCTGGATGGAACAGGCATTGAGCTTGTGCTCCAATTCCAAGTAGCTGTCCACAAGGTCCGGATTTTCTAATACCATTGTGCATATGTTAGTCGCACCGCAGAGTTGCATGGCGCCGGTCAAACCGGAGCCGATGCTCGTAAGAGTAGGATCGGCACGGTTTGATAGCTAATTGATTGCCCCATACCTCAGCGTTGTTTCCAGCATTCTGATTCAGACTGCCAAACGCGTTCTATTATCCCTTTACTGAGCCAAGCATCACTCCCTTGACAAAGTGCTTTTGTATAAACGGATAGACTATGATAATGGGAATTACAGATACAATAATGGTTGCGTATTTCAATGATCTGGCCACCACGGCAACATCCGCAGTGAGCAGTTCCCTTGACTGTCCGAAAGCCTCCCCCAGCAACAAGAGCTGCCTTAGGAGCAGTTGCAGAGGAAACTTTTCAGGAGAAATCAGGTAGATTAGAGGTGCAAAGTAAGCGTTCCAATATGATACGGCATAGAATAATCCGATGGTTGAAAGAACGGCCTTGGAGAGGGGCAGCACGATGTGCCAAAACACGCCGAGGTCTTTTAAACCGTCAATCCTTGCGGAATCCTCCAATTCCCTGGAGAATCCGAAGAAAAAAGCACGCATGATTATCAGGTACCAGATATTTACGGTTGAGGGGAGTATAATTGCCCATAATGTATCCAGCAATCCGTAACCCTTCACCGTCAGATATAGAGGGATCATCCCTCCTTGAAAAAACATGGGTATGATAACAGCAATCGCAAAAAACTTATGGAAAAGCATTTTTTTCTTGGACAAGGCATAAGCCGCCATCGTTGTTACAAAGAGAGATACGACCGTTCCCCCGACGACGAGAAGAATCGTATTATAATAGGCGGTAAAGATTTTTTTATTCTGCAGTACATATTTATAAGCCTCGAGAGTTAGCCCTTTGGGGAAAATAGATACTTCGTTTCTCATCACGAAAATTTTTTGCGAAAGTGATACGGCCAGAATATAAACGAAAGGATACAATGTAATTAACACGATCGATACGATAAAAAAGACTGATGCAATACTAAGTGAAGAGAGTTGCCTCTTCATGGCGCTAATTTTATCTCCTCTACCACAAGCTGGTTTCACTGTACTTTTTGGACAGGTAATTAGTCGTTACAAGAAAGAGAAGGCAAATCATTGTTTTGAATAGATTGACCGCTGTTGCGTAACTGAAATTGCCTAATACCAGACCCTGCCGGTATACATAGGTGTCGATGATATCGGCCGCTTCATAGATGGCAGGATTGTACATCAGAATCACTTTCTCAAAGCCAATATTCAATATCTTTCCAGTTCTGAGGATCAACAGAGTCATAATAACCGGCAAAATCGATGGAATGTTTATGTACCAGATTCTTTGCAACCTGGTGCAGCCGTCTATGTGGGCGGCATCGTACAATTGGGGATCGATCCTCGAAAGCGCGGCAAAATAAATAATGGCATCCCAACCCGTGTGCTGCCAGATTTCAGAGGCCACATAAATACTCCTGAACCACCGAGGATCACTCATAAAGATGATGGGCTTGAATCCCAAGGATTTTATGAGCCCATTTATCATCCCCGAGGTGGGGGAAAGAAAACTTAATATCATGCTGACAACAACAACTTGCGATATGAAATGCGGCAGATAGCTCACGGTCTGAGTGATTTTTTTTATCGCAGAGCTTTTTATTTCATTCAGAAAAAGCGCAAAAACAACCGGCGCCGGAAAGCTGAGCAGCAAATTGTAAAATCCCAGCAGAACGGTATTGCGAATCAACTTAACTGCGTCAGGGCTGTCCAGAAACATTTGGTAGTAATGCAGACCCACCCATTCGCTGGCTGCAAAGCCGAAAAATGGTTTGAAGTTTTTAAATGAGATCAGTATGCCCCACATGGGTCTGTACATAAACAGCACTAGCCACAAAAAGCAGGGGAAAAAAAGAAGGTAGAGGTATCTGCTCTCCTTGAGCCTTTTCACTAAGTTTTTGCTTTGTTGTTTCAATTGTGCTCGCCCTGCCGATCGCTATTGGCCACATACGCTCTTTGTTGGAGAGAGGCGACGGTGCGGAGATCTCCCACACCATCGCCCTATGACTGCAATAGTCGTAGAATTAGCTGGTAATCTCTACTTTTGTGTGCGTTGTTTCACCCTCTTGTGGGCAGTTGTGTGAAGGCTTAGCATCCTGTCCAACCCCAGGTTCTGAATCTCCTGGACGTACTGATCCCATTCCGCCATATCTTTCATGCCGATGATAAATTTTGAAATCTGTTCCTCCATGCGTGTTTCGATCGCCTGTCCTATCGTCGAGTCGATCTCCTGCTCTTCCGGTAGAAAATTCACGATCAATAAAGGTGCCATATCATACTTGTGTCCTTCTGTAAGTCCATAGGCCAGCTCCGGGGAAGCAAGTGAAATGTTCGCCTGCACATCGTACCTGCCAAAGAAACCATACGTCATTATCCCGGTCTCCCTCCACAACTCGTTGGGCTCAGTGACATCGAGGAATTTTTTCTTGCCGTCCACCAACTCATGAGTGATGCCTTCTTCTCCCCAGCTGATTAAATCCCTGGCCTCATCGCTCCAGAGCCAGTCCACGTAGGCGAGAGCTTTCTTCATGTTCTTCGAGTTGGACGCAATACCTGGACCGACGCCATAAAAGAGCGTGTCCTCAATCTTTCTCTGACCCCTCGGGCCCCCTTTCCAGGGCGGCATAAAGAACATGGTGAAATCCCGTACCAATTCCCGCATGGGTTTGTTGAAGAAGTCCATTCTGGTGAGCCAGTCAAAGGTAATAAATGCCTTACCAGCGGACACCTGCTCTACCCAGGACTGGGTGCTTATGGACAGGAAGTCCGGTGTAAGAAGCTCCTCATCGTGCAACTTGTGAAAATAGGCCACCATGTCTTTCATATTGTCTTCGATTGGTCCGTATTTCCAGGAATCGCTTCCTTCGTCGTAGTAATATTCCATTCGCGCGCCAAACTGAGGGGCCATATTGAAGAGGCGGTACAGGGGTCTCCTAAAGGAAAGTGGATAGCTATCCGGGTAGAGTTGTTTTAGTTTCTTCAATACCTGGTAAAACTCCTGCTCGTTGACAGGCACCTGGAGATTGTGTTTTTCGAATATGTCCTTCCTGTAAAACCAGCCTTCCCTTTCGGTTTCTCCTACTTCAAGATTCGGATAAACGTACATCTTGCCTTCGCCGCTTATAAGAGGACCGAACCCGTCACTCCATCCTGCCTTCATCCATTTTTCGAAATTAGGCGTCTGATCCAGATGATCGAAAACGTTGATAAACGCCCCTTGCTGCCCATGCTGGAGAGAATTATTGGGCCACAGCCAGACGATATCGGGGATGTCCCCTGAGGCAACCACGATAGCCAATTTGTTGTTATAGTCTGTGGCAATTAATTGGACGTCGAAGGATATGTTGGTTTTCCTCTTGATGAGATCGACGATGTACCAATCTTTTCGATAAGGCCAACTTTGATTTTCCGTTAGTAAAAGACTCAGAGTAACCGGCTCGCCAAAAAGGGCGCCTGGTTCGGCCTTTGACTCTACTACAGCCTTTTCGCCTGCTCCTCGCGCGAACAGCCCGCACAGTAAAAAGAGCAGCAACAGTGTGACAATCGCACCCAGCTTTTTCATCATTTTTCCTCCTTAAGAAAAAAGATATTTAGCTGTAGTTTATCATCACCTAAGGTAGAGCACAATAGGTAATTATTTACCTCATATGCCGTTATATAAGGATGTGCAAAATTGCATACTTTGAGTAAATTTGAAGATGTTTTTCCCCTTTGCAACTGATTCAAGAGTTGTACGAAACGATTTTTAGCTATATGGTTATGATCATCTTTACTCCAGAGCTGGTCAGCCGGTAAGTCCAACAAATCGAAAAGAGACAAATCCGGAGCACGCGGATAATAGGGCAGCACTAAAAAGGGAGCATACGATAAAGAGCGTTTTGCTATTAAAAAATATCTTCCGCAATTTTAGCGAATCTTTTCTATTCAGATTATTCCTGTGTTTTGTTGTTATCATCTCGATCTTTTCCGCATTTCAAATCATAGCCTACAACCTGTATATTAAAAACCTGGAAAAGGAGATCGCGCGCCAAACCAAAGCTGATCTGAAGATAAGCTCCGGCAAATTTGCGGGGATTGTTGAACGTACTTTCAGCTCTCTTTTATCCTTGTATATGTCAGAAGATTTCAGAATGCTGCGAACATCCAATGCTGTAGGCATGTACGATCTTTATAGGATCGTGCAGAGGCTGAGCTCTGCAGTGGCAAATGAGGGCCGGACCATTAGAGATATTTTCCTGCTGAAGGATGATAGTAGTTTTGTAGCCTCAGGATACGGGAGCTATGTGAAAGAGCTTTATTTCACAATTGCTTTCAGCAACCCGGATTACAATCTTACATTCTGGCGAAGATTGTGTGCTGGTAAGATCAGATTCATGACTCTTCCCTACAAGCCTTTTAGAAGCAGAGACCGCTTTTCTTATAGCATAGAAGATAATTATCTCATTCCTCTTGTCTTTAAGCCCAACCTAAACAGTCGTTTTTTGCTGGTTGCTCTTCTAGATGTCAATGCGGTTATTGGAAGTATAGATCGGGATTCAGGTAAAGATTTCTACATATACGAGAAAGGAAAGCTATTATATCCTGAGGTAGATTCAATCAGCTCAGAGATGAAAAACACACTGGCCATGCAAAACAAGAGTCTCATAAAGAGAGACGGAAGGTATTATTTCAGCCACTTTTCTGAGGACAGGAATTACTTTTTTATCAAGATAATACCCTATAGAAGAATACAGGATGGTCTGCAGAAAATACGCATACTTCTTTTCTGCACTTTGTTTTTTTCCATAATTATCAGCTTCATTGTCTCTGCAGTGTTGTCCGTGAAGATAAACAAGCCTATAAAGGAAATCGTTGACAGCATCGGCCGAAAACAAGTGCATTACAATCAAAAAAAGGGTGTAAATGAGCTCGAGTTTATTAATAAAAATCTTCAGACGCTTCTTATTGAGAACGAACGGTTCAGCAAGGATATAAACAAAAAAAACTCAATATTAAAAAAATACTTCTATCTAACGAAACTGAAGGATATCTACGCAGACTTTGGGAATATTAAAAGCTATCTAATGAATAGAAGGTTCTTCGTTATTATCTACTTCACTATCCACTACAAGATGGAGTTCTACAGTCTCTCCGATGATTCCAACAAGGCGACATTCTTTCTTTCTAGATTGATACAAGAAATTATCAGCGAAAAAGCATTAGAAACCTTGGCCTTTCAAATAGAGCACGATCAGATTATATCGATAATTGGCTTCGACCAAAAACAACTGCTCGCTTCGAGCATTGTGAATGAGGTAATAGAAAAACTGAAAAACGAAAATGAATATTTATTTCTTACAGTAGCGATTAGCGATAAGTTTAAAGATATCTCGCGGCTGAATGCGGCTTATAGCGAAGTATATCGTCTTGCCGGACAGCGAACATTGAATCAAGTCACCCAGGTTTTAACGTCAGAAAGACTAGTGGATAGTAATAGCAGATTTTATTTTAGCAATAAGCAGGAACGTGATTTTTCCAGCCTCCTTCTTAACGGCAGAATTGAAGGAAGTATCGATCTAGTCGATCATATACTCGATATGAATTTCCAAAAGAAAGTGAGTCTTTCCTACTTTCAAAAGTTGAGCTCACATCTAGTGAACGAATGCGTATGCGTTTTCACCGTTTTAGGTCTGAAAATCGCTGATGCTGTTGATATTGATGATATATACAGCCAGATCAACGGGTGTTTTACCATCAAACAATTTAAAAACCTCTTTGCTGATTTTGTCACAGCTTTGGCAAAGCCATTGGCCAATTCCATTCAGAAAAGTGACTATATCAAGAATTATGTTCTGACTTATATAGAAAAACATTATTCAGAAGATGTGTATCTCGATCTTCTGTCCGGCAAATTGGGTATCACCAGTAACTACTTATGTCGGAATTTTAAAATGAAAACCGGCATGCATTTCATCGATTATTTAAATAATTTTCGAATAGAGAGGGCAAAGGAACTGCTGCTTGAAACAAGCCAAAAAATCAAGAGCGTAGCTCATGGAGTCGGCTACAGGAGCGAGAACACGTTCATTCGGATCTTCAAGAAGTATACCGCCCAGACACCCGGCGAGTTTAGAAGAAACATCTTTGCTAGGGCCCACGCATAGATTTTTCGGCTCGTATGGATCGGCAGTTTCGCGCAGCCCGCCCTCCAGGAAGTTGAGCATCAGCACTATCCCGATGACAAATAGCCCGTGCCCATACGATTCAACGACCCTTTTTGCTGACGCACCGCGATGTCAAGCTCGATTTGACATGTCATTGGGAACTTCTTATAATTAGTGTTGATCCATTGCTATACAGGAAGGTAACATGGGCTTCTACAACACGGATAACTGGCCGGAAAAGTCGAATTACTATCGTTTCCCCTGGTCCAATAACGACAATCCCATCTCCTGGCTCGAGATAACTGATATCTGCAATATCTACTGCAAAGGGTGCTATCGCAAGAAATACGCCGGGCACCGCCCGTTGGAGGAACTGAAGGGTGAGGTTGATTTTTTCAAAAGGGTCCGCAATACCGACGGCATCAGCATAGCCGGCGGAGAGCCCTTGATCTACCCCGATATCGTAAAGTTAGTGGAATACATCGCCAACTGCGGTATCAAGCCGGTCATCATCTCCAACACTCTCGCGTTGACCGAACCGCTGCTGAGAGACCTGTACAATGCCGGCCTGTCCGGCATCACCTGTCACATCGACATGATACAGCAGAGGCCGGATTTCGAGCCGGGGTCCACCGAAGTGGACCTGCTTTCACTTCGCCAGCGAAAGGCCGACCTGCTCTGGGACGTCACGCGCGGCAACATGAACGTGACGTTCAACTCCACCATCTATCACGAGAATTTCCACTACATTCCGGATATCGTGAAGTGGGCCCGCAAAAACGTGCGCAAGGTACACGGCCTGGTGTTTATCTGCTACAGAGGCATACCGATGAAAGAAGGCGTTACGTTCGACGTCGAGAAGTCGGACAACAAAACCGCGGACGACATTCAGGAAGACATCGGTTACGCCGAAGACGACGTGAGCCAGATCGACATCTCGAGCGTGGACATCTACAACCTGCTCAAGGACAACTTCGGCGACAGCTACGAACCCTGTGCCTACTTGGGCGGCACGGGGCACATCATGCACTACAAGTGGTGGGTCAACTCGACGATTATGGAAGCGAACGGCAAGGTTCACGGCACCCTGGGGCCGCGTACCATGGAATACGCCCAGACGCAGCACCATTGGAAAAAGGGAACGTACCTGGCGTATCTCAAAAAGCATTCCCTTCCCCGTATCTTAATGCAATTAACCGGGTTTCTGGGCGACAAGAGGATGCGCCCCGTGCGCCGCAATCTGGCAAAAAAGCTGATCAACCCGATCAACTGGTTCAAACCGGTGTACATGCAGACCATCGGCATCGTGCAGGCGCCGGACATGATGGACAACGGCATGGCCAGCATGTGCGAGAGCTGTCCCGACATGTGCGTGTTCGAAGGCAATCTGGTCAACTCCTGCCGCCTGGACGAATACCGCAAGTACGGCCGCATGATGAGCGCCATCGTGCACAGCTCGGAATCCGAGAGTGAAAAGCGCCCTGAAGCGGTCGCCGACGAAGCCGAAAAAAAAACAGTAGAAGTCGAGTAACGAATTATGACCCTGGATATAACCCTCATCGGCGGAGGCATGATCTCCAACGATCTGATTCTGCCTTCAATCTACCAGCTGCAACGGGAAAAAGTCGTAGATAACGTCAAGATCTGCGAGATCCACAACCCGCCGCTCAAGGCGCTCAAGGAAAATCCCGAAATACAGGAAGCCTTTCCGGGGCAGACCTTTACGGCGTTCCCCTCCCTGGACGAGCCCGCCGACCGGGTGGTCCTCGATCTCTACAAGGAAGTGTTGGCTGCACAAAAGCCGCGCCAGGCCGTGGTCGTGGCTATACCAGATCAGTATCACTATGCGGTGGTCAAAGAGGCCCTGGCCTGCGATCAACACGTGCTCTGCGTCAAACCCCTGGTGCTGAAGTACGAGCAGGCGGAGGAGATAAAAGACCTGGCTTTCTCGAAGGGGCTCTTTGTGGGCGTGGAGTACCACAAGCGCTTCGACCGCCGCAGCCTCATGGCCAGGAAACGGTACCGGCTTGGACAGTTCGGGACGTTCATGATGGGCGAGGCCAAGATGATCGAACCGTACTTCTACCGCTCGTCCAACTTTCAGAACTGGTTCACGTGCGATCAGACCGACCCTTTCGTGTACGTGGGGTGCCACTACGTGGACCTTGTCTGTTTTATAACGGGTCTCGAGCCGACAGAGGTGTCCGTGGCCGGCATCAAGGGCACGTTTCCGAACGGGAAAGAGGGCTACATGTGGGCCAACGGCAGGGTGCGCTTCGAGAACGGGGCGCTGCTGTCCGTGATCGACGGGCTCGGTTACCCGGACGAAGGCGCCGGCAGCAACGAGCAGTGCCTTACCATGTTCTGCGAAGGGCAGGGCAAGAGCGGCATGATCAAGCACAACGATCAGTTCCGCGGCGTTACCCACAGTTACCTCGAAGGCATCGGCGTGGCCGGTTCGGCCTATAATTTCGTGAGCCCCGATTTTTATCAGTTGCTGCCGTGGGAAGGGCAAGGCTTGAAGCTTGTGGGCTATGGGTATGAGTCCATCGCCGCGTCGGTAAAGACCATGGCCGCGATCGAGCAAGAAGTCGCCCCTCTCGGGCAAGGCGAGTCTCTACGCCGCAGGCAGGAGTTGATCCGCGACGTGGATCAGAAAGGCATCATCGCCACCCCGGCCAACAGCTCGACGAACGAGCTCGTTACCGAAGCGGCCAGAATGTCCATTACCTCCGACGGCGCGCCTGTGAGCATCGTGTACGAAGGCACGCCCCACGTCGCCCTGCGGGAGTAGCCTCTTTCAGGTTCCGCCGTCGTATACCGTTACCCCACCCCGCACCGTACTGCGAACTGTCAGCGAGTTGTCGTTTTTCCTGAAATCGAACAGAGTCAGATTGGCGGGCGCCCCGGGTTCGAGAGTTCCGTAGCCTGCGGGCATTCCGGCCATGCGTGCCGGGTTCCGGGTAACGAGCGTGACCGCCTCCGCGAGGGAGCAATCGGAGTAGCGCATGAAATGCGGGATGTCCCAGTCGAGCAGATGCCCGGCGCCGGCCAGGAACGGTGTCCCGTGGAGGTTGAGGCGTCCCTCGGGTGTCACCTCGATGTCCAGGTCCCCCCACTTGTAGATGCCGGGCTGGAGGCCGCCCAGCTCGGTGACGTCGCTCACCAGGAATAGGCGTTCGAGGCCTTTAGCGCGGCAGATGACCTTGACCACCGCGGCGGGTAGATGATTGCCGTCGGATATTATGCCGGCGTACAGCTCATCGGCCGCCATCTGCTCCCAGATGTAGTTGTTCAGCCGCGGTATGCGGGCATGACTGCCGTTGCCCAGGTGCGTCGAAAAACGGGCCCCTGCCTGAATGGCCTGTTTGATGGTCTCGCCGTCCGCGCCTGTATGCCCGAGAGACACGATTACCCCGCCGGCGCTTGCTTTCTCTATGAATTCGATGGCACCTTTCCTCTCCGGCGCCAGGGTGACGATTGCAATTTTGCCGCCGGCGGCTTCCTGCCATTCCCGGAATTCGCCGAAATCCGGGTCACGCACGTAACGTTTGTCGTGGGCGCCCCTTGGGCCGTCTTCCCCCGAAATGAAGGGGCCTTCGATATGGATTCCCGGCACCGCCGACGACAGGTCGGGGTGATCGGCGAGGGTCCGAGTGATTATCTTCAGGTTGCGGAGTATCGTGTCTCTTGGCCTCGTGACGATAGTGGGGAAGTGCTGGGTCGTACCGGAAGCTGCCAGAAAGCCGACGATTTTCTCCAGGTCTTCGCCCGAGAAATCGACGTGGCTGTAGTCGTGACCCTTGTAACCGTTGACCTGCAGGTCCAGGAAACCCGGTGAGATGTAGGGCAGACCGCCGGTTTCGCCCGACGCTTCCACACCGGTTATCTTGCCGTCTGCATGGGTTACCTTCACAGTTTCGCCGGTGAATACGGAAATGCCGCGTAGCGTCATTGTCGCTATGCCTCGATCTCTCTGCGCAGCGCTTCGCCTTGTTCCTTTAGCCAGCTGTAGAGGATCGCAATGTCCGTGCCCATGCTGAAGTGGCGTACTCCCATGTCGAGGTAATGCCTGGCTTGATCCACGTTGCCAATTTCGGCCCGGGGCGGTATTCCGGCCTCGAGCGCCTTTTTGAAGACCTGCGTTTCGATGGCCTTTATCTCGGGCTGCAGGCGGCCTCCCGCCTTGCCGACGTTCATGGAGTAATCCGTGCCGCCCCACTGGATCATGTCGACACCCTCTATCGAGAGAATCTCGTCCAGCTCGTCGACGGCCGTTTTCTTTTCGATCATCAGCACGACGACGATATCCTCCAGCATTTGAACGTAGTCAGGCCCACCGCCGTAAGACATGTAGGTGAAACGGCGCGAAGCCGCACCGTGGTAGCCGCCCTGTTCGGGAGTGTCGGCTCTCACGGCGCGAACGCACTCTCGGGCATCTGCGGCTGACATGCAGTCGGCGAACAGGACGCTCTGGAAGCCCGACCCTATGGCCCGTTGGGCTGTGAAGGTTCTACCGGCACGGTCGATTTTGATCATTGTTCCGAGGTCGTGCAGCTCCGCCGCACGGCCCATGTTGTCCAGATCGTGCAGATCGTAGGGGGCGTACTCGGCCACGAACTCGACGTAGTCGAACATTCCTGCATGGCCGACAATCTCGATGATCGAAGGCCATGTGCTGTGGATGTGGGTCCCGATGGTGGGGCGATCACTCTTCAACAGATCGCGCATCTTGTTTTTCTTCATGTGAACTCCTCAGGTGACCGCATGCTATCACAACTCGCCTTCAAAGTGAAACGCTCGTCGGGCCGCATCAGTACTGCTATTTGCCCGTTCGAGCCATTGACCCGAATATGCTGACCGTTCTGCGGCAACATAAAACGCTGTTTGCGTTTCCATGGTGTGTTTCAATTTGAATACACGTCCAGCACCAGTAAGAATCAGCATCATGAGGTCTCGTCCCAAGGGCGTGAATGGTTCGATGACGCCTTGAATGGCGTGGAAACCGATCATGAATTTCGGTGGTTGCGTATGCATGCCCTCGGGTAACGGGAATAGCGAAGTGATTGGGCGGGATTGGAGCATGTAGAGATGTCTTGGCGGGGCGTCCCCACTTGAAATCCAGGCCCATTCGATATCTTGGGGAAAATTGTATAGTCCCGCGACACGCCGGCTTGTTTCAGCCAGCTCCAGAATGACTTTGTCGGGAATGGCTTGCCTGGTGGATGAATCTGCCTGTCGGGTGACAACGCCCCCCTCGGATTTCGCAGTGGTGATCGAGGACATGCTTCCCTGGTATTTGTGAGTAATCTGCCCTTTCAAGGTGTCCACCGTGTAGCGATCGGGTTCCACATGCCCTCCGACCAGGGCTTCGCCGAGCCCCAGCGTGGCGTCGATGACGGTTTCGATACGGCCACCCGTTGAAGGGCTTCGGGAGAGACCATGAGGCCAGTATACCCCAACCGGCACTGCTGTGGCAGACGGGTGTTAATGGCGCACGATTTGCCAAGAGGCCTATGGACGCGCCATTGCTCGGTGGAGCAATCCTAACGCAGCGAGGGGTTGGAGCGTCGAGTGATTGTAAACGTTTTTTTTGACTCGCTGGTTGTACTTTAGTATTTTGGTAGCATTCAATTATCCGTAACAGGAGGACATGAGATGGAATATCGTGCTTTGGGCAGAACGGGCGTCAAGGTGAGCGAGCTGTGTCTGGGCTGTATGATGTTCGGCGGCAAGACCGAGCCGCAGGATTCGTACGACATTATCGACCGGGCCATCGACGCCGGCATCAATTTTCTCGACACCGCCAACGTCTACAGCAGGGGTAGGAGCGAAGAGGTTACCGGGGAAGCATTGAAGCGCAACGGCAAACGCGGCGGGATCGTGCTGGCCACGAAGGTGCACGGCACAATGTCGGACGACGACCCCAACGCCAGTGGAAACAGCCGCCGGCACATCATCGAGCAGTGCGAGGCCAGCCTGACACGGCTGCAGACCGACTACATCGACCTGTATCAAATTCACCGGCCTCGACCGGATATCCCCATCGACGAGACTCTGAGAGCGCTGGATGACCTGGTGCGGGCCGGCAAGGTGCGCTACATCGGCACCAGCACCTATGCCGCTTGGCAGGTAATGGAGTCCATCATGGTGGCCAGGGAGCTGGGGCTGAACCGGTTCGTGTCTGAGCAGCCGCCGTACAACATCGTGGAGCGCCGTATCGAGCGCGGGCTCGTACCCCTGGCCCGAACCTACGGGCTGGCGCTGATTCCGTGGAGCCCTCTGGGCGGCGGCATTCTGACAGGAAAGTACAAGCGTTCGGCATCGGCGCCCGAAGGAAGCCGCTATTCGGGAACCTTGAACCCGAACTGGGAAAAACGGTTCACCGACCAGCTCTACGACGTGCTAGAGGAGCTGGAGCCTTACGTCGAGAAGAAAGGCGTAAAGATGAGCCAGTTTGCTCTGGCCTGGTGCAAGGGCCAGCCCGGTGTCACCAGCCCCATCATCGGGCCGCGCACCATGGAGCAGCTGGAGGACAATCTCGGGGCCCTGGAGGTTGACGTTACCGACGAGGATCGGGCCAAAGTCGATGAGCTGGTCCCGCCGGGACGGGCGGTTTCCTATTTCTACGAGGCGGATTTCGGGCCGCACCAGTACCGCTAGGGGCTAGAGGCATCCAGCACACCGGTTCTGGCCGCGAGGTTGAGATGGCCGTGCCGGTGCTGGAATGCCCCGAATTGGCATCGGGAAAGCGAGATCGACATTATATGGAGTTGTTCTGGGGAGATATTCACAACCACAACGCGGTCGGCGTAGGCCAGGGCTCGCTCGAACGGTCATACTCTATCGCCGCCAATACACTGGATTTCTATGCCTTTACGCCGCACGGCTGGTGGACGGACATTGCTCGAGCGGATCCATCTGTAGAAGAGTATCACCTCGCAGGTTTTGCCAAAACAAAGGACAACTGGCAGCGCATCGTGCAGACAGCCAACGCCTGGAACAAGGCCGGCCGGCTCGCCACGCTTGTCGCCTACGAGTGGCACTCGTCCGCGTGGGGCGATTATTGTGTGTATTTCCCGCAAGATCGAGGAACGCTCTTCTATGCTCGGGACATGGATGAGCTCAAAACATTCGCCTTAGAAAAGGGGGCTTTGTTGATCCCGCATCACTGCGCCTACAAGAGGGGCTGGCGTGGAACCGACTGGCGGAGCCTTGACGCCGATCTTTCCCCCGTGGCGGAGATTTTTTCCGAGCATGGCAACTCACTCGAACCGGAAAGTCACCTGGGCATGTATCGGCATTCTATGGGGGGCTCGGATCACACGCAGAGTGTGCTCGTTCAAATCCGCTCCGGTCGGGTACTTGGCTTCACGGCGGGCACCGACGATCATTTCGGGCACCCGGGCTGTTACGGAGAAGGACTGATGGGGCTGTACGCCGCCGAGCTCTCCAGGGAAGCCGTGCTGGATGCCATCCGGAAGCGGCACACCTATGCGGTCACGGGAGACCGAATCGAGCTGGACTTTGGCATCGGCGCCGGAATGATGGGGGACATGCTTCCCTGCAGTGTGCCGCGAGAGCTGCGAATAAGGGTTCGCGGGCTAGGCGCGCTCGATTACGTCGAGGTGCTTAAAAACGGTAGAGGCGCCGCTAAGTGGCAAACGGGCCCCGTATCGCCGGGCTCCGGACTGCCGGATCTGGTCAGGCTGGAGTGGGGCTGGGGCGGCATGAAGTCTCTCGACAAAACTTGCTGGAATATAGAGGCCAGGGTCGAGGGTGGACGGCTCGAACGCGTTTTTCCCTGTTTCTGCGGAGGTCCCGATGTCGTCGAAGACGAGAACCGGCTGCAAAGGCCCGAGCGGAACAGAGTAGATATCCGTTCCTATACCTGCAGGACAAATTTTGGGCCTACTCAGGCCGTGGTCATAGCGCTTAGCGGCGATGCGGGCACGAAGCTGCGCGTCAGCATGCAGGGACAGTGGGGCTCGCGCAAGTTTTCGCAAGTGGTTTCTCTGAGCAAACGCGATATGGGCGCGGCGAGCCATTCGTATAAGGTAGCACCCGTGTTTAGCGCGCCTCAGCTCAAGATTCACCCGCTTTGCTCCGGGACTGAAAGCTGTTTTGAAAAAGAATGGGTAGACCCTCGACCTGCATCTTCTGACAGCTACTTTGTCAAGGTCGTGCAAAAAAACGGACAGATGGCGTGGAGCTCACCCATCTGGTTCGTGGGGGATTGAAGGGCCGGAACTAGACCGGTTGCGCGATCCTCTTCCTGACCCAACGCGGAAACACAAGGCTGTTCTGCGCATTTACATTCAATACAACCTATACTATACTCCGTGAACCTCTTATGGTGAAAGCTTTGAATATGCGCGCAGAGAGGGCCCGCGAGAGAGGCGCTGGCAGGCGGGAATCTCTGTGGCAAAACATCGTCCGGCACCCGTACCTCTACCTCTTCGCAATCCCCGGGCTCGTCTTTCTCATCATGCTCAACATCATCCCCAGCCTGGGGGGCTATATCGCCTGGACC
>SDBV01005894.1_pt1 | contig 17150 bp, 14 predicted proteins | sample 2277081 | NCBI WGS metagenome assembly SDBV01 (sample SAMN10402039, study PRJNA504765) | marine sediment metagenome | isolation source: marine sediment core GS10_PC15, 223 cmbsf | place: Arctic Ocean: Southern Knipovich Ridge | collected 2010 | reverse complement strand
CTTCCGGGACGGGCTCGCCTTCTTTTTTCTTTCGGACAACCTTTTTGCGGACCCTTACCTTTTTAAGGTCCACGCGGTCGGCACTTTCAACCGTGGTGGAGTGTTCGCCCTCGCTGAACCATTCACGGATGGTCGCGGCAAGACCGGCGGAGATCGTGGACATATGGTTCTTGATGTCAAGATCCTCGGCCCTGCATTTCTCAATGATGGCCTTGCTATTGACACCAAGCTCCTTTGCCAGGATATGTACTCGCGTGGTTTTTGCCAAAACGATTCTCCGCGTTAATCACCGCTTTCCCGACGGATTACTCCACTGCATCCTGAGGGGGTACGTCTTGTTCCTTCTGTTCTTCCTGCTCTTTCTGCGTCACACTTTCGGCTACATCCTGAGGAGGTACGTCTTGTTCCTTCTGTTTTTCCTGCTCTTTCTGCATCACACTTTCGGCCTGCTTTTTGCTCTTCTCGGCGGCGATCCGCTTGGCCATTTCGCCAGCGGCGATGACAACCTTCCCAGCCAGTTCCTCCTCCAGACCGAGTTCGGTTACCAGCGGTTCTTTTCCGACCTCTTCGAGGTCAAGCACGGAAATAATTCCCAGTGCCAGCAGTTTGTCCACGAACGTATCATCGACACCTTCGACGCCCTGGATACATTCACCAAGCCGTTCCACCTCCCTGTTATACTCGCCGGGAGTCAGTATATCGATGTCCCAGCCGGTCAGTCGCGCCGCGAGCCGGACGTTCTGGCCGTGTTTGCCGATGGCAAGGCTCAGTTGATCCTCGCTGACCACCACCGTGGCCCTGCCCAGCTCAAAACAGATCGCAATCTCGCTGACCTCGGCGGGCTTGAGTCCGTTGGCGATAAGTACCTGGGACGAATCGCTCCACCTGACGATGTCGATCTTTTCGCCTCCGAGTTCATCGACGATATTTCGTATCCGGCTTCCCCTTACACCCACGCACGCACCGACGGCATCGACCTTGTCGTCGTTACTGTTAACGGCGACCTTTGTGCGATAGCCCGCCTCGCGAGACAACATCTTTATTTCGATGATGCCCTCGGCGACCTCGGGGACTTCCAGTTCGAACAGCCGCCTGATAAAATCAGGATGTGTCCGTGACAGAATGATCTTGATCTGGTTTCCTATCTCGCATACATCAAGGATGAGCACACGAATTCTCTCGCCGGAATGATGTGTTGTACCGACGATCTGTTCGCTTTTCGGCATGATGCCTTCGGCGCGATTGTTAAGAGTTATCACCAGCGAGCCGCCTTCGTATCGGCCAGACACGCCGCTGACGATTTCGCCCTTGCGATTGGTGTATTCGGCGAAGATGCTTTCCCGCTCGTCGGCCTTGATCTTCTGGATTATCACCTGCTTCGCTGTCTGGGCCGGTATTCGGCCAAGACGACGAATATCAATCTCTTCTTCGTCCTTATAGGCCTTGATCTGTCCGTTGTTCCGATCTATGTGTACAACGATCTCGCTGTCTATCTCCTGTGGGCCAAAATGCTTGCGGGCCGCCGAAACCATAGCCGCTTCCAGGTCCTGGAATATCGACTCGCGGTCGATATTCTTGTCCCTGGCGATGTTGTCCACGATTCTGACTAATTCCTGATTCATCTTATCTTTTTCCCGCAATCACAACAAAAAAAGTGGAAACCTCCAGGCTGCCACTTCTCGACTCGCTTCGCCGGTTTTTCAGCCGGCCATACATATTAGCTACGCTTATCCACCTATTCGGGCATCATACAGCCCTCCGGTGACGATTATTTCGGTCGCAGCATCCCTGAAGTCCAGAAATACACGCCAAAAACACGCAATGGCGTGAAATCACGGCCGCACAACGCCTTGCGCTACCCGACGAATGCACTGTTGTAAAATCCTACAATCACCTGTGTATCCTTCATTTATACTGCTCACAATTGCCAATTCCCGTTTATGCGCGGCTAAGTGGCCTTACAACAGCAACTTACAACTTTACTCGCGGGAATTTATTACCCTGAAGGGTATAAAGGCCCAATTATCTGTATCAATCCGGACGATTATAGCGTAAGTTTTCGTGGTGTCAACATTTATAACCGGAACCGGCAAAAAAACAACCACCTGTGAAATCGGTAAAAAACACCATTTTGCGGAAAATATTATTAACGTCCCAAAGTTTATGGAAGACTACTAATTCTTGGAATTGCGTTTTTCGCTTTTTGGGCTACTATCAGGAATAAAACTTAGGGGGGTAGTAGGTTAGCTCCTCCTTGTTGCCCCGTTCGTCATGGATGACATAATTGAGGCTGTTGGCCAAATTGTGTCCGCGGGGCACATGCATGTGAGAAAGTAGATGATACATGGCTATATCTCCAAACAAAGCACCGTCACCACCTTTTACCACGTCCGAAAGGGCCTTTGTATTTCGTGTTCGGCTGGGAAGTTGTCCTGCCGCAACAGGGCTCCAGATGACACTGCCGCAGAGCGGGGGCATGTTTTTGCTTGACATCTGCCGTGTGGGTTTGTTATGTATCATACTTCGCTGTGCGAAAAACAGGTCTTGATGGCGGCAAAATGCCCTTGATTTCGCTGCAATCGATTTTATTTTTTGGGTTTATTCTGGTATCGGCTATATGGCAAAGACATTGAGTGGCATATCATTGGTAATCGTGGAATCTCCGGCTAAGGCCAAGACGATCAATAAATATCTTGGGAGCAGCTTTGACGTCAAAGCCTCGATGGGCCATGTTCGCGATCTGCCCTCAAAGGGGATAAATGTTGACATCGAAAATGATTTTGCCCCGACCTATGCGATAACGCCCAGCAAGAAGCGAACGGTAACCACGTTGGTGGCAGCAGCCAGGAAGTGTGACAAGCTCTATCTGGCCACAGACCTTGACCGTGAGGGTGAGGCGATTGCCTGGCACCTGGCCGAGATTCTCGGCGTACCGGAAGAAAATACATTTCGCGTGGTCTTTAATTCCATCACAAAAAAGGCCATTCAGCAGGCCTTCAGTAATCCGGGCAAACTCAATATGGACCGGGTTATGGCCCAGCAGGCAAGGCGGATACTGGACAGGATCGTGGGTTACCAGATTAGTCCGTTGCTGTGGAAAAAAGTCGCAAGGGGCCTAAGCGCCGGCAGGGTCCAATCGGTGGCTGTCCGTATGGTCGTCGAAAAGGAGCGTCAGATACGGGCATTTGTCCCGGACGAGTACTGGATGATACCAGCGGTTTTCACGACCGACGTGCAGAGCGATTATTCGACCGACTGGCGGGGTTTTCTGGATTCGGCAAAGGACCCACAAAAAGGCAGGGCCGTCGCCGAGCAGGACCAATGGCTCGAAAAGCATAACGCTTTCAGGGCGGATCTGTATAAAATCGACGGCGAAAAGTTTCACGCCGACAACGCTGACAAGGCCAAACAGATATACGAGGCGATCAAGGGGGCCCGGTTCGCAGTGGAGGACCTGTGTACCAAACGGGTCACTTCCAGACCCTCAGCGCCGTTTATTACATCGACATTGCAGCAGGCGGCGGCCAATCGGCTGGGTTTCGGTGCAAAACGCACAATGCGGGCTGCCCAGCAGCTCTACGAAGGCATCGATCTGGGCTCTATGGGGGCGCTGGGGTTGATTACATACATGAGGACCGACAGTACGTATCTGTCCGGCGAGGCCATCGATTCGGCACGGAACTATATAAAGCACAACATCGGTGCTGAATACATCCCCGAGGTGCCGAACAGGTTCGCCTCCGGCAAGGGGGCCCAGGAGGCGCACGAAGCCGTCAGGCCGACCGACCCGGACCTGGTACCCGGGCAGATCGCCCAGTTCCTTACCGACGACCAGGCCAAACTGTATGAATTGATATGGCGTCGTTTTGTAGCCTGCCAGATGGCACCGGCCAAGTGGGATACGACCGCCGTCGAAATCGCAGCGCAGAGTTCTGTGGGCAAATGTTTGTACCGGGCCACGGGCAGGGTTCAGATATTTGACGGTTTCACGAGGATATGGCCGTCGAGTTCGGATAGCCCGCATCTGCCGATGATGCAGACCGGTGACAGTCTCGCAGCCGTCGATATCAGGGCTGACCAGCATTTTACAAAGCCGCCGGCCCGTTATACCGAGGCGTCTCTGATAAAGGCGCTGGAAAAGGAAGGTATCGGCAGGCCCAGTACATACGCTTCGATTATCACTACGATTCAGGATCGTAAATACGCCGAGAAGATTGACAAAAAATTCCACGCCACGGACATCGGCGAAGTTGTGACCGACAAATTGTGCGAGTTCTTTCCGAATGTGATGAACATCGCCTTTACCCGTCACATGGAGGAGCAGCTTGACAAGATCGAAGAGCAGCATCTGGACTGGCTGGGTGTTTTGAAAGAATTTTACGGGCCCTTCAATGAGAATCTGAAAAAAGCCACCGAAGAGATGAAGCACGCCAAGGCTGAGACCACGCCCAGCGATTATACCTGTCCGAAGTGCAGCAAGGCGATGGTGTATCGTTTCGGCAAAAACGGCAGGTTTCTGAGTTGTTCGGATTATCCGACGTGCAAATTTGCCTGTCCGTGCGACAAGCAGGGCAAGATGGTCGAGGACAAGGTCACCGAGCACAAATGCCCCAACTGCGGTAAGGACATGATACAGAAGACCGGCAGGTTCGGCGAGTTTCTGGGTTGTTCGGATTATCCGACGTGCAAAACGATTCTCAATATCGACAAAGATGGCAATGTCCTGCCGCCCAAGCCGCCGCCCGAGCCGACCGGTATAAAATGTTATAAGTGCAAAACCGGCCAGCTTGTCATACGTCAGAGCAAACGCGGTCCGTTTCTGGGGTGCAATAAGTTCCCGAGGTGCAGGACGATTGTCAGTATGAAGCAACTGGACGAGTTGAAGCGGCTCCAGGAAGAGGGCAAATGGCCCCCGGCGACATTCGAGCAGGCCGACGAGCTTCTGGGCCGAAAAAAAGCAAAGAAGACGACTAAGAAGACCGCAACTAAAAAGAAGACCGCAACCAGGAAGATTGCAAAGAAAACTACTAAGAAAAAAACCAGCGCCCCTGCCGGCGAGGACATCGAATAAGGTAACCTCTGGAAATGAGTTTCTGGAGGCATCCCTAATCAGGGGCATCCATGACCAGAAAATAGTTGTTTAATATCCGGAAGTGAAATGAGCAAATCGAAACAAAATGCGGATGTTTTCGAGACCGTGGAGCCCATTGGCAAGCGCGTGGTGATTCGCAAGGACGAAGACAAAAAGCAGACAAAAGGCGGAATTCAACTGCCGGACAATATCGAGATACCAACCATTACCGGGCGGATTGTGAGTGTCTCAGCCGAGGTGGAGATATCGGCTGAGTTGCCTCTGCGGCAGTACGACAAGGTTCTGTTTAATCCCAAAGGCGCCATCCCGGTCGATTTCGAGGGGGACAACCGGCTCTTTGTGGTTGATGTGGAAAACGTCGTGGCAGTGTTTCGCAAGACATAGAGGCTGACAGACGCCCAGGCGAATAAACCACCGGGTTCGACATTAAAGGGCAAACTCTAATAATCGTGAATTCTGAATAACTCGGTTTTCTATAAAACCATCATGCTTTATGGCATCATAAAAGCGTGCCTTCTGTGTGATGAAATAGTTTTTCAGGGGTCTCAACCGTGTCATGCCTGCGCAGGCAGGCATCCATTTTTCTTGGTGTATTGGGATGTTAAGATGGACCCCTGCCTTCGCAGAGGTGGCAGGATCCCGCCGAAGGCGGCTAAGTTCATTTATCCGCCAAAATGATTTCATAGATGATGATGTCCCCGGAAACCTTCGCGGAGCGCCGCCATGTTATTTGGACGGTTTCCTTCGGAATAACACACACCAGCCCAATCCGAGCAGAACCAGAGTAGCAGGTTCGGGTATGGGTTCTTCTTCCTTCTTTGGTCGGACAGGTGGTTTCTTAGGGGTCAGTCCCGCAGGGCTGACGCCGGACTGGCCGCCACGAATGGGTTTGGCGATTAGGAAGTCGCCTCCGCCTCTGCCGCCGCCACTGGTCATTTCCATCATCGGCAACTGTTCAAATTCGCTTCGTTCGAATATCGCGATAACAATTTTAGGTGAATCCACGACTACTGTGGTTTGATTGGCCTGCGTATCGGTGACATCGCCCAGCCAGTACAGGAACCGGTAGCCGGGCTTTGGTGTGGCTGTCAGTGTGACGGTCTGGTTGATCTCGGCGCGGTAGACGCCCAGACCGGGGCTAACCGTGCCGGCATCGACGGGACTTTGCTGGATAAGCAGGACACAACTGTCGGGGCCATCCTGGGCAAAGACAAGACCGCAAACGCACAGAACCATTATCGCCAGCAACGGCAGCAACGGCAACAACGGCAACGATAGCAACAAGCTCGGATAATTTTTTTCTGCATTCGTAAACATTGTATCAAGGACTCCTTATAAACTTCCACCAATGCTACCTGTCAAATGTGTTAATTACCCCCCATGGATATGTTTTCCATCATCCCCCGCGAAGCCCGTCTGCCCCAAAATTGCAGGCAGGCCCTACACCTAATCACACGCCTCCCGACGATCTGTATTAGACCATAATTCGGTGAAAAAGTCAAGTGATTTCTGGCCGTGGTCAGTCTTTTGCGAGCTTTTTGGAGCCCCCGACAGGTTTGTTTCGGATGAACCTGGAGATATTGCGAATGGCCTGATTCAGTCGCTTTTCATTCTCGACCAGGGCAATCCGCATATAATCTTCTCCGTTTTCACCGAACGCCCTGCCTGGGGCGATTGCAACGTTTGCGCCGTCCATAAGGTCCATAGCATAATCGATGCTGCCTTTGCCCTGCAAATGTTCTTTTGGGACTTTGGCCCAGACGAACATCGAGGCGCGGGGCGTTTCCACCTGCCAGCCGATACGGCGGAGTCCCCGGCAGACGACCTCCCGGCGGGACTGGTATTGTGCATTCTGGGTTTTTATGTGTTCGTCGCAGTGGCGCATCGCAATGATGCTGGCAATCTGTATCGGCTGAAAAATGCCGTAATCGTAGTATCCTTTGATCGTGGCCAGGGCGTCGAGCATACTCTTGTTGCCCGCTACAAAGCCGATTCGAAAGCCCGCCATGCCGTAGGGTTTGCTTAGCGTGGTGAATTCGACCCCCACGTCCTTTGCACCCTTGGCCGACAAAAAGCTGGGGGCCTTGTAGCCATCGAAGCAGGTCTCACCATAGGCAAAGTCGTGGATGACGGCGATATTGAACCGCCTGGCCAGATCGACGACCGTCTCGAAGAATCCTTCCTGGATCGTCATTGCCGTGGGGTTGTTGGGATAGTTCAGGATCAGCAGTTTGGGTTTTGGGTACAGATGCTCGCAGACCAGGGCAATGGAATCGAGAAAGTTCTGATCACAGCCGAGCGGCACGCTGATAACGTTGGCCCCGGCCAGGGCCACTGCGTAATTGTGGATTGGAAAGGCCGGGTCCGGCACGATCACGGTATCCCCCGGCCCGAGCATCGCCAGACACATATGGCTGAAACCCTCCTTCGAGCCGATACAGGCCAAAACCTCGGTTTCCGGATCGAGCTTTACGCCCCAGTTTCGCTCGTATTTGAGTGCCATCTCGCGGCGCAGATTAAAGATACCCTTCGACGCGCTGTAACGGTGATTGCGGATATCCCTGGCCGCCTCGCAGAGCTTCTCGATCACCTCCGGCGGAGCGCCATCCATCGGATTGCCCATGCCCAGGTCGATAATATCGATGTCCCGGCGGCGTTTTTCCAGCTTGAGCGCATTGAGCCTGCCGAACAGATACGGCGGCAGACGCTTTATCCTCTGTGACGGTTCTATCTCGAACTTACTCATACACACCTCAATAACAAATTTCCATTAGGACTTGTAAATAAATCAGGTCTCGTTTTTGACTGAGCGAAGCCACAGCCAGCACTTAGGGTGCGTTAAAACGCGCCCTAAGTGCTAAAATGTTACGATACATAGTAACTGAGTATCTGAGCCGACGAGAATGGGCCGCGACCGAGCTCGTCGGAGTCGGCTCAGATACGGACAATCGCAAAAATGCTTTCTGCCGAAAAATGCTTAAAACTGCTTCAATTGGCTAAAGTGTTGAATTACTGTGAACGGTTACCTTTTTTACAGGTCTTTAGGTAGTGTATCGGCAAGGGCCTGCTTGTTCAAAGATTTTTTGTCACGATATTCGCAACCAACCCAGCCATACGACATTATTCCGCAGCCGAGTCAGAAATTTCTGCTGAAGCTGACGCCCATCACGGTGTTGTCATTTTCGAGTATGTCCATGTATGGTGTAACTTCAAAGCCTGCGACCTGCAACTTTTTATCTTTGCCGGCGACGTGATGTCCGACGATATAGCCCAGCGTCGCGCCAAAGATTACGTCGCTTAGCCAGTGGTCGCCCGATTCCATCATTCGATAGCCCACAAAGCCTGCGCCGAGGTACGCGGGGATGCCGACCTGTGGCCCATAGAATTCGTCCAGTACAGCCGCGACGGTAAAAGAGCTTGAAGTATGTCCGCTGGGCCAGGCCAGCCACTTTTCGTTGGGAGTGTTGTTGTCGCGGAGGAGTTTCAGTGTCAGCGTGCCTGCGCCAGTGATCGACAGGGCCTTTAGCATGGTCCATGCCCGCTCCTTGTTGAGATGGTCCTGCTTGCCGGCACTGATCGCATACCACAGCCCGGCAGCGCCGAAATGAAAGCCGGGCCCGCCGACGGTATATGTAAATTCGTCCATACCCTTTCCGAGGAAGTGATGTTCTTCTACCTCGCTTCTAAAACGTTTGTCTGTGCCGTCCTTGTGCAGGACGATGCTGGCGGCGCCTGTGACCAGCAGTGGAAACAGTTTGTTCCAGTCAGAGACGATTTCCACGCTTTCGCCAATGACAACGTCCGGCAATGTATTAAGGTCTATCGAGGCGCTGTGCCAGAACCGCTCTACCGGTCCCGTGGCGGCAGGGGCAGAGGCAGAGGCAGGCTCGGCTGATGTCCTTTTGCCAGGCCGGGCATCGGTAAAGGGCTGCCAGCCGGACTGATTCTTCGCCAACGAAATTTGAGTCTTCTCGGTGCTCTTTGTATCTTCGTTCTTGCCGGCGCAAACGCCAACGCACAGAGCAGCCATTGCTGCAAGAATGCCAATCCAGCTTCCATGCCGGCAAAGATACTTCATACTTCCATCCTCAGGGCAACGCCAAATGTGTCGGACTTGCCGGATTCAGTTTAGTTCAGGCAGGAGTATTCGTCCGAATTTTTCTGCTATTGCAATGACTTCTCTCATTTCCTCACTTCCAACTTGACGGCAATCACCGGGATATCTGGTCTCGACGCCGTGAACAGTGAGCGTATCGGAGACGTCGGCGAGTTCGCCAAGTGCCGGAATAAAGGGTTTAGCCAACTGAACCAGTCGCCGGAGGTCGTGTGTTCTTGGTGTTTCGACTCCATTAGCTGTAAGGGCCGCTTTCAATAATTTTTCGACATACTGCTGGCAGTGAAAACAAACCGAATCCGCCGGACACAGGGGGCTGCCCTGTAGAATTTGTACGGTCGTCCAGTCGCCGGAGGCCTTGATCTTCCACTGTTCAATGGTTCGACGGACATGATCGTTCATAGAGAACCTTTCCATATTTGTCCGCAAAGTATTCGATATTGTTCACGACGCTACGGGCTGCCTCGTATTCATCCGGTGTTCTGACGATTATGTCAAAGGCGACGGGGATATCGGCAAGCAACTCTCTGACAACATGATAGCGTTTCCGAGGCTCAATGCGCATCTCGGCAACGACCAGCAAGTCCACATCGGAATCTTCTTTTGCCTGGCCTGTGGCATGGGAACCGAACAGTATTATACGCTCCGGATCGAGCCCACGCCGAATCCTGTCGGCAAACTCTTCAAATTGACCAAACGTTACCATATTCGCACGATAACACAGTTGACGGAACATTGCAACTTTGAATTGATCACTCCCATTCGATTGTTGCCGGCGGCTTGCTGGATATGTCATACACCACACGGTTGACGCCGCGAACCTCGTTGATAATCCTGCTTGCGATTCGGCCGAGTACATCGTGCGGGATATGCGAAAAATCGGCCGTCATAAAGTCCGTGGTCTCAACGGCGCGAATGGCGATAACCGATTCGTAGCTTCGCTCGTCGCCCATAACCCCGACGGTACCGATCGGCAGCAGTATTGCCAGGGCCTGGCTAATCCGCCGGTACAGCCCAGCGGCGCGAATCTCCTCGATCAGGATATAATCGGCCTGCCGGAGTATCTTTAGGCGTCCTTCCGTGATTTCGCCGATGATGCGTACCGCCAGACCAGGCCCGGGGAACGGATGTCGCCAAACCATATCGGCAGGCAGCCCCAGGTATTCGCCGACCAGCCGTACCTCGTCTTTGAACAGATCACGCAACGGCTCGACAAGGTCAAATCCGAGCTTTTCCGGCAGGCCGCCCACGTTGTGGTGCAGCTTGATATTCGCGGCAAGGTTACCGCCCTTGCGCCCCGATTCGATCACGTCCGGGTAGAGCGTGCCCTGGGCCAGAAACCGGGCATTGGGAATATTGTCAGCCTCGGATTTGAAGGCTTCAACAAATTCGGCGCCGATGATTTTGCGTTTTTGCTGAGGGTCCGTAACGCCCATTAGTTTTTCAAGGAACGTCCTGCCCCAGTCAACGACGTGCAGATCGATATGGAAGTGGTTTTTGAAGGCGTTGATCACTTCTTGCCGTTCGTTCTGTCGCAAAAGCCCGTTATCGACAAAGATGCACGCAAGCTGCTCGCCGATTGCCTTGTGGAGCAGTGCAGCGGTCACAGCCGAATCCACCCCGCCGCTGAGTCCGCAGATTACCGTGGCCCCGCCGACCTGCTCTCTAACATGGGCGATGGTTTGTTCGACGAAATCGCTCATTTGCCAGTCGCCGGCACAGCGGCAGATATCGTAAAGAAAGTTTTTCAGTATGTCCGAGCCGTGCGGCGTGTGGGTGACCTCCGGGTGGAACTGCACACCGAAGAACCGGCTGGTCCTGTGTTTGACGGCGGCGTAGCGACAGGTCTCGGTCGTCGCAAGCGATGTAAAATCACCCGGCAGCTCATTAACCTGGTCTCCGTGGCTCATCCAGACGGTAATGCTCCCCGGCAGGGATGTAAACAAACCGTCGGTCTTTGTGATACTGAGGCTGGTTCTGCCGTACTCCCTGCTCCTGGCGGGTTTAATATCGGCGCCCAGTATCTTGCAGCCAATCTGCATTCCGTAGCAGATGCCAAGTATCGGCACGTCAAGGTCGAATATCGCCTCGTCGCACGTCGGGGCACCGTCGGCATAGACGCTGGCAGGCCCGCCCGAGAGAACAATGCCCTTCAGATTCTTCTGTGAAAGCTGCTCGGCTGTAACGTCCGGCTGGACAATCTCTGAATATACCTTGTGTTCGCGAACGCGCCTGGCGATGAGTTGGCCGTACTGACTGCCGAAATCAATTATCGCGACTGTTTCGTGTAATTGTGACATCAATGCCCCGAACCAAATGATATGTGTTTTTACGGTACGTGTTTTTATGAATCGAAATTATCCAAACCCGAATAGTTCGGTGATTCTTTGGTAATCAGTATGTCGTGTGGATGCGATTCGCTGACGCCGGCGGCGCTTATTTGTACGAATTTTGCCTCTGCGCGGAGCTTCTCAATGGTTTTGGTCCCGCAATAGCCCATGCCCGCACGCAGTCCGCCGACCAGTTGATAGACGTAGTTATCCAGTGTTCCGCGGTATGGAACCCTGCCTTCGACACCCTCCGGAACCAGTTTCTGTGTGTGCGCACCCTTTTGGCCGTATCGGTCGGCAGAGCCTTTGACCATCGCCCCGATGGAGCCCATGCCGCGATACTCCTTGAACTGTCTGCCCTTGTATATCACCAGTTGCCCCGGGCTTTCGTCAAGTCCCGCGAACAATGAACCGAGCATTACCGAAGATGCCCCCGCGGCGATTGCCTTGGTTATGTCGCCCGAATGGCGGATGCCCCCGTCGGCGATTACAGGTATTTTGTGCTTCTCGGCAACCGAAACACAGTCCATGATAGCCGAAATCTGTGGCACGCCCACTCCGGAGATTACGCGTGTCGTGCAGATTGCCCCCGGCCCAATGCCGACCTTGACGGCGTTGACGCCGGCCTCGATCAGGTCATGTGCAGCCTGGGTGGTGGCGATGTTGCCGGCGATTATATCAATATCGTATTTACTCTTGATCTTCCTGACGGTGTCGATGACGTTTTGCGAATGGCCGTGGGCGGTATCGACCACCAGCACATCGACCTCGGCTGCGATGAGCGCCTCTACCCGTTCATCGTCGTGCGGCCCGACTGCTGCCCCGACGCGGAGTCTGCCGCGACCGTCGCGCACAGCCATCGGATACTGCTGAAACCTGTCGATGTCACGCATAGTGATCAGCCCGGTCAGGTTGCCCTGTTCGTCAACCAGCAGGAGTTTTTCGACCTTGTGGTTCTTGAGAACCTCGTGTGCATGGTCCAGCGTGGTATCGGCAGGCCCGGTCACGAGATTCTTCCTGGTCATCACCAGATCGATTCTGACCGAATCGTCCGCCAGAAATTTCAGGTCTCGCCTGGTCAGTATCCCTACCAGTTTACGTCCACGGACGATCGGGATGCCAGACACATTCTGTTCGTTCATCACATCACGCGCCCGGCTGACCGTGTCCTCCGGTGACAGTGTTACCGGGTCCTGTATCACGCCGTTCTCGGAGCGTTTGACCTTGGCGACCTCCCGCTGCTGAGCCTGAACGGACAGATTTTTGTGGATGATCCCGATGCCGCCTTCCTGAGCGATGGCGATCGCCAGGGCTGTCTCGGTGACGGTGTCCATCGCAGCGGACAGCAGGGGTATGTTTATCCGGATATTGTTGGTCAAATGCGTGGATGTGTCGGCCTGGCTGGGCACGAAGTCGCTCTTGGCCGGCAGAAGCAAAACGTCATCAAAAGTGATGCCTTTTGCAATAATTTTGTCTGTGTTCATTGAAAACCTCCCGAATTTACGCAAAAGAGTACGGCAATCGCGCAAGTATAGAATATACCGACACCGTGGTCAAAAGAATTCTCTTCCACGCAATGATGCGGACGGAGGGGGGACAATATCTGCGAAATAGGGTTTCTGTGAAACAGGATTTCTGCGCGAGACACAGCCGGGGCCGCGGACTCGGGGGGGCTATCTTGCCGCTGCCAGGGCGTCTTTGAGGTCGATACGTCCTTCGTAGAGCGCCCGCCCGATGATGGCGGCGCCTACTCCCAGTTCTTTCAGCCTGATAATATCGCTGACCTCTGTTACACCGCCGGCACAGATGACGGGTATGTCAACCGAATCGACCAGCGTCTTGGTCCGCTCAAAGTTTGGACCCTCCATCATGCCGTCCTTGCTAATGTCGGTGTATATGATCGCCGCCAAGGGCAGTTCGGCGGCCTGTGCGGCAAAATCCCACAGCTTCTGCTGACTCTGCTGAGTCCAGCCTTCGATGGAGACCTTCGAACCCCTGGCATCCAGGCTCAGGATCAGCCTGTCCGGAAACTCTTTTGCCATTTGTGAAAACCAGTCGAACCGGCTTATCGCCTGTGTGCCGATAATCACCTGGTCAATACCCATGTCGATCATACGGCGGATGGACTGTTCGTCGCGGATGCCGCCGCCCAGCTCCACGTTCATATCCACGGCCTGGACGATGGCCTGGACTGCCTCGGTATTGATGGGCGTGCCCACCCTGGCACCGTCCAGATCTACAATGTGCAGATGGGTTGCGCCGGCAGCCATGAAATCCTTCGCCTGCGCTACGGGATCGTCCTTGTAGGTGATCTGCCTGTGGTACTCGCCCTGTATGAGCCTAACGCACTTGCCGCCGCGCAGATCAATCGCCGGAATAACCTTCATAACAACCTCGCCTCAGTCAATAAGCCAATTGCCAGTAAGAGGAGTCGGCTTACTGGGTCACTAATCTTAAGGAAACCTCTAAAAATTCCGATGACCCCCGGAAATTCATTTTTGCTGCCAACGGCTGCAATTTCCGCCACTCGCATCGTCAGGCCCGGAGTAGTCTTTCATAGACCGATTCGATTGTCTCGACCATGGTGTCGGGGGCGAATTTTTCGGTAACGGACTCCCGGCCGGCCAGGCCCAGTCGCACGCGCAGCCCGCTGTCGGCGATCAGTTCGGCGCAGGCCCCTGTAAGTGCGTCAACATTTTCCGGTTCGAGCAATCTGCCGGTAGCTTCGTTGACGACTTCGCGTGCACCGTCGATGTCGAAGCTGATGACCGGTTTGGCGCAGAGCATTGCCTGTGGCAAGACGCGTGCCAGGCCCTCACGCAGCGAACAATGGACCAGGATGTCGGACGAGTGGACCGCCAGTGGAATCTGTTCGGGCGGCAGCAGTCCAGTGAACCTGAAACGGCAGTCGAGACCTGCCGACCGGATTTGTAACCTGATCTGGTCCGCCAGGTTGCCGTCGCCGACGAACAGCCAGATGCAGTCTTTGAATTGACAGGCCAGTCTGCGGGCCGATTCGATTATGTATTCGTGGCCTTTCAACTCGGCCAGACGCGCGATGCATACCAGCACCACCGACTTGGCGTCTATGTCGTATTTTCGTCGGAATTCCGCGACCTGTTCGGTACCCGGGGCCGTGAGAAAATCCCGCTCTTCGATTGCCGAGTAGGCGGTGGTAAATTGCCCGTTGCGTCCGATGCCGGCGGCGAGCATTTTTTGTGTCATGGCATCGGCTACACAGATAAACGCGTCGGTTTTTCGGGCGGCGGCCTTTTCGACGGCGATGTAGAACCGGTTGCGGGCCGAACTGAGGTAGGGATGAAACGCCAGGCCGTGGACGGTGTGGACGATTTTGGAACGTGGCCTGATTTTGTGCGCAGCGAAGCGACCGAGGATGCCAGCCTTTGCCGAATGGGTATGGACGATGTCGGGATTCAGTTCGGTAAGCAGTTTTATCAACTGACGGTATGCCCGCCAGTCCGCCAGTGGGGCAATCTCGCGGCAGAGGTCATCGACGACGATGGTCTCATAGCCCTGGTGCTGCGCCTTGTCGAAGAGCTGGCCCTCCGGACCCAGGGCTGGGCCGGTGACGAGGACGACATCATGGCCGTGCCTTTTGAGCAGGTCGCAGGTGATGATGGTGTTTTCCTGCGCTCCGCCGAGTATCAGCCGTGTTATTATATGTACGATCTTCATTTGGCCCCGCGCATCCTGGTTACTGTGAATATTGTAACCGTTCACAGTCAGAAACGGTGCGTTAAAACGCACCCTATGTGCTAAAATGTTACGGTAATAGTAACTGAGCATCTGAGCCGACGAGAATGGGCCGCGACCGAGCTCGTCGGAGGCGGCTCAGATGCGGACAATCGCAAAAATGCTTAAAACTCCTTCAATTGGCTAAAATGTTACGGTAATAGTAACTGAGCACCTGAGCCGACGAGAATGGGCCGCGACCGAGCTCGTCGGAGGCGGCTCAGATGCGGACAATCGCAAAAATACTTTCGAACGGTTACTGAATATTCGGTTGGTCAATAGTTTATTTTCGTTAGACACAGGCCACCTGCCGGCGCTATCGGCCCTGCCGCGGCGCGGTCTTTTGCCTGGATAATCGTGGTGATCGTCTCGGCGGGCCATCTGCCGCGTCCGACCTCAACAAGTGTGCCAACGATATTTCGCACCATGTTATACAAAAAGCCGTCGGCTTCAATATCTATGTGGATATTATCATCCTCGACGCTGACGGCGCAGTCGATTATGTTTCTGACCGAGCTTTGACGCGTCTCGGCTGCCGAGGCAAAGGAGTTGAAGTCCCTGGTACCGATCATCAGCTTTGCAGCGGCACGCATCTCTTCGACGTTCAGTGCGCCTGGCCTGTGCCAGCAGTACCGTATCCGCATGACGCCCCGAGTCGGCGCGGTGCAGATTGTGTAACGGTATCGCTTGGTCATGGTATGGCTTATCGCGTCGAAGTCGTCGTCAACGTCGCTCGCTTCCAGGATTGCTATGTCCTCGGGCAGAATCCGGTTCAGGGCCTTTGCGAAGTTTTCCGTGGGCACAGCCGTCTCAATACGGCAGTTGGCGACCTGTCCGAGGGCATGGACTCCGGCATCGGTACGCGACGAACCGTTGACACGCACGGATTGGCCTGTAAGTCTTTCAACCGCGTCAGTGATGCACTGCTGGATGGTATCGACGTCGGGCTGGCTCTGCCAGCCGTGATAGGCCGTGCCGTCGTAGGCGATTGTAAGTTTTATATTGCGATAGGCCATCGAAGCCTCTGAAAAACCCTGTTTCTCATTCCGGACCTGATCCGGAATCCACAGACCCGAAGAGGTTCAATGTTTTTTAGTAACCGTTCACAGTCAGAAACGACGCGTTAAAACACACCCTACGTGCTAAAATGTTACGATAATAGTAACTGAGTATCTGAGCCGACGAGAATGGGCCGCGACCGAGCTCGTCGGAGGCGGCTCAGATGCGGACAATCGCAAAAAGACTTTCTGCTTAAAACTACTTAAAACTGCTTCAATTGGCTAAAGTGTTGAATTACTGTGAACGGTTACGATTTTTATTTGTCGCTCCATGCAATACCGGGGGGGGGCAGAGGTCTCCATCGACGGTTAAAACAGCTTTTCGGCGATCTGGACGGCGTTAAGCGCGGCACCTTTCCGCAACTGGTCGCCGGCGACCCAGAGATTTATCCCGCGGTTGTCCGGCAGTGATTCGTCCTGGCGTATTCGGCCCACGTAGCAGTCATCTTTGCCGCTGGCATCGATGGGCATGGGGTGACGGTTTTTCACGCGGTCGTCGATGATACTGATACCCGGGGCAGCCTTTAATATCTCAGTCACCTCCTCCGGTGTGATCGGATTGGTAAATTCCAGGTTGATACTCTCGCAGTGCGCCCGCAGGACCGGGACACGCACGCAGGTGCAGGTAACGGCGATATCGGGGCAGTCGAATATCTTACGAGTCTCGCGGACCATCTTCATCTCTTCTTCGTTGTAGCCGTTTGGCTCGGTCTTCGAGTTGTGGTTAAAGACATTGAACGCCAGTTGATACGCCAGGACGTCGCAGGTGACATCTTCGCCTGTTAGCACCTGCCGGGCCTGCT
>SDBV01005892.1_pt1 | contig 17159 bp, 12 predicted proteins | sample 2277081 | NCBI WGS metagenome assembly SDBV01 (sample SAMN10402039, study PRJNA504765) | marine sediment metagenome | isolation source: marine sediment core GS10_PC15, 223 cmbsf | place: Arctic Ocean: Southern Knipovich Ridge | collected 2010 | reverse complement strand
CGCTATGGTGGGATTCTTCGGTTGGATGTTCAAGCTGATCGGGGGCGACCTGTTCAACTTCACGATGATCAACGGCAGCATGCCGGTGATCCTGCTCACCATCGCCACCGCCGACGGCGTTCACATCATGACCCGCTTCTTCCGGGAAGTACGGCAGCGGAGGGACGTGAAGGCCTCGGTAGCCGCCACCATGGATGTACTTATGCTGCCCGTCTTCCTCACCTCCATCACCACGATGGCGGGGTTTATCACCCTGGTTGCCGCTCCCTTGAGGGCTATGATCGGTTACGGAATCACGGTTTCTTTCGGTATTGCCTGGGCCTGGTATCTGTCGGTCACTTTTCTGCCCAGCCTCATGTCCGTCAGCAGGTGGAACCTTGAGGGCCGGGCGTTGCGGTCGGCTGGAAACTTCGAGCGGATCATCCACCACATCGGCCAGTACGTGCTCCGCAAACCCCGGACCGTGCTTGCAACGGGGGGACTCATCGTCCTGGTTGCCTGCATCGGCATTTTCATGATACGCGTGGAAGTCAACGTCATCAACTTCTTCAAACCCACGGCTCCTATTCGCCAGAGCATGGAATTCCTTGACAGTCACTTCTATGGCACGCTCAACTTCGCCTTCAAGGTAAAGGGCGACCTGAAAGAGCCGGATGTTCTACGGGGCATGGAAACGGTTCAACACCAGCTGGAGCGAGAGCCCAATATCGGCAATACCGTTTCCCTGGCCAACGTCATCGCAAGACTGCACCGGGTGGTCATGGACGACAGCGCAAAGTATGAGGTTATTCCCGACAGCCGGGAAAAGGTAGCCAACCTTCTTACCCTCTACGGCATGTCCGGCGATCCCGACGATTTCTCCCACCTGGTGGATTACGACTACCAGACGGGGCTCATCACCGCCACCGTGAAAATGAGCGCCACCGAGGAGCTCATCGCCATGGTGGACCGGGTGGAAGAATTCGTGGCCAACCATAAGTCCCCAGACCTGGACATCCAGCTGTCGGGGTTCCCCGTCTTCATGCGGGACTTCATGCACGTATTGATAGTCAGTTCCCTGCGCTCCATCGGCCTGTCGCTGATCCTGGTGATCATCCTGGCCGGGCTTTTCTTCAAGTCCCTGCGGTGGGGGTTGCTGGCGGTGATCCCGCTGGCGTCGGCCATTGCCCTGAACTTCGGACTCATGGGGTGGGTGGGCATCGAGCTGAGCCACGTAACCGCCCTGTTTACCGCCATAATCATCGGTGTGGGGGTGGACTTCGCCGTCCACTTTATTGCCCAGTATAAAAACTTCCTGCGAAGCGGCGTCAGCCGGGATGAGGTGAGCCAGATGACAATCGAGGACGTGGGCTACCCCATCCTGCTTAACGTGGCCGCCGTCTCCGTCGGTTTTACGGCCCTCCTGTTCTCCGAATTTGTTCCCATGAGTTATATGGGCGGCCTGGTGATCATCTCCATGGTCTCTTGCGCCGTGGGCACCCTTACCTTATTGGCCACTATTATCCACCTAATGCGCAATAAGGTGATGGCCTGATAAATTATACTGCTCTTCACTGAAAGGAAGTATCCATGAAAACACCTGTCAGAAGACGATTATTGCTGCTGCCAGGCTCGCCGGGGTGTTCCTCCCCAGACACGCCGTGGCGGCCTCGCCGAGGCTGCCGTCCACGGCCGGGGTTACGCCGAGGCCTGCTGCTGATACTACCACTGGCCTCCCTCCTCACTGCCCAAACGGGTTACGACATCGCCATGATGATCGCCCAGCATAAGACCCCGGTGGACATGGTCTCCGACATGACCATGACCCTTACCTCCCGCACCGGCAGCAGCCGGACCCTCACGGTGCATTCAGTGCGCAAAGGGGAGGATAAGCAGATCATCTGGTTCCTTGCCCCCGCCGATGACCGGGGCGTGGCCTTCCTGAAAATCGAATACGAGGACCGGGGAGACGAGATGCGCATGTGGCTGCCCGGTTTCAAGAGAATGCGGCGCATCTCATCCAGCAAGAAGGGCGAGAGCTTCATGGGCTCCGACCTGAGCTATGAGGACCTGACCAGCCGGGCGCTGGATGAGTATGTTTACAAACTGATGGGGGAAGACACACTGGACGGCGAGCCGGTATGGATCCTGGAGAGCACCCCGAAGCCGGAACTGCGCTCCTCCTACAGCAGGATTGTATCCCGGGTGCGCCAGTCCGATAGCTTCGTTCCCAGGGAGGAGTACTACGACCGGGCCGGCAACCTGTTGAAGGTTCGAACGATAGAGGCCAGGGAGATGAAGGACTATACCATCCCGGTACGCATGTTTGTGGAAAACGTCCAGAAGGAGCACACCACGGAGCTCATCTTTGACAACGTGGAAGTCGACACGGGAGTCAAGGACGACCTCTTCCATGAACGCAACCTGCGGCGGCTGCCGTGAAGCGAGCTACCTGGGGCGTTTTTCTGGTAGGCTATTGGCTGACGACAGGTTCTTTCCTTTCGGCCCAGCTCGAATTCCATGGCCACGTCTATCCCCTGGCTCGGCTCACCTTGGAGAATCGGTACCTCAATTTACCCCATCGCATCGTCTCTCTCGAAGGCCATCACCGGGGCCGGAGCGTGAGCCTGTTCTTCAATACGACCCTGGAATACCGCCTGGCAACAAACTCTGCCAACGTAGAGCTCCAGGAAGCCTACGCCGAGTTCTCCACCAGGCTGGGGGAGTTCCGGTTTGGTCAGCAGGTGATTGCCTGGGGCGCCGCCGACGGCAACAATCCCACCGACAACGTGAATCCGTACGATTTCTACTATCTCTTCATGCCCGGTTCGGACCGCAAGCAGGGGAACCTGATGGCCTCCGCCAACCTCTACCTGGGCCCGGTGAACCTGGAGGCGGTAGCCACGCCGGTATTTCAGCCCAACCGCCTGCCCATCGGCGAAGACGATTTTCCGATCTTCGAGGAACTGCCTTTCGATTTGGACACAATCCCGGAGGTCAGGCCGGACCGGGAGCTGGAAAATACAGAATTCGGCCTGAGGGCGCGTCTGCCTCTGAGCCGGATGGATATCTCATTGAGCTACTTCCGGGGATTTGAACGGATGTTCACAACGGTAATAAATCCTGTTACAGGAAGTATCTCAGGCCTGGAATACAACCCTATCCAGGTATTGGGTAGCGATTTTGTCACCTTCCTGGGAGACTGGGCCATCCGGGCCGAGGGGGCCTACTTCCGCACGGAAGATACGGACGGCAAACTACCGTATATCCGCAATCCCTATCTCCAGTATGTACTCCAGGTTGATCGCATGGGGGAAAACATCAATCTGGTGATACAATACCTGGGAACGGCAATTACGAAAATAGATGACGATGCCGTTACCGTTTCATTACCGCCCGGCTCGCCGATGCCATCTATTCAGTACACCGAAGCTGAATTCGAGCGAGATCATATTCCAGCCAGAATGGGCATGCCCTTCGCCGCCATCGCCCAGAATGCCCTGCTGGCCACCGTTTCCTGCAACTTCGCCGACGGTCGCTTCAGTCTACAGGGACAGACGCTGTATGAGTTCGATCACGGTGGTTACATGGTAGGGGGAAAACTGACCGTAGCCCTGGAAGAGGCCTTCGACCTGGAATTAGGCGCGACCTATCTGGATGGGGAAGAAGGCAGCCGCCTGCATTCCATCGGTGAGGTCTTCAGCCACGTCTACGTAGGGATGAAGTACAGCTTCTAGCGCTAGACCCGCCCCATGCGGACGTGAACCACCGGGTGCAGGTGCAGGATCTCCCGGCGGGGGATTCGCCGCTCGGGGAAAGCCGGGTTGGTTGAGCGCAGCAGGAGCTCCTCCCCCTTGTAGTAGACCAGCTTGATCACGGCCTCCCCGTCCTGGGTGACCACCACCGCCAGGTCACCGTTCTGGCAGCTGGCCTCCAGCGAGGCGATGACGATGGCTCCCGGTTTGACCACCGGCAGCATGGAATCGCCGTAGACCCGCACGCCGTAGACCTGTTCGTCCCGCAGGTCATCCGGCCGGTCCAGGTAGTCATCAGCAGCGGCGGCGGTGCCTTCCAGGTTGGGGAACAGCCCCTGCCCGGCCGCGGCCAGGCCGATAAGCGGTATGGGCGGCAGACGGCGGCGGTTCTCATAAGGGAAGGCCTCTTCGGGCAGGCCGGGGTTCTGGCTGCGGAACTTGGCCTCGGCCAGCTCGGCATAGGGGGCGTTGAGAATCTCGCAGATCTGAATGAGGCGGCCCTTGCGGGGGAAGGTGAGGTCGCGCTCGTAAGCGCTCACCTGCTGGTACTGAATGCCCAGCCGGTCGGCCAGCTCCTTCTGGGTCAGGCCGGCCTTCCCGCGATAGAGGGCCATCAGGTCGCCGAAAGTCATGGTGTGCACTCCTTAGTTATCATGCTTAGGATAATTCGCCTTTACGAACTCATTTCTCTTCGTAAGGACCGAGGAAGCGCTCGCCGTTAAAATGAATCAGGTGTGTAGGGGCGTCAGCAACCCAGACCTCCGTTTCCCAAGAGATCTGGTCCAGGTACTTCATAAGGCCCTTTCGGTCAAGGAACGTGGTTACGAATACAAGTCCCAATCTAGAACTTTTGAACAGCTCTTTAAGCTCAATCTGTCGCTTTGGATTAACGGGCCCATGGCTTGTGACAGCCTCTATCAATACAAGCCACTCTTTCTCTTCATGGTAGACCACAACGTCCGGCATCTTCCCGTGCTCTTCGACAATGATACCCAACTCCGTAAGTAGCTCTGCATCGAAGTAGGCCCACTTCTTATCCGTGTCCCCTACATAGATCACCCTCGCTCCAGGAGTAAACCGAGGACAGAACTCATCAATGATTTTCTTCACGAGCACATTCTGTCCGCCCGGAGAGAGGGAAATCTTCTTTCGTTTAGCAACCTGAACCGGAATACGCCGCATCTTGCGTTCACGAGCGTATTTCTTTTTCAAGGTCTCAGCGGAGGTCAAGTAGGTCTTCAACCTCTTCATCCATTTGTTTGTATTATAGGAGCGTAGCAGATCAAGGAGGCTTGGCTCGATTTGATAAACTGTCTTTGGACTATTTGTAGGCCTCGACGGTTTGTCAGGGTTGGGAACCACCAAACCAGCCTGGACGAACTGGTGGATGGTAAATCTTCGTACAGTCTCCCGGGTATTCGGCGCATATTTCTTTCCATAATGCTCTGTGAAGAAATCCATCATTTGAGTAATCCCTCTGAGGGGAGAAGAGGCATCGGCCCAGGAGGTATCCGGTCCCATATCAAGCAGGGCTAGGAGTGACAGGGCAGATCTTTCATTCTGCTGTTCTTGTGGTAGACCGAGGATCTTCAGTATGGAAAGGGCCTCCTCAATTTTCTCCTTGGCACGGATGGGATCGGGAGATCTCATGGAGTCAGGCATACTCTACTCACTCTCGATTAGATGGTCTATTTCATCTTGTTCGGGGAATGTATCTCCAATCTTAGAGCCTAACGCCTCTAATTGTTCACGAGAAGGATATTTAAGGCTCCGCAAGTCGGTAGCGTTGACCTGAGTGTGTCCACTAAATTGACGGAAATATATATCTACAAGGGTTGAGTTGAGGAAAACAGCCAATCCCCTTGCCAGGGTTGGTGGCAATCCCCCCCGGTTGCAGTGATAGTAATTCAGGTGGTTCTCGAAGCCGACTTTAGGTGCCGGTATACGATCAGGATCGTATATACATGCCACTACCCGCCTTCGCTCTTCTTTTGCCGTGAAGCGCTTGACAAGGACGTAGGTCTGTCCCGGCAAGAGGAGATTATCAGTAATTGGAGTGATCATGAGTGCATTGGGCTTTTTGCTTCCGTTCTTAGGCCACTTCACGAATCCATTTTCAATGTGTCCTGGATAAATGAGTGGCGCTGTATTCTCGGTTGGTTTATCTCGCAGGAACTCCCTCGCACGAAAATCCACCACCCGGCCCGTAGAGACGGAAATCCCGAGCTCTTTGAGTTGGTGCTTGAAATTTTCCATCCGACGGGAAATATGATGGTCTAGATCATTTGTTTGTAATCGTATAAAGAAATTGTGGTCCCCAGGATGAATCAGTTCATCGTAGGCCATTTTACGTACTGTGATGCATTTGTCTTCTGGGCCATCGTTCGATGAAATAACAACTTCCTGCCGTGCCTTAGCCCCTTTAACAGCGTGGTAGATGATATTTTCCTGGAGTACCTTATCATCTTGGAAGGCTTGCCTCCGGGAATCGAAAACGTGGACCCGTCGCAAGGTCATGATTTCCAAGAATAACCGGCGAAAGGGCTTAAAATACGGTCCGTTGCAGAAGCTTCTTGGAGTAATCGCGACCAGCTGCCCACCCTCATCAAGCAGCTTTACTGCGATGGCCAGAAACCCCGTGTAGAGGTTACTTGTTTCTACCCCGATGCTCTGTAGCAGCTTGCGTTCATGGGATTTGCTATTGATTTTGCGATATGGCGGGTTGAGAATTGCATAGTTGACCCTGGTTCGCTTCGGTGGGGAAAAGAGATCACTACTCAGCATCGAAGCCCCTGCTTCGATGAAGTCTTCCTGACGGATCTCCCCAGTAAACACAATCCCGACGCGCTCACACTCAACCCGACAGGCATCAAAGGTTTCCCTTAGATATTCTGCTAGTATGGGATTTATTTCGTATGCTGTGATCTGCAAATTCTTTGGTCGCTTCCTTGATTTGAACATCTCAGCTACGAAGGCCGCTGAGAGCGATCCTACTCCGGCCCCAGCATCCAAGAGATGGATAGATCGAGTCTGAATCCTGAACATTGAGGCCATGAAGTGAGCTACCGGAGCGGGGGTCAGAAACTGCCCCATTTCCCCCCGGCGATTTTCGTCAAGCCTCCGCGTGGCATCCAAGCGAAAGAGGTCCACTTTCCTCAGGAGGGCTTCTCCACCGCTGGGTTGATCGTGGGTGGTGACAATTGTGTCGTCCTTTGGATCCAGACGATTGATCTCAAGGTTGTCTCTGCAGTTGGGGATATCTACAGTATTCTCATCGGCCATTACCAAATCCCACTGGTCAATATACTCTTAATAAGAGTCCATTAATAAACCGGGCCATCAGGTCGCCGAAAGTCATGGTGTGCACTCCTTAGCTGCTTATTGGCGGCTGGTCTAATTTAAGGAGCGAATCGCGCGAATGCGGTAATAATTAACGATTACAAAAGAATTAAACGACGAGTTGCTAAATATTAGAAATCAAACCAGCGCCTGGTAATTCTCCCGCAGCTTGTTCAGCCGATCCTGATAGGCCGACTGCTTCTCCCGCTCGTGCGCTACCACCTCAGCCGGCGCCCGCTGGAGGAAGTTCTGGTTATCAAGCTTCTTCTGGGCCGCCGCCAGCCGGCCCTCCATCTCCTGGATACGCTTCTGGAGCCGCTCCCGCTCCACATCCAGGTCGATGATGCCTTCCAGCGGAATGAATATTTCCAGTGCATCTACTACGGCGGTGGCCGCGTGGGGTGGCTTAGTAATGTCTGCCCCGGCAGTGAACGTGCCTAGCCAGGCCAGTCGCTGCAAGTGAGCTATTTCCCGGTTCAGGATGCGGGTGAGTATTTCGGGGCCACGCACGATCAGGTCGGCGGGCTTTCCTGGACCGATGTCCATATCGGACCTTATCCCACGAACGGCGGTGATCACTTCCCGCAGCAGCTGGATTTCCGTCTCCTTGTCCTGGTTCACCAGCTTTTCGTTGGCGGCAGGGTAGGGCGCGCAGATGAGGTCCGGCTCATTTTCCTGCTTTACGTGCTGCCACAACTCCTCGCTGATGAAGGGGGCCAGGGGGTGGATCAGGGCCAGGATATTTTTCAGGACGTGAACCGTAACTGCCTGCGCCGCTTCCCGGTCTCGGGAATCATCGCCGTTAAGTCTGGCCTTGACAAACTCCAGGTACCAGTCGCAGTAATCGGCCCAGACAAAGTCGTAGATGGCCTTGGCCACTTCGTTCATCCGATAGCGCCGGTAGGCCCCTTCCACACTCGCCAGCGTCTCCTGGAGTCGTGACAGGATCCAGAAGTCAACTGCCGCCAGGCGGTCGCGAGACAGGTCTTCCAGCGGTGGCGGCAGCCGGTCCTCTTCCAGGTTCATCAGCACGAACCGGGCGGCGTTCCAGACCTTGTTCATGTAGTTGCGCCCCAGGGTGATGTCATCTTCGGAAAAGAGGATATCCTGTCCTTGGGGGGCGATCAGCATCATGCCCATGCGCAGCGCATCCGCTCCGTAGGTGGCAATAAGGTGGAGGGGATCGGGGGAGTTCCCCAGGCTTTTGCTCATCCGCCGGCCCTGCTTGTCTCGTACAATTCCGTTGAAGTATACGGTGCTGAAGGGAATACGGCCCTCAAACTTGAGACCGGCCATAACCATGCGCGCCACCCAGAAGAAGATGATGTCCGGGCCGGTAGCCAGGTCCTGGGTAGGATAGAAGCGCTTCAGGTCCGGACTGTCGCTGTCGGGCCAGCCGAGGGTGGCGATGGGCCACAGCCAGGAGCTGAACCAGGTGTCCAGCACATCGGGGTCCTGCTGCAGGTCAACATCATCGCGACCATAGTGTTCCCGTGCTTCAGCCCGGACTTCGTCTTCGGTTCGAGCGACAAAAAGGTGATCGTCAGGCCCATACCACGCCGGTATGCGGTGGCCCCACCAGAGCTGCCGGGAGATACACCAGTCATGGATATTAGCCAGCCAATGATCGTACACTTTCACCCACCGCGAGGGGTAAAAGGTGATCTGTCCGGAACTCACCGCTTCCCGGGCCGGTTGGGCCAATTCTTCCATATCCATAAACCACTGCATTGAGAGGTAGGGCTCTACCTGTGCGTCCGTGCGCTGGGAATAGCCCACACTGCTCACGTGATCTTCCAGCTTTTCCAGCAGACCCTGGCGCTCCATCTCCGCCACGACCGCTTTCCGGGCCTGGAAGCGGTCCATCCCGCGGAACTGCTCCGGGACGTTGTCGTTAAGGCTGGCGTCGGGACGGAAGATGTTCACCGTTTCCAGGTCGTGACGCTGGCCCAGCTGATAGTCATTGGGATCGTGGGCCGGGGTAACTTTCACAGCGCCGGTACCGAATTCGGGATCTACAAACTCGTCGGCGATAACCGGCAGCTCCCGTCCCACTAGTGGCAGGATGGCCTTTTTTCCAACCAGGTGACGATAGCGCTCGTCCCCGGGGTTTACCGCCACGGCGGTATCCCCCAGCATGGTTTCGGGTCGGGTAGTAGCCACGGTTACGTACCCCTTGCCATCCTTAAGCGGATAGCGGAAATACCATAAATGCCCCCGGGTTTCTTTATGAATAACCTCCTCATCGGAAAGGGCTGTCTGCCCTACCGGGTCCCAGTTGATAAGGCGCCTGCCGCGGTAGATCAATCCTTCTTCGTGGAGGCGTACGAAGGTTTCAATGACGGCCCGGGAGTAGGCCTCATCCATGGTGAATACCTTTCGGCTCCAGTCGCAGGAACATCCCAGGCGTTTGAGCTGCTCGAGGATGGTACCACCGTAGTTATGCGCCCAATCCCAGGCCCGCTCAAGGAATTTCTCCCGGCCCAGGGTTCGCTTATCGAGACCCTCCTCTTTGAGCGCCGCAACGATCTTTGCCTCGGTGGCGATGCTGGCATGGTCGGTCCCTGGCAGCCAGAGGGTGTTGGAACCCAGCATCCGGGCGCGACGGACCAGGATATCCTGAACAGTGTTGTTAAGGACGTGCCCTATGTGAAGGATACCGGTGACGTTCGGTGGCGGAATGAGTACCGTGAAGGTTTCCCGGTCGTCAGATTCGCCCGGCCTGAAATAACCCCGCTGCTCCCAGTGGCGGTACCACTTGGACTCCACCTTGCCGGGTTCGTAGACCTTGCCCAGTTGCACGCGTGCCATGCGAAGCTATTTCTCCAGTATAAGGCTTAAAGCAGTGGTCAGTTTAAGTACGTTTTTATTGGCTGTAATAAGGTGGTTACAGACAATACGGGTCAAATTCAGTAATATCTTGTAGCCAATCTGTTTGTCATTAACCAGGATCTGAAAAAAATCCTTCTCGTTGAGGATGCCCATGCGGCAGTCCGTGAGGGCCGTTACGGTAGCCGTGCGCTTATCATCGTTACTGAAAATCGAAATCTCCCCAAACACGGCGCCGTTTTCGCCGGACAGCCGGATAATGGACTTCTCCCGGCTGTCGTAATCCGTTGCCTTGGATATGGGTAGCGTCAAGGCCTGGCTGATCTCCACCTCGCCTGCCAGCAGGAAAAAGATGTCACCACCCTGATCTCCCTCGTTGAAAATGACTTTCCCCGCAGGGTAGTTCTTCGCTTTCAGGTAGGAACAGATGGTCTCGCGCTCGCCATCAGCCAGACCCGTCAGAATCTCAAAATTGGCGACTTCTTCAGCCTTGATATTGCTCATGGAATAACGATAGCCCCCTCACCCTCCAGGATCACGTGATCCTGGGGAGGATTGACCACCACGGAAATACGGCTGCCTTCATCCAGGCCACGACCGGCCTCCCGCAACTTGCGCTCAATAAAGGCATCCAGCTGGGAGGCGTCAGCGGAAAGAAAATCGGCGAAGCCCACCTGCTGCGCCTCAGTGTACAATCCCACCGTAAGCCAGCCCTTTTCCTGGCGGTGATGATGCAGCAGCTCTTCAAAAGGGCGTCCCACGAATTCCTTGGGAATTTTGACCCGCTGAAAGTGATGGGGAGAAGTGGAGTCCATCAGCAGATCGATAGTCTGCGGAATACCGGGGTTCAGGATATGGGAAGCGACGATGAATGATCCGAAATTGTCGCTGAGCACCACATCATCGGCGTCGGCCCGCTTGACGTGGGTAATAGCACTTTTATCGTAAACGTAAGCGACCACCTGCACCTTAGGGTTCAAGTTCTTTATTGTCAGCGAAGCCAGAATAGTTTTTTCATCAGTAGTGCCGCCGGTGGGTTGTTCCGTGGGAAGGATAATGACCGCCCGGGCGTGTTCCAGTTGGGCCTGTTTAAGGGTGGCCTCCTTGGTAAACTCGCCGCGTATATACTTTATCCTGGTATACCCGTACTGGTTCTTAAGCGACTGCATCTTGTCTTCAGGTTCCTCATTGATCAGAACAATCTGAAAGTCGGTATCCTCGGTTTCAATGTTCAGAAGAGCGTTCAGCAGGCTTTCGATCTTGTGATGCCAGCCGCAGATGATAATATGATCTTTTACTTTAATCGGCATGAGACCCTGATTAGCCCGCAGACGCCGGGCCACCAACCGTGAGGCAATCGTCCCGCTTAAAACCGCCATGAGAGTGATGCCGGCGAATATGATAATTACTGCCAGAACCCGGCCGAGCGCACCGTGAGGGGTGTAATCCCCGTAACCGACTGTCGTCATGGTAACGATCGCCCACCACAGCGCTTCCGGGATAGACCTGATTTCCTGCTCGGCGGAAGTCCTTTCCAGGATAAGAACTCCCACCCCCCCTGCGATGGCTACCAGCAGGATTGACCCTAATGCCTTGACCAGGGGATAGCGGTTGAGGCTTTCTCGTATGCCCATGACCGTTGCTTATAATAAGAGAAGAAGACAAGTGCAACATGCGTTTTTCATGATAAATAGTAAGATAATGGCGGAGATAAGTCAACAGGTTTTAATACGACAGAAATCGAGCATCCAAACATGGTCTATCCCGTATGGCTTGCAGTGGGAGAGGTAGCCCAAGCCTCGACTTAAAAGTAGTCGGGCGGGGGAAATCTTCCCTCAGCCAACGCTGTGGGGCGGGGGGAATCCTAATACACTACGTTGGCCAGCTCCTTGTAGATCGCGTCGACCCTGGCTTTGAGGACGGGGTCCTCTTCCATCTTTTTCTCGATAGTGCGGCAGGCATGGATAACGGTGGAGTGGTCTCTCCCGGCAAAATGCAGTCCAATACTGACCAGCGAAGCGCCGGTGAGTTCCCGGGCCAGGTACATGGCCGCTTGACGTGCCAGTGCGACGTCCTGGGGGCGACCCTTGCCTACCAGCGTATTCTCGCGAATGTTGAACTCCGCGGATATCTTCTTGATTACCTCATCTACGGACACTGTCTTGGCGGCATTCTTGCCCAGGATCTCCTGGACCACCTGCCGCGCCATCTCGAGGGTAATATCCTGATTACGTAGAGAGCTGTATGCCAGCAGGCGGATAAGGGCCCCTTCCAAATCCCGTACATTGGATTTAATGCAGCGGGCAATATACTCTGTGGTGTCATACGGGATTTCCAGGGCCTCATCCTCGGCTTTGCGCATAAGAATTGCAATTCTCGTTTCCAGATCTGGAGGATGGATATCCACGATGAGGCCGGACTTGAAGCGGGAGATGAGACGATCCTGCAGACCGGACAGCTCGCTGGGAGACCGATCCAGGGTCATTACAATCTGCCTGCCATGCTGGTAAAGATCATTAAAAGTATGGAAAAATTGCTCTTGGGTTTGTTCCTTCTTTTGAAAGAACTGGATGTCATCCACCAGCAACATATCCACATTGCGATAATACTTTGAAAAGGCAGTGGTACGGCTCCTTTGGATGGCTGAAATGAAGTCCAGTGTAAATTTCTCACTGGTAGCGTAAACAACACGGGTCTGGGCTTCCTCAGTTAGAGTATAATTACCGATAGCCTGAAGCAGGTGGGTCTTGCCCAGACCCACTCCGCCATAGATCACTAACGGGTTAAACAGGTTTTTCTGTGGCCGCCCGGATACAGAAAACGCCGCCGCCTTGGCAAACTGGTTGCCGGCGCCTTCGATGAAGTTCTCAAAGGTGTAGCGGCGGTTCAGTTGAGAGAGCCTGGAAAAGCCGTTCTTGTCCTGATCTTCCGTCGACAAACGGGGGGGGGAGTCATCAACAGGCGCCTCTCCTAAGACCACGCTGTACTGCACCTGGAGATTTTTCCCGGTAGCTTTCTCGATAGCCTCCAGAATGATAGGCCGATAGTGTGAATCCAACCATTCATAGTAAAACTGGCTGGGGACCTGCAGGGTAAGATGGGCCTCTTCCAGATTTGCGATTTTCAAAGGGGCAAACCAAGTCTGGAAGGTCTGGGTTGCCACCTTTTCTTTGATTAATGTTAGGCAGTCCTGCCAAACGAGCGAAGGTTCCACTGGCACTCTTAAATAAGGGTCTGTTAATTTGAAAGCATGTGTAACTGGCGGGCAATTATCCACAAGTTATCCACACTTGCTAACCACGCCTATAAAGTTGAAAGAGTACCGCGTGAACAGTCAAGTTAAATATAGATGGAAAACGAATTTTTTTCAGCGATAATGCTTACCCGGCAGAAAAAAGGGGTAATCGGAACTGCCGCCACTTAGATTTGGCTATGGATAACCGGTTTTGAAAGCAGCGGTATGACATCTTCCTTAGAAAAGCCGGCCATCATCGGTGGCACTCCCGCAGTAGACCATTCCCAGTGGCCAACCTGGCCGCCACGGCTACCCGGACTGACCGACACCCTCCGCCAGGTTGTTGAGCAGGATCAATGGGGCATACGGTCGGATACAATCCGGCATTTTGAGGAGGCCTTCGCTGAATACCACGACGCCAGGTATGCTCTGGCCATGTCTAACGGAACCCTGGCATTGGTTGCCGCCCTGAAGGCCGTGGGCATCGGACCGGGTAAGGAAGTTATCATCCCGGCCTATACTTTCGCGGCAACCGCTGCGGCCATTCTGTTCACCGGGGCCTCGCCGGTTTTCACCGATATCGATGCCCAGACCTTCAACCTGGACCCTCTCGATGCCGCCCGCCGCATCTCGACCAGAACCGGCGCTATCATTCCGGTCCACGTGGGGGGAAATCCGGCGGACATGAATGCTATCAACGAGCTGGCCCGGAAGCATGATCTGGCTGTGATCGAGGATGCGGCCCAGGCCCACGGCGCCGTTTATAACGGAAGCAAGGTGGGCGCCCTCGGGGATGCGGGTTGCTTTTCCTTCCAGTCATCGAAGAACATCACCAGCGGCGAGGGGGGGATCCTGCTGACCAACCGGCGTGAGGTTTATGAGCAGGCCTTTGAGATCTATAACTGTGGTCGAACCCTGACGGGGCCGCGTAACGAGCACATCGGCGGCGGCCTGAATATGCGCCTGTCTGCTTTTCAGGCAGCTGTATTGCAACATCAGATGCCCCACCTGGAGGAGTGGGCCGAAACCCGCGAGGCCAACGGATCGTACCTGGAGGGGCTGCTTAATGCCCTTCCCGGCATCACCTGCGCCCGGCGCTATCCCGGCACCACCCGGAATGCCTACCACCTGCTGATCTTCACCTACGACAGTCGCCACTTCGATGACCTGCCCAAGAGCCGTTTTCTGGAGGCCCTCAACGCCGAAGGCGTGGTTGCCACGGACGGCTACCGCCCACTTTACCGGATGCCATTTATTAATCAGCCGGACCTGGAGCTGCCCGTTACCGAGCGAGTGTGCCGCGACGGTGTCTGGCTGCGCCAATTCGAGCTGCTGGCCGACAGAGCCATGATGGATGGCATCGCCAAGGCAATCCGGAAGATACAGGCAAATGCTTACCAGCTGCATGCGACAACAGAGTAGGGACCATATCATAACGTTCAATAACAAATGAGTAAGTAAAACAAGATCTGTCAGGGCTGTTTTATTGAACCATTCGTCGGGAACTGCGTAAATTCAGACCGGCGAATAACACCGGAAAAGCAACAGCAAACCAGATATCAAACGATAAGACTTCTACGCTCATATCACCTGACAGCCGTGTATTCCATCCTCTCAGCCGAATTCATTGCTCCCGACGTTAAGCTGTTCCACATCGAGGCCCCTTTCATTGCCCGGAAACACCAGGCGGGCCAGTTCGTCATCCTGCGCGTCCATGAGGACGGCGAGCGCATTCCCATCACCATCGCGGACAGCGATCCTGAGAAAGGCGAGATCACGATCATCGTACAGGGCATTGGCCGTACTGCCAAAGACCTTAAATAACATGATCATGCGGCTCGGTATGTACCGGAACCAGGAAAAGAAGGCCCACGAGAAGTGGCATTGCGAGAAATAACCAACAAAGACATCCGCGCTGTATTGAAAGAACACGAACAGCACCGGGACAGCCTTATCCCGATTCTCCAGGGAATCCAGAAGAAGCTGGGTTATATATCCGAAGAGGCGGTAGAAGTTATATCAAGCCACCTGAACATATCAGAAAATGACATATACGGCGTGGCAACGTTCTACGCGCAGTTCAGATTCACGCGCCCGGGCGATCACATCGTGAAAGTATGCCAGGGAACAGCATGTCACGTCAGGGGCTGCAAACGAATTATGAACGAGGCAATCAAATACCTCGGCATCAGTGCGGGTGAGACTACGCCGGACTATAAGTTCAGTCTGGAAAGCGTGGCGTGCTTCGGTTCATGCGCGCTGTCGCCCGTAGTCGTGATAGATGACACGGTTCACGGAAGAATGACCGCCCAGAATATGAAAAGACTTCTGAAGGCCATCGAATGAAATTCGAAAAGATACAGAAACGGGCCAAGCGGGAATGGGAAGTATTTAACCGGCTGAAGCGTCCGCGGATACTGATTGGAGCCGCGACGTGCGGCCGCGCTGCAGGAGCATTGAGCGTACGTGCGGCTTTTGAAAAGGAGCTGGCCGCAAGGTCCATCGCGGCGGATTTGTACGATGTGGGCTGCTTCGGCATGTGTTATGCGGAGCCGCTCGTGGAAATCGGCCTCCCTGGCGGCCGGCGGATAATGTATGAGAACGTCACCGAAAAGATGGCTGCGGAACTGGTCAAAGACTTTATTGAAAACGGCAATCCGCGACCGGACCTGGCGCTAGCTACCCTCGGTGACACCACAATCGAAGGAATCCCCGAAGTCTCCAATCTGCCGATGATGGAGGGCCAGGTACGCATTGTATTGAGGAATGCGGGACTGATTGACCCCACGAACGTGTATCATTACGTGGCGAGACGGGGATACACCGGTCTCGCCAAGGCGCTTGGTATGACACCGGAGGAAGTCATCGAGGAGGTAAAGAACTCCGGCCTGCGCGGGCGCGGGGGTGCTGGTTTCTCGGCTGGAATGAAATGGGAATTCGCCCGCAGGTCACAAAGTGATACAAAGTATGTTATTTGCAACGCCGATGAAGGTGACCCGGGGGCTTTCATGGACCGGGCGGTTCTCGAGAGTGATCCCCACGCAGTCCTGGAAGGTCTTACAATCGCCGCATATGCCATCGACGCAAATCAGGGCTACATATACATACGGGCCGAATACCCGCTTGCCATTGAGAGACTCAGGACCGCCATCAGTCAGATGGAAGGACTCGGCTTTATTGGAAAAAACATCATGGGCTCCGATTTCAGTTTCTCCGTAAAGATAAAGGAAGGCGCCGGGGCTTTCGTTTGCGGAGAAGAAACGGCGCTCATGGCGTCAATCGAGGGCCGCCGAGGTATGCCCCGGCCGAGACCCCCGTTCCCGGCGACCTCCGGCCTACATGAAAAGCCGACCAATATCAACAACGTGGAAACCCTGGCCAACGTGTCCGAGATTTTGAACAGAGGAGCAGAATGGTTCGCCCGGTACGGCACAGAGGAGAGCCGGGGAACCAAGACATTCGCCCTGGCTGGAAAGATCAACCGAACCGGCCTCATCGAAGTGCCGATGGGCATTACCCTGAAGGATATCATATACAACATCGGCGGCGGCATTCCGGACGGCAAGAAATTCAAGGCGGTCCAGACTGGCGGCCCGTCGGGCGGGTGTCTCCCGGAGGAGCTTATCGAGCTCCCCGTTGATTTCGAAGAACTTGCCAAAGCCGGGTCCATCATGGGTTCCGGTGGTATGATCGTCATGGACGAGGACTCGTGCATGGTGGATATCGCCAAGTACTTCCTCGAATTCACCCACAATGAATCGTGCGGAAAATGCACCCCGTGCAGGATGGGCTCCCAGCACCTGCTCCGCATGCTCACGGAAATCACCGAAGGCAATGGGACACCCGGACACATCGACGCTCTCGAAAAACTTGGCGAGACGATTAAGGCCGGCTCCCTGTGTGGTCTTGGACAGACGGCGCCAAATCCTGTGCTTACTACTCTGCGGTATTTCCGGAATGAGTACCTGGCTCATATTGCGGACAGCAGGTGTCCGGCAGGAATCTGCCAGGAACTCATCACG
>SDBV01005891.1_pt1 | contig 17159 bp, 12 predicted proteins | sample 2277081 | NCBI WGS metagenome assembly SDBV01 (sample SAMN10402039, study PRJNA504765) | marine sediment metagenome | isolation source: marine sediment core GS10_PC15, 223 cmbsf | place: Arctic Ocean: Southern Knipovich Ridge | collected 2010 | reverse complement strand
CTCGAGGAGCCCTCCGACGATCGCCCCGATCCCTCCTGTGGAGGCCCGTGCGATGAGGAGGCCGATCCGGGTGGAGGCAGCGCTCCAGTCGAGCTGGAGGTTGTTGTTGGTGCCGGTCATCTTCACCTGGAAGAGGTCCTGATTCGAGAGTCCTTTGACCCCGAACCGTTGCTCAAGCGTTTTGGGGGCGATGCCGAGGGTCATATTGACTTGGTCGGTCAGAAGGTTGATTCTCCCCCAAAGAGCGATATGCATCTTTGTGGCAAGGAGCATATCAAAGCGGGCGTAGCTGGCAACGCCATTTTCTAAGCTCATGTAGATCGGGGTGAACCACGCCTCCATCCACCCATCAGGTGAGACCTCTGTAGCTTTTAAGAATTGCATGAGCGACTGCACTTGTCCCCCATTTTTTACATAGATTTTTCCAAGGTCGATGACGGCCTGCCCAATTTTCAATTGCGAGAAGGAGAAGGGGGCAAAAGGGCAGAAGAACCCTTGCGGGCTGATTTGGAGGATGATCGGGTGTTCAGAGCGGGCGCCGGTCAAAAAGAGGGGGCTGATATCCTTTAGGAAGATCTCATTGACCTCTGGGGTGAGGGTGAGTTCTGCTTTCATGGTATCTCGCAGGAAAATCCCGTGAGGGCGGATAAAGAGAGGGAGGCTCCCTTTGAAATTGGAGGCTTTGATATCGGCTGTGATCTCGCCTGTGAGTTGGGTCACTTCTCCGTAGATCCGTGCATTGACGAGCTCTCCAAGTACGGCTTGGATCCATATCCGGTTTTTTTCCTGTATGGGGAGAGCCCCGGTGAGTTGGGGGATGGGGACAAAGTCAAGAGTGAGGCTTCCAGTAACTGCGAGTTGATCCCGGTTGAATCTCCCCGTAGGATCCCAAAAATTGCGTACTTCTCCTTCAAAGGCAAACCCTGACCGTTCTCCCTCTGGGGTGTTGGGGGAGGCGAACTCTCCTTCGAGTTGGAGTCTCATGGCTTCAGAGAATTTCTCCCCTGCTAGCGTCCCCCGGATTTGGTGGATTCCGAACGGCTCTAGACTATCCTGGCCGCGGAAGAAGAGCTTCCCAATCTCGATGCTTGCCGAAAAGCCACTCTGGCAAAAGAAGTTCTCTTCTTCACGAAGAGGGAGTTTGGGGCAGGTGAACTCTTGGATGTTGAGGACAACAGGCGCTGTACGGGTGAGGGTGTAGATCGGTTCGTGTTCCGGGAAGAGGGCATAGATGAGGGCTTGGTAGCGTGTTGGTGTCATCTCCCAGTAGATGCTCCCCAGCTCCTCTTGCTTCACGCGCAAGGTCTCCTCAATGCTGAAAGAGAGGGCGGCATGGATTCCCTCTCCTGTAGCTTTGAGAGCAAGTGTTCCTTGTTCGTTTTGGTACTCTCCATCGGCTTCGATATCCAGGGTTTCTCCAAGGAGCTGCGGGAGATTGAACGATTCAGGTACAAGGCCTTGGAGCATCGCAACGGGAAGGGCTTCAAGATCGGTAGAAAAGAGGAGCTTACTTTGGGAAAAATCGATTCCTTCCTCACGGATGTAGTCCTGGATCGTAAATGTGGCTGCTAGTGAGTGGTTCTCTTCTTTTCGGATCGTATCGATAGCAGCCTTACCCGTGATCTGGTTTTTCGCACCGTCGACTCTGAGTAAGAAATTTCCGTTTTCGATCTCAAGATCGGGAATCTCTTCTTGGTAGGGGAGTTTGAGGATCTTGCCCTTAGCCAGTAATGTCATCGTCTCATAGGAGACTCCCTCTCCGTTTTGTCCCAGGCTTCCTCGGAAATCCCCTTCGAGGTGGCTTGAAGAGAACGTTCCCGATAGTTGAGGGAGACGGGCCCCTTCCTCTAGGAATTCTCCTCGCCCCCTCACCTGGAATTCTAAGGGGGAACCGAGATAGGCAGAAGAGGGGGCTGGAAATTTCCGGATCCCTGCAAGGGAGAAAGAGAAAAGGGGGAGATCTCCCTCTCCTCTCCCATTTAGCTCGAGTTGAGAGGAGGCGATCTGAAAAGTCGTTTCAAATTGCTTCTCTTGGTAAGTTCCTTGGGTATACAAGTTGAATGAGCTTCCGAGAAGTGCCCGGACGTTATTTGCAAGATCGGGGGAGAAAAGTTCGAGGAGGGAGACGGGAAAGCCCTCTACTTGGGAGGTGTAGAAGAGGTCCCCTTCAGGTGTAAGGGAGAGATTACCTGAAAGCTCTGTCGCCTCTTTCCCTTGGATCGCTCCTTTATAGGCAATTTCCAAGTTATCAAGAGAAGCAAGGGCAACGTCAAATTGCTTGAGAGAGTAGCTCCCGAGGGTTTTGTGGGTGATTTCCGCCCGGTCGATGTAGGCCCTTCCTTGGAAGACAATCTCAGAGTAGTCGGGTTTTTTCAAGTTAAGAGGGAAAATCCCTTGCTCGATCTCGATTTTTACCGCAGTTTTTGAGGCGAGGCTCCAATCTCCTCTCTTCTCTTCTTGAACCCAGTTTTGGAAAAAACCGGGGGTGACTGTAAAGGTGAGCTGGCTGCTGGGATTTAGTAGGAACTTCTTCTCTTCGGTCTTCCCTTTTACGGTTCCAGTAAGATTCTGGCTTTTGATTTGGATGTTGAGTAGAAGAGAATTTTCTAGGTCCTTTTCGATCTCTCCATTTAGATCGAGGGTGGGTCCGATTGCTTGGGTAAAAAGAGTGGTCCCTTCGAGTTGGTCAAAAAGGGCAATGGGAAAATTCTTGATGTCAGCTAAAAGCTTCATCTTCCCTTCGAGTCTGGCTGCCAAAGCGATCTCTCCTTGGATCCCTCCCTGGTTGGTTTTCGCAACGAAGTGGAACGTCTCTGGGTCTTCTGTTTTTTCAATGGCGAGCTCATCTATGGTGATAGGGGAGATTTTGGGGGAGTCGAGAAAGATTTCCCCCTCTTTTAGAGAGAAACTTCCCGTAAATTGGGGAAGGAAGGATCTTTTTTTCTTCCGCTCCTTTTTTTCTAGGGCTTTAGAAACAAGAGATGCTCCTTTTTCGGCCTCTTCCCAGTGGAGGTTAGGGGCAAAAAACCGTGTGTTTTTCAACTTTCTCCCCCCAAAGAGAAGATAGAGGAGCGAGGTGTCTGTGTGAAACTTTTCTAGTGTAAAAACCTCGCTTCCAGATGCATCCGATACAACAAGATTTTCAAGAGTCTGTCCTGAGATCCAGTTGAAGTCTCCTTTGCTCCAGGTAACCTCTCCTGGGATCGACTCATTGATCCAGTGGGTGAGGCGTTCCTTGCCCATGGGGTAAGAAAACCAAGTGGGAAGAGCTGCTGAGGTGAGGATAAGCAAGATCGAGAGAAGGCACAAGACCCCAAGGAGGATTTTCCAAAACAGTTTCATCTGACTTCAGCCAAGTTATAGGTTTCTCAAGGAGAGGTTGGCGTCAGACTCTTCGATGATCTTTTCGAATTTTTTTAAACTTTTAACTAGTTTATCGCGGTGCTTAGATGGTGGTAGTACGATCTCCGTCCCTCTTTCATTTATCATATCAAGAATTCTTTTTATTGTCAGTTGGTCGACACTACGGGCTGGTTGGTAAGAAGTCTCTTTGTCTATATCTCTTTGGATTTCAGTAAGTACTTGCGTGCTACATAATTCATGAATGAGATTTCGGGCAAGGGAGAGGGGGATCGAAATGAGATTGGAGAGTTCAATCGAGGTAGGAGGGGGCTCTCCCTTACAAAACTTCTCGACGACGAGATGGGTGATCTGCAAGGAGAGGAGATTACGGAACTTATGACTGAGCTGGATCGCCCCTCCCATGTGTTGGAAGGCATGGACGTTTTGGATGGAAAAGGCAATTTTGGCACCAAGAAGGATCAGTACCCAACTTAAGTGGATCCATACCAAAAAGATCGGAAGTGCTGCGTAGGTTCCGTAGATGGCGTTATAGCCGGTGAGCCCGATTTGGAGCGTAAAGAGAATCCACTGGAGAAGTTGGTAGATACATCCGATAAAAATCCCTGCACAGAGAGCGGGGAGGAAGTGGACGGAGGTGTTGGGCATGAAGATATAGAGGAAGGAGAACATCAACATCAAGAGGGCTAGAGGGATCAAGTTGAGAAGGGGGATCACGACTGTAAAGATCTTGCTCAAAATCTCATTCGACTCTCCCAGAGTTGTCAGGGTAGCCGAGAGGTAGACAACAAATCCGCTTGAGAGAAAGACGAGCAAGGGGATGAAGACGATCATGGCGAGGTAGTCGGTGAATTTTCGGGTAAGGGAGCGTCCCTCTCGTACTTCCCAAATCTGATTCATCACAAGCTCGAGATTCATTAAGATCTTGGTCCCTGCCCAAAGAAGAAGAAGGATCCCGAGCCCTGCGATGAGTCCTTGGTTGGCTTTCTCAAGGGAGTTATTCGCAAACGTAAAAATCTGGTCGAGGACGTCTTTCTGGTCAGGAAACTGGCTGATGAGCCAAGTTTCTAGAGAGGTTTCGAGGCCAAATCCTTTGGCAATCCCGATCAAGATGGCCAAGATGGGGACAATTCCCAACAAGGTGTAGTAGGTAAGAGCTGAGGCCCCTTGCGAGATGTGGCTCTTTTGGAACCCCTCGGATGTGAGCATGAGAACGCGCAGAGCGCGGATCTTGAACCCTTCCCACCCCGAGAGCCCCTCGAGATGGAGCTTCCAAATCCCTTGTGTCAGGTACTCGTATGCTCTTTTCATCATGTTGTTGTATGTACCATCTTTTGTGTCCGAAGACAAAGAAAAAACAGGGATATCCGAAAGCATCGCTACCGCGATGCCTTCCGAGCCTTGAGGGTGAGAAAGAGGGGGAATTCGGAGCGAGAACGGTTTTCCATGCGTGCGTTCTTGCCCGTACTCTTCTTGTCAGAGGTCCACTCCTCGATCTCTTCGATGAGAAAGCCTCCCTTTTTGAGCATCTGGCTATAGTCAGACAGCGAATGGTGGAAGCTCCAGGTGGAGGGGGATTTTTTTCCTTTCCCGGGGGCCATCTCTATGGGGATTTTCAGGGGGGAGAGGTAGCGATCGATTCTCCGGTACTGGATCTTTTTCTCCTCATCGACTCCCCAGCTCGATTGGCGCGGGATCCGAAAGCAAGGGTGGTTGAGGACAAGGACAAGAGTCCCTCCTGGGACTAAAAGGCTCGCTGCATGCTCCAGGGTTTTCTCTGGATGGGCGACATTTTGTAGAGCAAGGATACAGACGGCGTGGGTGAAGGCATCCTTCGGGAAGGGGAGGGGAGAGCAGATGTCTCCAACAGTAAACTTGACTCCTCTTTTGGCTTTCGCCTTAGCAGCTTGAACCAAAGCGGGAGAGAGATCGATCCCCTGGTAGGAGACTCCTTTTGGCATCACCCGGGAGAAGATTCCTTCTCCACAAGCCAAATCGAGAAGAGAATTTCCCTCTTGGAGTCCAAGCAGTGGAAGGAGCTTTGGGAAGATCACCTGCTTGTGGTAGTAGTGCCCCTCTTTGCCTACACACCCCTCATACCATTTCCCCACTCCCTCCCATGAGGTATCACTTATTCGTTCTCTCATTTGTCTTGTTTCTAAAGGGGGTGCGTTTGATAGCTAAATTGAGTTTCTGTATTTCTTCAAGCAATTGCTTTTGGGTTTCTTCATTACCAACATTAGGTTGTGAGAGCTGTTCGATAAGCTCTGTAAGTGAAGAGAGATTCTGCTCTAAGGTTTGATTCAACTCTGTGTATGTGGCATTAGATTCTGTAAGTTGGTTTGCTTCACGTTGCAGAGCTTTCACTTCCGACTTTAAATTTTGGGTTTGCTGTTCGGTTAATTCGTGTTGGTTTTTAGCTTCATTTGATAAAGTAGTGAGAGATTTAAGAGTTTGAGTTTGCGTATTCAGAGCCTCAGATGCCTTCTTCCAGTCAATCGAATCAACAGTTTCCTTCAGAGTTTGTGAAATGGCTTTAGAAGCTTCTGTGAGCTGTTTTACGGTTTCGGGGTTGATCGATTTGAGGTTAGAAAGAGTCTCGATCTGTTCATTGAGTTGAGTGAGTTTTTTCTCAAAGTCCTCTGTGTTTTTTACTCCGTTGGTTTGGAGTTCTTGGAGGCTCTTGATGATGTCTCCTAATTCTTTTCCATAGACTGTGGAGAAGTTCTCGATTTGTGTTTTCACTTCTTCTAAGTGCCCGATTTTCTCTTGGAATTCATTGAGCTTTTCCTGGTGCTCTTCGTTTTGTTGTTTGTAGGTCTCGTTTTGTTGTGTGACCTCTTCGAGTTCTGCTTCGAGTTTGACGGTGCTCGCCTCAAGGGATTGGAGGTGTTTGAAGGTGTAGCCGAGGTAGATGAGGTAGGTGGAGCCTGTGGCTCCAGCTCCGAAGGGGATGGTGAGGAAGGGGTAGTTCCACATGACGGCGCATACAATGCCGATGATTGAAGCAGCCAAGGTTAAGATCCCTGGGATCATCCGCCAGTTGGAGCAAAAGCGTCCTTTGATCCCTCCCTCAGATCCTGGGTTGCAAATACTGTTGCAGGGGTTGAAACTGATTGGTCCGATGTCGAAAGTGTTGTCCATGATGTCTTCTCCGTTAGAATTTCTCCTTCATTGATAAAGGAACTTTTCTTTTTGATCAAAGGAAAAGTTAGTGGAAGGAGGAGTGGATCTCTTCTTGGATCTCTTTGAGGACTTCGATTTTCCAGTGGGGTTTGCGAAGCGAGTAGATGATATGAGGAAGAAGAAAGCAGCCGAGAAATCCCCCGATCATGATGAGTTCGTAGAAGTAGGTATTGAAGACCACAGCAAAAAGGCGGGGAGGGATGAAGCTAGCTCCTATGGCAAAAAGGGCTGCAAGGACGCCAAGAACCGCTAAACCTGTGATGCCGGAGTTGCCAAGTGGGATCTTGTAGGGTCTTACTACTTTTGGTTTTTGGTAGCGGAGAACAACGCCAGAGATGAAGAGTAGAAGATACATGAGTAGATACATCTGTGATGCGAGGGCACTTAAGACCCAAAACGAGATGTTCACGTCGGGGAGGATCAGAAAAACGAAAGCAGCAAGAGAAACGACAATTGCTTGGAAAAGGAGGAGGCGGGTAGGGATGTGGTTTTTGTTGATCTTATGGAAAACAGGGGGAAGACATCCGTATTCTGTTGTAACAAAAAGCCCTTTGACCCCAGCTATAGCCCAGGCATTGAGCTCGCCAAGGGCTCCTAAAACGGTGAGAAGGGAGACGATGGGAGTGAGCCAGGGGACTTTTGCAATCGCAAAAAAGTGGCGGAAAGCATCGAGGAGTCCAGAAACGAGGCTGATTTTCGCTCGGGGAATCACGACGGCAATGGAAAGGGAGCCTAAGACTAGGATCACAAGAGTGATGCTTGCTGAGATGAAAATGGCTTTTGGGTAGCTTCGCTGAGGATGCTCTACCTCGCGTGCGAGGTTGGCATTTGCTTCTAGTCCACTTAAGGCGAGAAAAATCCCTCCTAAAAAGACAAGGTGTGAGATCGAACTGAAATCAGGGATCAGGGCGCTTGCGGTGAGATGGATGGAGAGGGGCTCACCTGTTGTTACCCAAATGATTCCGAGGGTGATGAGGATTGCTCCTGGCAGGATCGCTCCAATGATGACGCAGACCGTGCTGACAAGCGAGGAGGTTCTGACTCCTAGGAAATTGAGCAAGGTAATCCCCCAAAAACCTACAAGCACAACTCCAAGGAGATAGAATTTATTGGCAGCAAGCTCTGGAGCAAAGAGCTGGGCGATTCCTGCTCCTACAAAGGCGAGCATCGCGGGATAGAAGGTCATGTTGTGGAACCACTGCATCCAGATGGCAAAAAAGCCCCACCGCTCTCCCAGGGCCTCTTTTACCCAGATGAAAACCCCTCCCGCTTTGGGCCACCCTGAGGCAAGCTCTGCGGAGATAAGGGCATAGGGGATCATGAAGACAAGAGCTGCCACGCAGTAGTAGAAAACAGAGGAGAGGCCATACTCTGCTGACAAGGGGAGGTTGCGGAGGCTGATCACAACCGCAAGAGAGAGCATCGTCAGAACAAATACATTGATCTTCCGACGAGGCTCTAGATGCTTTTTCGGCAAGGCCTTAGGCAATGGTAATCTCTTTGCTCAAGTAGACATCTTGGATCAAGTTGAGCATTTTGATCCCTTCTCCCATCGGTCTTTGGAAGGCTTTTCTTCCTGAGATGAGTCCAATTCCACCAGCTCTTTTGTTGATGACAGCTGTCCGGACGACATCGGCAAAGTCGTTTTTCCCTGAGGGGCCACCTGAATTGATCAAACCAACACGCCCCATGTAGCTGTTGATTACTTGATAGCGGCAAAGGTCGATTGGATGGTCGCTAGAGAGTTCTGTATAGACCGTTTCGGTGGTCTTACCGAATTTCAGCGCAGTAAACCCACCGTTGTTTGTGGGGAGCTTCTGCTTGACGATATCGGCTCCAATTGTGGCACCGAGGTGGTTGGCTTGTCCAGTCAGATCGGCAGCAGTGTGGAAGTCTTTCTCATCGGTTTTGAACGCATTATTACGAAGGTAGCACCAGAGGATTGTTCCCATCCCGAGCTCGTGGGCATGGGCAAAGGATTTTGTCACCTCTTGGATCTGTCTACCGCTTTCTTTCGAACCAAAGTAGATTGTCGCCCCAACAGCCACAGCTCCCATATCGTACGCCTCACGAATCGTCGCAAACGAGATTTGGTCAAAAGAGTTTGGATAGGAGAGGAGTTCGTTATGGTTGAATTTCAAGATGAAGGGGATTTTGTGGGCAAAGCGGCGAGAGACCATACTGAGGACACCATAGGTCGAAGCGACCGCATTGCATCCCCCTTCGATGGCGAGCTCGACGATATTCTCTGGATCAAAATAATCGGGATTGGGGGCAAAGGAGGCGCCAGCCGCATGCTCCACCCCTTGGTCTACAGGAAGGATCGAGAGATATCCGGTATTGGCTAGCCGCCCATGTGAGAAAAGGGCCTCTAAATTGCGCAAGACTCGGTTACTCCGGTCGCTACAAGTAAAGATCCTGTCTATCCAATTCCCGTCGGGCAGATGAAGCCTCTCTTTTGAAACTTTGGTACATGTGTGGGCCAGAAGGCTTTCACTCTCTTCACCCAATAACTCAGCTATTTGGGATACAGGGGTACAACAAACCGATGCGCTCATAAATAGTCTCCTTGTCTACATTGATCGACCGATCCCCGTTGTTCCACACCCCTCCTTTTTTTACAACAATCCCTGTGGGTTTTTTTGCAAGGAAGGGGTTTTTAGAAATGGAATGTATCTGGTATCCTTCAGGATTTTATGAGCCAGTCTGTAATTTCCATCGAGAATGTGTCCAAGGTGTTCCCCTCCAAAGTAGGGGCACCTCCTGTTTACGCCCTCAAAAACATCAACCTGCAGGTAAAGAAGGGGGAAATCTTTGGGGTGATCGGGATGAGTGGCGCCGGTAAGTCGACGCTGATCCGGTGCCTGACTGCTTTGGAAAAACCGACGGAGGGTAAGATCTTTCTCGAGGGGAAGGAGCTGACGGCTCTTGGGGCGAGAGAGCTGATTGCAGCTCGGAAGCGGATCGGGATGATCTTCCAACATTTCCCCCTCCTCTCTTCAAGAAGTGCTCTAGACAATGTGGCCTACCCATTAGAGATCAGTGGGGTAGACAAGAGGACGAGAAGGGAGAAGGCAGCGGAGCTCTTGGAGCTTGTTGGGCTGAAGGAGCGAGAGGCGCACTACCCCTCTCAGCTTAGTGGTGGAGAAAAGCAGCGGGTGGCAATCGCACGTGCGCTCATCACTAAGCCGGCTGTTTTTCTCTGCGATGAGGCGACCTCGGCTCTTGATCCTGGCACGATGCACAAGTTGCTCGAACTTCTCTCGGATTTGAGCGAAAAGTTGGGAGTAACCCTCGTCATGATCACCCACCAGATGGAGGTGGTGAAGCAGATCTGTACTCATGTAGCAGTTCTTGAGCATGGGGAGATCGTCGAACAGGGAGCTGTCCACGATCTATTTACCCACCCTCACCATCCGACGACTCGTCGTTTTCTCAAGAGCATGGTCCACGATGTCCCCCTCTCTTATTTTCCCACACATGAGAAGAGCGAGCTCCTCCGTCTCTCCTTTACTCGGGGAAGTGCGGATAAGCCGCTTATTTCAGAGATAATACGGACTTTTCAGGTAGAGGTGAATATCTTGCTAGGAGGGATCGACGTGCTCAAGACCGACACAGTGGGGAATCTCGTGATCGAGCTCTCAGGCGAGAGGGAGGAGCGTCTCAAAGCTCGCCTCTTCTTAGAGGAACACCGGGTTGTATGCGAGGAGGTATCACATGACTCTGTGTGAGAACTGGGAGTTGGCTTTGAGACTTTTGCCAAAAGGGCTTTTCAATACGATCTATATGGTGCTAGGAGCCTTGTTTTTTGCAGTTCTGATCGGGTTGCCTCTTGGGATTATTCTTCTTCTCACAAGAAGAGGGGGACTCCACGAGAAAACATGGCTCTACAAGCTAGTGGGGCTGATCGTGAATATCGGTCGTTCGATTCCGTTTGCGATTTTGATCGTAGCTGTGATTCCTTTTACAAGATGGGTGGTTGGGACGAGCATTGGGACAACAGCTTCGATCGTCCCCTTGACCTTGGCCGCAGCCCCCTTTTTTGCTCGCCTTGTTGAGGGAACCCTTCATGGGGTCGACTCTTCTCTTGTCGAGGCGGCGGTTGTGATGGGCTCCACAAACAGGCAGATTGTCCAGAAAGTCCTCCTCCCTGAGGCTCTCCCTTCTCTTATCCAGGGGGGCACCTTGACGGCGGTGACCTTGATCGGCTATAGTGCCATGGCAGGTCTTGTGGGTGGGGGAGGACTCGGTAAAGTCGCGATCCAATATGGGTACCAACGATTTAACGGATTCCTGATGGTTGTAACTTTGGTCCTTCTTCTTCTTCTAGTTGAGGGGACACAGGCTTTGGGTACTAGCTGGGTCCAGTGGATCAGCAAAAAGCGAGGAAAACAGGTCGATGCGTAAACTCCTTTCACTCCTTCTTCTCTCTTCCCTCTTGTTCTCAGGGTGTAACAAGGACAAAACGGTTAAGATAGCCGCAACTCCCGTCCCTCATGTTGATCTGCTTGAGGTGATCCGTTCTGACTTAGCTGAAGATGGGATTGTGATCAAGATCGTAGAAGTTGATGACTACGTCCTCCCCAACCGCTTGCTTGCCGAAAAGCAAGTTGACGCCAACTTTTTTCAGCACGAGCCCTATCTCGACTTGCAAAAGAAACAATTTGGCTATGAACTGGTCCCTCTTGTAGCGGTTCACATAGAGCCTCTCGGGATCTACTCAAATAAAATCGAGAGTTTGCAAGAGATACTGGAAGGATCAAAAGTCTCTATTCCGAGCGACCCGACGAATGAGTCTCGGGCGCTACAACTCCTTGAAGATGTCGATCTCATCAAGCTTAAAATCCACGATAAGGAAGCCCTCCTCACTATCCACGATATTGCAGAGAACCCAAAAAATCTGAAGATCGAAGAGCTGGATGCCGCTTTTCTTCCCCGCTCTCTTTCAGATGTGGAAATCTCGGTCATTCCTGTTAACTACGCCCTCCAAGCAAAACTCGACCCCCTCACTGATGCCCTTGCTCTTGAATCGGGCGACTCTCCCTATGCTAACATCCTCGTCATTCGAGAGGAAGATCTCAATAAGCCCGAATTCGAGAAGCTCAAACAAGCCCTCACTTCGGACAAACTTCGCAAACACATCAATGCGCAGTACGGGGGCTCTATCACCCCAGCTTTTTAGTTGTATTATAAGAGATTTTCGTGCTATACTATCTGCATCTATGAAAAATTGCCCCTCATTCAGAAATATTGGGATTATTGCCCACATCGACCATGGGAAGACGACCCTTCTCGATGCCCTCATGCGTCAATCCAACCTCTTTAGAGACAACGAAGAGATCCCTGAACGGATCATGGACTCCTACGACCAAGAGAAAGAGAGGGGAATCACGATCTTTGCCAAGCATACGAGCATCCCTTATAAGGACGCAATTTTCAATTTTATCGATACTCCAGGCCACTCCGACTTCTCCGGAGAGGTCGAGCGGGTGCTGGGGATGGTGGGATCTGTTCTTTTGCTTGTGGATGCCCAAGATGGGCCTATGCCGCAGACTCGCTTTGTTTTGTCGAAAGCACTCAAGATGGGGATTAAACCAATTGTGGTGATCAACAAAGTCGATCGCCCCCATGCCGATCCCGATCGGGTTTTGAATGAGACGTTTGATCTATTTGTTGAACTGGGTGCCAGTGACGAGCAGCTTGACTTTGCCCACTGTTATACTTCAGCGATTCACGGGTATGCGATGCGAGAACTCGATGATCCTCGCGACGATATGACCCCTCTCTTCGATCTGATTTTATCAGACGTTGCCCCGCCAGAGCAGAATATCGAGGCCCCTTTCCTCATGCAAGCGATGACGATCGACTACGACCCTTATGTGGGAAGACAAGCAACAGGGAGGATTCTTGGAGGAAAGATCGCCAAGGGAAACAAGGTCATTTGGGTCGACTCGGAAGGGAAAGAAACCCTTTCTACAGTCACCCGTATCGAAGGGTACCGGGGGATCAAAAAAATCGAGTTCCCAGAAGCCTTTGCAGGGGATATTGTCAGCCTCTCTGGGATTCCAGATGTGATGCTCGGGGATACTTTATGCGACCCCAGCCAGATCGAGCGCCTTCCCCCGATTGCGATCGATGAACCGACCTTATCGATCCAGATCATGATCAACTCGGGTCCTTTTTCTGGGCAAGATGGGAAGAATGTCACCTACAATAAGATCAAAGAGCGCTTGTTTAAGGAGAAGCGTTCGAACATCTCCCTTAGAATCGAAGAGTCTTTTGGTGACCAAGAGGCGATGACGGTCTTTGGAAGGGGAGAGTTACAGCTCTCGGTTCTTCTCGAAGCGATGCGTCGTGAGGGGCTTGAGATGACGGTTTCCCAGCCACAAGTGGTCGTTAGAGAGATTGATGGAGAGAAGTGTGAGCCAATTGAAAGGGTGTACATCGAAACGCCAGAAGAGTTTTCCGGAGCCGTAATTGAGGAGCTCTCCAAGCGAAAGGGAGAAATGCAGTCGATTCGGACAGATGACCTCAATATCAGACATGTTGAGTTTCTCATCCCCACAAGAGGGATCATAGGGTATAGAAGTGAGTTCCTAAGCGTTACCCGTGGTCTTGGGATTCTCACCTCTCTTTTCGACTCTTTCAAACCGTGGAAAGGAGAAATTCCGAGCCGAACTCGAGGCTCTCTTATTTCCATGAACCAAGGCAGAGCTACCGCCTACTCGCTAGGCACTATCCAAAAACGGGGAACTCTCTTCGTTACTGAGGGGGATATCGTCTACCGGGGAATGATCGTAGGGGAGCACAGCCGAGACAATGATCTCGTTGTCAATGTGACAAAGGGAAAGCAGCTGACAAATGTCAGAGCTTCTGGAACTGACGAAAATATCGTCCTGGCACCTCCCAAAAAGCTCACTCTTGAACAAGCGATCGAGTGGATTGAAGATGATGAACTGATCGAGATCACCCCCCACTTCCTCCGATGCCGCAAGAAGTACCTTACTGAATTAGAACGAAAGCGAGCCTCTTCCAAAAAATAAGCTCCTTGCTTCACATGTCCTCAAGAGTATATATCTCTCTTATATGGAAAGAGCCATACTTGCAGGTGGATGTTTTTGGTGTATTGAGAAGGCTTTTCTCAAGATATGGGGGATTGAGGCAGTCCAGGTAGGGTATACCGGTGGAAGAGGAGAAAATCCCACTTATGAAGAGGTTCTCTCTGGAAAAACTGGCCATTTCGAAGCGGCTGAGGTTACGTTTAATCCCGAGAAAATTACGTATCTACAAGTTCTCGATCTTTTCTGGCGGCAGATCGATCCCTTTGACGAGGCAGGCCAGTTCTACGATAAGGGGAGTCAATACCGAGCGGCGATTTTCTACCTAGATGAAGTACAAAAAGAGCTAGCTGCGCTTTCCACAAGTGAGGTTGAGGAGCTTTTTGGGGAGAAAAGTACCGTCCAGATTCTCCCAGCTGCCCCCTTCTACCCTGCTGGGGAGTACCACCAAGGGTATTGCAAGAAAGAACCTCTCCACTACGCTCGCTACAGCCAGGGGCGCCGTCCTCGTCTCGAAGAGCTTTGGGAGGGCAAGCTCTTACCTATGACAAATCTCAAGAAACGACTCACTCCTCTCCAGTACCAAGTGACCCAAGAGGAGGGGACGGAGAGGGGGTTTCACAACGCCTACTGGGACAATCACGAAGAGGGGATCTATGTCGATATCGTCTCTGGCCTTCCCCTTTTCTCCTCAGAGGACAGATACGATTCGGGAACTGGGTGGCCGAGCTTCACAAAGCCCCTTCATCCCGAATATCTTGAGGAGAAAACCGACACCAGCCTCGGCACGCCTCGCACAGAGGTCCACGTAAAGGTGAGTAGTACCCACCTAGGCCACATCTTCCCCGATGGACCACCTCCCGAAGGTCTCCGCTACTGCCTCAACTCTGCTGCCCTCCGCTTCCTCCCCAAAAATTAGAGAACTCCCTGAGGGGGTGAAAGAATTTGTCTGTTCTTCAGGGGGAAATGCAGGTCTTGCAGCCGCAACTCCCGATAAGCTCCAGACCTTCGGCGAGACAGGTAGGGTAAAGTCTACTCCTAGCAAACGTTGATGTGGGTCTTGGTATGTTCCCTTTTCTCTTTGTCTAGTGTGAGACATGCCTCTTGGATGTGGCCGTAGAGAAGCTCAGCCATATCGTGGCTAAAGTTCTCTCGTACGACCACTCGGAGTACCGCGACCTCTTCGGCGTTTTTGGGCAAAGTATAGGCGGAAAGAATCCATCCTTTTTCTCGGACCTTTTCGGAGAGATCGAAGACTGTGTATCCTTCGACCGAAGGGGCGAGTCGCATGATGACAATCGGGAGCTCCTCTCCCCGGTTGATCAAGGTAAATCGCCCATCTTTCTGGAGAAGTTGCGAGAGGTAGCGAGCATTGTTGAGAGAGTTTTGCATGATATTCGTATATCCCTCTCTTCCAAGCCGTAAGAAGTTGTAGTACTGGGCGATGATCCCTCCACTTCCGCGGGAAAAATTCAAGGTATAGGTAGGCATCCACCCTCCCAAGTAGTCGACCTTATAGATCAGATCGTCAGGGAAGTCCTTTTTCTCCTTCCACAGAATCCAGCCCACCCCTGGATAGACAAGTCCAAACTTGTGTCCTGAGACATTAATCGATTGGACTTGCTCTAGGCGGAAGTCCCAGACAAATTTGGGGTTGGTGAAGGGGAGGATAAAACCTCCACTTGCCGCGTCGATATGGAGGGGGATATCCCACCCCTTCTCCCTTTTAATGGTCACAAGAAGGGAGTTAAGAACTTGAATCGGATCAATCTCACCAGTATAGGTTGAGCCTACGATTCCTCCAACGCAGATGGTGTTCTCATCGATAAGCGGTTCGACCTTTTCTATACGGAGCGTGTAGCTTCCCTCATCGACGGGAACAACTCGCATCTCCACATCAAAATACTTGGCAAATTTCTCCCAGCAAATATGAGCATGTGCCCCAAAGATCACGTTTGGCCTTTCAACGCTCTTCCCCTCCGCTTGCCGCCTCTTTTTCCAAGCCCACTTGTGTCCGAGGAGAGCAAGCATGATTGCCTCTGATGAGCCAATTGTTGCAGTACCCATCGTATTTGCCTCATCAGGGGCATTGAAGAGGCGTGCCAACATATTGACACACCGCGTCTGGATTTTCTCACTTTGGGGATACTCGTCGTGGTCGATGAAGTTTTTGTGTAAGCTCTCTTGGATCAGCTGGGTCGCTTCTGGTTCCATCCAGGTCGTGACAAATGTAGCAAGGTTTAGAGAGGGGTTGGCATCGAGATTGAGCTCATCATGGATCAGCTGGTAGGCCGCATTAGCCGGCATACCTTTCTCAGGCAATGAATATTTTGGAATTGGTTCCTCAAAAAACCGAGAACTATAGGTTTGGCTGTGCCCCTCTTCTTCTGTGATTTTCTCTGACAACATCCGACTCCCTCCATTTAGCGAATAAAACCTTTATCTACATGATTATCCTTAAAAATACACCATTTTTTTTTTATGATACGATTCCAGCAGAAAGCTGAGAAAAAGTAGATAGAATCTGAAACTTGTTTTTTTACTATTTCCGAGTACTCAAAGACTGTTTTTTATACAATCTATTAATATAGAGAATGATAAAATCGGGGGAGCAAGCCGAGATCGGAGTGTAAAAATATAAGGTGTTCTATGTGTTGTCTCTCTTTTCATCCGCCAAACCAGGTAACTTGGCCAGATGCTTTTGGTTGGCTACCATCTCGTCAGGGAGTACTAGCTGATAAAGAGAATCGTTATCTAGTCTACAGTAGCATTTCTAATGTCGCGAGTATTCCTCTCAGCCCTGCGATTGGCCTTATACGATCCGCTACAAATACCTACTTTCTAGCTAAAGATGAGGATGTAAATGGGCTACCATGGAATCAGGAAGAGAGGAAATACTTACAAGTCCAAATTTCTCGAGGTCTCTTTGAGATATGTGGGGGTGGACTAGTGCTCTGGGTTCCCGATATGATTGTAACCATTTCTCGTTGTTGCTGCCACCCTGAAAAGAGCTAGGATAAATCAAAAAATCTCTTTCAATTGAAAGGTCTATGTCTTCTGAAAAACGATGAATCACTCGATATATCTTTGAAAGAGAAGTGCCACCTTTAAACGTAAGCTTAGTTTTCAGATCATCAATCGAAAACAGCTATTCCCGCTATTTCCAAGATTGATGCTCAGTTATTTACATAGAGAAAAAAACGCTCCTCAAAATCCAAAACAGCCTCAGAAGTGCTTTTGAGCAGGGAGTGCGCATTTTTGTTCATTCGCTTTAAAGATGGTAAAATGGAATTTTATTTACGGTCGATTTTCGAGAGAAAATACCTTCTTTTTTCCTAGCAAAAGAGCTGGAAAAAAAATAGCGGGAATTGCTGAATCGAAAACAGTCTTTCAAGAATCCAGACAACCCAGTAGTCTTTTTCGATAATTTCAAACTGCATGAGCAGTCTCACGTTTGGAGGAGGCATCACTCTTACAGGTCTGGGAGGGGCCTCTTCACTTCTTGGCTCCTCTTGGCTGATCTCGAGAGCTAAGTCCGACAGAACCACCAAAAAG
>SDBV01005890.1_pt1 | contig 17160 bp, 17 predicted proteins | sample 2277081 | NCBI WGS metagenome assembly SDBV01 (sample SAMN10402039, study PRJNA504765) | marine sediment metagenome | isolation source: marine sediment core GS10_PC15, 223 cmbsf | place: Arctic Ocean: Southern Knipovich Ridge | collected 2010 | reverse complement strand
CATCGGCGCCGTCGCCTCGGCCAGCGCCGGCTACATCGGCATGATGATCGCCGTACGAGCCAACGTCCGCACAGCGGCGAGCGCCCGCGAGGGGCTGAACCCTGCGCTGCGCGTCGCCTTCTCCTCCGGCGCGGTCATGGGCGTCACGGCGACAGGTCTCAGCCTCATCTGCCTCACCGTCCTGTACCTCGTTTTCGAGAGCGTCCAGCCCCTCACCGGCTTCGCCTTCGGCGCGTCTTCGATCGCGCTCTTTGCGCGCGTCGGCGGCGGTATCTTCACGAAGGCGGCCGACGTCGGCGCCGACCTCGTCGGCAAGCTCGAGGCCGGCATACCGGAGGACGACCCGCGCAACCCGGCCACGATCGCAGACAACGTGGGCGACAACGTCGGCGACGTCGCCGGCATGGGCGCCGACCTCTTCGAGTCCTACACGGGCGCCATCGTCGCCACGATCTCGCTGGCCGCCGTCGGCACCCTGGCCGCCGGTGAAAACGGTGTCCTGAACGACGTCGATATCAACGCGTTCGACTCCGACGGCTTCATGCTGCCACTGATCATTATGGCGATCGGAATCTTCGCCTCGATCATCGGCACGTTCGCCGTCAGGACAGGCGAGGAACCGAGCGTGGGCCGCCTGCTCTGGGCGTTGCGCGGCGGTATCGCTGTAGCTGCTGCTATCGTGCTCGCCGGCACCGCCGGCGCGATCCTGGCGCTGGACATGGACTTCAAGCTGTTCTTCGTCGTCCTCACGGGCCTCGTTGCCGGTCAGGTGATCGGCACCGCGACGGAGTACTACACGGCCTACGAATACAAGCCGACCCGCAACCTGGCGGAGCAGGCGGAGACCGGCCCGGCAACCGTGTTGATCGCCGGCCTGGGACTCGGCATGCTCTCCACCGCCATTCCGCTCCTGACCATCGTCGCCGCCATCTTCATCACGTTCGAGCTGGCCGGCCTGTACGGCATCGCGCTGGCCGCCGTTGGCATGCTATCGCCGCTCGGCATCACGCTGGCCACCGACGCCTACGGGCCGGTGGCGGACAACGCCGGTGGCATCGCTGAGCAGGCCCACCTGCCGCCGGAAGTGCGTGAGCGCACGGACGCTCTCGACAGCCTCGGCAACACGACGGCCGCGTCCGGCAAGGGATTCGCCATCGGCTCTGCCGTGCTCACGGCGCTGGCGCTGATGGTCAGCTACACTCAGATCGTCGGCATCGACACACTCAACCTGCTCGAAGTCGAAGTGCTCATCGGCGTCCTCATCGGCGCGCTGATGCCATTCATCTTTGGCGCCCAGACGATGCTCGCCGTCGGCCGCGCCGCCCGCGAGATGGTGAACGAAGTCCGCCGCCAGTTCAAGGAAAAGCCCGGCATCCTGGAGGGAACGGAGCCGCCCGACCACGCCCGCGCGGTGACGATCGCAACTGAGGGCGCGCTACGCGAGATGATCCTGCCGGGAACACTGGCCATCGTCGCACCGATCGCCGTTGGCGCGATCATCGGCGCCGAGGCGCTCGGCGGCCTGCTGGTCGGCTCGATCGCGGCTGGCGCGTTGCTGGCACTGATGATGGCGAACGCCGGCGGCGCCTGGGACAACGCCAAGAAGTACGTGGAGGCCGGCGCGCTCGGCGGCAAGGGGTCGGACGCGCACAAGGCAACCATCGTCGGCGACACGGTGGGCGACCCGTTCAAGGACACCTCGGGGCCCTCGATGAACATCCTCCTCAAGCTGATGGCGATCGTCGCCGTCGTCTTCGGACCGCTGTTCCTCTAGCCAGCCCGAATCAACAAACGAAATGAAGGCCAGGCTTAAGCCTGGCCTTCGCCGTTTCCGAGGTGCGCGCGAAAGTCCTAAGTCTTCTCGAAACGCTCGACCGGGAGCACGAACACGATCGCCCCACCGACACGCACCTGCACCGGCTCGGCCGGGTAGATGCTGTCAGGGAACGGCAGGCCCTGGGCCGGCACGAACTCCGTGCGCGCCTTGCACTCTTCGCGGATGATCGCCATCACAGCTTCGACGTCATCGGCATCGACGCCGGAGAAAATCGTCGCGCTGCCGCGACGCAGGAAGCCACCGGTGCTGCTGACTTTCGTGGCCGGATAGCCGCGTTCCACGAGCTTGTGGATCACGTTGTCGGCCTCGTTGTCGGCAGTGATTACGACGAGTAGCTTCGTCTCGACTTCAGCCAACGGGCGCCCCGGCTGGCGTCATCATCCGACGGTCACGCCGTCGTCTGCCTCTTCGGCGTCCGGTTGCAGGTGCTGCTTGAGCGCCTGCCGGATCTCGTTCCCGGACTGGGGTGGTGCGAGCCTGCCAAGCGCAGCGCCTATGGCGACTCCAATGAGCAGGCCGAGGATGAACCGCATGACTGACCTCCGAAATTCGCTACAACTGCCGATTGTGGTGCGCCGCGCCGGGAACCTGACTCTGAGGCAATCCGATAGTAGCAACGGGCCGGAAACAGTGTCAACGAACGATTGGCTCCTTTGACGCAATCACGACCGGCTGCTAACGTTTCAGGTCGGCAGGGCGGCCTCGATGGTCGCCTTCCTTGTCCTGCGGATCCGTAGGACTGGATAGGAAACACCCACACATGACCGACAAGCATTCGATGGATACGTTCGTGTCGCTCTGCAAGCGGCGCGGCTTCGTCTTCCAGAGCAGCGAAATCTACGGCGGCCTGGGCGGGTTCTGGGACTACGGCCCGCTGGGCGTTGAACTCAAGAACAACATCAAGCGCTCGTGGTGGCGCAACACCGTCCAGGAGCGCGCCGACGTCGTCGGCATCGAGACGTCGATCATCATGAACCCGCGCGTCTGGGAGGCCAGCGGTCACGTGCAGACGTTCGCCGACCCGATGGTCGACTGCAAGGCCTGCCAGCACCGCTTTCGCACCGAGGACATCAAGCCCAACGACAAGGGCGAGACCCGTTGCCCCGACTGCGGCGGCGAACTGACCGATTCGCGAATGTTCAACCTCATGTTCAAGACGTTCATCGGCCCCGTCGCCGACGATGCCTCCGTCGCCTACCTGCGGCCGGAGACGGCCCAGGGCATGTTCGTCAACTTCGAGAACGTGCTCACGACGATGCGCAAGAAGCTCCCGTTTGGAATCGCCCAGATCGGCCGCTCGTTCCGCAACGAGATCACGCCCGGCAACTTCATCTTCCGCGACCGTGAGTTCGAGCAGATGGAGATGGAGTTCTTCGTCATGCCCGGCACCGACGAGGAGTGGCACGACCGCTGGATCGAGACCCGCATGAGCTGGTGGACCAACGACCTTGGCATCCGCAAGGAGAACCTGAAGCTGCGAGAGCACCCCAAGGAGGAGCTCTCGCACTACTCGAAACGCACCGTCGACATCGAATACGACTTCCCATTCGCCGGTTTCGCCGAGATCGAGGGCATCGCCAACCGCGGCGACTTCGACCTCAAGCAGCATGAGGAGCACGCCGGCAAATCGCTCCGCTACTTCGACGAGCCCAGCGGCGAGAACGTCATCCCCTACGTCATCGAGCCGGCGATGGGCGTCGACCGCTGCTTCCTCACCATCCTCATCGACTCCTACGTCGAGGAAGAGGTGAAGGGTGAGAAGCGCACCGTACTGCGCCTCAAGCCGCATCTGGCGCCGATCAAGGTCGCCGTCCTGCCACTCTCCCGCAACGAGAAGCTGACGCCGACGGCGCAGCACGTGCACGAGATCCTGCGCCCGCACTTCATGACGCAGTTCGACGACGCGCAGAGTATCGGCCGCCGCTACCGCCGCCAGGACGAGATCGGCACGCCTTATTGCGTGACCGTCGACTTCGACACCCTCGACGACGACGCCGTCACGATCCGCGACCGAGACACGATGGCCCAGGACCGCGTCCCGGTGGCCAACCTGGCGGACGTTCTCCGCAAGAAGCTGCCGGCCGTCTAGCTCCGTCCGCCGCGTACACTGAGCGCGATATGCGCCACCCACACCACGACGCCGTCGCGGCATCCATCCGTGCCGCTTACACGCAGCCGCCACCGGACTGGGCCTGACAAGCGAAAAGGCGGCCCGCGTGGCCGCCTTTTGTGTCTCTCTCGTGGTGCGCCGTCTAGGCGGGCGGCTTCAGCTCGTTGATCCGGGTGCGCGCGGCCTCCGGGTCCTTGAACCATTGCGCGTTGAGCGGCGTGTATTCCTGCTGCGCCTCCGGCACGTCGTCCTCGGCGAAGATCGCGGTCACCGGACAGACGGGCTCACAGGCACCGCAGTCGATGCACTCTTCCGGGTCGATGTAGAGCATGCGGTCGCCGGCGGCCTCATCCTCGTGGATGCAGTCGACGGGACAGACCTCAACGCAGGACTTGTCCTTGGTGTCGAGGCAGGGGTCAGTGATCGTGTAGGTCATTAGGGCCCTCTCCAAGCAGTCAGTTCAGATACGATTTCGTGCGGAAAGCTGCAGTTATCCAGCCGACCAAACCTTATCGTGGCGGCCTTGTAGGGTCAAGGCACGATCCGCACTCAGCGGCGCCAGACGTGCCACCACTTGCGCCGCCTCTTCTTCGCCTCCGCCGCGCTCCGCTGCTCCGCCAGGACCTCGCGCGCCCGCTGGGACGGCAGCTCGCGCCGCAGCATCGTCAGGTCTTCGGCGAGCACCATCGCGTAGGCCGGATCGCCCGCGATCTCCGGAAACAGCCAGCGCAGCCGGTCATCGAAGCCCGCCGCGGTCGAACGCGGTCGCGAGCTGCCCCCCGCCATGCTGTCGAACAGCGAATACATCTTGAGTTCGCTCAGCACCGCTGAGAACGCCGTCGAGAGCAGCACCGCCTGCCTCGCGTTAAGGTCCAGCGCCGCTACGTCTGCGTCGATCTGCGCGTCGATCAGCGGCAGCACCTCGCTCAGCCCGTGCGTGTACTCGCGCATCGAGTCGGGATCGATCTCCGAGCCGGGCCGCGAGAGGTGATAGCCCACCGCCAGCGCCACCAGCCGCGCCTGGTGCCGCGGCAACTGCACGGTAAACGTGGTCATGGCACACGCATGGTACAGCCGACGCCGACGCCGGTGCCACTTCCCAGTCAGACTTCCGGGGCTCTACTTCGCTCCCACCTTCTCGCGCTTGCGTGGCTTCTTGCGGCCGTTGCCTGTGCCCAGCTTCGGGCGGAGGTACTTACCGGTGGCGCTGCGGCGGGCACGGGCTACCTGTTCCGGCGTCCCCTCGGCGACGATCTCGCCGCCGCCGTCGCCTCCCGCCGGGCCGAGGTCGATGATGTGGTCCGCCTGCTTGATGACGTCGATGTGGTGCTCGATCACGAGGACCGTGTTGCCCGAGTCGACCAGCCGGTGGAGGACGCCCATCAGCATGTTCACGTCCTCGAACGAGAGGCCCGTCGTCGGCTCGTCAAGGATGTACAGCGTGCGGCCCGTCGCGCGGCGCGACAGCTCAGTCGCCAGCTTGACGCGCTGCGCCTCGCCGCCGGAGATCGTCGTCGCCGGCTGGCCCAGCTTGATGTAGCCGAGGCCGACGTCGTTCAGCGTCGCCAGCTTCGTGCGCACACGCGGGAACGCCTCGAAGAACTCAACGCCCTCGGCGACCGTCATATCGAGAACCTCGGCGATGCTCTTGCCACGGAAAAGGATCTCCAGCGCCTCGCGGTTGTAGCGCGCGCCGTGGCAAACCTCGCACGGCACCTCGACGTCCGGCAGGAACTGCATCTCGATCTGGATGTAGCCGTCGCCCGTGCAGGCCTCGCAGCGGCCGCCCTTCACGTTGAACGAGAAGCGCCCGGCCTTGTAGCCACGCAGCCGGGATTCCGGCACGGAAGCGAACAGCTCGCGGATCGGCGTGAACAGCCCGGTGTAGGTCGCCGGGTTGGAGCGCGGCGTGCGTCCGATCGGCGACTGGTCGATGATCACGACTTTGTCCAGGTATTCGAGGCCGGTGATCGCGTCGGCCTCGCCCGGTCGCTCGCGGGCGTTGTAGAGGATCTGCGCGGCCTTGCGCGAGATGATGTCCGTCACCAGCGTCGACTTCCCCGACCCCGAGACGCCCGTCACGCAGACGAACATGCCGAGCGGAATGCGCACATCGATATCCTTGAGGTTGTTCTCGCGCGCGCCCTCGACGACGACGGCTTTGCCGTTGCCGGGACGCCTCTGCTCCGGAACATTGATCTGCTTGCGGCCGCTGAGGTAGGCGCCGGTCGATGAAGCCTTGCACGCGAGAATCTCACCCAGCGGGCCCTCCGCGACGACGTCGCCGCCGGCAGCGCCCGCACCCGGGCCGAGGTCGACGATCCAGTCCGCGGCGCGCATCATCGCCTCGTCGTGCTCGACGACGAGGACGGTGTTGCCGAGGTCGCGCAGACGCTTCAGCGTCGCGATCAGGCGCTCGTCATCCGCCGGGTGGAGGCCGATCGACGGCTCGTCACACACGTACAGCACACCCATGAGCGAGGAGCCGATCTGCGTCGCCAGGCGGATGCGCTGCGCCTCGCCGCCGGCCAGCGTCCGGGTGCGCCGGTCAAGCGTCAGGTAGTCGACGCCGACATCGCTCAGGAACTTCAGCCGCCCGTGGATCTCCTTCAGTATCTGGTGCGCGATCGTCCGTTCGCGCTTCGTCAGCGGCGACTTCTCCGCACGAAGCCTCGTAGCCCAGACCAGCGCCTGCTCGATCGAGAGCCGCGACACGTCCGAGATGTTCCGCCCGTCCACCGTCACGGCCAACGACTCGGGCTTGAGCCGAGCGCCACGGCAGGCGGTACACGGCACCTCCGCCATGTACCGCGCGATCTCGGTGCGAACGTAGTCGGAGTCGGTCTCCTTGTAGCGGCGCGAGAGGTTAGGGATCACGCCCTCGAATGTCGTGTTCCACGTGTTCTTTTGGCCCCCGTGGCCGGTGTACTGCAGCGTGATCTCGTCGTCGTCACCGTAGAGGACCAGCTCCAGGTCCTCGGGCCTCATCTTCTTGACCGGCGTGTTCAGGTCGAAGCCGTGCTTGTCGGCCAGCGCGTTGACCATGCGCATGTACCACGTCGAGACAGAAGAAGTCCGTGACCACGGGACGATCGCGCCCTCGGCGATCGATAGGCTCTTGTTCTGGACGACGAGCGTCGGGTCCATCTCCATCTTCATGCCCAGGCCGGTGCACTCACGGCAGGCGCCGTGCGGGCTGTTGAAGCTGAAGTTGCGCGGCTCCAGTTCGCCGAAAGAGAGGCCGCAGAAGACGCAGGCGAACTGCTCGGAGTACAGCCGCTCCTCCGCCTTCACCTTCGATTTCTTGTCTTCCAGCAGCTGCACCATAACCGTGCCGCCGCCCAGGCGCAGCGCCGTCTCCACCGAGTCTGAGACGCGTGTCCGCTGCGAGTCCGCGTCCTCTTCGTCCTCGCCGTCGCCAGGCGCTTTTGCAGCAACAAGACGGTCTACCACGACCTCGATCGTGTGTCGCTTGTTCTTGTTGAGCTTGATGTCCTCGTCCAGGTCGCGCACGTCGCCGTCGACGCGCACGCGCACGAACCCGGCTTTGCGGGCGTCCTCGAACACCTTCTGGTACTCACCCTTGCGGTCCTGCACCACCGGCGCCAGGATCATCAGCCGCCGGCCCGCCGGAACGTCGAGAATCGAGTCCACGATCTGCTGCACCGTTTGCTTTTCGATCGGCCGGTCGCACTCCGGGCAGTGCGGGCGCCCGGCGCGCGCGTACAGGAGCCGGAGGTAGTCGTAGATCTCGGTCTGCGTGGCGACCGTCGACCGCGGGTTGCGCGAGGCGCCCTTCTGATCGATCGAGATCGCCGGTGAAAGACCGTCGATGTGGTCGACGTCCGGCTTCTCCATCAGGCCCAGGAACTGCCGTGCGTAGGCGGAGAGCGACTCGACGTAGCGCCGCTGGCCCTCCGCGTAGATCGTGTCGAAGGCGAGCGACGACTTGCCGGAGCCGGAAACGCCCGTCAGCACAACGAGCTTGTCGCGCGGGATGTGCACGTCGATGTTCTTGAGATTGTGCTCACGCGCGCCGCGAACGACTATGGCGTCAAGGGGCATTTCGGGTCCTTCTAGCGGCCGGTGAACCTGCTCCGGCTCGACGAATTATTGTAAGCGCAGCACCGATTTAGAACAAGAGTTTTAGTGGCACACCCACGGACTTCCGCCGATTCGGGTTCTACTCCGTCCGTTAACGCTCGGTAAAACGTCTAGTAGACGCCTCCAATCGCTCTAACGCACGTTGGCTTGTGTCGTCTAATCAACCAAGGGGGTGAGACAGTCCGAAGCAGCCGTGCCGGGGGGCACCGTAAGAGAACAGGGGTCTTTGGTGGCAGTTTTCGTTAGCGATCCGGAGGATGAGCTGAGCCAGGAGCGCCCTCGCTCGCTCATCTTTTCCCGAATACTCGTCTTTATCGGCTCCGTTGCGGCGGTCGCCGGCGTCGTGGCGGCGCACTTCCGGCTAGAGGGCGATCCACTGGCGCCGGCGCTAGCCATCGGCGCGGTCACTGGCCTTGCCTGCGTGGTCCAGGTCATGCTCTCCGCCATCCAGCGACGGATCTACAGCCAGCACGAGCGCGTCGAGGCCGTCTGGCGAATGCGCCGGGCCGAGATGCAGGACTTGGCCGGCCGCGACGAACTGACCGAGCTCCAGAACCGCCGCTTCTTCTACGAGCGGATGCAGGAGGAGCTGAAGACCGCCGAGCGCCTCAAGAAACCTCTCTCGATCCTGATGCTCGATGTCGATGACCTGAAGCTGATCAACGACGAGTTCGGCCACCAGGTGGGCGACCAGGTCCTGCGCTCATTTGGACGCGTGCTCAACCGCGAAGTCGGCGAGCAGAACGTAACGGCCCGCATCGGTGGAGACGAGTTCGCCGTCATCCTGCCCGGCGCCGACCGCAAGGAGGCGGATAAGATCGCCTGGCGGATCTGGGACGAACTGGCGAAAACGCCCGTCAACGAGACGGCGAACGCCAGCATCTTCCTCGGCGTCTCGGTCGGCACCGGTGGCTACCCGTGGGGCGGCAAGACGCTGGACGAGATCATTCACTGGGCCGACGCCAAACTCTACGCGAACAAGCTTGAGCGCAAAGGCTTCAAGCACACCAATCGCAACGGTAAGGACGAAGCGCGCCTCGTCGCCGCCGTCGTCGACGTCCTTTCGAGCGCACTCGAAATCCGCGACACGATGACTCACCGTCACGCCCGCCGCGTGGCCCGGATGTCCGCCTTCGTCGCGCGCGAGATGAAGCTCAGCGAGGACGAGGTGCTGCAGATCGAGTACGCGGCGGCGCTGCACGACATCGGCAAGATCGGCGTCACCGACGGCATCCTCTTCAAAAAGGAGGCATTGGAAGCCGACGAGTGGCAGGAGATGCGACGGCATTCCGAACTCGGCTACAAGATCCTCAATGGCGTCGACTTCCTGCACGACGCGGCCGAGATCGTCTATTCCCACCACGAGTACTACGGCGGCGGTGGCTATCCCCGCGGCCTGCGCGGCAAAGAGATCGTGCTCGGTGCGCGCGTCTTCGCTGTCGTTGACGCCTACGACGCCATGACCTCCCGACGTCCCTACCGCGAGGCGATGAGTCAGGATGACGCACTGGAAGAGATAATGCGCCACGCCGGCAGACAGTTCGACCCGGTCACAGTCAAGGCCTTCATGCGGATGGTGCGCCGCAACCCGGACGGCTTCCGCGACGAGCACGAAGAGTTCGGCACGCACATCGTCGAGACGGGCAGGGACGGGCGTCACGCAGCCGAGGCGACCGCCGTGCCGCACATGGCGCCGCTCGAAACCCGCTAACCACGTCATAGCTGTGAGAGGAGCAGTCCGCGGCGGCTCGCTCCTCTCTTATTGCCTGGGAATTGGCATTCTGGGCGCCACGCGCTAGAATTGGCCAACTCCACGGCTCAGCAAAAGGAGGCGCGGCATGGACTGGCAGGCACAGGCCAAGGACAAGCTTATGAGCCCGGATGAGGCCGTCTCCATTGTCAGGTCCGGCGACCACGTCGGCGTAGCGCCCTTCACGACGACTCCCTTCACCCTCTGCGATTCTCTCTTCGCCCGGCGCAACGAACTCAAGAACCTCCGCATCGACCACCCGGCGTCGCTCTTCGCCTGGGTCAGCCCGGACGAAGAGACATCGCACGTCGTCACGGACAACTACGCCACACCGCTGAACCGCGACCTCGTGAACGCCGGCCTGATGGAGTACCTGCCGATCGCCCGCTGGCGGCACGACGAGGTCCCCGCCGGCTTCGATCCAGCACCGGACGTCTTCTTGGTGCCGCTGTCGCCGCCGGACCAGCACGGCTACTGCAGCTTCGGCACGGGCGTCTGGTTTTCGAAGCGCCTCGCTCAGAACGCCAAAACCGTCGTCGCCGAGATCCACGAGAGCTTCATCCGCACCGGCGGCGACAACTTCATCCACTTCTCGGAGATCGACCGCGTCTGCGAGGCCGTGCGGCCCACCGGCAACCTGCCGATCGCGCCGCGCTCCGAGGAGGAGACGTTCGTAACCGAGGTCATCTGCACGCTCGTCGCTTCGGAGCTGGTGAACGACCGCGACACTGTCCAGATCGGCGTCGGGACGGTCTCGGCCGCGCTCGGCGTTTTCCTTGGCGAGAAGCACGACCTGGGCGTACAGACGGAGCTGATCACGGGCGGCATCGCCCAGCTAGTGCGCGACGGCGTCGTCACCGGCAAGTACAAGACGCTGCACCGCGAGAAGGTCGTTGGCAGCGCCTGCGTCGCCCTTCCGGAAGAGGACCTGCAGCTGATCGACGGCAACCCGGCGTTCGAGCTGTACGACTTCGGCTACACGGATGACGTCCGTCTGCTGGTCCAGCAGCCGAACCTGGTGGCCGTTAACAACGCCCTGCTCGTCGACCTCACCGGCCAGATTGACGCCGAGTCGATCGGTTCGCGCATCTGGACCGGCGTCGGCGGACAGACCGCATTCATGATCGCCGCGCAGTACTCGCAGGGCGGCCGCTCCGTGATCGTCCTGCCGTCGAGCCACCTCATTGAGGGCACTCGGCACACACGCATCGTCGGCGCGCTGCCGGAGGGTTCGCTCGTCACCGTGCCGCGCACGCTCGTGGACTACGTTGTGACCGAGAACGGCATCGCCTCTCTGCGCGGCAAGAACGTCCGCGAGCGCATCGGCGAGCTAATCTCCGTGGCGCACGCGGACTTCCAGGGCGAACTCAAGGCGGAAGCAAAGCGACTCTACGGCGTAACCGTCTGAGGGCCCCGGCGTTGTTCTGTTCGTGATGGGTGAGCCGATACGCAGCTTGGCACTCGGCGCCGTCATAGCGATCGCCATTGTCGCCTTCGGCTGCGCGGACGACGACGGGCCGGGGACGCCGGCCGCATCGACGCCGGCCGAGGCGACGGCCACGCCGAGCGAGCCAGCAACCGCGAGCCCTGCGCCACAGCCGACCGCAGTCACCACCGCCGACGAGCGCGTCCAGGAGATTCTCGCCCAGCCGGGGCTCGTCGCGTTCCTGAGCGATCTCGAGGACGCCATCGAAGCCAACGACGTCCAGTTCGTGATCGACCATACACACTTCGCGCAGTACGAGTGCCAGAGCCTCAGCGGTTTCCCTGCCGAGCCGGAGGAGTGCTATGGCGCGCCCGGCCATACGCTGCCTGCCGTCAGCTACGGCGCCTGGCAGTCGGAAGGTGGCTACTGGGCAGAGGCTATATATGACGCGGCGATTCGCGACCGGCTAACGGGCCCTGATGCCGAGGACGCGAGGATGTACGCCATCGGCCAGATGGTGCTCGGCGACGATGAGTCGCCAGACACGGCCGACGTCGTTGTGGCCAGTCTGGGCAGCCTCGGAGACCAGGAACCATTTGAAGGTATGGCGATGTCTCTGGCGATCGCCGAGCGCGACGGAACGTGGACGATCACCGAGTTCGATTCGGCAATCACGACGTTGGTACCCTACTTCTACGAGTGGTGGGTAGAGTGGGAGGACTTCGCCAGCGCTGCGTTGCCGGCTTCCTGACCTACTCGATCGCGCCGACGCGATAGCGAATCGCCACGGTGATCGTCCCCGCGCCGCGGTTGAGCGCCTCAAGGACGCCGCAGCCGACGCTCTGTTCGCCCGCGGGGCCGTTCGCCACTTCGACCGTTCCGGCCGCCCTTGTGAACTGCCAGATCAGGTCGACGCCGTCGGGCGGGAACGGGTCCTGCACCTGCCATGTGAAATCGAAGGCAAAGTTCGTGCACAGCGATCCGTCCTCGGCGAAAGCCTCCGTGTCGATGCTCCAGGAGTCGCCCCCAGCGATCGTTTCGTCGAAGCTGCCGGAGGCGATCTCCGTCAGCTCTTCGTCCAGCGTCGGGTCGGCGGGAGCCGGCGGGACAACGCCGCCGGTTGCCAGCGGCGTCGGTGTCGCGTCCTTCGTGCCGACGGGCGTCAGGGCGCCGGGAGTGTCGGTCGGCGTCCTCTCGTCATCGCCACCACCGCAGGCAGCCGCCAGCGCGAGCGCCACAGAGACGCCGGCCAGGACGACCCACTTCACGACTGCTGACGCTTCTCGAACTCCCGCAACTGGTCCTCGAGCCGCCGCTGCGAGTAGGCAACCGTGAAGTCGCCGCGCGTCCGCTCGAGAATGCCGCGCATGGCATCGGAAGTCCGGCGCAGACCGGACGTCACGGCCTCCGGATAGTCCATCGTCATCAGCATGTCCTGGATGTCGCCCATCGCCGCCAGCGTTTCCTCGCAGCGCGGCAGATCACCGGCGCGCAGTTCGTCGAGCAGGTGGCGCCGCAGCTCGCCGATCGTCTCGCCGATGCCGTTGAGGTAGGCGGCGCCCGTGATCTTCAGGTCGGCGGGCGTCGGCAGCGGCTCACCGGCGATCAGCGCCAGCGTAGTGCTCGCCTCCGCGAACTCCTTCTGCGCGTCGTTCACGTAGCCAGCGTGCAGTATATCCGCGTGCCCGGCGAGCGCCGATTCGATCTCCGCCAGGTTGTCGCGCGCCTTCGCCAGGAGATCCCGGGCCGGGTCGAACTCCTTGCGATGCACGGACCGGATCGCGTTTGCGGAGAGGCGGACCACGTCGCGCGAGAGCCTGAGCGCCTGCTCGCGCGCCTGGTGCTTCGCATCCAGGTGCTCCCTTACGGAGTCGGCGATTTCTCCCAGGCCGTCTGTGTTCACAGGTCTTTGACCGGGTCCGGGAACTCGCCTTCGCGGGCGGCGTCGATCATCTTGCGGGCCTCCTGAGGCATCTCAACGCCGAACTCGTCGAACTTGCGTTCCGCCCAGCGGCCGATCTGCCTCGGGTCCTTGTAGTCCTCGAGTCGCTTCGGTTCGGAGCCGACGTCGCGCATGACATCGGCCTCCGTGCGGTGGACCGCGAACTTCGAGATGGCGCGCTCCAGCTTCTTGCCGCCGCAGCCACGACACTCGGCGTCCACGGGCGAGCTGACGCTGCGCGTGAAGACGCTGGTCAGCTTGCCGCAGCCGGTGCACTTGTACTCGTATATTGGCATCGTCCTCAGTCTACACCGGCGGCGTCGTCTCCAAACGCATCGTCCGCGTCGCCGTCGCCGGGAAGCTCGCCGGCCTCCATGCGCTCCAGCTCGCCTTCCATGTCCGAGTCCAGCGGCTCGCCCATCTCCTTGCTCATCTTGCGCACCCACTTCGCCATCGACCGCGGGTCGTTTTCGTCCACGTCCGCCAGGCTCGCCTCGTCGAAGCCGCCCTCGTCGCCGGAGCGGTGGACGGCCACGCGCGAGAACAGCCGCGTCAGATCCGGCGAACCGCAATGCTCGCAGGCGGCCGAGACGTCCGCCGAGATGCTGCGCACGAAGACGGACGTGCGCCTCCGGCAGGCCGCGCAGCGGAACTCGTAGATCGGCACGCTACCAGCCCTCGCGCTCGCGCTGGGCGGCGATTTCGTCACGGACCTCACAGGCGTAGAGGTAGGGGCAGCCGGCGCAGTGCTTGCCAATCGTCGGCGGAAACGCCGTCACGCCGTCCATCTCCCGCACCGTGGCCAGGATGTCGTCCAGCGTGCTCTGACCGTCGCCTGCGCCGAGGCCCGCCGTCCATTCCGTACCGTCATCCAGATACCAGAACGATACCTTCGACACCTTGCGCTTGATCTTTCGCTCAGCCAGGAGCGCGTAGATCCGCAGCTGCTGCGGGTCGATCTCTTCCGGCTGCGCGCCACCCTTGTAGTCGATCACGTGCAGCGTCCCGTCCGCTTCCTCATCGATGCGGTCCAGCCGGCCAAACAGCGTCACGCCGGGCGCGATCTCCTCCTGGAAGTACGGCTCGACCATCAGCGGCTCGGCGCTCAGATCGAAGCAGCGCGCGAAGTTGGCGAGCTGGTGCAGTGACGCCTCGTGGTGGACCTCGACGCCAGGGATGCGATGATAGCCGGCCGAGAGCGCCGTCCATCCCTCCTCGAAGAGCCTCGCCAGCGTCTCCTCGTTGCGCTCCGCCGGCGGCGTCTTCGTAAAGAAGTCGCACAGCACGCGATGCACGAGGCTGCCCGCCGTGTCCGCCGGCCGGAGCCGAGCGCGCAACTTATCAACATACTGGTACCGGAAACGGAGCCTGCAGGTGCCGAAGACACGCACTTTGAGCGCGGAAACGCGAGGCATGGCACAATTGTACGGTGAAATCAGCCCGCAAGCGCCGCCACCGACTTCACGCCTTTTGACCCCCATGTTAGTCTTGAGTGAACTGTTTATGATGGTTTCTCCGTAGCAATGAGCACTTCTGGAGCAACAACGGACCCCCAGGGACTGTCGGCGAAGTGGCTGCGCGAGATCCGGCGCCAGCTGGATGTCGTCCTTAAATGGCGACCCGGCAAGAAAGACGCTGCCGAGATCTTCCTTCTCGCCTCTACGCTGCCCCTGTACTACCTCGTCCGCGGCCTCACCAACACCGATACTCGTATCGACGAGGCGGTGCAGCGCGGCATCGACATCATCAACATCGAGAAGAGCGTCGGCATCTTCTGGGAAGTCGAGATTCAGGGCTGGGTACTTGGCTACCAATGGCTGGTCGAGTTCTTCAACTACTTCTACCTCTTCGGTCACCTGCCAGTCATCGGCGTGCTCGCGGTCTGGATGTACTTCTGGCACAAGCCCCAGTATCTGCTGATGCGCAACGCCTTCCTGCTCTCAGGCGCGATAGCCCTGATCTTTTACGTCAACTTCCCGACCGCGCCGCCGCGGCTCCTCCCGGATCAGCTGGGATTCGGCTTCGTTGACACCGTCTTCGACCAGTACAACACCGGCCGCCCCTTGACGCTCGGCGCGTTCGTCAACGAGTATGCGGCCTTCCCCAGCATGCACATCGGCTGGAACATGCTTGCGGGCATCGCCGTGTGGATGGCGTCCAGGAACGTCTTCGTACGAGCCTTCGCCGTGTTGATGCCGGCCGTAATGATGGCCGACATCATCCTCACCGGTAACCACTACATCATCGACGCCCTGGCCGGCTTCGTTGTGATGATGCTCGGGCTCGGCATCGCCGTCGGCGGCAAGATGCTGGCCACGCGAATCGTCTCGCCGAACAGCAAGGCGGCGCGCGAGAAGGGCTGGGTGCCGTGGATGTACTGGCTCTGCGGTGTCGTCTACGAACGTGGCGACAATAGACCTTCCCACCTTCAGGCCGCATAATTTCTTACAATGTGAAGAATACGCCGCAGCCGCGAAGGGGCCCGCTTGCAGATTAAGAACCTGCTCCAGGCCGTACCCCGCGTTCTCTTCTCCAACGCCCCGCTGGACGCACAGCTCATCGTCACCCGCCGCTGCAACCTCTCCTGCGGTTACTGCTCCGAGTACGACAACTTCTCCCAGCCCGTCCCGCTCGAAGACCTGAAGGAGCGCATCGACGCTCTGCACCGCCTTGGCTCGGTCAATATCACGCTCCTCGGCGGCGAACCACTCATGCATCCGGACGTCGCCGAGATCACACGTTACGCCGGACGGAAGTCCAACGTCAGCATCGTCACCAACGGCTTCCTCCTGCGCAACGGCGTCATCGCCGCCCTCAACGACGCCGGCCTCAACAACCTGACCGTCTCCGTCGACACGCTCCACGCCGACCCGTCCCGCTACATCCAGAAGTCGTTCCGCTCGCTCAAGACGCGGCTGGAGCGGCTGGCCCGGCTGGCAAAGTTCGACGTGCACGTCACCGCCGTCCTCTGCGAGTCATCCAAGGACGACTTCCACGAACTCGTCCAGGAGGTGCAGGCGTTCGGCTTCCGCATGTCCTTGAACCTGATCCACAACGACCGCGGCTACGTCACGATCAAGGGCGAACCATACCTGGATCTCTACGAGGACTTCTACGCCAACGGCAAGCCGTTCACATTCCTGGACTACGAGTACGGAAAGAAGCTGCTCAAGGGCGAGACGCCGGACTGGACCTGCAAAGCCGGCGCTCGCTACCTTTACGTCGACGAGCACGGCGACGTCCAGCTCTGCGCCTCGCAGCTGGGCCGCCTTCAGAAGCCGATCGTCGAGTACACGCAGGACGACCTGAACGCCAACGCGAAGACGAAGAAGGGCTGCGAGGAAGGCTGCTCCGTCGGCTGCGCCTTCCGCTGTGCCCTCGTCGACAACGACAAGCCGGCGTTCCTCAAGGCAGTCTTGCGCGGCGCTACCCGCGGCACGCTATTCGACAACGGCCGCCGGAGGCAGAAGTCGCCAAAGCTCCGCCCCGAACCCGCCCTCGGCGACGACTAGCACCCCCTCAGCCGTCCGCGGTCACCGCGTTCTCGTAGTGCACCAGCGAGGCCAGGCGCCCGTCCCTCTCAAAATCGATGGCGATGAGGTCGATGCGCCATTGCTGCGGCAGGTCATCGCGCGCCTGCCCGTAGGCCTCGGCCATCTCCACCATGCGCCGCTGTTTCGCCGGCGAAAGCGACTCCGCCGCCGTGCCCATCGATGAACCCCGCCGGCAACGCACTTCGACGAACGCGAGGACGCCGCCCGCCTCAGCCACGATGTCGATCTCGCCAGCCGCCGTCCGGAAGTTGCGCTCGCGGATGCGATAGCCCTTCGCGATCAGGTGCTCTGCGCCGAGCCGCTCGCCCAGCTCGCCGAGCGCGCGACGACCGTTGTCCTTCGCCACCTGTCCGTCCTCAGTACGCGCCCTGCATCTCGAAGACACGGCGCGCGTTGTCCACCGTCATCGCCGTGATGTCATCCTCGCTCACGCCAGC
>SDBV01005889.1_pt1 | contig 17164 bp, 18 predicted proteins | sample 2277081 | NCBI WGS metagenome assembly SDBV01 (sample SAMN10402039, study PRJNA504765) | marine sediment metagenome | isolation source: marine sediment core GS10_PC15, 223 cmbsf | place: Arctic Ocean: Southern Knipovich Ridge | collected 2010 | reverse complement strand
AAGTGATTTCTGAAGATGAAGATGATTTTGTTTTTACCATTTCTTTTGCAGAAGGCAACACATGTAGCGTTAATCAAGCGGTAGTCGTACCAGCCCTAAGCCTGCTTTTAAAAGTGTAGGCTCAAGCTGCTGCCCACATAGATATCCACTCAGAGAAAACGGTCACCTCATCTTTGCCGAGGTAACCGTCTAAACAACCCATCTTTTTGAGTTTTCGGGAGTAGGGCACTCTTTGGATTTTTCAAAACCCAAGGAGGATCTATGTTCAAACCCGCCTCAGACGAATTTGTAGAAGCCTGGAAAAAGAAAATCCAGAGACAGATGGTCAGTGGAGAATCAATCGCCCAGTGGTGTCGTGAGAATCAAGTCGTCTACTCCCAATTTTTCTACTGGAAAGCAAAGCTTTTTGGACCAAAAACATCTCCTGAACTCACCTTGATCTCATGAAGAGCCTCAAACAAAGACAGGGCCTCTGAATTAAATATTTCATTTGTACTTGATGTCGAATGTGTCATTAGATTTACCACCTCTCATAGTGAATATTAAAAATGACAACTTTATGACTTCTCTAAATTAAATATACTACTTTGCAGGTGTCCTGATTGTTCAATTGTGTGCGAGCGGAACGTGGGGGAGAGGGCAAGCGTTGTAGGTAGTGTGGGTTTGGGTCAGGAGGTGGGGGTCTTTGAGGTCTTCTGGGGTGAGGTGGTCGGGGTAGTGGGTCATGATCCAGTGGGAGAGGGTTTTGTGGAGAGTGTCTGAGTAGAAGAGGGAGGAGGGGAGAGCGTTTCTCTCTTCGGTGTTGAGGGGGGTGCGGAGGGTGAGGCAAGCTGGTCCTCCTCCGGCTTTGAGGCTTTGCGAGAGGTCGATGAAGGTTATGGGGAAGGGGAGCCAGTCGAGGTTGAGAGAGGCACATGGAGAAGGGGCGAGAAGTTGGAGTGTACCATCTTGGTCTGTCAGGAGAATCGAGTTGAAGAAGTAGGTGTCGATTGCTTGTCTTAAGGGGAGCTGTTTTTCGGTAACTTCTAGGAGATTAAGGGGGAGTCTTGTGAGAAGATTCTCCTGTTCTTCAAAAGCGTATTCGTGGAAGACAAACCAGTTTTTGTGTCCAAAGGAAATGAGGTCGTTGTGGAAAACGCCAGCGTCGATCGCTCTTTTACTCTGTCTTGGGGTGAGGAGTTGGTCATAAGGGAGTTTGTGCCTATGGATAATCGCATCAGAGGCTTCTAGTACTTGTCTGATCGGAAATCGACCCGTGAAGGCTTCAAAAGCCCTTTTTCCATAGACGAAGAGGTAAAACCCTTTTTCTCCTATCTCTTGGCAAAACCGGATCTGGTTTCCGGCCCCTTCATCCCCAAATCCTCCACCTGAAGGGAGGGGAGGGTGGGTGGTGAAGAGTGACGTGTTGTGGAAGAGGGTTTCAAAGATGGTCTCCCATTCAGCTACCTCTTGGTTTCGGTGAAAAGTAGCTTGGAGATTGGCAGGGGAGATGTGGCACTTTCCATCGAGAGTATCGCAGGAGGGAGTGATGCTTGCGACATTTGCCATCCACATAAATGATGAGGAGTAGATCGTGGAAATAATGTGGGGGTTTATCGGATCTTCTGCTGAATAGCCCAATTGAGAGAGAAGGGTGGTGAGAGGTCTTGGATGGGGAGGGAGGATGATTTGGGGCACTCCCCATTTGTGGAGCTGCTCCATTAGATCTAGGCTTTCGAGAGCTGCTTGTTTCGGATTTGCCACTTCATATCTGTGGCTCATTGAAGCGAGGTTTCCATATGAGAGGCCTCCCAGATGGAATGTAGGGCCAGGAAGGGTATGGAAAAAGACCTCTTGGTAGTTCATGAGCGGGCCAAAAGGGAGAGGCCTGGAGGGAGAGTGTGTGGGAGATGGAGGCTCGGACTCTCCATCGAAGCAACCGGATAGGCGCAATAATCGGTCGCATAGTACCCTCCGGGGTGGTAATTGCCACTTTTTCCAATCCCTCCAAAAGGGGCCCGTCCACTTGCGCCTGTTGTGGGCATATTCCAGTTGAGTACCCCTGCTTGGACGGTATGAAAAAATTCGTGATATTTTTCTGGATCGCGGCTGAGAAGGGAGGCGGCAAGTCCATACTCTGTACGGTTTGCCTCTTCAAGGGCCGCTTCAAAGGAAGGGACACGGATGAGTTGTAACAAGGGACCGAAACACTCGCTGTCGGGGCGGGGATCAACTTCAGTCACATCCATGAGTCCAGGTGTGAGAAAGGGGGTCTTCTCATCGAGAGGACGGAGTTCGACAAGGGGGATTCCTCCCTGGCTTCCCAATGTCGCTTGGTAGTTGAGGAGGGCTTCTCTGTGTTCTAGATCGATTACGGGCCCCATAAAAGGCTCTGGGGAGTCTGTGTAGGGACCAACATGGATGGAAGTGATCATATGGATGAGGCTTTTTAGAAACTCTTCTCCTTCTCTCCCTTCTATGATGATCAAGCGGCGGGCAGATGAGCACCTTTGCCCCGAAGTGAGGTAGGCCGATTGGATGGTGAGCAAACTCGCTGCTTCAAAATCTGCTACATCTGCAACGATAAGAGGATTATTTCCTCCCATTTCAAGGGCCATGATGGCAGGAGGGGCCCCTTTACGGGCATGGATCAATTCTTTGCCAACCTCATAGCTTCCAGTAAAAAAGATCCCCTTGATACGAGGGGAAGAGGCGAGGGTTTTCCCTGTTCCTGCTCCTCCTTGGACGAGGTTGAGTACACCTGGGGGGAGAGAAGAGAAGCCGGCAACAATTGCTTGGTTGGAAAGAGGGGTTTTCTCGCTTCCCTTAAACACGACGGTGTTTCCAGCAAGAAGAGCCGGGACGATATGCCCGTTGGGGAGGTGCCCAGGAAAATTAAAGGGGCCAAATACAGCGACAACTCCATGGGGTTTGTGGTGGGTAGCGAGAGTAGCTGCTGGGGTTTGAAGTGTTCTTTCTGGACACCTCTCTTGGTAAGCTTCGATTGAAACACCGATCTTGAGGATCATAGAATCGACCTCGGCCTTCGATTCCCAAAGGGGTTTACCCACCTCCTTTGAGAAGGTTTCTGCAAGGTGGTCTTTCGACCTTTCTAGTACCTCACGATATTGATTTAGGTGCTCAATCCTCTTTTTGATTGAGGTACGTGCCCAACTCTGGAAGGCATTTGAGGCCGAATCGATCGCCTCTTCGATGATCGCATCTGTTGCGTGGGTTCCGGTGTAGAGGAGCTCTCCTGTCGCTGGATTGTGTGAGAGGAGCTCATCTCCTCTACCAAGGACCCATTTCCCACCGATCCAATGTTTTCCATTCTCACTCATAAGCGGTATACCTTGATTGGATCCCCAACTTGAACCTGCAAACGATAAGCAGCTTCGCTTGGAAGTTGAATCTCCTCCCCTTCTTGAGAGAAAGAGGTGAGTACGGCACGGAACTCTTTTTTGGTGTTGCTGATCACCCCTTCCTCTCTATTTTCTACCTTTTCAGAGATTTCTTTTACAACTCCTTTTTGTGTTTTCTTGATGAGATCGATCTGCTCTCTACGAGAGTAAAGATGGGGACCTCCGTCAAAAAGATCGAAGTAGCTACTCCTTTGGAACCCTTGTTTTTCGAGCATATGGAGAGCCGGGAGGGTGCTGGGATGCACGTGCCCAAGAACTTCCTGGGCCTCTTTGGGGAGCTCCGAGAGATAAATTGGATGTTTGGGAAAACGCTCTTCGATGATTTCTGGCGATTTTGCGCGCAAGGCATCTGCCTCAGAAAATGAAAGAGGAATAAACTGGGCTCCAATTGCGTCCCAAAAAGGAGAGACTCCGTTTTGATTGACTCCTCGCAGTTGCGCCATCACTTGATTGGAAAAGCACGCAGGAAACGAATCAAGAAAGAGAAAACGGCTGAAAGAGAGGAGTTTTCCTAAATTTTTCCTCCGGTAGGTTTCTTGAAGAAAAAGAGAGCCAACTTCTGTGGGTCTTGTTTCGATACGAGTAAAAGCAAGGAGAGGAATCCCCTCCTCTTCTTGGAGCTCGTAAGCAAAAAAAGGGTCTTTTTCTCCTAGTTGTGAGACAATCCCACACATCCCAACCACCTCTTTTTCCACTTCTAGGCAAAAGAGATAGTGACCCGCCTGGTTGCCAAAGGTTGAGAACGCCTTTTTTGAGTCGATTAGTCTTCTTTCTAACGTTTCCGAGCGAAAGGAGAGAGAAGTCACTCCAGGTTCTGCCTCTTCTTCAAGGGCTAGCAGAGAGGGGAGATCTTCTATCCTTGCTGGTCGGATAACGGGAGAGAGAGCTGTTTTAACGAAGCTCAAGGAGCACCTCTTCCATGATCTTAGTCACCTCCACAATTCCCTCCTCTGTAATCCCTCCAACAGGCACTAGAAAGCGAATACGCACAGGATTTACTCCCGATACAAAAGAGATTATACCTGCATCGAAAAGAGCTTTTGTAAACTGCACAACCTTTTCTCTTTCCCCTCCGAAAGGGGTAGCGGCAATTATCAGACCATGCCCAAAGGGGCCGGATAGGAGTTTGGGGTGTCTTTCTGCAATCTCTTGGAGTCTTTGGACAAAAAGTCTTCGAACCTGGAGATTTTTTCCATGAAGCCCTAGGTACCCTTCCTCTTGGAGGCTTTGGACGATTGCAAGACTCGCTCGGATCGAAGAGGTAGCTGCTGTGTATGTTTGGGAGAGAAGGCCCGGCTTGGGACGGTAGGCGTCAGAGTAGAGCGTTGCACACGTATGGAGGAGTTTTCCAACAGTGACGATATCAACAACATCTTGTAAGCCAAAATGTTGAAAAGCAAAGAGACAGTCAGTTCTTCCAAATGTTTGGATCTCGTCTACGAAAATCGCAATACCCGCTTTTTTCAAGATGTCAATGAGCGCCATGAAAAATTCCGTTTTTCCGGGATACCCTCCCCCTTCTCCTTGGATCATCTCCATGCAGATACAGACATACTCTCCAGGGTACCTCTCGAGGTGCCTTTTTAGGGTTGTGATGGCTCTTTCGGTGCTCCCCATCGGATCTTTCCAGTCGTAAAAAGGGAGGTAATCGACAAAGAGATTGGCAGGTAATCCCTCCCGAAATTGGGGCCGATCTGTGATTTGGGAGAGGGTGATGGTTCTCCCCATAAAGCAGTTTTCGAAAGCGAGTAGACGATGAGCAGAGGCTTTTTTTTGGAAGGCGAGCTTTAGCCCATTTTCATTTGCAATCGCTCCAGAAGAGCTTAAGAAACAGTGGTCCATACCTGAAGAGCTGCAGAGAAGCTTCGCTAGAGAGTAGGCATCTCGATTTTGCATGAGATTCCCCTCCATCGCGATATCTTGGACCGCAGCATCAATACCCGCAGAGAGGATTGCAGGGTGGCAATGGCCAAAGTGGACTCCGATTCCGCTGATCAGGTCATATTTCACACTCCCATCTGCAAGCTCCACTAAGGCCCCATTCCCCATTCCACTTCCGAGGTAGGGGAAGAAGAGGGGGAACCCACGAATCTCCTCAAATTCCTGCAGAGTCTTTTCATAGCTCTGTACAAAAGAAGACTTTGGCGGGGCAATTTTGTCGATTTTTTGGGAGTAGGATAGGGTTTTCTCGATAAGAGCTTGCTTGGCCGCCAAAAATTCGGGGTCTTGGGCAAGGGCGTCAGCTAGCAACATTTTCTCTATCCTCATCTACATTCACCAACTTTTCAAGTAATCGAATTGTCAACATAGTCCTCTCTTTCAAACTCTCTAAGCGGATATATTCTTGCTCTGTGTGGAGGCCCCCTCCAGCCACGCCGAGGGTATCGAGAGTTGGGACCCCTTTTGCTGCGAGGAGATTCCCATCACACGTCCCTCCACTCTCTTTCCATCTCACTTTGATTCCAAGTTCCCTACCACATTCTAAAAGTTTTTCTAGCAATATCTCGGTTTTCTTGTCTAATGGTTTTGGGGGGCGGTAAGAGGTCCGTTGCCAGCTGACTCCCCATTTTTTGGAGAGTTCGTGAAAGACCCCCTCCCAAAAGGAGAATTTCTCCATTTCCCTGGAACGAAGGTTGATTTTACACTTTGCAAAATCTGGCACCTGGTTGGGAGCTGTTCCTCCCTCAATTGTTCCCACGTTGAGATGGGCCTCACCGACCTCTCGTGTTTTTTTTTCAAGATCACTGAGGAAGTGCGCTAGAGGAAAGATGGCATTTTTCCCAAGATGGGGTTCGCGTCCCGCATGGGCAGCTATCCCTCTTGATTCGACAAGGTAGTTGGCAGATCCAAGCCTAGAACTTACAAAACAATCATCAACAAGGGTCGGTTCAAAGAGCAAAGCAAGATCGACCCTCTCCCCGAGCTTTTGGAGAAACTTTCCCGAATCGGGAGAGCCGATCTCCTCATCTGTATTGAGGAATATCGTCCATCCAAGAGAGGGAGCAAGCGATATTGTTTCGAAATACTCTACCGCCTTCCACAGAACGAGAAGGCCTCCCTTCATATCGCTTACTCCAGGCCCTAGAAGAATATCCCCTTCTTTCTTGAGCCAAGTTTGGAATGGATGGTCGGGTGGAAATACCGTGTCGAGATGCCCTCCCATGTAGATCTGGAAGGGGGCAGTGGTTCTTTTTCTGAGAAGAAGTCCTCTTCGGCCATTTGTCTCAACATACTCGCTTGTATCGGGGTTTAGGGAGGAGAAGGTCTCTTTTGCCCACTTAAGAGCTATATCAAGTCCCTCCAGATTGTGGGAATACGTGTTGAGATTGGCCCATTTTTTGAGATTGGCAACCATCTCAGGATACTGCCCGTCTATCCAATCTTCGGGTGACACATCGTTTCTCCTCATTCCCTCTTTTTCAACCACATGCAAGAAAAACTCAAGACCAACCTTCTTTTCTGCCCTCTCATCTTCTTCATTTGCATCTCTTGAAAAAATATAAACGCAAAGCGTGCAAGTCTCAGTTTACGAAAGCTGTATCTTTTGAAATCCTGCTAGCTCCTTCGGAACATCCACCCCACTAAAAAATTTTGAGGCTTTGACAATTATTTTTTCTTTGCCTATGAGTGGGAAAAATGGAAGGGATACATACCAGAGTAGGTTTAAATGGGAGAGGGAGCAAAACATGGGAAAAGTGGGCGTCGAGTGAAAGTACAAAAGATTAGGAATGAAGAAGGTGGATGCTATATCGTGATCAGCTGTGGGAAACCGGCCGCAGATGGAAAAATGCAGGTCGAAATGAGCTATGAGGGGGATCCAACTCTTGCTTCTTACCTCCTGGAAAATGCACAAGGGTTTATCGATTTTGAAGCGGATGGATTTTCCAATTGACAGAGTTGCTGTAAGATGACATCTTTCTTTGGCAAATGGACGGAGAATCTTTTGCCAGCAATGCCTTAGGAGAAGTACGCAAGAGTCGCTTACATTTTCTCCATAGTTGGATTTCAGAGGGGACTATCTCGCAGATGGTCTTCTGGGGATTGCTCCCTTTTGCCTCTCTTTTAGCTACACTTGTGGTCGCTTCTCTCCACTTTTCCTCTCAGTTTCCTCTGTTTTTAGGGATTGTCTCAGGGTGTGCGCTCCTCTCTTTCCAAACAAGGCTCTCCGGTTTTTTTGCAAGCTTGGCTCTTCTCACGCTTACCCTCTTTTTTCAGTTGAAGCAGGGGGCGATGGAGGAGACTCTTTGGTATTCTGGGATCTATCTCGCTTCCATTCTCAACACGACCCTTTTTCACCTGGCTCGTAAAGAAATAGGGGCGACGATTGCTCCTCTTTTAGGGAGACTTTCTGAAAAGGGACAGCTTCTTGAGAGGCTCGAGCACACCTTTGGGGTGGCCCAAGAAGAATGGAGGAGAAAAGAGGAGAGTTTTGAGGATACAAGAGAGAGCGCTGAAAGAGAGATCTCGCATTTACTAGTAAAACTAGATGCCCAAGCCAAAAAAATGGCGCTTGTGGAAGAAGAGATCGAGCTTCTCACCTCCCAGAAAGAAGAGATTTTATCCCGAGCAATTGCCCAAGTACCTGTTACGGTGCCTATAGTAGAAGAATCCCTTCCTAACCCGGACCTTCTCAAAGAGTGTGCCGCCTTGCGTGGCCGCAATGAACAGTTCTGCTTGCAATTTGAGGAGAAAAAAGAGCTTTTAGCTGAAGTCCGTAAAGAGCTATTCCTTGCTCAAGAGAAGGGAGAGAGGCTAGAAAAAGAGGCCTTTTTTGCTTCTCTAGAGCCCGAGTCAGAAGAGTTGAAAGGGTGGCAGGAAGAGTCGCTCTTACGAGGGGAAGAGATTCTCAGTTTGACAGAAGAGATCACGACTCTAGAAGAGTTAGTATCTCGTGTCCATCCTCAGTGATGAGAATTGTGTGTTCCCATTGGGCACTTGCCCGCCCATCTTTTGTTCGTGCTTCCCATTGATTGGCAGGATCGATCACCGACTCCCGTACTCCAGCGTTGATCATCGGTTCAATAGTGAAGGTCATCCCTTGCGTGAGGGGGATTCGGAGGGTATTTCGGTGGTGGGGGACTTGGGGTGGCTCGTGAAAGGCGAGCCCTACACCATGGCCGACGAATTGGTTGACAACTGAGCACCCTTTTGTAGCGGCATTGTCTTCAATGATATCTCCAATCTCATGCAAAAGGACTCCTGGCTTCAAAATCTCAATCGAGCGGCGCAAACACTCTTTAACGACCTCGTATACGAGCTCTTTTTCGGGATTAACCTCCCCAATTTTGACCATCTTGCTGCAATCCCCAAAGTACCCGTCTAAAATCACAGAGACATCGATATTCATGAGGTCTCCCTCTTTTAAGGGGACATCGTCGGGAATTCCGTGGCAAACCTCTTCATTAAGAGAGGTGCAGATGCTTTTCGGGAAGGGGGGGTGGCCGTAGTTCAAGGGGGCAGCAATGGCTCCTGCCTCAGCATGGAGCTTCTCAGCATAGGCGTTGAGTTCATTGGTTGTCACCCCCGCTTTTGCCATTTTGCAGGTTTTGTCCAAGACCTGGGCAGCCAAAAGGCATGCCTGGCGGATGCCGGCAATCTGCTTCGGTGTTTTCAAAAGGATTTGGTATTGCTTGAGGTAGTCAGAGGCCCGTTTTTGGAAATCTGTTTGGGGCGCCTCTTCGGCATAGTGACATTTTTTCCACTTCTTTCCGCTCCCACACCAGCAAGCGTCATTTCTTCCAATCATAACATTTATCCTACCTGAATCGGAGTTTCTTGTATTCTACCCTTTGTTACCCTTTGTTACTCAGAATGAGGTGGACTTTTGGGGATTTTCGCCCCATTTTGACGATCTCTCGCTCGCCGTATTAAGCTATACTGTCATCGCTCGAGATCGTCAAACTGGAACGAAAATCCCCAAAAGTTCTCAGCATTCTTTTACTAGATTCTCTTATGTCAGAGAGTGAGAAGAGAGAATATTGGGAGGGAATTGTAGATTCTCTTATGTCAGAGGGTGAGAAGAGAGAATATTGGGAGGGAATTGTAGATTCTCTCATGTCAGAGAGTGAGAAGGGAGAATGTTGGGAGGGAATTGTAGATTCTCTCATGTCAGAGAGTGAGAAGGGAGAATGTTGGGAGGGAATTGTTGATTATGTGAGGGAGGAGGTGAGGCCTTCGATGGACATTTCGGCGGCGATCAAGACGACGATGTAGCCAAAAAGACGCTCGGTTGCGATGATCCCGTTGTTCCCTAGCCATTTTTTCAGGTAGGGGGCAAAGAGGAGGATGGGGAGGGTAAGAGCCCAAGCAAGGATCAAAGCACCCATTACAACACCTTTTGGGACTTCCGAGGCGCTGTAGAGGGTAATGGTTGCTAAAATCGCTGGCCCTGCAACAGCTGGGACGGCTAAGGGGACGATGAATGGATCTTTCGGGAGCCCTTTTTTCTTCTCATGATCTGGGGAGGAGAAGACCATTTGCAGGGCGATCAAAAACAAAATGATCCCTCCTGTCAGTTCCATAGCCGCCTCATCGATCTGGAAAAGAGAGAAAAAGCCGTGCCCGAAGAAGAGGAAGAGGAGAATGATGAGAAGAGCGATTACCATCTCTCTTGAGATCACCTTTCTTTGTTCTTGAGGGGAGAGATGTTTGAGAAGACTCACAAAGATGGGAAGGTTCCCCACAGGATCCATTATGATCCAAAAGAGCAAGGCCATGTGGAAAAATGAGAAGTTTCCATTCATGACCCCAAAATTCCCTGTAATCCTTCCAGAAAAACTTGGACGGAAATCATAGCGACAATCAATCCCATGAGCCTCTGGCACGCCAGTAGCCCCTTCTCCTTCATTCCTTTGTAGATATATCCTCCGAAAATAAATACCAAGCAGGAGAGAAACCAGCTGGTGAGAATCGCACCGAGCACGAGCAGATCATCTGTCGGCTTCTGTGAAGAGATGGTCACTACGGCAAATACCGAAGGACCAGCAACAAGAGGGGTAGCTATCGGGACGACAAAAGGTTCTTTTTCCCCCCATTTCATTTTTTCTTCTTCTTGAGAGAAAATCAAACGGATCGCAATGAGAAAGAGGATGATCCCTCCTGCAATCTGGGTGGTATTTTGGGAGATGTTGAGGGTCTCGAGAAGCATTCTCCCCACATAGTGGAAGAGGGCCATAATCAATAGAGAAAATCCTAACTCTCTTAAGACTATTCTCTTCTGTTTCTTTTTCTCAATCGGTTTTAAGAGATAGAGGAAGGTTGGGAGGTTGCCCAGGGCATCGATTACCAGAAACAGGGTAAGAGATAAGGAGAGGTATTCATGCATACAACGCAATTCTATCTTGAAAAGAACGAATCGATCAATAGAATTGACTCTATGGAATGTGATTTTTTAGAGCCGTATCGGGGGAAGTTCTCCTCGATTATCATTTTTGGGCCTCCAGGGGCAGGGAAAGGGACTCTCGGCCGCTTTTTTGCCGACGCAGGGACCCAGTACCACCTCTCCTCGGGTGATATTTTCCGCTCTTTGCCTACCTATTCTCCTGCTGGAAAGCTCTACTTTTCGTATGCCTCCAAAGGAGAGCTGCTCCCCGACGATGTCACAGTCCAAATCTGGAATTACTACGTTCACGGCCTTATCGCAACAAATTCTTACTATCCAGAAAGCCAGGACCTCCTCCTCGACGGGATCCCCCGTACTTTAGCCCAAGCAAAACTACTCGAACCCTACATCACTGTCCGCCACATCATCCTTCTCGAAATTTCCAATATGCAAGAGCTCTTAAGGCGGATGCAAAACAGAGCTCTCCACGAGGGGAGAATCGATGATGTCGACCCTGCCGTCCTCAAAACCCGCCTTGAGATCTACCACAACGAAATCCAGCCTATCCTTGACTACTACCCTCCCCACCTCATCTCCCGTGTCGACGCCTCCCAAAAACCCCTCGAAATCCTCCGCGACGTCCTCGTCCGCCTCTCCCACCTTCTCTCCCGAGGCCCCAACGTCGCAAAATAACAAATAAATATTATATTCTTAATACTAAGTAAATATTTTTTTGCTATAATTTTGACTGTTGAAAGAAACTATCAACATAAAACCTTAAAAAGGAGAGAATTTATGAGTAATCCTCAAATAAACTTAAACTGTCGAGCAAAAGCGCTAGTATATATATGCCTGCCATTTTTTGCTGCTAAGGAAGGGATTGAGAATGCAGGGAAGGCAAAAAACGCTGTGATTACAGGGCTCGCCCTGCTTGCCATCGCAGCTGTTGCAACTGCGGTGGTCCTGGGCGTTCCACAAGTCAACCATTTTGTGGGCAAAGGGATCAGCTGGCTCAATGGCCATGGAGTTCATGGTGTAACCGGTATGTACATGCTCTATGGGGCAGCCGGCCTCGCAGGAGCAGGCTACATCACCTGGCTTGCTATCCGCTGCGTCCAACAACACAAAGTACCGGAACCGAAACGCCCCTACACTATGGGCTAAGGAAGTTCCGGCCAAACGAGTATGGGCTTCGACGAAGATTGAGATCTTAGGAAACAGTCAATAAATAACATAAGAGGTCGGCAGGTGATGCCGGCCTCTTTTTTTTCCGCAATATTCAGTGTCCAAGACTATTGAATAAAATAGAAAACGCAAAGGCGCAAAGGCGCTAAGACACAAAGAAAAGAGTATAGTGGACTCCATAGTGATACTACTTTTTCTGCTTCTTCTCTACATAGAGGTCGGCGTCGGCCTGGGCGAGAAGTTCTTCGGGGGAGGGGTCCTCCTGCGGGCTGTAAAAGGCAGCTCCCACGCTCAAAGAGAGTAGATAGGGGTGTTTGTGGGCGAGGTTGTATTGGTGGGCGCTTTCGTGGACGACTTTTTTGAGATAGTCGCCCTCTTCTTCAGGAGCGTTGATCGCAATTACAGCAAATTCATCCCCCCCAATTCTGCCAATGATGTCCTGTTTCCGGAAGGCATTCTTGAGGCATAAAGCTGCCCCTTTGAGTGCTGAATCGCCTGCAAAATGGCCATGAGTATCATTGATTTTTTTTAGCTCATCGAGGTCGACTTGGAAAAAGAGAAACCCTTTATTGAGTCGTTTCGAGAGGGAAATTTGCTGGGTGAGGAGGGTAAGAAACCCTCTCCTATTGTAGAGTCTTGTCAGCTCATCGGCAAAGAGGAGCTCTTTGAACTTTTCGTGCATTTTGTGTCTCTCTAGAGCGTGGAGGATCGCTCTCCAGAGATGAGTCGGGCTATACTCCGATTTTGGGATGTAGTCTTCAGCTCCTAGGTGAATCGCAAGTGTGGAGGTCTTTTCATCTCTTTGTTCTCCGATGGTAAGGATAGGAGTGGCGCCAGCGAGGCTATGGAGCTCTTTCCAAAGGGTCCTTCGGGGATAGATAAAGAGGGGAAGAGAGACGATCAGAAGGTCAAAATGGGTGGTTTTCAGAAGTTCTAATGCAGCTAGAGCTTCCTCTATAACGATCCATTCGATTTTGTGGACCTCGTTACTAAAAATCGAGAGCATCTCTTCGATCTCGCTCTGACCAGAGGGGCTTGGTTCAACAAGGAGGAAATGGAGGGTCTTCAATGACATATTAGGTTTTGGTAGGGGAAGGGCTTAGGTAGGATATGTTGGGAGAGCTGCCATTGATAGAAGTTTCTAAGAACTTTTGGATCGACGTTTTGGTTCTTGGCTAGGAGGGGGCAGGTGCAGTCCCAAGCCTCCTTTTCCCAATTGATGGTCTGCAATCGTTTATCAGGATTTGCCGCTAGATAACAGCTGAATGCTTCGTCAGGATGGTCTTTGCAAAAGTCGATGCTCTTTTGCAAAGCTCTTTGGAAAGAAGAGGCAAAAGCTAGAGAGACTGGACCATTTGCGACAACAACCATCTCATAATAGGAGGGAACTCCGAGCTCTTCAATTGTCACAGTCTTTGTTGGGAGTCCAAGCATTTTGAGCTGAAAGGGTTCGATATTCCAAAAACCTCCATAGATATAGTCGACATTTTTTGTTCCCATGGATGAGATCAGATCGACACTGACATTTTTTTTCTCAGAAGGGGTGATATTTCCTCTATCCAAGAGGAAGTCGAGATAGGCAGTATCGGGGCCTCCCAAGCAGTAGCCGAGGATATGTCCAGTAAGGTCTGAGGGTTTTTCGATCTCAAGATCTTCTCTGTAGATAAGCCCAGTTAAGGGTTGCTTAATCAGTACACCGACAATTTTGAGATCGGCTCCTCTTGCAGCAGCTCGATAGACTCCTGGCATGTGGTTGACTAAGAGATTGGCTTTTCGAGAGGTGAGATAGGAAATGCCCCCTCCACTGTCATGCATCTTTTGGATTTCTAAGGGAATCTGCTCTTCTGCAAAGAACCCTTTCTGGATTCCTACGTAGAGAGGGACATGGTTGGGGTTGGGGAGCCAGTCAAGGAGAAGAGAGATTTTGTGGTTTTTTTCACTCCTCTGACACCCCATCACGCCGATGAGACAAGAGGCAAAAAGAAGCAGAGGGATTGTCAAAGCAAGCTTGGGCTTTTTCCAGTTCAAAAGAGAAAAGGAAGAGAGAAATGCCTTCCACTTAGCTGGAGAAAGGGAGAGCTTTTCACAAGCTAAAATGCTTAAGTAGAGAAGAGTACTCATCGTAGTCAAACAAAAAAGGGCTGCGAATGTGATCTCCAAGTCGGTGTTCCTCCGACTCTCTAACATTAAGATCCCGAGCCCATTTTGTGCTCCAGCCCACTCGCCAGCAACGGCTCCAACACCAGCGATGGCTGCCGAAATCCGAAATCCTGCAAAAATATGAGGGAGCGCCCAGGGGAGGCGCAGTTTGAAGAAAGTCTGTAACCCTGTGGCCCTATTGGTTTGAAAAAATTCGAGAAGATCCTGGGGAGTGGAGCGGAGACCTTGGTAGATGTTTAGAGTGAGGGGAAAAAAAATCATCAACGCAGTGGGGATGACGATCGCGGTATAGCCCCAACCAAACCAGATCACCATGATGGGGGCAAGGGTGAACATGGGGATACATTGGATTATGATAAAAAGAGGTTGTAAGATTGTCCGAGAGGAGCGGAAACGCATCATCGTCCAGGCCAAAGGAAAAGCAGCAAGGAGGGCCAAAAGAAAACCCCCACACATCTCTTTAAATGTGACGCTCGTGTGGAGCCAAAACCGGGAGCGCATCTCCCAGATAGTAGCCAAAATAGACGAAGGAGCCGGAACGACAAATAGGAGATCGGAGGAGAGGCGGACTGCCCATTCCCATAGGAGAAAGAGAAAGGTAAGAAAAGCGAGTATTCCAATGCTTTTTTTTAGCAAGAGGCCTCCTTTGAGAAAATGTTTCAGACAAAGTACCACAATCTGTATTTTAAGAACATATGGATACACGCACTGAAACCGATAGCATGGGAGAAATCGAGGTTCCCACCTCAGCTTACTACGGAGCTCAGACAGCTCGCTCTCTTATCCATTTCAATATCGGACATGACAAATTTCCCGACCTTGTCATCCGCTCCTACGCCCTTCTAAAGAGGGCTGCAGCTGAAGTGAATTGTGAATTAGGCCTCCTCTCGGAGCAGAAAAAACAGTGGATTGTAGAGGCGGCTGAAGAGGTGAGAGAAGGGAGGTGGAAAGAGCATTTTCCCTTAAGCATTTGGCAAACGGGGAGCGGCACCCAGACGAATATGAATGTCAACGAGGTGATTGCGAACCGGGCAATTGAGCTCGCCGGAGGGGAGAAGGGGAGTAAAACACCGATCCATCCAAACGATGATGTGAATATGTCCCAGTCGTCGAACGACTCTTTTCCTACCGTCATGCATATGGCAGCAGTCGAGATGTTCACCCATCGTTTTCTCCCCATGGTGCGTAAGCTACAGAAAACCCTTTTGGAGAAGGAGAAGGAGTTTTCTGGGATTGTCAAAATTGGCCGAACGCATCTGATGGATGCTGTTCCAATTACCTTGGGGCAGGAATTTTCCGGGTATGTTGCGCAAATCACCCAGAGTCTTGAGAGGCTAGAGACTGTTTTGCCCCCTCTATACGAACTTGCCATTGGGGGAACTGCTGTTGGGACCGGACTCAATGCTCCAAAGGGGTTTGCTGAGAAAGTGGTGGAGAAGCTCGCCCAGTTTACCCATTTCCCTTTTGTCCCCGCTTCTAACAAGTATTTCGCTCTGGCAACCCACGACCCTCTTGTGGCAGCTCACGCAATGATCAAGACACTTGCCTGCTCTCTTATCAAAATCGTGACAGATCTCAGCTTTCTCGGCTCAGGGCCAAGATGTGGTCTTGGTGAGCTGATTTTTCCTGCAAATGAGCCAGGCTCTTCGATCATGCCGGGGAAGGTCAACCCTACCCAGTGTGAAGCATTGACGATGATTGCAGTCCATGTTCTTGGGAACGACCAAGCGATTTCGATTGCTGGATCGAGAGGGAATTTTGAGCTCAATGTCTTCAAACCGATGATCCTCCACAATTTTCTCGATTCCATGCTCCTGATCAGCGACGGTCTCCGCTCTTTCACAGAGTATTTTCTCGTGGGCCTTAAAGCAAACCAGAAACAGATCGACCACTATCTCCAAAACTCCCTTATGCTTGTCACCGCCCTTACCCCCGTGATTGGGTATGAGAAGGCAGCCAAGGCAGCGCACTATGCCTACGAGCATGATGTCTCCCTAAAAGAGGCTTGCCAGGCCCTCTCCCTCCTCCCAGACAAAGAATTCGACTCCTTCGTTCGTCCTGAATCCATGACGTAAGTTCAAGTTGAAAGAATACCTGCTGATCCAGCATTACCTCTTCGTGAGCGTGCTCGTGCCTGAAAATTGATCTTTCTGCCTCAACACAGAGGAAAAATTGGGTACGAAGAGACTCTGGTTTGTCTAGGGAATGGGCAAAAATCCTGGAAATTTTAACCTTTGTTGTGAAAAAATCCAGCGTTTTTTTTTACTCAAGAGTAAAAAAGGAAGGAAATTTTCATGAAAACGATCAAAAGATGGTTCCGAGTCCCCAAAAAACGGAATTTTTTCCTGTTTGGCCCGAGGGGTACAGGGAAATCGACCTTTGTGAAGAACCACTTTCCAAAAGCTCTTTATATCGACCTTCTTCTTGCGGAAGAGAGGCGACGGTTTATCTCCTATCCAGAAGAACTTATGAAGATGGTCGCTACGTTGGGAGAGGGGAGTCAAGTTGTCATCGATGAGATCCAAAAGGTTCCTGAGCTCTTATCGATCGTCCATGCACTCATTGAGGAGAAAAGGTCGATTCAATTCGTCCTCACAGGATCAAGCGCAAGGAAGTTGAGGCGGGAGGGGGTTGATCTATTGGCTGGGAGAGCGGTCCGAAAGGAGATGCACCCCTTTTTAGCAAGTGAGATCGGAGAGAATTTTGATCTTGCAAGGGCGTTGAAATTTGGGATGTTGCCTCTTATCTGGGGGGAAGAAGACCAAGCGAAGGTGTTGGAGTCTTATGTCAATTTATATGTAATAGAGGAGGTGCAATTTGAAGGACTTGTCAGAAATGTGGGTCCTTTCGCCCGCTTTTTGTCTCAGATCGCTTTTTCACATGCCAGTGTCATAAATGTAACAAATATTGCACGGGAGTGTGAGGTATCCCGTCAAAATGCTGATAAATTTTTAGGGATTTTGCGAGATCTTCTGAGATATTGTCAAAAGTTGTGTCCCGCGTATGTAAGCGAATCCTTGAAAGAAGCGTTAGGCTGCCAGTTTTACCTCCTCTCCATCCTTAAATTTTACTCCACTTATTATTTTAGAAATTAAAG
>SDBV01005888.1_pt1 | contig 17168 bp, 12 predicted proteins | sample 2277081 | NCBI WGS metagenome assembly SDBV01 (sample SAMN10402039, study PRJNA504765) | marine sediment metagenome | isolation source: marine sediment core GS10_PC15, 223 cmbsf | place: Arctic Ocean: Southern Knipovich Ridge | collected 2010 | reverse complement strand
TTGGCCGGTAAAATCTAATTTTTTAATTTGTGCTTGCATAAGCTTGGGTATTAAGGTTAATATTAAGTTTGCTTACCTAATATAATCAATTGCTCCGGCTTATGCTTTTTAAACATAGGATCTTAAGTGAGCGGGTTTTACGGGCAAGCGGATAAATCCTAATAAATCTGGAATGACCCTAGCTGCAGCAAAATCCTAGAAGAATTTCGTTCGGTTGTCCGTGATGTCAGCAGCTTCCCGAAGGGCGTTGTAGGCTTCAAAATTTGCCTGGGATTCCCTGAGAGTAGTCATCCTTGTCCTTGTTCCCGGAATGTCTTGGTTCTCATCTTCTGTGACATTCGTCACCGTCAGAACATAGACCCCTATATTACCCTCGATCGGTTGGGATAATTCCTCACTCGGAAGAACAGCGGCGGCAGCAAGAACCCTGGGTTCAATGCCCGCACCGGGCAATGAAACACTGTTGAAACTGATGTTATTTGCCTGTTGAACCGGCACGCCGATTTCCAGGCTAAGAGTTTCAATATCTCCAACAGTATTAAGAGTGCTTTCAAGTTCTGCGACAATTTTTTCGGCCTTCTTTTCTTTCTTGACCTCAAGTTCAACCTGGGCTCTTACCTGGTCGAGGGGTGCTATTCCTTTTTCACGAACTCCTGAAAGGGCTGCTACAATATAATTATTGCCAAATTCAAAGATCTCGCTCGTCACATCATGAAGTTCCGCTTCAAAAGCCCAGCGTATCAGAGGTCTTGGATTATCAAGTCCGGTAATGGTTTTTTGGTTTTCAGTAAGGTCACTCGCATAGCGAAGGTTTGGATTTTCAGCGGTAACTCCATCACTGAACTTCTCGTAGTTGTTATTCATTCCGGCGAATTTTACAGCCTGGCTGTAAAATTCGCGGTAGGTTTCAGAGCTGGGTTCAATGTTACGGCTCAAATATGCAACCTTAACCTTTTTTATATTACCGCTTTTCCCGGTAACCTGCACAACGTGGACTCCGAACTGGGTCTGTACCTGTTTCACATCACTACTCTTGTCATAAAAACACGTATCGCTGAAAGGTTTTACCATCTGTCCTTCCTGGAACCATCCAAGGTCTCCACCAAGTGTAGCTGTACCATCAGTACCGTACTGGCTTGCCAGCAGATCCCAGCTGCCGCCATTCTGAAGAACTTCCTGGAGGCTGTCTGCAAGTGCAAGCAACAATCCGGGATCGGTTGACTGGTCAACCTGCAGAAGAATATGCCTTGCACGAACTGAATCCGGAAGGTAATTGATCTCAACGAGGCGGGCCAGGTGGTAAGAAGATTCGTCCTGGTAGGGTCCATAAACCGCTCCAACATCAGATGAGAACATAAAATCATTAATGACTTCGGGAAGGTTCCCGTTTGAATAATTAATATTATCAAAGGGTTGATCGGATTCCATTCCTACAAGAGAAATGGGATCCTCGATGCTGGTCAGCTCACTATGCATCCGATCTATCCATTCTTTTGCTGCATTGTCATCCTCCTGAGAGGCGACAACTTCGTAGACTACATATTCAATATCACGTGAGGCCTCCTGCTGAAATTCCGTTTCATTGTTTTTATAATACTTTTGAAGGTCATTATCGGTATATGAAATTGCTGAGTCAGAAATGCTTGTATATCTGCGAAGTACATAGCTGATATCAGTCCTTTTGCCATTTTCCATAGCATTGTTGCCAGCTTCAAGTTCGGTTACGTATAATCCCTTGCTTATCAGGTTATTGTATTTAGAAAAAGCCCTGTCTTTCAGTATTTCATTTTCAAGATAAAGCCATATAGTTTTCTGTGCTCCGGAAGGATCATCATTCATTGTACGTATAAACTGGACAAGGAATGTACGGTTGATAATCCCGGTTTGGGGATCTGCAAAAAGACTTGCAATTATAGGATGAGGATTCCTGCCCTGGACCATATCCATAAGCTCATCCGTGCCTACTGATATACCCAGTTCCTTGTATTCATCAAGGGTAACAAATTCCCTTACCATATCCTGCCATGTCTGTTCCCGGATGCTCTCCATAGTTTGTTCATCCAGGGAAGTTTGTCCGATTCTGAGACGGTAATATTCTGCCAGTTTATCAACCCTGATTAAATATTCCTCATATTGTACAGAATTCCCGTTTATCTCTGCAAATTCGAATTTAGAACGTGAAAATGCAGTCTGTCCACCACTCAGTAGATCTTGCAGCACGAACGCAAAAATGGCCATCCCGATGATCACTGCTACCAGGAGTCCTGCACGATTTCTGATTCTCTGTAAAGTTGCCATATAGCTCTAATTAAAACAGTTAAAAAAAATAGGGTACGAAGATAATAATTATAATAATAAACCATCATGAAGAACTTCAATTTTGATGTTCACCGGTAAATTTCAGCTGCACCAGTTCGATTCTTGTCTCGCTTACATCGAGAATCCGGAGGTTAAAGTTATCTATGGTTATTCTTTCATTTAGTTTGGGTATGCTCTCGTGATGAGTAAGTATAAGTCCCGCAAGGGTCTCGTAGTCATCGGTTTTTGGGATATCCAGTTTGTATTTTTCATTCAGGTAATCTATCTCATGCCTGGCAGAGAATATATATTCATTGTCAGTCAGTTTCTCTTCCCGGAGTTCTGAGGTATCATGTTCGTCTTCAATCTCGCCCACGATCTCTTCCAGAATATCTTCCATGGTGACAACTCCGCTGGTCCCCCCGAATTCATCTACAACCACAGAAATACTTTTATGTTCCTTTATAAAAGATTGCAGCAGCTTGTTTGCTGGCATCGTTTCAGGAACATGAGGGATGGTCATGATCATTGACAGGAGATCTGCAGGGTTCTTGAATAGCTCCTTTGAATTAACATACCCGATGATATTATCAGTAGAGTCTTTGTATATCAAGATTTTCGAAAGTCCGGTTTCAATGAATCTCAGTCTTAATTCTTCGATTGAGCTATTCTCCTCCAATGCTACAATTTCGGTCCGCGGTACCATGCAGTCACGCAACCTCACATTCGAGAAATCCAGTGCATTCTGAAAAAACTTTATCTCATGTTCGGTTTCGCGTATTTCACCACTTTCAGGATTACTTTCACTAACAAGGTTATCAAGATCTATCTTCCCGAATACCATGGGATAAGCATTTTTGTCTCTGGGAACACCGAGAATCCTTCTCAGTATAAATTCTGATATGGCAATTATCAGCTTTGTAACCGGGTAAAGCAGAACATAAAAAACGATCACCGGGATAGAAAAGACTTTCAATGCAATATTTGGACTGATCCTGAATAGTGTTTTTGGGAGGAATTCTGCGGTAAAAAGGATAATAAGAGTAGAGATTAGGGTTTGAATGGTTAGTACAGCAATACTTGAATTTGTATACAAGCGGATTGATGGTTCCAGAAGCATGGCCATGACAACACCATATATTACAAGGGAAATATTATTACCAACCAGCATGGTGGCAATATATTCACCAGGCTTACCGGTAAAAAAAGATATTATTCTTGAACCAAAAGCGCCCTGTTTTTTATCAAGCTCTATACGCAGTTTATTGGCTGAGATAAATGCAATCTCCATTCCCGAAAAGAATGCGGAGAAAAGTATTGAGGTAAGTATGATGGCAAAATTATTCATCTTTAAGTATCACAACACCTTTTGACTTTTTAAGCCTGTACCAGGACAGATCCTGCTTGGCTTCAAATCCGTTCTCACCGTAAAATGTGCCATCTGTGTTTACAATACGTGATCTTGTATTGGAGTAGATCATGTGCTTCTTTTCATCCCAGAACATATGCTCCGTGTTTATCTGGTTTCCATTATCGAGATTCCGTGCCTCAACATTATTTTTTGCTTCCCAGAGGTTTTTTTTCTCAAAATAAATTACGTCTTTGGCTTTGATGTAGGCTTCAATATTCAGGCTGTCATCGTAGAAATATGCCGTCATTCCTTTGGGAAACTTCAGGTAAGGGTCATCGATCCGGGCATATCGTTCGATCTCCGGGGCAAGTATCCTGACTCTTAGCCTGAAGGAATCACTGTAGAGGATCTCGTATTTCTTTCCTGAGGCATCCGGGATCTGCTCAATGCTTGTCAGGGTTTTAATTTTTTCAAGGTCGTTCTCACAGGAAGGGAGAAAACAGGCTGCTGCTGAAAGGAGCATTATAGTTAAAACGATGCTCTGTGAAGACACCCGGAAATTCAGGAATGGCTGATTACACCGCTGGACTGACTGGCTGTGCTTCCAGGCCGGCAGGCTGCCTTGCCAGGCAGGCAGGGATTCTTCTTTATCGAGGTCTGACCTTTGTGGTTTCATTAATCCAGCAACCTACATTGTAGCTGTCACCTTCCTGTAGGCTATAGAAGAAGACAGTTTCTACATCAGGGAAATATTTCGAATAGGTACTTATTCTGTTATTAGCCTTTTCTGCAACTGCAGAATCTACAGACTTAGCTTTGGCAAATTTATCAACAGCGACCCAGTAAATTGTTGTCTTCTCAAATTCATCGTCAAAACAATTCTTTGCGCTTACATATGCATCACCAATAAGTATATAGGGATCGCCCCAGTCAGGTCTCAGCTTTATGGCTTCAAGTGCATAGGATCTTGCTTTCTGGGGCTGTTCGAGTTTTGCATTAATAATAAATGCAAGCTGATAGTAATAATCGGCCTTTTTATCAGGATTCTCCTCTGAATTAATGGCTTCCTCGTAATATGCCATTGACTTTGTATAATCTTCTTTGGTCAAAAACAATTTTGCCAGTGCGAATGCAGCTGCGGAAGATGGTTCTTTAGAATAAAGGGTTTCCGCCGCCTGGGCATAAAAGGGATCTGTTTCGCAATTCAGGGATGTCATAAAACTGACAACCCTTTGAAGGTAGCCAAGGTCATCTTTCTTACTTTCAAACTGAGGTTGGAAATAATCTACCAGGGATTCACAAGTCGGAGCCCTGCTTGCTATGAAATTTCCATCATTCTTTTCTTTAACTAAAAGCAGAGAAGCATTGTCAGGCTTCTGTCCGAGTTGATATTCAAGTATATTGTTAGTCATTGAATAATCTTCGATGACCTGTAAATCGGTAATTCTTCCATCCTGAAAGAGCATCAGGGAGCTGGTCATATAGGTAGCAACCACTGCCACGGATGACTTATTTTTCAGGATATTAAGTGACTTGTTGAGGTAGCCGTAGGCTTCCTCGATAATATCCGAATCAGTCCTGTATTCCTTATGCCTTAAAATATCCACACCTTTTCTTCCAAGAACGGATCCCTCCTGCTTGTAATATTTTATCCTCTGGTCGTATATCAGCCTCAGGGTATCCATAAGTTCAGCCTTACGTACAGGGTCTTTTTCCTTATCGATAAAGTAATTCCAAATCTTTACACCATCAATGTATATATTTTTGGTTGCTGTCGGGCAATCATTAAAAACAATTTTCCATGAACCAAGGGCATCATCATAGTTCTTATACTTAACATTTTCCCTGTAAAGAGAGAGGTTCTTAATGCAGGCAATACTGTCCTCACCATGTCCATAACGGCTTCCGTCTTCAACTCCTTTCTGAGCAGATAAAGGAATTGCAAAAAAACCCATTAAAACCGGGATCATGATGATTTTAAAAGTTCTATCCATAATTAGATACTTAGTCGAATTTTCTCTTCACAAACCAAAAATCGTGTAAAGTTACACTAAAACTTAAAAATATATAATTCTCACGAATCAAATTATTCTCCAGTGCGCCCATCCTACCGGCTTCACAAGCCACTTGAAAAGAGCTCCTGGGGTTCTTAAGTGGTAAACCTACTCCAAAACTTATGCCATAATCTTTTAATTGTTCACCCTCGAGCTGCAGATACGAGTTTTGGTAATGTCCCCCGAGCCTGTATGCAATCCGTTTGTGATAACCTTTCTGGGCTTCCGGGTCAGGGGTGAATTCGAGTCCCCCATGAAAAGAATTACTCTCGGTCAGAGGTTCCTCGGAAGAGAAAAATGTTGAATTAGACCAATCCTGTGAATAATAGTCAAATCCAATCCTTAACTTGTTATTATAACTATAGGAAATCCCTACGCCCACATTGGTAGGGATTACAATATTCCCCAATGTGGTCCTGTCTTCGAGTGTAAATGACGGACTTATAAGTGTAGAATCGTTTGAAGGGGCTGAATTTCCGGGGAATATATTTCTTTTTAAAACACTATTCTCGGCTGATACCTTGGTTTTATTGTCAAAGATTACCCCAAATGTTATATTTGATTTTTCCCGGATATTCTGGGAATACTGCAGTCCCATATCAAGTATAAAATCGTTGATGAGGGTACGGCTCTTCACCTCTGTATAAGAATAATAATTTTCGAAAGGAAATCTAACTGTCCTTTCAAGGTCCAGGGCACCAAACAAGTATTTGAAATTTATACCCAGGTAAAGCCGGTCAAAGAATTCAAATGAGGTTCCAAGGTAGAGTTGGCTGACGCCGCCATTCCCCATGTATGTATAATCGATAAACCCGATATCCGGGTCATAATCCTCTTCCTTAATGGAATATCCTACCTTTGAATACGGTCGTATACCTACGCTTGCAGCCATCCATTTTGTGACGGGGAAAGCAAAAGCAAGGTGGTCCATACTCATCCCGTAGAAATCGTCAGTCACAGATCCCGTTTCAGTATAGGTATAATGGCCCATAAGTCCGAAATCAAAAAGGAAAGACATGGTATCGATTGCAGTGTAGGAGGCAGGGTTAAGGTAGTTTATTTGATTATTATCCCTGAATGCTATACCTGCACCCCCCATTGCCCGGTTTTTTGTAAATCCTGGCTGTGACATCATTCCAAGCCCAAACCTTGAATAGGGGGAGTTTGAATTTGTCTGTGCCAGAACCTGACCTGCAAAAATAAGTAGTATAATTAAAAAAGGTAACCTTCTACGCAACAACATTATGATCTAAAATTCTATGAAGCCCAAGCAAATTCAAATTCAGGTCCACAAAGATGGAGTTTTTTAATTTCTTATCAAAAAATAAGGAATCGCCTCCCGTCAGGATGACCTGTAGATCAGGATAACGGTTTTTTTGCCTGTTTATGTATTCATCAAGCTCAAATATTATTCCCCATTGAATTCCTGCTCGAATTGCAGCCTCGGTATTATCCCCGAGCAAAACTTCTTCATCGGCTTTTTCAAGCAAGGGCAGGTTGTCTGTATACTCAGCCAGTGAACGAAACCGCATGGATAATCCAGGAGATATATTCCCACCCATGTATTCATTCCCCGAAGAAACAAAGTCAATGGTAATGGCAGTGCCGGCATCGATGATCAGCAGGTTTTGATCAGGGAACTTTGCGTTTGCTCCTACGGCAGCTGCAAGACGATCTTTCCCAAGGGTAGCAGGTGTTTTGTAACGGTTTAACAGGGGCAGGGGTGTTTGTTCATCAAGGACCAGTACGCGAATCCCTCGAAGTTCAAACTCCCCCTTTAATCCTCCATCATCTTTCTTTACGGTAGAAATTATCGAATTTTCAATTTCCGGGAAGGGTCCGAGCCATTCCAGCACTTCCGGAATGTCTGATATTTCCCATTGCTTCGTGGAAATGATTTCATCCTTATTAAAAATGGCTGCTTTACCGGAGGAATTGCCTATGTCGACGACGAGGTTCATGTTTGGCCTGCAAAATTAAGACATTTTCATAAGATATCAGGAATAATTCATGAGGGAGTGCTGAGTATTTCGTTGAGTACATCCATCGCCTTTGATATGGAGGTAATTGATTCGGTCGAAAGTCTCAGCTTGCCATTTAATTCCTTCAGGTTGAACTGTCTGCCTTGGGACTGCACAAAATTCAGAACACAGCGGAAGGTAGGAGAGACGTAATAACTGGAGTCGGGGTTGCTGACAAAATGGATTATCATTTTGCTTTTTTTCAGGATAATTTTTTCAAAACCAAGTTGTATGGACAGCCATCGCAGCCGTACCACATTGATCAATTCCTTTGTCTCCGGGGGAATGGGACCAAAACGGTCTTCCAGTTCCTGTTCGAAGGAGTGGAGGCGGTCTTCCAGTTTAATACTGTCCAGAACCCTGTAAAGTCTGAGGCGTTCTGCATTATTGCCTATATAATTATCAGGAAACAGAAGGGTCAGATCAGTATCGATCTGGCAATCCGTTACATATTTGGTTGTTTCTTCCCGGTCTTCGGGTTTTGCCTGATCCCTGAACAGTTCTTTGTATTCACCTTCTTTCAATTCAAGCAGGGCTTCGTCGAGTATCCGATGGTAGGCTTCAAATCCGATCTCAGCAATGAAACCGCTCTGCTCACCACCTAGCAGGTTTCCGGCACCACGTATATCCAGGTCCTGCATGGCAATATTCAGCCCGCTGCCGATCTCGGAGAATTCTTCAATTGCCTTGAGCCGCCGTCTTGCTTCGGGTGTTTGCAGAGTAAGTGGTGGTGCAAGCAGGTAACAAAAAGCCTTGCGGTTCGAACGGCCTACACGTCCCCTAAGCTGGTGAAGATCGCTGAGCCCGAAATGGTGAGCCTGGTTAATTATTATTGTATTGGCATTGGGAATGTCGAGTCCCGATTCAATAATAGTGGTAGAGATCAGGACATCATATTCTCCTTCGATAAAGCCCAACATGATCTTCTCAAGTTTGGGTCCCGCCATCTGTCCATGGGCGACTATGATCTTTACATCCGGACAGATCCGGATGAGCAGTGCCTCAACTTCTGCGATATTCTGAATCCTGTTGTGAATAAAGAATACCTGTCCCCCGCGGCCGACCTCATAATAGACAGCCTCACGGATAATATCTTCGTTGAAGCTATGCAGTTCCGTCATAATCGGGTATCGGTTTGGCGGTGGGGTGCGAATTATTGAGAGGTCTCGTGCCCCCATCAGGGAGAGTTGGAGGGTACGGGGGATTGGAGTGGCAGTAAGGGTAAGGGTATCCACATTTAGTTTCATCTGCCTGAGTTTCTCCTTGATAGCCACGCCAAACTTTTGTTCTTCGTCAATAATCAGGAGTCCCAGGTCCTTGAATTTAACATCTTTGCTTACCAATCGGTGGGTGCCGATGATTATATCAGTTTTTCCTTCCGCAAGTTCCTGCAAGGCTTTGCGTTGTGCGGCGGGATTTTTCAGGCGGCTGAGATAATCAACCTTGCATGGGAATTCAGACAGACGCTCGGAAAAAGTTTTGAAATGCTGAAGAGCCAGTATTGTAGTGGGAACAAGAATGGCGACTTGTTTGCTGTCGCTTACTGCCTTGAATGCACCGCGTACGGCTATCTCGGTTTTTCCGAATCCGACGTCGCCGCAAACAAGCCTGTCCATAGGGAATTCCGCCTCCATTCCCTCCTTCATTTCCCGGGTAGCCTTGAACTGGTCTTCCGTATCCTCATACATGAAGGAGGCTTCAAGCTCAGTTTGCAGATAGCTGTCAGGGGAATATGAAAATCCTTTCTGGTTTTTCCTTTTGGCATACAATGCGATAAGTTCACGGGCGATATCCTTGACTTTCTTCTTTGTGTTGGTCTTAAGTTTTTGCCAGGCACCGGATCCGAGTTTATAAATCCTGGGAGGATCATTGTCCTTGCCTTTGTATTTTGAGATCCGGTGAAGTGAATGGATGTTCACATACAGTGTATCCTGGTCCCTGAACACAAGTTTAACGGCTTCCTGTTCACGGTTGTCAAGATTTATTTTTTCGAGTCCCCCGAACTGCCCGATCCCATGGTCGATATGGACCACGTAATCTCCCGGATTGAGTCCCGTTAACTCCCGTATCGTTAATCCCTCCCTGCGGGTAAATTGTTCCTGCAGCTTGTAGCGATGGTAACGGTCAAAGATCTGGTGATCGGTGTAGAGGCAGGTTTTAAGATCGTGATCAATAAATCCTTCATGCAGTGTTGTAAGTATGGGCTGGAAGCGTACCTCTGTGTGAGTGTCTTCAAAAATGGCATTCAGCCGGTGGATCTGCTTCTGATTATCTGAAAGAATATAGCATGTATAACCCTCTGTTTCGCGTTGGATCATATCTTCCGCAAGGAGTTCAAAATTTTTATTGAAAGCAGGTTGGGGCAAAGTATTAAAGCTGATTTTTTCCTGCGGGGTGAAAAAGACCTGCTGTCCGAATTCAATTATGCGTTTCGATGAAAGCAGATCAGTGAATGTATTGCCATCAATCAGAAAGTCCTGCTTGTTATTATCTGTAATATGATCTCCATCTTCTTCTTTTGCTCCCCTGGTCAGATTATAAATTTCATCCATCCGATCTTTGCTGTAGGCCAGATCATAGGTCCAGTAGACTACATTCTCTCCCAGGAATTCAGTAAAAGGCACCATAGCCTGCTGACTTTCTCCCTCAGTCTGGATATCAACCAGGTTGGGAATCAGGCTGACATTTTCGAGCTTCTCGACTGAGAGCTGGTTTTCTATATCGAATGAACGGATGGAATCGATTTCATCACCAAAGAAGTCTATCCTGAATGGTAATCGTGCGGAGTATGAAAATACATCTATGATACTGCCCCTGAGAGAGAATTGTCCGGGTTCATAGACAAAATCGACCTGCTGAAACTGGCAATCTTCAAGAAATTCCGAAAGGAAACTCATGGATAACTTTTCACCCTTCCGGATACTGAAGGCATTGTCATTGAGGAAGCTGCGGGATACCATCTTCTCCACCAGGGCTTCCGGGAAAGTGACGATCACCTTTGGATTCTCATCCTGGTTGATTTTCTTCTGGACTTCAGTGCGGCGTACGATATGGTCTTTACTTTTCTGGTAATACTGTACCGATCGCTTGTAAGATGAGGGAAAAAAAAGAATTTCCGGGGATGATGATTTCTTAGCATTTTTATCCGGGATTCCTGAATTATCCGGGTTTTCGAGAAAATTTAAAAGATCGTTCCGGAAATATGCTGCCATGTCTTTGTCCGGAAGTACCAGGACGACAGTTTCTTTAGATTCTCTGATTGCACCGGCAGCAACCAGGGCAGGAGAAGATCCTGACAATCCGGTCAGGTGGAGAATCCTGGTATTGGATTTATTTGGTGCAAGAGAATTATGGTCCGGGTTCAGGCTGTCTGAAAGCCAGGCTTTCAGATTCCCGAATTGTTCAATCCCCTTGTATTTGCTTAGATATTCCCCCGGTTTCATTTGCGCCCCTCTTTTGGGACTGCGAATATAATCGATTATGAATTAATCTGCATGTATTTTTCTGCCTGATTGACCATGTTGGTTGGTCCGGCAAAGAAAGGAACTCTCTGATGGATTGACTGGGGAGGAATTTCAAGGATACGGTTTCCCATTCCGTCTGTAGCCATTCCCCCGGCTTGTTCTGCAAGAAAAGCAATTGGATTGCATTCGTAGGTAAGTCGGAGTTTGCCCTCCGGATAGGATGTGGTCTGAGGATAAATATAGATTCCCCCTTTTAGCATATTACGGTGATTGTCAGCTACCAATGATCCTATATACCGGGAGGTATAAGGCCGGTGTGTGGGCGGATCAATCTCCTGGCAATATTTTATATACTGCTTTACCCCCGGGGGGAAGTTGGCATAATTGCCCTCGTTTATTGAGTAGATAGTTCCGGGATCCGGCATACTAATTTTGCGGTGTGAGAGAAAAAATTCACCTATGGAGGGATCAAGGGTGAAACCTGTTACGCCCATTCCTGTGGTATAAACCAGCATGGTCGAGGAGCCGTAGAGTGTGTATCCTGCTGCCACCTGCTCGGTACCTGGTTGAAGAAAGTCTTCCTCCACTGATGGACTGCCAATCTCTGAGATTCTGCGATAAATAGAAAAAACGGTACCGATTGAAACATTGACATCAATATTGGATGAGCCATCCAGGGGGTCCATGCAGACAATGTACTTGCCATCCCTGGACAGGTCAGATTCAAATGAAACGACATCTTCTTCTTCTTCAGTAGCCAGTCCACAAACCTCTATGCTGGAACCGAGGACAGTCTTAAATTGTTCATTAGCAAATTCATCCAGTTTCTTAACCGTTTCTCCCTGGATGTTTTCCTTTCCGGTTTCACCCAGGATATCCACCAGTCCCGCCATATTCACCTCCCTGTTAACAATCTTTGAAGCAATCGCTATATGTCCCAGGAGACGTGTCAGATCACCTTTTGCATAGGGAAAAGCATTTTGCTGCTGAACAATAAACTCATTCAAAGTATGGGCCCGGAATTTTTTTGTCATAGTAGCAATGGTAGCAGGTTTTGAGTGAGTAAAAGTAGTACTTTTTTTACTATACAATTGTTAATACATTTGCAGTTCCAAATCCTAAGTTATTGCATATGATCGTTTTCAAGTTTGGTGGAGCTTCGGTAAAAAGTGGAGATGCTGTTAAAAATGTAGGGGATATTCTAAAGAGATATCCGCGGAAAAAAATTGTCATAGTGGTCTCTGCGATGGGCAAGACCACAAATGCCATGGAGGAGATAGTAGATCATTTCTTTCATAAGCGGAAGAAGGAACTGAAGAAGGCAATCAGGGAACGTAAGGATTTTCATCTGGGAATAATCGATGACCTGTTCTCCGGTAAGGAACATCCCTTTCATAGGGAGTTCGAGGAATTTTTCGGGACCATGGAGCAAAGGCTTGATAAGGACCCGGCCATGGACTATGACTTTGAGTACGACCAGATCGTCCCCTACGGGGAGATGATATCCACCAAAATAATCTCTGCCTACCTGAATGAGATTGGGATTGATAACCTTTGGACGGACATCCGAAAATCCCTCAAGAGCAATGATACCTACCGGGAAGCAAGGATCGACTGGCCCTTGTCTTCTGAGCTGACAAAAAAGAATTTTACCTTTAAAGATTCAAGGATTTACGTTACACAGGGATTTGTTGCTTCCACCACAAACGACCTTACGACCACTCTTGGCAGGGAGGGTTCAGATTTTACTGCCGCCATCCTGGCCCATATCCTTAGGGCGGAACATGTGACTATCTGGAAGGATGTGCCCGGAGTGCTGAATGCCGATCCGAAGTGGTTTGACAATACGGTAAAGCTTGATCGGATTTCTTTTCAGGATGCCATTGAACTTGCATATTACGGTGCCAGCGTAATCCATCCCAAGACCATTAAGCCCCTGCAGAACAAAAATATCAACCTGTACATTAAATCTTTTATAAAACCCGAAGAGGAAGGGACTCTGGTTGGAAACCTGGAATATGATAAACTTGTTCCCTCCTTTATTTTCAATATGGACCAGGTACTGATCCGGATCTCTCCAAGAGATTTTTCTTTCATAGCTGAGGATAACCTGGAGACAATTTTCGGGTATTTTTACAAGCACGGTGTGAAGATCAATCTTATGCGGAATACTGCCATCAGTTTCCAGATCTGCATTACCAATAATAAAAGAAAGGCCAGGAATCTGATCGACGATCTGGAAAAGGATTTCAAAGTGACATATGAAACGGGACTCGAACTAATTACCATCCGGTATTTTGACCAGAGTACCATCGACCGGGTAATGATCAACAAGGAGCTCATCCTCGAGCAGACCTACAAGCAGAACATTCAGCTCATTGTAAGGGATAAGGGATAATTAAAGGAATTGTTAAACTGTCGCGCGACAGTTCAACAATTCCTTTAATTACTTAGAGGACGACTCGAAGGAGTGGTTCGTAGCCGGAGACGGTGCTATCATCCTGAAAGACCTGGGTTCCCATGCGGATTTCCATGACTTTTTTTGAATAACTCATGTTCAGGGTATCCAGTACCCATATCTCTTTGAACTGAAATTTGCCAATGAGTTCACGGGAGAAATCACCATTTTCTTCCATTATCCGGATGGTTTTGGTGGATATTGAGGTTCCATCAAAAATATCGAATGCAAGAAATCTCTCACTGTAAAGTCCATCAAAAACAAAATTGACAAGCACCTCATGATCGAGACTGCTAAGACATTCCGAAGTCCACTGATCATTTGGATTTGGATTGATTATCTCTACATCGTATATGACCTGATCGGCGACTGTTATCACGCCGGACGGGTTGTTTTCAGTCCCCATACCCGTTTCGGTATTTTGTGAAGGATGAGTGGTTGGCTCAGGTGATTTCCTGTTGTTGCAGGATCCGGATAACAGGTATAGACCAACCATGAGAAGAACCAGGTAGATAGTAGAAGTTTTCATAAATCTGTGTATTAAAGGTTATACTGCAGTCGCATTCCCGGGGTTCCCTCTGTGAAAAGGTGATCATTTGCCAGCTGGTCCCATTCATAGACAGGGTTTCCGTTCACAAGGGTGGAGGCCACCCTGGTGCTGAATGATTGCCCTTCAAAAGGAGACCATCCACACTTGTACAGGATATTGGACTTATTGACGGTCCATTCCGCGTCCTCAAGTATCACCAGGTCTGCAAAATATCCTTCCCGGATGAAGCCCCTCTCCTGAACATTAAATATCCTTGCCGGGGCATGGCACATTTTTTCCACCAGAGTTGGCAGGTCCATCAGTCCCTCTTTACTTAATTCCATCATAGCGGGAAGGGAATGCTGCACCAGCGGTCCACCTGAAGGAGCCTCGAAATATGTGTTGTTTTTTTCCTCAAGGGTGTGCGGAGCATGGTCTGTGGCTATCACATCAAGGAAATTATCTAATAGTCCTTTTCTCAATCCTTCCCTGTCCCCAGCACTTTTAATCGCCGGATTCCACTTGATAAGACTGCCCAGTTTATCATAGTCACCGTCCGAAAACCAGAGGTGGTGCACACATACCTCCGCAGTGATTTGTTTTTTGTCCGCCGGCAGGATATTACTGAAAAGATCAAGTTCTTTCCTGGTGGAAATATGCAGTATATGCAGCCTGGCCTTATGACGCAGGGCAAGCTCCACGGCTCTTGCACTTGACCGGTAGCAGGCTTCCTCACTGCGTATTTCCGGATGGCATGAGATGGGGACATCCTTACCATATTTGCTGATGTAGATTTCTGTTTGTGATCGGATTATGGATTCATCCTCGCAATGGGTTGCGATCAGAGCAGGGGAATCGGCAAAAATTGCATCAAGGGTTTTCTCGTCATCTACCAGCATATTGCCGGTTGATGCACCCATGAAGATCTTGACCCCCGGGGACTGGCCGGGCTTAAGCTTTCGGATCTCTTCTATGTTGTCGTTTGTTGCTCCCAGGTAGAAGGCATAGTTGGCGAGGGAATTCCCGGCAGCGATTTCATATTTTTTCTCCAGCTCTTCAATGGTAGTTGTCTGGGGAATGGTATTTGGCATCTCCATAAAAGATGTAATACCACCTGCAACAGCTGATCTCGATTCGGTGTAAATATCAGCTTTGTGGGTAAGTCCGGGTTCGCGGAAATGTACCTGGTCATCAATTACTCCTGGAATTACGGTTTTGCCACTCGCATCGATTGTTCTGCGAACATTTCCCGTGAAATTGTCAGGCCTGGTCAGGATGGAATGTATTCTTCCCTGATGAAGAAGGAGGTTTGCGTCAAAAATCCGGCCTTCATTTACAATCCTGGCATTTTTGATCAGTAAATCGATCATAGGTTTATCAGGCAGCTTTTTTATAGGATTTAAACCAGGAGCCCACTTTCATTGTAATAACTCCCCAGACAGCTTCATATACAATCTTCCCTGACATCTTTGAATTGCCTTCCTGTCTGTCTGTGAATATAATGGGCACCTCTACGATGTTAAATCCATGTTTCCATGCATTGAATTTCATTTCGATCTGGAATGCATATCCTTTAAACCGGATATTATCCAGAGTTATTGTTTCCAGGACATTTTTGCGATAACAAACAAATCCGGCCGTTGAATCCTTGATCTTCATCCTTGTAATGACCCGGACATACCTGGAGGCAAAGTAAGATATCAGGATACGGTTCATCGGCCAGTTGACGACATTAACCCCTGTAATATACCTGGATCCCACTGCAAGATCGGCTCCGTTACTGCAGGCTTTATGGAGGCGGATAAGATCATCCGGATTGTGAGAGAAATCTGCATCCATTTCGAAGATGAATTCATAGCCCTTCTCAAGGGCCCAGTTAAAACCTTTAATGTACGCCGTTCCAAGTCCCATTTTACCCTCACGTTCCAGGATATGAAGACGTTCCTGAAATTCCTTCTGGAGAGTTTTTACTATATCGGCAGTTCCGTCAGGAGAGTTATCGTCAATAATAAGAACATCAAACCCGGGTTCCAGGCTCATGGTCTTCCTGATAATCTTTTCAGCGTTTTCGATTTCGTTGTATGTCGGTATGATTACCAGCCTATTACTCAATATTAGCTCCTCCAATAATATGATGAACGAAGATAAGATATTCTGTTAAATATTTCATAAACGGTCTTACTCCCTTATATAATATATATGTATACCTGAAAATAATTTTTACCAAGGGTATTGTATATCTAAAAATACCTTCTATATTTGCAGCCGCTTTCGAGAAAACGATCTCAATAAAAAGCTTGAAATTTTTTCTGAAAACTGTTGCAGGATTTAAACAAATGTTTTTATATTTGCAGCCGCTTTTACAGCAAAGTTCATTTACAGAAATTAGAAAAAAGAGTTGCACAGATTAGATTAGATTCTTATCTTTGCAATCCGAAAATAAAGACAGTTCTTTGAATTATTGGAAAGGTTAGTACAAAGCTAGAATTTTATTTTAGCACAAAAGAACCTCGTTTATTCAAAAGGTTTTGAATCTTGAGAACATTTCAAATTCTTAATTACAATGAAGAGTTTGATCCTGGCTCAGGATGAACGCTAGCGGCAGGCCTAACACATGCAAGTCGAGGGGCAGCATATCACTTCGGTGATGATGGCGACCGGCGCACGGGTGAGTATCGCGTTTGTAACCTACCCTTAACTGGGGGATAGCCCGGAGAAATCCGGATTAATACCCCATAGTATTTAAGCACGGCATCGTGCTTTCATTAAAGCTCCGGCGGTTAAGGATGGGCATGCGTGACATTAGTTTGTTGGTGAGGTAACAGCTCACCAAGACTACGATGTCTATGGGGTCTGAGAGGATGATCCCACACACTGGTACTGAGACACGGACCAGACTCCTACGGGAGGCAGCAGTGAGGAATATTGGTCAATGGACGAAAGTCTGAACCAGCCATGCCGCGTGCAGGATGACGGCCCTATGGGTTGTAAAC
>SDBV01005887.1_pt1 | contig 17168 bp, 16 predicted proteins | sample 2277081 | NCBI WGS metagenome assembly SDBV01 (sample SAMN10402039, study PRJNA504765) | marine sediment metagenome | isolation source: marine sediment core GS10_PC15, 223 cmbsf | place: Arctic Ocean: Southern Knipovich Ridge | collected 2010 | reverse complement strand
GAAGCTCCCAATGCTTGCATATGAAAAACAAAGTCAACATCATGTCTTAAAAGGTCTTGATAAGCTGAAAAAAATATTCTAGGCCAAAATAAAATATCTAAGATTCTTTGGCCATTTCCCAAAAGCTTTTGAAGCTTTACGTTTCCTTTTTTTTGAGCTCTATTCCATGCATATACCCCAAAGTTGCCCATAATCACACCAAGCCAGTCTAGCATAAAATCTTTTGTGATGACATTTGCATTTGGGTCATTTTTTTCTAAAATCTGCTTTTGCGCTTTTGCGCCATGTAAATTTCCTGCTCCACCTGATGCTGTAATAATTAGATAATTCATTTTTTTTTGGGGTTTTTCCATTAAACTACACCTCTTATTTACATTATTTCTATATAGAAAAATTTTAAAAGTCAATCCAAATCCTTTTCATTTTTAAGTTATTTTGTTGCAGATATTTTTTGTTTTTATTATTAAAAAATAAGAGGCTGTAAAATGAAAAAGACAAAATTATTTTTTTTACTACTTTTATCTTCTTTTTCAACTATCATTTTTCTATTTTTTATTTTCCTTTGGTGGAATGAAAATCCCCCTCTTCCCAAAAGATCTAATCCTGAAATAACTGTTTTAAACGTTGTTAAAAATAATATAGATAATTCAAAACCTTTTATTATTAAAGTTGCATCTTACAATATTCATTTTGGCATCGGATTTGAAGCAGATTCTCCCCATATCGATAAAAATAGCTATATAAAAAGACTAGATAAAATAGCTCAAATCTTAAAAGAGATAGATGCTGATATAGTTTTACTTCAAGAGGTTGATTCTTTTTCTAAAAGATCTCATCATATTGATCAAGCAAGCTTTTTAGCTCTAAAAGCTGGATATAACTATATATCTCAATCTCCGACTTTAAAAGGAAAAGTTCATATTAATTTTCATAAGGTTTTCGGGAAAATTGAACATGGCCAAGCAATCTTATCAAAATATCCAATAGAATATAGCGAGGCTATTGTATTTGATTATGCAAATTACATGCCCTTTTTCACAAAATGGCTCTATGATCCACATGGAGCTCAAAAATGTGTAATGAATTTTAATGGCAAAAAAATTAATTTAATCAATCTACATTTAGATCCTTGGTCTCAAGATGAAAGAGAGAGACAAATTCAAAAAATAAAAAAACTTTGGCTTACAGATAAAAATACCCCTACAATAATTGGAGGAGATTTCAATTCTATTGCGCCAGCTGCTTCAACAAAAGATGGCCTCTACCTTCAAGATGCTCCTTGGTTTGTAGATAAAAAAACCTTTGATATTAAAAATGAAACTACAATCTCTACAATATTACATTTAGGTTTTAAAGAAGCCGCTCCCTTAAAACTCTCTTTGAAGCATAAAAGGTATTATAGCTATCCATCTGATGATCCAAAAGAGAAGATCGATTATATCTTTGCTGGATATAAAGCAAGAATAATACATGGCTATATTTATGAAGATGCAAAAACAGCATCAGATCATCTACCGATTGTCGCTGATATAAAAATCAATGGAAATAAAAAGGCATCTCATTTGAACCAAATAAGAAAATTAGCCCGCTAATATTCCTCCGACAATCATCAAGGCTAAAAGATATAATAGATTGTCTAAAGCGTAGAGTTTAATACTTCTTTTGAATGATACTACCAAAAAAAGGCTATGGGTTGTAACAAGTCCAAGCCAAATTAAAAACCCTAAAAAAATGCCATCAAAAAAAGTTGTAACACCCATTAAAACTTCAAAAAGAGACATAACATATGATATTACAAATAAAAATAAAAAAAGCAAAAAGTAGTGATAAAAAGGCGGTTTTTTTTTAGTAGTTTTTAAGATTTTTTCATAGACTTTTCCAAATAAAATATTAGAATACCATAGTATATACATCACCATATATATAGCAGCTGCAAAAAAAACTGTTAATAGATCTACATTTTTCACTAGCCAACTCCGAGAGGCAAGGTTAAAATAGGCCCTTTATCTGGTCCTCTACCCGATTGTAAGTTATATAGTTCTAATAATAACATAAAAGTCTTTTTAGAGTGAAGATCATCATCTTCTATATAAAACCAAAAATCTCGATATTTAATAGCAACATATGGATTTTTTGGTTTTTTATCTGAAGAGCATACAATTAATAACTCTTTAAATATTTTTTCAATATCTTCTTTTCTACGCTCTCCTGCCGTTGAAAAACTCACTTTTTTTTCATCGAGATCTTTTTGAGGAATCAAAATACCTTTACTTAAATGGTGCATACAAGAGAGAAGCGATCTTGGAAGAAGTCCTATATTTCCTTTTTCATCAAATCCAACAACAACATTGAGCACATATTTGCCATTAACGTTTTTTTCTGAAGATAATAGCTCAGCCATCTCTTCACTAATTTTATTATCTGATGGAAAAGCAAATTGAAGATTTGGCTTGTTTGCATCTTCAGCTTTGCTCTGCCCTATTCCGATCTGAAGATCTCCTTTCAGTTGAAGCGCAGTCATTAATTTAATAAGTTGATGAAACTTTTGATGTCTAATTAGTTCATCGGGATCGAGACCTTCTCTTGGAATATTTGGAAACTCTTGAAAATTTTTAACTGTTAAAGAAAAAACTCTTTCAATATCCCAACCAGAGTAAATAACTTGTTGAATTGTATTGATATCTAGAGGTTGCATTAGCTGATTCGCAAATTCCTTACCTTGAAGTGGAGAGTATTGAATAGTCGGTTGATTTGTCCATTGGGTCTCCCCTCCAAGACTCATTGGATTTGTCTTATCAAAACCGGGAAGCTTGATGCTAGCCACTGCTAAATTTCTCATGGTAAATTGATTAGTTACGGAGGACACCTCTAAAAAAAACGGTGAGTCAAAGTATCTAAGTCTTACTAAATTGAGTAGCATCTCTTCGGCATTTGTCTTTTGAACTTCCATATTATAGGCATTCCTCCCTCCCGATCCTTCCATTGCAATTTTGCTTGGGAAGTGACAGCCTGTCAAACATAAAGCTAATACCAATACAAGCCATTTCATTAAAATTGCCTAAAATTGTTTTTTTTACCTTTCTAATTTAGATTTAATAGATTGCAAATTACTTTTCAAATTTTTTCTAAATAAACATTGACTAATTAAGCTCCCTACAATAAACAAAAAAATATAAGCACCTATATTTTGGAGGAAAAATGTCAAGCGTAGTAAAAATGGGAGATACCGTAAAGCTCCACTATAAAGCCAAAACAGCGGATTTACTAATCTTTGATTCTTTAACTCAAATGGATCCTTTAGTATTCACTGTAGGAGATGGTCAAATTCTAACCGCTTTTGAAAATGCCTTAATCGGTATGAAAGCAGGAGAAAAAAAAATCATCAATCTACAGTCTGATGACGCTTTTGGTCCTTATGTAGAAGAGCTTATAACTACAGTTGACAAATCTGAGCTTCCTTCAAACTTAGAGATAGAAAAAGACCAGCAACTACAAATTCAACAGCCCGATGGACAGATCATTTTAGTAAAAGTAATAGATATGACAGACAAAGATATCACATTTGATGCAAATCATCCTCTTGCAGGAAAAGATATTGAGTTTGATATTCATCTTATTGAAATTAAGTAAATGAGCTAAAATTGTTTACTATATTCTTTCTTTAAAGAAAGTAGTTCTGCAATATATAAGTAAGATAAAGAATTGAAAAATAATGAGATCTAGAAAATGAAAAAATTCTTTAAAATACTTTTTGTTTTTGCAATCACCTCTGTTATCCTTTTTTTACTAATAATTGCAACCAATCAAACTCCAAGAAAAGATAATATTTTTAAAAAAGTATACTCTAGCTTTAGAATTATCTCTGAAATGACTCCAAAAAGACATTATTATAAAGAAGACCCCTACTATGATGATTACTATACAAGTATAGAGAGTGAAATTTATGATACTGAAAAACAAAATGTAGTAGAAGTTCAAATCGGTTCAAAAAGAATATCTTTAGATGAACCCTCTATATTTGGTCAAAAGTTTCATATCACACTTAAACCTGGACATTATACAATTAGATGGAGAGTTGAAAATACTAAAAATTACGGACAAAAATATAGCACTTACAAAAGAAGGCTAAGAATACTTAGAGATGATAGAAGGGTTTCTATTAAAATAAAGGGAAATAACATCTCTATCCGATAAAAAACCAGCTCCAAAGATTAAGGAATTGAAAACTTTAGTAATGACTATTATCGAAATTTCTAAAAGGTTAAAAATTAGTCGAAAAACTGCACTAAAAGGCTTTCTATATCTTAAAAATAGCCATGATAACGTTAATCATTGAACCTCCCTCGATAAAGGCGAAGGAGTTTCAAATCTTACGTTTCTGTAATGGCTATTTTCCACTTACCCTTTTCTAAAAAAGCCTCAATTGTTTGTCTTTTAGCTTTATTAATTAAATTAGGATAAGAAAGTTTTTTTCTTTTTGCATATTCTAAAAGAGAAATAATTTCACCACCTTCCAAATATGCTAATCTTTTGTGATAACTATTGGTAAGAGCTTTGCCAATGATTTCTTCCATAATAGTAGTTTTATTACTCCAATCAAATTCTTTAAAGGCTTGGTAGTAATATTTTCTATCAATGAATTTAATATTAATCGATACATACCCCTCTCTTATAAGTAAATAATTATTCATAACTCTGCCAATACGACCATTACCATCACAAAAAGGATGGGTATACTCAAAAACAAGATGTAATTTGGCTATGCGTTTAATAATGTTTTCAGAAAGAGTTGAATTATATTCAACTAGCATTTCTTCAAGACGGTTAATCACTTCTTTAGGGTTAGGAGCTATGTGACTTCCTACACGTACAAATTCTGTATCTTTTCTGAATCGTCCTGCTATATCATCACTAATATTAGAAAGAAGTATTTTATGTAAAAAAAGCATTACATTAAGATTTAATTCGTGTTCTTTTGCTTTTTTATCAATATATGAAACAACCCGAGCTAGGTTTTTTGCTTCAAAGATTTCTCTTACAGAAATGAATCTATCACAATCAATTTGATTTAAAATTTTATCAGTTTCTTCTAGAGTTAACGTGCTATTTTCTATGGCATTGGAATTATATACATGTTCTGCAACTCCTGATTCAGAAATAATTTTAAGTAGTTCCTCTTTACCAGTAGAAGCTTTGTAATATCTTAAGCGAAGAGCATCAATTTTTTTATAAATACTCAATATTTTAACCATACAATCTCCTCTATATATAACTCATATTATATTATATAACTACGATTTTGTCAACAAAACCGTTAAAATAAAGAATATTTTTAATATTTTAACGCTTTTATCGTTATAATCGTTAAATATTCAAAAATTATTTAATTTATAACTCTTTTGGATGCAAAAACGATAAACTGCTTATATTCAAGAAGATAACGGGCGCGATGGGTGCCAATTCGTACTAAGTCGCTAATTCCAGTGAAGATTAAAATTATTCTAAATGAAATAATACCTCTTTATAAAAAATTAGCTCAGAAGATTAGGGAATTGAAGACCCTCGGGATGACAAATGTTGAAATTGCAAAAACTCTTAAGATTAGTCCAAAGACTATAAGAAAAAGTCTGTCTAACAATTAAGGTATAAAAAACACCTTTTCATAAAACCAACCCTGAATATAACCCTGAAGTTATTTTATGTCAAATACTTCTGGGTTGTTATTAAAAAAATATTTTTACTAACTAAGCTCTTGATAATCAATGAATAAAATATTTAAATTATGAACATTTAACCCAGAAGCAATCTTTTCAATGTTTAATAAAAAATGGTTTTTTCAAATAAAAAAAACATAAACATTAAAAACATGCGGATGCGGCAGCAACCAATTCGTACCATGTCACTCATACCAGTCCAGATTAAAATTATTTAATACAAATATGAGACAATCTAATAATAGTAACTTCATCTTCTGGTATACACACTAAAGTCGCCCGTATAATTTTCGATACGTCCAGGATGATACAACATTATTTCACCTCAACAGTTATTCTTTTAGATAAGATGCTGAAAATCTCTTCGCCACGGAAATTTCCTCTTATATCAGGATATTTTTCTATAATCTTCCTTCTCACTATAAGTTGGCGTTCTATTGGATCTGGAATTTGATCTTTTAATCCTTCCGTCCACTCGTCAATTTCTTTTTCTATTGTAGGAGAGTCAATACAAATATGAGTCAATCTAATAATAGTAATTTCATCTTCTGGTATATATACTAAAGTCGACGTATAATTTCCAATGCGTCCAGGATGATACAACATTATTCCATCACAAATGTCAAATAAACAAATACCATAGGCATAGTCATTTAAGTTTTTTGTAATATAAAGCTCATAAAGAACATTTGGTAAAATTGTTTTTGTTAGGTGAAGAGCTATATTCCATTTTAGCAAGTCAGGCGCTGTAGAAATGATAGATCCTGCACCTTGAACCCAACTCACATCATCTAAATAAAAGGGGGGGTGCAAAATTGCTGGATCACAAGCAGGATCATAGGAATATTGAGGAATCAGTCTAGTGAAGCATGGGGCAAATTCCCGTAATTGAACCGAATTTCCAGTTTCGGGACTAAAGGTAGATAATAGTCCTAAGGGATCAAAGAATGCTTTTTTAAGATAAAGAGATAGCGGCATACCTGTAATTGCACTTATCACTTCAGCCGTCAAGAGATAACCCGTATTACAATATGAAAATTTTGATCCCGGGGTAAAATTTAATGGGTATTTCAATACAATTTTCATGATTTCTGCTTTAGAATGAGGGATTTCTAATGCTTGCTTACCTAAACTATTCATAGCATGAAATTCAGGCAAAGTTGGAAAATTAGGAAGGCCTGAAGTATGTGAAAGAAGCTGATGCAAATTTATTTTATTAGCCCATGCCGGCATAACACCTTCCCAAATAACGGCATCTTCTGGAAGAAAATGAGAAAGAGGTAAATGTAAAAGTCTTTTAACATCGGCTGTTTTTTCAGTTTCTGACTCTCCATGAGCCATATTTTCATAAAGAGCTTTTAATAGGGCTGCAGCAGTAAATTGTTTAGATGTAGATCCAATCATAAACTGTGGAGCCCCTATAGTATCTACAGCAATTTCAGCAACATCAGCACTTTTTAAATCCAAAAGAACCTTAGAACCTTTTGCAACAAGGAATTCACCATCCAAAATTCCTTCTTGATGTAGTGCCGATATTTCCTTAATATAAGACCGAAGTTTTTTTGATAAACAGGAATTTGGAATTGAATTATGGTCATGTGGGGCATTCTTAATTTTCGCGATTTTTTGCATCCAAATTGCAGAAGATTCAATAGCAGCAAGGCTATTAACTAAACCACCAATCGCTAAACTGCAGAACACTAATTTATAAAAATTTTTATTCATTTTATCTCCTTTTATTCCACATTTTTTTATTATTCGAGTAATATTTTGTTTCTAACCAATCCAACACAAAGTTGAGGAATATCCATGTATTTGTTCATAATTTCTGAAATAGCAGATAGACCATTTGAATAAAATATATAAATCCCTATTAAGGAAATAATAATGGCAATAAATCTTATCATAAAACAAGCAAAGAATGTTCGGACGCGGCAGCAACTAATTCGTACCATGTCTCTCATTCCCGTCCAGATTAAAATTACTTATAAAAATAATATACATTTATATCAAAAACTTGCACCAAAAATCAAGGAATTGCAAGCTTTAGGTTTAACTCATAATGAAATGGTTTGTAGATTAAAAATTAGTCGAAAAACTATTCTAAAAAGTTTTTTATATCTTAAAGATAGCCAAGAAAATGCAAATCAATTATAACCATTTTTTCATAAGATACATAAAATTAACTTTATGTAGTTTTCCGTATGGATCTTGAGATTCTAACCTTGTCCAATCTAAAGGAGTAGCTTTATCAGTCCATTCGAAGATATTTTTCTGAAATCTTTTAAACCACTTCGAATGTTGTTTTACTAAATCCTTAACTTCAATAATAGCTTTATCAGAAAATTTACCAAGTTGAGTTGCAACATACCAAATTCCATATAAATCTTTGTATATTTTAGAATCACTAAATCGTTTTATAAAAGTAAGCCCCTTATGAAATATCCACGTTTCAGGAGAAACAACAAAACCTGTATTATTTGATTGCGTGGTAAATTCAATAAAATTTTGAAGACTTAATTCTAAATATCTCAAAGGTTGAGCAATTACACCAGCTATCTCTATATTTTTATTCTTATCTCCACGAAAATTACTAGAAGTTAGAAATTCAACTTCTAATTCAAAACCATCGATATCTTTTACATAAGCTTGTGTAGCAGGAATTTCAAGATTTTTAAAGATTGTAGTAAAACCTGAATCTATAAGATGTTTTGAAAGTTTTTTATGAGCCATATTAGGGATTTTACGAGAAATCAAGGAATCAAGATCGCGTGTGCCTACAGGAAGCATTCCTGTGCTCAGATCAGATAGATAAAGTTTATAAATAATTGGAGCAAAACCTCCTCCAATTATAACATGATTATTCCAAGGCCCTATCGAACTTAAAAAGGTTGAAATCATCTTATCTTCTTTTTCTAAAGCAAAATTCATAAGCCTATTCATCTCGTTTTTTTGTAAATTTTTTTAAGCTTTTCAATTCTTTCAGCCATAAATTCAGCTTGTTCTTTTCCTCTCAAAGGAAAGTTGTAAAGATCAAGATAAGTAAGCAGGATTGGAGAACACAATAAATTGATTTTAGTTGATAATTTGCATGATTGAGAAAACGAATTAAGTATACTTTTGTAATATGGTTCAATTAATAAAATATCATATCCTTTTTCCTGAGGTTCTAATAACAATTTTTCTTCTATTTTTAATCTTAAATCAGATTGAAGGATATATAATTCGATAGTATTTAAATTTGTATTTTTATAACCATAAGCTTCAGCTGCACTATGTAAGGCTAAAATAACTTTTTTTTCTAAATTATTTTTGATTAAAGTTTGAAATATCTGTTCTTTATTTTGAAATGCACTGCGATATGTCCACATTTTACATTTTTCAATTATATTATAATTATCTTTCCAACTTTTTAATAAATTTTTAGGATTTTTAAGTCTAAATTTTTTTGAAGTTCTTAAACCTTCAACATGTAAATACCCTTTCAAAGTTAACATTTTAAAAACTCTTTGGACAAGACCCAAACTTAGATTACATTCTTTTGCTACTTCTCTAATAGAAAACTGTTCTTTTTCAATTCCTATAACCAAAAGCCAATGTAAAATCAGAGATGATTTATTAGCAAAAATGTTGCGATCAATCTCTGAGGAGTTTGAAGAAATCAAAAATGAGCCTTTCATACTGTTCACTCTTATATACTGTTCACTCTTATATACTGTTCATTATATAGTGAACAGCCTTCATTAGTAAACACTTAAATTAACTTTAAATTATTTTTTATATAAACTTTTGAATATTAGTTGTTTAAAAATGATTGCGCGGCAGCAACCAATTCGTACTTTATCGCTTATCCTCGTACAAATTAAAATTACTTGTAACAATAATATACCTTTATATAAAAAGCTAGCTCCTAAAATTAGGGAATTGAAAGCTTTAGGTTTAACTCAGAATGAACTAGCTTGTAGATTTAAAATAAGTCTAAAAACAGTTAAAAGAGCTATTAATTAATTTTAATGAAGAAATATTTCAACATCAATAACATTTTATTATCTCAATATTCACTTGGAGTCGTTTTTAGATGCAATTTAGGATCAAAAATCATGGTGTAAAGTAGTCCTTTCCTTTCAACTTGATTGCCCTATATATTACCGCTTCACTAAAGGATGTTGAGCCGACAAATTTTATTAAAACAAATATCTTTTCAGAAATTTCCTTGTAGACGTGTGCTACACCTGCACCTAGTTTTGTTCTTATTTCCCCAGGCTCTGAATAGATTGAGAGAAGAGGAGATGGGGTTGGGCTTGCTCGTCTTGATAGAGTTGAAGCATTCTCTGTCATAGTCATAAACTTGACCTCTTTTAGCCCCCTATCTTCTAGCCGTTTAAGATGATGTTGCAAAGTTTGTTTCGACTGGCATGAAATGTCTAGAAGTTTCCTTGTGCCTTTTTGGTCTATTCCAATGAAAATTAGACATTGTCGCCCTGCTTTATCTTGGTAAATATAGATGTGAAGATGCTCTGTTGCTTCCAAAGATTTGTTTTGAAATACGAATAGATCTTCTGCCAAAGTCTTAGAATGGCTATGTAAGATGTCTACAATGCTTTTATGCCCTGCTTGTTCAGCAATAGATAGGGCCGTTCCCGGAGGACTTGATCGTTTACAGTCAATATCAATATCAGGATGAGTCAACAATGCTTTAACAATTGCTTCATTTCCTCTTTGTGCAGCAGTGATAATATAAGGGGCTCGTTAGATAAGTATTCGTTGATATCGACAAGATCAGAGTGCTCTAAGACCATTGTAATAATAACCACTTCCCCTTGAACAACTGCATTATAAAGCAGGGAGTCTAATTGAGTATTAAGATGTTTGCCGGGAATAACAGTAAGAAACCTAAAAAGGCCACGTTGATGGGCTTGGAGTGTAGTTGAAACCTTCAATAGTTGAGATTGCATGAGAAGTTGCATCTTTTGATTGCTATCTAATGTTTCCAGTGTAGGATCAATCTCTCGGATTACTTGAATACATAGAGAAACTTTTTCGAGTTCTCCATTTAGTAAAGCGATCCCTAACGCTTTGTAATATGTCTGGACGCTTTTGTCGACTGCCTTTTGTTTATTGAAGACATGAGCTAAGTTAAATGCGGAATTAAAACTTTCAAAGCGTTTAAAAGCTTTTTCATAAATTTTCTCAGCTTCAGACAATTGAGAGGCTTCTATGCAGGCCTTTCCTTGGGAGCTCCAAAGCTCTTCAAGTTTTTCAGGATTTGAAGCATTGTAAATCTTTTCAAGAAGCTGATAATACACGATTTTTTCAACCTCACTTCCCTGTTGGAGTCCCTCTAAAGCCTCTTTTTCGGCGTTAAGCCAATCTTTACTTTGTATAAACTGCTGAATTTGCTCAATTCTTGTAGAAACAGGAAAATATTCTCTAGATAACATTTCAATTTTAACCAAGTGTTCGAGAACAACTGAAAGATCTTTTTTGTTAGAAATTATATCAAAATATTCTTTCTCTAATTTTTCTCTTGAAAGGGGAAGTTTTACTACAACTTTTTGAGATACGCTAGAGACTTTTAAAATCAAAGAAGTGGGAGTTGTAAATTTAAACAAATAGGAGAAATGAGGAGTACTATATTGATGGTACTGGGGATAAATCTGAGCTGCCATGTTTTCTCTCTGAAAAGTTAGTTTCTATTAATAGGATATTCTTTTGCTCAGTTTAATGCACTCTTTTTTCCATTCTAAAATTTCTATATTTGAAGTTTTTGATAATTGATTAAAAAAATTCATTACTATTTATGTAAGTAAGTAAAATTTAAGATTTTATTAGAGTTTTTAAATTAAGAAAAAAAAATGAATCAACCAAAAAAGCAAAAAAACTAATCATAATAACCTCTCATGAGTGGTTTTAACAGCAATAGTAAACAAAAAAATTGAATGCGTCAGTCCTGATTATTTAAGATTTGGCCAATTGTGAGATAAACAAGAAAAGCAATTAGTTCATTTCGCTTATGCTTCCATAAAATAAAACTCCGGGAGCAAGATTCGAACTTGCGACCAATGGATTAACAGTCATACTCTATCCCGAAAAGAAACTTCGGACCCGGTCGCAACCAATTCGCACTTTATCCCTCATGTCGATGAAGATTAAAATTACTCATAATAATAATATGCCTTTATATCAAAAGCTTGCTCCAAAAATCAAGGAATTAAAGGCTCTAGGAATGACCATTAATGAAATCACAAATAACTTAAGAATTAACAAGAAAAAAAATCAGAAAAAGCCTAAATGAGAGATAATTTGGACTTTGATTATATTTCGTAGAGAAAAGCAAAATTAAGGCTCCTTACACTTCTAAATGCATGTTCTGTACCTTTTGTTATAGTCTTATTTATTCTAGTTTAGATTCTTTAGATTTGAGAGTTTCTTACCTTACTGAAGGAAAATATCTTTGATTATATAAATTTTAATTTATAAAAAAAAATATCGGAAATTTACTTATATTAATTCGCTAATTATTCATAACCAGAGGCTTAAGCGTGATTAATTTACGATATATCGTAAGCTAATCATGATAAAACTACGATTGACCTTAAAATACTCTTGATTTTTATACGATATATCGTAAACTAATCATATCAAAAGGCAATGGTAACTAGGGGGTATTTATGAAAAGAGTATATGAGGATATTATCGAAAATCATTTTAAAGAAGATGGTTTAATGTTTTTTTTATCAGGTCCCAGACAGGTAGGAAAAACAACTACAACTTGTAGTGTCGCTCAAAAGCTTTATAAAAAATGGACTTATTTGAATTGGGATGATAAAGATCATCGTGAAATTATCTTAAAGGGACCAAAAGCAATAATAGATTTTGCTAATATCGAAGAAGCTTCAGAAGAAAAGCCTATGATCATTCTTGATGAAATTCATAAATACGTAGATTGGAAAAATTTTTTAAAGGGATTATTTGATACTTATCAAAAAAAGGCAAATTTTATTATTACAGGTAGCGCCCGATTAAACATTTATAAAAAAGGAGGCGATAGTTTAATGGGAAGATATTTCCCTTATAGAATGCATCCTTTAACCGTAGGTGAATATTTATATTCAAATTTGCGTTCTTCGGAAATTATTTTGCCAAAAAAAATTAAAGACGAAGATTTTATGAATCTTTTTAAGTTTGGAGGATTTCCAAAACCCTTTCTAAACAAAAATATTCAATTCAGTAATCGTTGGCAAAGATTACGCTATCAACAATTATTTCGAGAAGATATTCGTGATTTAAAATATATTCAAGATATTGATCGCCTTGAAGTTCTCGCTAAAATAATTGCTGAACAATCCTCTCAACTTCTTACCTATAGTAATCTTGCCAAAAAAATCAGAAGTTCTGTAGATACAGTTACAAGATGGATTAATGTCCTTGAATCTTTTTATTATTGCTTTCGCATACGTCCGTGGTCAAAAAACATCACCCGATCTCTAATTAAAGAACCGAAAATATTTCTTTGGGATTGGTCAACAGTTAAAAATCCAGGAAGCAAGGTTGAAAATTTTATTGCCTCTCATTTACATAAAGCCGTGAATTTTTGGACAGATATGGGCTTTGGAGATTTTCAACTTTACTTTATTCGAGATTTAGAAAAAAGAGAAGTAGATTTTCTTGTATCAAAAGATGATCAACCCTGGTTTTTAGTAGAAGTTAAAAATTCAAAAGACACAAAAATCAGCAAAAATTTACATATTTTTAAAGAGATGACAAATGCAAAACATGCTTTTCAAGTTGTTCTACATAAAGAATTTATTGATGTAAATTGTTTTAATTATTTAGATCCAGTAATCGTCCCAGCTAAAACCTTTTTATCACAACTGATTTAATCCTATAACAAAAAGAAAAACTATAAACTGCATACATTTCAATGCTTATAAAAATGGCAGACGCGGTGGGTACCAATTCGTACTATGTCCTTCATCCCCGTCCAGATTAAAATTACTCATAATAATAATATGCCTTTATATAAAAAGCTATCTCCAAAGATTACTAAAAATATTAGGAATGACATATATGAAATTGCAAAAAAATTAAATATTAGTATTAAAACTATAAAAAAGCTTTGAACACAAAAAAATATATCCTTTATAAGAAAAGAATAGATTTCAAATTTAAAAAAATAATCAATATAAAAAACTCGCCTCTTTATACAAGAAAATCTATTATTTAGAAAAAGGCTGATATTTTTTCCTGTAAAAGATTTTTATCAAAAAATATTTTAATGAACCATTAATAGATTGTAGTTTATTTGTAAAAAATCGATAAAGTCTTGTGTTTTTAACATTTTATTGACTTTTTATGTGAAAAACGATTTAATCGTTATAGTTAATTAATTTTTTATTATTATTTATAACCAAAACAAATTAAAAAGGAGATTATTTATGACAAGCCCAGTAAATCATCATTTTATACCTCAAAAAATTATTGAAGCTTTAGAAGATGAGTTAATTAAAAACTCAGATATTCATCTTGAGTGTAAATACTCTATCTGTTCTTTAATGAATATTATTTTAACACTTGAACCTGATACAAAATCAAATTTAAGTAAACATTCATTTTATCAGATAGGTCCTAAAAAGAACTTCTTAGAATTAAATGAGCAATTAAAAACAATTCACATACAAGAGTTTTTTAAAATAGCTTTAGCTGCTATTGTTCAAGCATTTATAATAAATTCATCGGACGGTAATCCTTTGGGTATAACTCAGTTTCTTGAACATGGAAAGGAATTTTTAAGTAGCAAGGACTTAAAAGTCCAATTTAATAGTAATAGATTTTCTTTTAGCAGTCAAAAGTTAACAGAAATAGTAAAAGAAGTTTTAGATATCAAATAGAGTATACGGAAAAGACTTCCATTTAATTTTAAACCTAAAAAAAGCAGTTAATTGCTTTTTTTAGGTTCCAGCCAATCTGCTCTTAAAAATAGTGATTTTTCTGGATTATTTTACAACACCAAATGCAGAGTTTTAACATAGATAATAAAAACATCAAGTCTTCAGCTTTAGCATTAAAAGAATTATTGGATACTATCCAAATGGAGTCTGTATCAAAGCAATCCTGTTATTGAAAACGGCAATATCATATATTACATGGCTCATTCCAACATAGAAACCCTTGCCCTTTTAGATCAAGAGAACAAAGGTACGAATTGGGACCTCCTTCGGACGCGGTGGGTACCAATTCGTACTTTGTCTCTCATATCAATGAAGATTAGGATAAAATAATCTTCTTTATAGTTTCTCATAAAATATTAAATAAAGTACCATTTTCAGAATTTTATTTAAGGAAATACCTCCAATGAATCATTCTAAGAATCGTAAATGGAGAATCTATGCTGATAAAAATGTCGAGAAAAACACTATTTCTTTGCTTAGAAAAAAGATGGATGTTTTATCTGTAGAAGAAGACATTAAATTAACAAACCAAGAAGATTCTTTTCATTATAAAAAAGCCAAACAATTAAAGCGCCTTTTACTTACAAATGACAAAGATTTTTGGTCTGACCAACAATTTAAACTTCTTGAATCACCGGCGTAATTATACTTATCTCTAAGGATAAAGTTATAGCCCAATATCTTCCGCTATTATTAAGAAAAGCGTTAATTGTAAACAATCCATCTGATAATCCCATTTTTTTAGATGGTGTAAAAATTAAATGTAGTCCAGAAGAAATAATTCTAAAATGGCTAAATCAAGATTCTCAAAAAGCTGAAACTCAAAAGTTTCGATGGAATGACTTAGGCTTCAAATTGTAAGCAAACTTCTCTGTGCATCATGAAGAGTAGCAAATAGAATCACTATTCTATTCGATGCATTCCAATATCAAAACCCTTGTACTATTAGATCAAGAGGATAAAATTCAAAAATATATTTAAATAGGTATTGTACCTAATAATTAGGTATTTATATGCTCAAGCAGTACCTATATAAAGGAGACAAATAGCGATGAATTCATTTACAAAAAAAGTTATAGACAAACAGCCAATCACCCATAATATTATTCAAATGATTGCAAAAATCTCTGAATATAAAGGAATGCAAAATCTTTATAAAAAACAATCTCCTCAGATGTTAAAAACTCTATTAAATATTGCTACTATACAAAGCGCTGAAAGTTCTAATAGGATTGAAGGAATTGAAGCTCCTCATGAAAGAATAGTAGAATTAATTTCTAAAAAAAAGAAACCGCGAAATAGATCAGAAGAAGAAATATTAGGTTATAAATATGTTTTAAATTTAATTCATCACAATCATAAAGATATTCCTTTTAAACCTAATAATTATTCTTCAATTTCATAATGATTTATATAAATATACTACTCAAAGGGCAGGAAAATGGAAAAGTGTTGATAATACCATTGAAGAAATCTCATCTTCTGGTAAAAAAATTATTCGTTTTCGTCCTGTTTCTGCATTTTTAACACCAGAAGCAATGAAACAATTGCATGATTCTTTTAATAAAAAATGGAAAGAACAAATAATAAATCCTCTACTTTTAATAGCTACATATATTTTAGATTTTTTATGTATTCATCCTTTTTTAGATGGCAACGGAAGATTATCTAGATTAATCAGTTTGGTGCTTTTATATCACATTGGTCATGATGTAGGAAGATATATTAGTATTGAAAAAATAATAGAAGATACAAAAGAAGAATATTATGCTTCTCTAATGAAATCTTCAAAAGAGTGGCATAAAGGAAAACATAATCTACAACCTTGGTGGGAATATTTTTTATTAATTTTACTTGAAACTTACAAAAAATTTGAGCAACGAGTAGGATATATTCAACAATCAAAAGGTTCTAAAACAGGTTTAATAATAGAAACAATTAATAATTTTCGCAGTTCTTTTTCTGTACAAGATTTACAAGAACAATGTCCAACTGTTGGTATAGATCTTATTCGTAGAATACTTCGAAAATTAAAAAATCAAAAAAAAATAATTTGTCTTGGAAAAGGACCTAGAGCAACATGGAAAAATAAAAGATAATAAATAACAAGCTTCTAATCATTAATAACATGCGGACGCGGTCGCAACCAATTCGCACTTTGTCACTCTTACCTGTGAAGATTAAAATTACCATAGAGCAAGTTGTGCCGTTGTATCAAAAGCTAGCTCCGAAGATTAAGGAATTGAAAGCTTTAGGAATGACAAATATTGAAATTGCAAAAACTCTTATGATTAGTTCAAAGACAATCAGGAAAAGTCTCTGTCTAAAATAATTTGAATTATATTCATTTTATTGGACTCCTTCTATCTCACAAATAAGGCGTCCATCATTATCATACTCAAAACTTTTATAAGTTCCATTTGGGAAAATTACATTATAAATCTTACTATCAGAGTAATATTCATATCTAAAAACACCCAGTTCACTATCTATAACTTTTATC
>SDBV01005886.1_pt1 | contig 17171 bp, 10 predicted proteins | sample 2277081 | NCBI WGS metagenome assembly SDBV01 (sample SAMN10402039, study PRJNA504765) | marine sediment metagenome | isolation source: marine sediment core GS10_PC15, 223 cmbsf | place: Arctic Ocean: Southern Knipovich Ridge | collected 2010 | reverse complement strand
GCTTTCCGAATCTTTACCTACCCTCGATTTTTTTATACCCCATAGCGTTTGCGCTATCGATTCCAATTTCTTCAGAAAACAGTCAACATTATATCCTGCTATAAACGCCAAAGCCAAATATCCATACCTCACAGCCTCAGGATTTTCGCTTGCCTCTAAAACTAACAGACCCGCCTTCAAGAAAATACAACTGACAAAACCGCATATACCACTCGTTATCGACTATGCTATCTTGTAAAATCAAGTAGAAGATGATACACTAGAAGTTCACGTTCAACAGTTAGTCTGTTGTGCCGGGTTTTATAACAATCATTAACATTTTCAAAGCGGGCTTTTTGCCACTGACCGTCTTTTATTACATGTACTTCTTTTTTCTTTTTATCCAGAGCATCGGCAATTTGCCCCGCCCAGTAATCGCAATCATCAGATTGAATATAACCCAGCATTCCGGCTGTATCACTCTCAGGTGCATAATTACCGGATATGAATTCCCCTATCCCTGTTTTACCAACATATTCACCGACAGTAAAACGTGTTGTTTTTTTCAGACGCTTAGCTTCAAATTTCATATGTGAACGGGGCCTTGTTCCTGTTCGCGTGCAAACAATATCAACCTTTTTTCTGTGTTTGCCCAAACGTCCTTTTGTGTTTTCTGGAGATTCATCCTTAACATCATAAAAACTTGCCCATGTTTCTGAAGATGTGCTGTCGATATATTCATTGGCACATCTGGCAAGTTCTCCAGTTATGTTTGGCTCTTCCTCATTGGAATAATCAGTAGTGTTTTCTGTAAGTTTTTCATGTCCCGCAATGATTAAATACAAAGCATCACGATGAAAACGGGCTACATAATCGATGCTGTCATCTGATTGATTAATACTTAATTTGTGATGTTCCGCGATAGCCATAGATTATTTGTCTGGTGCCAGTTTCTCCTCAATAAAATCATCTGCATCTGCAAGAGCCTGGCTTTTCAACCAATACAACCTCTGTCGCGGTTTGAATATATACGTCCTTCTACCTTCGTGAATTTGCAGGCAGCGGGTAAAATACATCCACTGGCTCCTTGTTTCTGTAAGTCTTTCCTGAAGGGCATCTAATTCCTGACGAACCTTATCATCCTGAACCTCAACTACCTCAGGCTCCGTTACCGTAGAACGCTTAAGATGGTCGACAATAATAACGGTAGAATTGTTAGCATATAACACCTTGACTTTATGAACTTTTCTCTTGCCGGTACGATCAAGAAACAGATCAAGTTCTTCTTGGAATATGTTGGCAAATTTATCAATCTCTTTTTCTGTTGCTGCCTTGGTTGCGTCTGTGGCTATTTTGCCATCATTTAATTTCATGCGAACGTCAAGCATATCCTCAATTAGCCATTGTTGTTTTTTACTTATACCCAAAAGTTTGTAAATTTTGTCATTCATCTGTTTTAAGAGTATATTTAGTGAAGGTGAAGAAATGCTTTTTGGAGAATTAAAAAGAGGCGTATTACTATCCTGCTGAGATTCCCGTTCACGTTTATCTGCTATGACAATTTCGTCGTGGAGCGCGGCCCATTCAGCAAGTTCGCTATCAGAAAGAGAGGTTAAGGGGACTGGAAGTTTTTTGAGGGCTTCAAGATTGAAAACATCACGCTCTATACCGATGTTGACAGCCAACCAGAACTGTAAGTAATATGCTATATTCGATTTTAAGTATACTGCTAGTGCTTTGAGAAATACTTCTTGGGTCATATCATTAGCTGAGATGCCAATCTGACGGGGAGGAACAATAACAAAATTATCAGAATAAACTGTAAACCTTCTGCTTTCGTCTAGAATAATATGCGGTGGGTGACAAATAGTGAGAGGTAGTTTTTTTCTTCCTTTGCGAGTGTAAATACTCCCGCTCTTAGGCTGCTTTTTTAAAGCACTACTGGGGAAAGAATGTATGCTGGAGAGACCTTTGAGTTCCTTCATTAAAAGGAGGTTTTTGCCCCTTACTTCATTGCAAAGTTCTACCGGTTCTGTTTTTTTCTTCTTCTTTGTGCCGGTGATTCTAAGTTGTAAACCTTCGCTTAATGATAAGCCCTCCTGTTTAGTAGTTTTTTCCAGAACAGGGAGTTCTCTCTTGCATAAATATCTAAGCAGGAGGGTGTCTCTATGTGTTCCCCACATCGCTATTTTCCATGGTACTGAGGAACCCCCCTCAATATCCCTCTGGGGTATTTCTTTTATGATAGAATAATTAACAAAGACCGCCCATAGTTTCTTTGATTTACACTTCTGGTTAAGTTGTGAGGATTGTTCAATCGCAAAAGGAGCATAGGTAGTAATATAATGCTCCGATTTATCCCAATCCTTCTTCCCAGAAAAGAAAAACGCCGCCGCCGGATTGTCAGCTCCTTCAAAAAGGCAATGTCTCAAATTCGCAAAATTAACTACACACCAAGTCTCTACTTGTGAAAAAAACCTGGATCTAAATGACTTGCTATTTTTCTTGAACAATGTCAATGCAGGCATAAGAATCCCGCATTGAGCGTCTTCTGCCAGCAACTCAGTTGCCTTCCATGCAAAAGCCTCAGCCAATTGTTGTTTTCCAACCGGATATTGTTTTTTATTAGAGTCTATCCAGTTCAGGGCATTCTCGTCACGTGGCTTGTCCAAGTCATATTTATCCTTCCATGGCGGATTACCGACCACCCAGCCATAACCATCCTCCGGTTTAGATTTTGCCCACAAAGATTTATCATCAAAGAAACCGCCTTTACAGTGGAAGATGTTTTTGTTATGTAAATTAGGGAGTTGAAAACGAGTTTTGCTCAAGTCTGGTGGGTCAATATAGTCAAGCAAAGTCAGAGATAAACTTAATTGTGCTACCTGACAAGCTTCCTCGTCAGCATCCAGCCCGAAAATATGATCTACTAAAAGTTTTCTTAAATCTGTCGGATTGAGTTTGGTATTTTTTGCACTTACAACACTTTCCACCAATCGGCGATAACATTGTACGAGAAATACTCCTGATCCACATGCTGGATCAAAGATTTTCATCCCCTTCTTGAGAGGTTTTTTTGCTTCTAACTCGTCAAGTATAAAATTAACCAGATGGACGGGGGTGTAATAAGCGCCTTTTCCTTTTGCTCCTCCCTTTTGATGTAAAAACTGCTGATATACAACTGATAGCGTTTCTATTGGCACATAAGAAAAATCATAACTTTCAAATAATGAACCCTGACCGGTTTCAGGGTCATCGCCCCAAAAGGTAGAGGCTACACTTTCAACATGTTCCTGTTGTATCTTGTTTTTACTTGGCAGGGGAAAAACCGAACCATTCAAAAAGCCATTAAGATATTCCTCTAATTTGTAGAGTTTGTTCTTGTTGGCTTCACTGCCAAAAATATCCTTTGCGGTTACATTGATCTTCGCCTTTTCAAATCTTTCATCAGAGAGAATACCCCTGTCCCTCAAATATTTGAGATAAATATATTTCCCGATCAAAGTATGGGCATGTTCCATTGGGAGATTGTGCTTATTACCCCTTAGCACTTTAGACAGTTTATTGAGATTCGCTAGCAGATGTCTGTCCACCCGGCTTTCAACAGAGATCGGTCTCTGCTTCCAAATGTTACCAGAGTCAATAGATTCAGATTTCAATTCAGAAAGTTTATTCAATACTTCCCTGGCATTTTTTGCTACTTCCAGAACTCGATCTTTATCGCTTTTTTCGTGGTCATACTCAAAACCGGAATAAAAACGGATATTTCTTGGCGTAACAATGATCAGAAAGGGGACAATATTTTGATTCCAGACTCTTTTGTGAATTTCTCTGGCCTCAGCTTCATTGTCAGCCTCACAAACATAAACCACCGGCATAAGAGAACTACCGGAAAGCTTATCAGGTGAATCGAGAAGTGTGTAAACGCCTTTTAACTTACAATGATCTCGCTTTGCTGCCTGAGTAAAGAAAAACGAATAGCCGTGATGTTCATTTAGCCGTTTACCTTGTAAAAAAGCGGGATTATCGGCATAACCCAATTTCTCAATAAGTTGTGTACTATTCATTTTTGCCGCCGTACAAAATAAACTTTTTCAGGAAACCTCAATCATTCTACAGAATCATTTATCATCCGTCAATAGCCTGATGAGGTGAGCCCTCAACTATTTTCACCCCCAAAAATCTTCCAAATGCGTTTGCACTATCTGGCTACTGACCAAAAAACACCTTTTCTTCGTGCCCTTCCCGCCCTTTGTGTTCTTCAAGCCCTTCGTATTCGAATTATTGTAATCTGTTTCTTCTTCGTGTGTTTCGTGATCTTCGTGTTTCAAAAAAAGACCCGTTAATCCGCGAAAATCGCGGATAAAATTTGTATTGCCCCACAAAAATTCACTTGACATTTAACTGAAAGGTTTGTATAATAGCTGGTTAACAATCAAGATAGATTGTTGCGGGTAACAGGGATCGCCAAATGCGAGTGATATGACAAAAAGAACCACAAAAACGGAAAAAAACGTTAAAAGTGAAACTAAAAACATGAAAAACGAAGCCAATTTAAAAGCCAAATATTTGACTGTAACTAACTGTACCAGAGGGGTTTACAGCGTTTTAAGGGCAAAAACTCAAAATGGAACGAAGCCAAACGAAGCCAATTTCAAAAAGGAAAATCCACGCTTTTCGAGCGAGACCCAAACAAAAAACTTTTTTATGGAAAGCAAAGCCAATTTTCGAAATGGAAAATCACCCATCTTCCAAAAAAATAAAAAAATGGAAAACGAACCCAATTTCAACGAGTCAAAAGTGCTGCAAGTAACTGCTGCAGAAAGAGTTACAACGCTCTTTTCCCAAAACGGAACGAACCAAAACGAACCCAATAAAGCCAATCAAAGCCAATTTCGAAGATCCGCCGAAGGAGGATTCTACTCTCTACTGCTCTACTCTCTCGGGCCAACGGCCCGCCGCCTATCTATTTTCCGAAAAACCCCGCATCGCTGCTTGCTGCACGGTTTTCAAGGCTACACCGTGTTTTTTCGCCGCTTTTGCGCAGTCTTCGTATTCCGGTTTGGCCGCTGCCTCTTTCCCTCTCAATGTCCCCACCTTTACCGCTATCTGCCCATACTCCGTCTCGACCGTCACCATTTGTCTTGCCAGCTTACTCCGTTCGATAAGCTGCCTCCGCAACCCGAACGTAAGCCCCTGCCCAAATATCACTTCTTCCATCTTCCCGGTATCATCCGGCTTGCACATCACCGACAGTCTCACGCCAGGCCGGTTCTTCTTCATCTGTATCGCCTCGGTAAACACATCCAGCGCACCCGCCTCAAACAGCATCTCCATCGCGAATCCGATCTGCTCACCCGTAGCGTCATCGATATTCGCTTCAAGCAGACACACCGTATCTCCCTCGCCCTCGTCGCACTCTGCCGCCTCCCCGACAAACAGCCGCAAAACATTTGCAAAATCATCGGACTCCCTCGTCCCAGCTCCATGCCCGACCGCGTCAATAACCATCGGCGGGATCGTTCCGAACTCATCTACAAAACTTCCCAATATCGCCGCAGCCGTAGGCGTAAGCAACTCGCCCGCACCCAGCCCGGCAACCACCGGGATATTCGCCTGTTTGATCAACTCCGCCGTCGCAGGCGCAGGCACCGGCAGCGTCCCATGGGCACACTTCACTGTTCCCGACCCCACAGAAACCGTCGAGCAATATACCCGCTCGATCCCCAACGCCTCGAATCCCACACACGCACCAACAATGTCCGCGATAGAATCGACCGCACCGATCTCATGGAAGTGTATCTCGCTTTCGTCCTTGCCGTGTATCCCCGCTTCGACCCGCGCTAAGTTTGCGAATATCTCAATCGCCCGCACTTTCACCGCCGCACTTACCCCGCTATTTTCGATGATTGCCGTGATGTCCTTGATATTGCGATGGACGCTGGCCTCATCCGCACTGGGCGTAAACGTCACCGCCCGGATCCCGCATCGCTTTGCTTCGGCAACTTCGATTTTGAGATCACCGATTCCCAGCGTCGCCAGTTGCCCAGCCAAAAAATCCTCGCTAAGTCCGGCATCGAGCATCGCCGAAACTATCATATCCCCTGCAGCACCGGCAAAACAGTCAAAATACGCTATCTTCATAATGGTCCTTTCCGTGATTTCATTGTATACCCCTCGCTGGCGTTGTCAAGAACGCCCCCATCCCCGGCTTGAAAATCTCCCGCATATCTGCTAACATACCCGCATATGCTTAATGGACTGGGCAAAAAACTGTTACTAATCGCTATGATCACCCTCATAGCCATTCCCCTGCATGCTTCCGCAGCAGAGCGGATAAATTCCGTAATAAACCGCTCATCACAGAAAAAGGTCCAATTCGCCGTAAAGGTTATCGATGCGGCCACCGGCCAAACCGTTTGCTCCCGCAACGCTGCGACGCCCATGATACCGGCCTCCAACGCCAAGATCATAGCTTCCGCTACCGCACTAAAGCACCTCGGCACCGATTACAAGTTCACCACCACCGTCGGCATGCTCGGCAAAACCCTCGTCATCATCGGCGCAGGCGACCCGCTCCTCGGTGACCCAGAAACCGACGCAAAGCACGGCAGAAAACCCGGCTGGATATTCGAAGACATAACCCAAGCCCTGAAAAAAGCCAAGATCAAATCCATCGACGGCATCGTCATAGACACCACATTCTTTGACGATAACCGCGTCCATCCAAGCTGGCCCAAGGGCCAACTCAACCGCTCATATGCCTGCGAGGTCAGCGGACTCAACTACAACGCCAACTGCGTAAAGATCGATGCAAAGAAAAAAGGCAAGTCCGTCACCCTTACCCTCACCCCGCCAACGGCTTTCGTCACACTCGTCAACAAGGTAAAAACCTCCAAAAAGACCAACGCCGTAGGTGCATGGCGAAACTCCGTACCCAACAAGCTCATCGTAAAGGGCTACTGCAAGACCGAATCCGGTTTCGACGTAGCCATCGAAAGACCCGCCGCCTTCTTCGCTTTCCTACTCGCAGAGCACCTCGCTGCCGCCGGCATAGAAGTCAAAGGCGACTTCGCCGAAAAGTACATAAAAAAGGACCGCTCTATCCGCACCTTATGCACATACACAACCGGCATCGACGATGTCCTTACCCGCTGCAACGCCGACAGCTTCGGCTTAGCCGCCGAAGCGCTTATCAAAACAATATCAGCCGAGAACACTTCATACAGGATAAATGGCGAATGGCCCCATGGCCTCAACCTTGCCAAGCGATACCTGCGATCGACCGGCGTTAAGGATACCGAATTCACACTGATAGATGGCAGCGGTCTAAGTCGTGAAAACAAACTCTCTGCGAACGCCCTTACATCGGTTCTGTTGGATATTTACAAAGGCCCCAACCGCAAATTTTACATGGACACCCTCGCGGTAGCCGGGGTAAAAGGTTCCCGCCCCGTAAGAGCATTTTTCACGGACAAAAAGTACAAGGGCAAAGTCTTCGCAAAGAGCGGCACCCTCGACGGCGTAAAGGCACTCTCAGGAATATGCCGGACTGAGCATGGCGACCGCATCTTCAGCATAATCACAAACAAAGCCAACGGCAAAACCCGCAAAGCCATAAACGACATCGTAAAAGCAATTTTTGAGTAATCCCTGATCCGAAGGCTTATGAGTGCAATTGTAGCCTCCCTGCTCACTTTCCCGCATTTAGTTTGTTGCTGATGCCGACACACAAGGCCTGAACCCGCAGTAGATACGCCGAATGTAGGGGCTGTAGTAGCCGCGGTAGGCGGTCCTGCAGAGAATGTCGTCACTGTACCATCCGCCTCCGCGCAGAGTACGTGTGGTCCCCGTCACAGGCCCTGTTGGATCGTTCGCAGGACTGACGCTGTAGTAAGTATCGCCATACCAGTCACTACACCATTCCCACACATTGCCCGCCATGTCTGACAATCCGTAACTCCCTTGTCCCCCATAATAATTGATGACAGTGGTATAAGGATACGATGTCAGCCCGAGAGGATTAGCAAATACCCCATCATAATAGTTAGTCAACGTCTGATCTATACTGTCACTGCCCCAAGGATACAGATAATAATACGCCCCACCGCGAGCAGCGTATTCCCACTCTGCTTCGGTGGGAAGTCGATACCCGTAATGATCGCAGTATGCCTTTGCTCCATACCAGCTTACCAGCAGGACCGGATGATCTGTCATGCTGTTACTATCTCTGATGATACTGGCAAATATCCCGCCTGAATAGTCGATTTGGCTGTACTGACCGTAATCCGGGCTATTGTTTGGAGCGGATGTCGTGGAAAAATAAGGATCACTGTTACTGCTGTCACTTGCGGCATAGACAACTCCGCTGACTACTTTGATATCGCCTGCTGTCATCACCGCATTAAGATACGCTGCATATTCCGCATTAGTGGTTTCATACAGGCTTATAAAGAATGAATTGAGCGTTACAGTATGGATGGGCAGTTCGTCTGCGTATCCGGTTCCGGAATGGTCGCCCATATCGAATGTCCCGCCGGGGATGTAAGCAAAATGCGCTGGATCAGGTGCCGACCACAGCCAATTAGTCGCAACAATGGCCAGGTCAAGTGCATCAATAACGCCATCGTTGGCGCCGGGTATATCGCATGCCGGATTCCAGTTGGCACTTGGGCTGTCGTCACTTTGCCAGGCAGCAGCAAGTAGGGAATGATCGGTGAAATTCACTCGGCGGTCATTGTTAATGTCCGCGGCATTGCTAAATGGACCTGCTTGCAGCATGCTGCACAATGAAAAGGTTAAACAAAGGACTGCAAGGATCGTTTTTCTTACCATATCCTCACCTCCTCTCGTTCACCTCCATGGGAACGTAAAATACACTGTTTGTAGTATACTCGCTACATGCACAAATGTCAAGAAAAAAATAATTTTTTTAAAAATTTTCCTGTCAGATGTCTTTTCCCATCGCCTGAATGGACCAATCCTCCCGGATGACCTCAATAAAGCTGATTATAGGCGCCTGGTCGATACCGCAATCGGTGGTTTTGGGGACAAACTGCAACGAAAGATTGTTCTTTACGCTGACACCCTTAAACTCCTTTATTACGACCCTGTCAGTTTCCCCTGCTGATTTGAGAACATCGAAATCCCTGAGCACAACCTCATCACCCAATTTAACGTCAAAGACGCGCCCGCCGCCCTTATCACCGGCCATCGCCTTAAAGCCAAGCCGAACCGTGTACTTGACACCGCTCTGCCCCGCTGCCTCGTCGATCAGTGGCAGTTCACAACGAACCATCCCCCGACAACCTGACGTAAACAGCCACGGCTTATCCGTTCCGGCAAAAGACTTGCCGCGATGATCCGAGCTATAATACCCCATTCCAGGCAGAACCTTTTCCTTAAGGTTGAACTTAACGCCATAGTTGAGAAAATGTATACTCCCGCCGCTGCCGTCATTTTTCGGCCCCGGGTATCCGAACCAGACTTTTCCCTCATCGTCTTTCATATCAGCCGGAGCCCCGAAATTAATGGCCAGATGTTTAACCGGTTTGCTACTGCCGCCCGTAACAAAAACCGTGTAAGGTTTTGCGCGATCTGGTTTGCGTACGAAAGCTAACGAACAGCGTATCGGGTACGAGCATGTGCACCCGCTGCTGGCCTCGGCGCTTAGAACAAGCCCATTGGCAGGGATCACAGTAAGCCAGCAACCAGGCCTGTACCCGCCGAAGATCGTTACGCCGCGGTCCTCTTCAAGATTATACATCGCCGTACTTGCAGAGCGATAGAACAGAGAATTCGCCGAAGCCGCCGTCATTGAGCATGTATGCCCAGGACGCAGAAATTGCCATGCGACATCTTCACCCGTAACAGGATGACTGCGCATCTTCGTCTGGCCCGTATAAAGATCGCATGCCTGCGGCTCGACAATAACCGTATCGCCCAGTATCAATGGCCTGGTCATATAATTGAGAGGTTTCGACCATAGGATCCGCCCGTCTTTTGTATCCATTGCAACAACACGCCGGTACTCTATCTGCCCCTGCTGGTATCGCCACATATCGTGACTTCCCACGCTCCCGAACAACAGCAGTACCCCATTATTTGCCGCACTTGCCAGCGTATCACCGCAGCACCCCGTAAGATCGACAGTCTTCGACCATATCTCGTTACCGGTTTTGCCGTCAAGGCATATAACTTTCCTGACATCACGATCTGCGTCATCGACCTTAAATTTCGCGGCAACGTCATATCGCTTGTCCGCAATAAGTCCTTCTCTCGCCTTAAACGCCGCCAGTCGTTGCTCATCGCCAACCGATGCGTCCGTCAGGAACACGTTCCCATCTGCAACAGTCATTGAGATGTTCGCCATTTCCTTGCCGTCATATTTCCAAAGCAGTTTCCCAGTCTTGGCATTCATCGCGAAAAACATATCACTCGTCATAGTTCGCCCGGTCTTTGCCCCTTTACTCGGAATGTAATTCTCCCAGCGGGGAAGGTCGGTTACACGCCTCCATTTTCTCCCTCTGCGCTGATGTTCCCACCTGGCTTGCTCATTGCCATCGGGATAATCAGCTTTGTATTTGGCTGCATATTCCTGCTTTAATGCTGTTGCCGCACTGCCATAAAGCGTATCTCCAACCAAGCTGATATATCCCCATCGCCGCTTGGAACCGTCAACTGAAGCCGGCAGTTCAAACACGGCCAGATCTTCTCCCGTAGCCGGGTCCAGCACATAGCATTTGTCATAAGCGCCGACATACAGCCCGTCTTCACCGACTGCTATATTGCTGCTGTCGACATCGACCCGAACCCTGAATGCTCCGGGTATATTTCGTTTCCAAAGCGAAGTACCGTTGTAAGCGTCACACGCAAAGATCACCTCTTCACCTTGAACAAACAGCCGCCCGTCCTTAGCCAGCGGACTTGCCGCCTTTGCATGTCGTTCAACCATGCCACTGGGTCCCGGCTCGCCGAACCACTGAATGCCAAGCCTTCCGCTAACAAGTTCATCACCGGAACAAGCCGTATTTTGCGGGTTAGCATACTGATGAGTCCATTCGCCATCGCCAGCCAGTTTGCTTCTTACAGTCTTTTTCCAGCCTATCTTATTGCTAAAGAATTTCTTCTTACCAAGCATAGAAATTCCGCCGTATGGCCTCAGTACACGATCGATCTGTGCATTGGTGGCTGATGTTTTGCCCTTCGTCAGCATTGCGTCCGAAACGATAAGATTCGCGAAATAAATGGGCAGGTCATCAATGTCCCACGGCTCTATTGATACTCTTTTTCCCAATAAACCTGCTGAGGCAAGTTTCGCCCGTGCCGTTGCCAGTTTGCCTGGATCGTTTTCAAGCCCGATGATCTGCATATCCGTCAGATTCGCTAACTCATACGCAAGCCGGCCTTCACCGCAATCGAGAACAAGGCAATAGCCTTTTTTCACCGCAAGCGAATCCGCAATTGTTTTTGCCGACTCTTTATACAACTTTGCTTTTTTGTCGTCCGGATAAGGAGATTTAACGATATCCCGCTGGATAACCTCTGGCTTCGACTGAGCCGTTTTACCAAAGCAATAAATATTTCCGCTATCCGAACTAACCAGCAGATACCCGTCCGAAACACCAAGCCCGGCACCGTTGCCCTCGATCGCGTGGCTCCAAAGCTGTTTACCGGTATCGGTGCTGGCCGCAATAACTTGGTCCTGACCTCCGGCAATAACAACATCGCCAGCCATGACCAGTGACCGCAGCCCTTTCTTCTCGAAGAACCATGTATCGCTTGCTGCCTTTACTTCTCTCTCCTGAGCGGCCAATCCCGCAATTTCACCCTTCATCTTATCGACCTTTTCTTGCAGTGCTGGCTTATCTTCGGCGCTCGCATTGTCACGTTGTCCCCGCAGCTCCTTAAGTTTTTTGTCAAGTTCTTTTCGTTCTTTCCCGAATCTATTGGCCTTTGACACCGAATTTGAATAGTGTGCTCGGTCGATCGAATTGATACCGTGTTCAGTCAGCACATACGCGTGATCTTTCGTCACAACCATATCGACACCCGGAAACCATCCAAACGCATCCCCGCGATATTTACCTGTCTTGGCATCGAAATTATACTTACGCGGACTGCCGCTGGAATCCACACCCGCGATGAGTTTGTCGTTGTCCAGCAGTGCCCAGGTCCCGCCTTGCTTGCCGATTGGAGACGTGAGAAACTGTTCGGCACCCGTTTTGCGGTCAAATGCCACAGGCAATGATCGCCCCGAAGGAACATAGATCAACGCCTCCGATGCCAGCAGATAACCGGAAGGCGATATACCTCCAAACGGAAGTTCATGGGATCGTTCGCCTATGGTATCGTTTTTCCAGACGATCTGGCCGTTAGCCGCGTTCAATGCGTAAATATAAAGTCCCTCATAGGGAAAAACCCCCGCCGCAAAATAAACCTCACCACCATCGACAAGCACCGACGTCCGGATCGGCCAAAGCGAGATCATCCGCCCATTGCCGAGAACCTTTTCGTCGCTGATACCCCCGCGAAATTTCCACACCAGCTTTCCGTCTTCAGCGTCGAGACAATAAACATATCCGTCATCGCTGCCGAAATAGACCTTGCCCTCGTAAACTGTCGGTGCAAACCGAACCGGCCCCTCAGCATAAAAACTCCACTTCTGATCACCCGATGCGACATCCAGACACAAAAGTTCATTAGTCACCGACGAGCCAAAATAAACCCTGCCGCCGGCGATACACACATGGTAGGCATTATCCGAATGGTTCCTCGGCATCTCCTCCGCAGGCACCGGCCATGCAGGCACCGGCCCATGCGTCGGCACATAGGTCCATTGCAGATGCAGATCCGAACCGATCGACTCCATAGCCGAACCGCTGCGGGCAACATTACCGCGATAAGTCGGCCAATCCGCCGCTTTCACAGCCTCCGCACCAACGCCCACCGCAATAACCAACAATAAGACACAATTTCGAAAATTTCCCACCGAACGCCAATTAGATATGACAGATTTCATAGATAAGACCCCTTTATACACTTTTCTTACGGTTAAAAAACATAAGTCCCTCCGCACGACAACGATCATAGTACCACATTCATCGTAAGATGTCAAAGGATCACTTTATTCGTTTAATCCGTGGCTCAGCTAAAACACCAACCTCTACAAGTTCAAACAGAGGGATCATTTGGCTAGATGCTCAGATTTATGGTATGAATAGATAGGATCAAAAAATGCCAAAAGTAAAGCGTATGACTGGTGAAATGGCGCAAAATCAAAAACGCGCAACACTGGAAATTTAATCCAGACCCGGATTACTGACCCCCACTACTTGTTATTACTGCTCAAAACCGCTTTTATATAAGAACAGGGCGCATTAACCCTGGTTATTGTTAGACTTTAGGCGCAGAACCCTTCTTAAAACGTCTGTTTCGGGACCTTCTGCGCAGCATCCCTAAGCCAAGTCCCATTAGCGCAAGGGTAGCCGGTTCCGGTATGTCATTATTGACATAGGATTCACTACTATCACCATACCCGGCATCGATAGACTGGACATGCAAACCTATCTGGAGACTCCTGTCAGCTAAAGCAGCCAAGACATCCGGAAGATTCAGTCCCGGCAAAAGATCAAAATTGATCTGAACCCACTCACCAGCACTATCATTGACACCCCATTGAGGAGAAGGATTTTCAGCATCGACACTGGCGTAGAACGATGTTTCAACAAAGTCCGCAGGTGCGCCAGGTAACGTAGCGGGATGCGCTGGTTCTTCGAAATCTACAAATTCATGACCGGTAGCAGGATCAAATCCGTCATAAGTATCCGTGTCAATAATGCCGGATATCCCAAACAGTGAGCCGTCGGCAAAGTAAATATCAGTAATGGTGCTGTCGATGGGACCTTCGTTGCGGAAGCGGAACTTGACGGTGTTGTCGCCATTGAAGATATCTACAAAGAGTTGTGGTACAAGCGCAGGACCGTTCTCAGCAATATTACTCGTAACCGGGTGAAAATCAATAGTAGTAATCGCACCGGCGTGTGCAGCAGGCGCAAAAACAACACATAGCAAGCTTATGCCCATGGCAAAAACAACTACTATATGTGCTCTTTTTATCACCACTCATCCTCGAATCCCCCCAGATTCACCATCCTCTGATTGCATCTCTAAAACTCTTGCAATCTATCACCGTACAAAATACTACATTTGCAGGATTAATGCAAGAAAAAAATCTGAGATTTCTTCCTTTTTTTCCATTTACAGCCTCAAAAAGGCGGTTGTGGCAATATAACGTCCTATAAATACACAAGTTAGCACAAACGCGAGAAATTGAATTTTTTTTATATTTTTGCAAAATTTCTTTTTTTTTCTTTGGGCAAAATGTGTTTTCGTGAAGTTTCTAATTTTCCCACGTGTTTTTCTCTCGTGAAAATGATGCTCTTGGGAGATTTCCTAACTACTATTAAGGCGTCAATATCCGCGGCCTTTCACGCTGGAGCCATTTGGGTAGTTGTTCTTTGGTGACTTCTTTCCAAAGCCCAACCTTACCCCTTACCGCCGCATCCTGCAGCTCGACAAATTCATCGAATCTGTCATTATCGAACCGCAGATCGGTATACCCAAAACCCCCGCGGACGATCTCAGCGTTAACACATACGCCACTTTCAATTTCCAACCATGCCAAAAGTCGCCCATACCTGTCCCGCGAAGGGCTGATACTATCCAGAATAACGGTAACATCCTTGCCTGAAACGAGTTTTTTGACGAAATCCGTTGCCTCCGGTCCGTAATACATCACCGGAAATCGCTCGGATTTGGTCTCCGGGGTATCGACCCCCAACAGCCGCACACGCGTATTGTCGTATTTGCCGTCCGGGATATCGATATCGACGGTATCGCCGTCAACGACATTGACTACTTTAAAGGATTTGCGGTGATATTTGAAATGGTCGTTGTTGCCGGTCCCGGCAATCCCCTTAACGGCCATGATATGCCGTAGCGGGCGGCCGGCATTTCTGTCAAGCCATATAATAGATACAACTGCAAGACCGGCCAAAACCAATATCGCCGAGCGCCTGCGCCGACTCATCGCATAGCGAATCGTCATTTGCTGCGCTCTACAGCCGGTTTATCAAGCTCAAACGCATGGCAGATCGCCGTCAGAGCCGTATCGCCATCGGTTTTGTCGACGATACAGCTTATGCGTATCTCACTTGTGGTTATCGAATCTACATTTATCTTCGCATCAGCCAGAGCCTGGAACATCTTATTTGCCACGCCGTAGTGCGATCGCATGCCGACGCCGACAGCGGATACTTCGGCTATGTCTTCGCGGATGAATATACTCTGGCAGTGGATATCGTCTTTGATGCTGTCAATCGCCTTTTTCGCCCCGTTAAGGTCCGATTTCGCGACGGTAAACGAAAGGTTCGCCTTTTCAGTGCTGATCTCGGTCTGGATGATATCGTTAACGACTACCGTAGCCCCTGCCAGATGTGCGAAAATTCTCGCTGCACTGCCGGGTGTATTGTCAACGCCAATAAGATCGATCTTGGCAAGGTCGGTCTGGATGGTTGCCCCTGATACCAATATGCCTTCCATTTGCGGTACCTCATGTGTAATTAATGTTCCGGGTTTATCTTCGATACTGGATCGTACGTGTATTGTCACATCATTTTTTTTGCCGCACTCGATGGCTCTTACGTGCATAACGCCTGCTCCGAGGCTTGCAAGTTCGAGCATTTCGTCGTAGCTGATCTGGTCCATCTTAACCGCACCCGGAAATTTACGCGGGTCGGTGGTGTATATGCCGTCAACATCGGTGTAAATCTCGCATTCATCGGCTTTTAGGGCTGCTGCCAAGGCAACGGCGCTGGTGTCGGAGCCGCCGCGGCCCAGGGTCGTAATATTTTCATGGTCATCCTTGCCCTGAAAGCCGGCGACGATGACGATGTGGCCGCTGTCTAATTTGGAGTGTATTATATCGGTGCCGATGCTCTTGATCCGGGCGCGGCTGTGGTCGTTGGTGGTGATCATTTTGATCTGGGTGCCGGTAAAGCTGATGGCTTTGTGGCCCATAGCGTCGAGTGCCATAGCCATAAGGCTCACCGTCTGCTGCTCGCCGGTGCTCAGGAGCATGTCCATCTCGCGTCGGGAGGGGCTGGGATTGAGTTCCAGGGCGTCGGCGATGAGATGGTCGGTCTGCTTGCCGCGGGCGGAACAGACCATTACGACCTGTTTGCCCTGTTTTACATAGGATATTGCACGCTTAGCCGCCCGGCGGATCTTGTCGGCGTCGGCTACGCTGGTACCGCCAAATTTCTGGACCACAATAGGCATAAATCGTTCCCACACATAAAAATATTATCCACGGGAGTATAACACCTTTATATAGTATGGTCAAGTATGTCCAAATTGGTTTTTTTACATTTTTAAGCCCTTGAAATTGGGTTTGCTTTTCATAAAAAAGTTTTTTCGCATGGTTACCTCTATTTTTATGCGGTTTTTCCTTTTTTGTGTTTTTACATACCTATTTTTTTCATCATTTGTTTTCTTTGCATTTCGAGGATGGTTTTGTGGAGGCTGTTCTCTATGCGTCGTTCGTGCATCAGGATATTGTCGATGATCTTTGAGTTTGCGAAATCCTTTACGGTTATCTGACCGAATTCGTGGTCGGGCGGGGGTGGGGAGCCGTCATTTTTGGGTCTCAGGATGCCGGGAAGCTTAATGACAGGTTTGTTTCTGTGAGAGTGGTCGAGTGAGTTTAGGGCTGCGGTCTGTGCTCGGTTTGCGCGTTTTAGACGCCATGAGAGGATCACTATGCGCTGTACGAGGTGATTTTCGAGGGGATCGGAGGGTTTGAATTGTTCGAATAGCTGGTCACGGTGCAGGTCGAAGTCTTCGGCGGATTCGCCTTTTATGACGTTTTGACTGGTTGTGAGGCCGTGTTTGATACCGTTTTGGGCGACGGCAGCTTTGCCTTCGGGTGTTTGGGGGCCTGTGGATTTACTTGCGTTTTCACGGTTTGCGTTGATCTGTTTTTCCGATGCCATAATACTTAATCCTTTCTCTCTGAGTGATTTTAGCGGTTTCTTTTCCCGGCTACTGCGTTTACGGCTGCGAGCCAGTCCTCGACGTACACCAGTACGCCTGCGGGTGACCCTTGCCTAAGCCTTGTATCCGAAAAAAGC
>SDBV01005885.1_pt1 | contig 17173 bp, 15 predicted proteins | sample 2277081 | NCBI WGS metagenome assembly SDBV01 (sample SAMN10402039, study PRJNA504765) | marine sediment metagenome | isolation source: marine sediment core GS10_PC15, 223 cmbsf | place: Arctic Ocean: Southern Knipovich Ridge | collected 2010 | reverse complement strand
GTTTGAAGGTCATCGATTTCTTCTTCAGTTCTGGAAAACGCGGTCATGCTTTTGATCATGACAAGTGCCTTTCTTTTTATATTTCAATTGATTCTCGAATATCATTTCTATTAGGTGTACTTCCATTTCTCTCGTGATGAATCGATAATACGGAGAGAAGCGGCCGCTGCAAACCACAAACAATCAATTTTTAGTTTTAATTCAGCTTTTTCCTTTCAAATCATTTACATACTTTTGCCGCACTTTTTTCAGATAATCCGTCATCGATTTTTGGTAATAATCCGGATAGGTCCATGGCAATTTTTGGAATGATCCTTTTAAATAAATCAGGGTCAGGTCTACAAAAATACCGCCTCCGATATAGATGCGATGGGCAAAATTTTTCCCGGTGGCCAGAGCAACATGCTCACGGCTAAGATAGCCCGGATCGATATTGACCAATCGCTTGCCATTTCGAGCATGCTGCTTTTCCAACTCGATGGTCTGATGTTTTATTTCAGACAAAGTGGACCGGTTGATCAGCCTTTGAAAAGAAAACATCCGTCTAAAAAGAGGCGCCCCCATTTCATCTTTATAATATGTCGTTAGATCGAAAGGGAACCAGCGGCTCACCGTATCAAATGGCCCGAACAGTTCCATAAGGGTATTTGCCACTGAGATTGATCGTGTTTTGTCTTTTAAAAAAATGCCCACAAAAAGTTTTGCAGGCTCAGGTGCCCTGGGTACGCTCATAGGATTTGGATCTCATGGGTGAATCTGAATAAAAGTCTCAATCGATGCCGCTATTGGATCGGTATCGCCTCATCGATCAGCATGATGGGGATATCGTCTTTAATCTCATACATCAAGCGGCACGCATCACAAATCAGTCCGTCTTCCGTTTCATTAAGATAGATATCCCCTTTGCATTGGGGACAAGCCAAAATTTCCAATAGTTCCGGATTTAACGCCATAAATACCTCCTTGTTTTCCAATCTCTCTTCTTTTCAAACGGATCAATATGGGTCAAGTGGAATGAACCGTTTCCGTTCTCATGTTTTGAAACCTTTTGAATTCGGTGATGCTTTTCCACAAAATGAATCTGCTTTAAAAACATCATCACCCTTTTATTACCCTACCGGTTTTAAATGACGACTTTAAACAGAATCATCTTGCCTGTGTCCCGATGAAACCAGCGCCCTATTTCTTTAAAATGGCGACGATACGGTTTTTTAAAAAACTTGAATTGTTTTGTGGGCCAGTGTTTTTCTTCCCATAAGAAATATTTAATTTGCCGCTGTTTCAAACGTTGGATAAAACGCGGATAATTGTTTCCCACAATGATATTGAAATTATTGTATGGCTGGGGACAGGCGGCCCCTTGATAGTTGAGGTTGGCATAAAATGAAAACCAGCGGATCGAATCCATTGATGCCAGCACCGCTATCTCTTTACGGTTGCCTTCTTTTGAAGCCACATACTCACCAATCTGTTTAAATACTTGTTTGTCCTCTCTTCTGGGCGCCAGATTTTTCGGAAGCGTTGTGACCAGAATCAACAAGGCGATGATCGAATACGCCACAGCTGCTTTTAAATGCAATCGGAACGTCATAAACCGTACAATCCGTTCCAGCCCAAATCCAAAGAAAACAGCGCCCGGATAAATGATAATGGCCATAAATCGGTAGTAGATCAGCCAGTATTGTAAAATATGAGCGAGCAGCAGTAAACACCCACCAACCCCCAGGAGTAAAAAGTAGACCAGCCGGGGATCATTTCGCACCTGTTTTCCGAGTCTAAAAAAACCGACGATAAATATCAACAACAGGGGGTAGAAAAAAGCCTCCAAAGCCCGATTCAACAAGGTTCCGATGGCGACTAGCCACACCAGATTTCTGACCTCCGGGAGAAAATGCTCGGTGAGCCCGTCACGATTACCAGTTGCCAGGGTTGCCAGATTTTCACGCAGCTGTTGATACTGCTGAATCGGTTGAATAACTTTTAATATAATTTCATTTGAGCGGAGCAACGTAGTCGCGGGCAGGTTAAAACGGCTTTTGACACTGATATAAAAAATGGCGATTAAAATTGTAGGGAGCAGAAAAACCAGCACTTTTTTTATCCGATTTTCCCGTTGAAAACCCAATAAATAGCCTGCCGTCAGAATCAGCAACAAAATAGCCTCTATCCTGGCCCAGCCTGCCATCAAAAAAGATAGGTTTGCCAGCAGTAGAAATATATACCCTTTTTTACCCGTATGGCGGATAAACGCATACAGTCCAAAGGCCATGAAAAACCAGTAGACGGGCCCTCTCACGACATCTGCGCTTCGGCTCACAAAAACAGGGATAACAGCAAAAATCAGCATGACCCCCGCACTGATAGGGGAATCAAAAAATCGTCTTGACAGTAAATAAACAGGGATCAATGTCATTGATCCAAACAAAAGGGATACCGCCTGAGCAGCCAGAATCCAGTCATGAAAAATGTAGTAAGCCCCGGCGATAAGTATTGAATAATTTGAAAGAAAACCGGTTCCACAAGGTGTCATTTTATCCAACTGCCCGAAAAAAATGGCTCTTGCCTGATGGATATACAACACACCATCCGGATTAATGACATACGTCGATAGAACAGCATGCCAGCGTAGAGAAATTCCGACCATAAATACCACTATAGCCATCCATGGCAGCTGTTGCAGTATCGATTTTCTTAACAGTTTTGATTCCATTGGATTCGTTCTTATCAAATTCCCACAATTATGTCGCGATCCCAACCCATAAAACAAATTTGCTGGAAAATCCTGATCCCAGCGATAGCCGGACAAATGATACGCCGGTTTATGGACATCCTTTCAAGTGCCAAACCAACAGTTGAATGTATACTTTCATTTTTTTTCTCAAACCCCCATGAATACCGACGGTCAGCAGAAGGCCTGCCAAAGAGAGACCCATATTGATCATCAGCCGGACAAAGACAAGGGTGTAAAACAGGCGAAAAGCACCTGGATGCCATTTTTTAAAATATAGGTATCTGGATTGGTAATATAAAATTCTGGCGTCAACTCCATCGCCGACACTTTGGCCCTGCCCGTGAAATATTTGGGCATCCGGGACAAAAAAAATTTTCCATCCCTCCTGCCGCATCCGAAACGCCCAATCCGTTTCTTCCAAAAAGAAAAAATAAGATTCATCCAGAAACCCGACTGCATCCATGGCCTCTTTCCGAACCATCAGGCAGGCGCCGATACCGGATTCAATCTCTATCGGGAATCTATATGTTTGCATTTTGCTGGGAAATCTATTGGGAAACATGACCCGCATCAGGGTTTCATTCAAAAATAATGAGCTTAGTGTCGGAAAGTTGGCAATGGAATTCTGTTTGGAACCATCCATATCCAACAGCTGTCCGCATGCCATTCCCGATTTCGGGTGCGCTTCCATAAATGTATAAAGGGCCATGATCGCCCCTTTGGTAACAAAGGCGTCCGTATTTAACAAAAGTGCGTACCGGCCCCCCATATTTCTTAGGGCCAAGTTGTTGGCACGAGCAAAACCCAGGTTCTGTTTATTGCATAAAAGATTGACAACTCGATATTGGTCTTTGACCGCTTCAACACTCCCATCTGTCGAAGCGTTGTCTACCACCCAAACTTCAAGGTTAACGCCATTGGAATTTTCATAGACCGCTTCCAGACACTTAAGCAGAAGGTCCTTTGTATTCCAGTTGATAATGATAATGGAAAGATCCACTGCGACGCCGAATTTCCTTTCTTTGGATTTTCGTTGTAAAACCGATTATTTAGAAAAAAAGTTCACCCCATTAATTCTGATCGGTTTGAAGTTATACCCTGATCGAAATTTTATCTCCACTAATAATGCCGGTTTAGACCTCAGCGAGCTAAGTTTTTTTTACCGGCAGATCGGGTCATTATTTCTTTAAAACCTGGTTGAATGCCGAAAACATTGCATCGAAGTTTTTTCCCAAAGAATATTTCTGACCTGCTTTTTCAGCTTCCTTAGACATTTGGCGACGGGTTTTAAATTCCAATAAAGAATTCATTGCAAAAATCAGATCCTGCACCTGGGGTGGGTGTGAAATAACAAACCCGTTAATGTCAGTTTTGATCAATTCTGACGCGCCATTATATTCAGTTGTAATTATCGGCAACCCACATGCCATGGCTTCTATCACAACCAGAGAACAGGCATCGTAGTAGGTTGGTAAAACAAATACGTCCGCCGCACCATAATAAGGAACCATATCCGCCCGCGGACCGGCAAAAATAACATGATCAACAATCGATAGCCGCGCCACTTTTTTTTCAATTTGTTGAGTCATGTTTTTCCCGACCACCAGCAGCTTTATTGCATGTGTGGCCTTTTTTTTCATCTGAGAAACAGCTTCCAGAAGAACAATAAAACCTTTTTTTTTCAAACTAAAGGAGGTAAAGAGAAACACAACATCATCATCATGGATGTGGTGTCGCTGTCGGATTGTCCGCCGATGGGGTTGGCTCAATTGTGAATTAAAACGGGTTGTGTCCACCCCGTTGTAAATAACTTGAATATTTTCCGGTTTGCATCGGTAAGCGTTTACCATATCTCTTTTGATCATGTCTGAAATGGCGATCAATTTGGGATAAGGATTCATTCGAAAAGGGGCGGATTCAATCCAATGGCGCGCCCAGTTCTTTAAAGACAGCAGGCAAAAAAGCTGTTTTATTTTTCGTTTAATCCAAACCCGCTCGGAAAATGTTTTGCGATATGTTGAATAGGCATGAACACCGCCATGGCTTTGATACACATTCATATCAATCGTGTTTCCAAACCCTAAAACCACATCGAATACATTTTTTTTGACCTGTTTTCGATGCTTAAAAGCAAAGCTGAGTATTTGCCAAAAAGCAGGCAACCATCTGGGGATATCAATTTGATGAAATATCGCCTGTGGCGGATTTCCATCCCAACTCTTTCCAAATAAATGGACCTCCCATCCTTTTTCGATCATTCGGGTCGCCATGGCAACGGCATAGCTTTCCGCACCACCCGCCCGGGGATTAAAATTTTCGATGGCAAGAGAAATTCGTTTCATGGCAGTCTATTTCTATGGTAATTGTTTGGCAAAATATTTTTTTGATTTACCGAATTTTCTTTGCCAGTGTTTTTTTCTAGTTTTATCCCATCCTCTCCCATCAAAATCAGGGCCTTGGCGGGTACTGCACCAATTGTGATGAACAAGGCTTTTACTAGAAAAACCGCACAACCATTTTTTATCTTTTGAATAGATTTCAAAAGTGCTTCCGGGGACCGGAAGCACTTGTTCCATCCTCAGAAAATATTCCAGATCTTCAGCAATCCCAATCGGTGCGAAATCTTCATCAAAATAACCGATATGTTCAATCATTTTCGGTCGGATCATAAAACAGACCGCTGATCGTTCCTCACCCTTAAACGGTAAAAATGCGGCATTCCCTTTTTGTTTAATGGTTTCACAAAACGCATGGTGCCCATCCCATTTCGCATAAATTCGATCCATATTTTGTAAAATCATATCGGTTGTATACGGTTGATCCGGGTTCATCCGAAACCGTTTGGATAAATCGTGAGCTTCGATAAGCTCCTGATACGCTGCAGACCCATTTTCAAGGGCAGACACCCACCCCACCTGTTTATTATTTTCCATGATATTGATCATGGGACGAAGCCAGTCCTGACCCACAAGGGCATCATTGTTCAAAACCACATAGTAGTCAAAATAAGGGTCGGGGCCGGGAATGGGGTCGGGTGAAAATTTAAGAATTTGATTCCAGGCGATCGCCACACCAAGATTGATCGGGTTTCGACGGTAATGAACGGGAAACCGGCTCCTGCTGAATTCACTTTGAACAAAACCGGCAATATCTTCGCTCGATCCATTATCGATGATCAGTATCGTGACATGGTGTTGGTCTGAGTCGATACTTGTATTTTTTAAAAGCTTAAAAAGACAAGCACGTGTTATTTCCGTATTGTTTAAAACCGGAATACCGATTAAAATTTGTTTCATAAGGTGTTTTATTTTAAATTTTTCTTTTTAATCCCAAACTTTTATCCCCCCCAAACAGGGCGTTTAACCCAATCGAAAAAATTTTCATTTTGAGTTAAATAGTGAGTAAAATAATTCATTTTACCAAATTTCCAAGTAATAACTGAGCCTCAATAACCTTCTTGACCTCCGCAACAGTCAGTGTTTCCAAACATAGACTTTTCTCCGTACCGTCACAACCCTTTTGTCTGCAGGGCACACAATCCATTTTATTAGTGACGATCTGATGTCGATCCCCCCTGGGTGCCCAGGAGATTGCCGATGAGGGGCCGAAAATCGATACGGTTGGAGTTCCGACTGCAGCAGAAATATGCAGACCGGCACTGTCAACACCGATAAAAAGATCGCTGATAGATAAAATACCGGCCAACTGCCCCAGGGTTGTTTTTCCCACCAGATTATAGACCCCTTTTTCAAATGACCGGGTGATGCCCAGGGACTTTTGTTTTTCATCCAATCCACCGGTTATCAGAATCATTGCGGATGTTTTTTTTTGTAGCCAGTCAATAACCTTAACAAATTTATCAAATGACCATTCCTTATATTGCCACAACGAAAACGGTTGAATTGTGATAATTCCTTTGTCTAAAGGGATTTGCTGCTTTTCAAGAAAGATTTCCGCCTCTGCTATCTTTTTATTTGTCAACTTCAGTTGCGGTGGTTTAATTGTCGCGCCGGGTAAAAAAGCAACCAACAAATTGGCATAATAATCAGCAACATATTCAGAGGGTTCATATTCACAGTCTAACAACCCAGTAAAAAGCCTATTGCGCCAAAGATCGCCATCGGTTGCGTAAAACGAAATACGGTTTGGAGCCCCGGACAGATAGGAAAGAACAGCGCCACGTGTACCGGTTCTAAAATCAATGGATAGGTCGAAGCCAAAACAACGAAGGGTGGAAAAAAATCGGATTTGATATGCCAATTGTCTAAACAACGAGCGTTTATTTTTTTTAATGGCGATTACATCATTTACCAGAGGGTGCAGACGAATCAAATCTTTTGCTTTTTCACGTACGGCAACAATAATTTTTGAATCCGGATAGTGATCATGAAGAATGGAAATACTGGGAAGGGTTAAAATAACATCACCGATATCACCTAACTGGATTAAAAGTATTTTTTGAAACTTTTCTTGATTAAAATAAGTCCCTTTCACAAAATTTTTCATGACCAATCGCTCTTTTTCGATATACTGATTTTAACAGTTTTTAACAGTCGTCTGTTCCCATGCTTTGGCAGGAATTTTTGTTTTGACCCAGGACACACAGGGGCTTGCTGTGAATCGTACGTGCTATATGCCGCATCCGAAAACCCGCACCGGAACGTTCTACAGGGCAAAAGGGCCACTATTTATGGATGGAGACTAATCACAACATCTGCACCTTTTCCACAGCCTCAAGCACATCTGTCACGGAAATTCGATCCATACAACTTTCTAAATCGCACGTTCGTTTGAAACAGGGGCTGCAGTCCATGTCAGCCCGGACCACCTGATGTCCCGGGCCAAAAGGCCCCGTCCGCCCGGGTGCTGTCGGGCCGAACAGCGCGACTACCGGTATGCCTGCTGCGGCTCCCAAATGCATGGGGCCGGTATCCGTGGAAATTAGAAAGGCCAGTTTTTCATAGAGGGCGGCCAGAGTTTTTAAATCGGTTTTACCCGCCAAGTTGACCGCACCGTATTTCATAAGCGCGCTGATTCGAGACGTCATGGAAACATCGGCCTGACTGCCGGTGAAAATCACCTGGAAGTGATAGTGCCTGATCAGGCGATCCGCCAGCTCGGCAAACCGTTTGTCACTCCAGAGTTTGGTCTCCCATTTCGCCCCCGGATTGATCCCGACAATCGGTCCGGACAGATCTATGCCACCTTGTTTCAAAAGATGGTCCGCCTGAGCCCGGTCTTTAGTTCCAATCGGCAGGTTATAAGTAATCTCCCTTGCAGCGATTCCCACGGCACGAATCAGCATCATCTGCCTCAGCAGCGCATGATGCTCCATATCCACCGGTAAAATGCGCTCATTTAAAAAGAGATGACTCTGCTCCGAATGTTCCATGCCCCGATCAAAACCGACTTTCCGATCTCCCCGGCATATCCAAATGAGGATACCGCTTTTAATCAAGGCCTGAAAATCAAAAATGATATCATATCGGGTGTCGCGCAGGACTTTGATAAACCCCTTGATCTCTCTGAGTTGCTTCAGCCAGGATCGGCTCAAAAGCCCTTTGACCCATTGTTTGCGCCTTGATATCAAGACCCGGTTGAGTGCCGGGTGGCCGATCAACAAATCTGCCGCATCGGTTTCCACCAGCCATGTGATGTGTGCTTTTGGGTAATGTTTCCGGATGGCATTTAGTGCCGGAAGGGTGTGAATCACATCTCCGATGGCACTCAGTTTAACAATCAGAATGTTCACAGCAGCTCTTTCACAGCGCTTAAAACCGTATCCACCGAAATCTGTTTCATGCAATTGAGGTGACCCTCCGGACATTCCGGTTTCAAGCAGGGGCTGCAACTTAAAGGAATGTGAATCGTTTTTGCCCGATCGCTCCATGGGCCGGTGGTTGTTGGGTTGGTGGATCCGAAAATTGCCACCAGCGGCACATTCAGGGCTGCCGCCACATGCATTAAACCGGAATCATTGGTGACAAACAGACGGCAGGCCGCCATCAACCCCATAGCCTCTTCCAGATGTGTTTTTCCTGACAAGTTGGCAGACGGGTATTGCATCATTTTCGAAATGGTATCCCCCAACTCCCGATCTCTCGGCCCGCCGAAAATAAGAATACGACATCCCGATTCATAAATCAATCGGTCGGCCAGCCGGGCAAAAGATTCCGGAAACCAGAGTTTTGCCGGTCCAAAGGTGGCACTGGGATTGATGCCGACAATGATTTCATCTTCGTTAATGTTGTAGTCACGCAGGATTGCCCGGACCTTTACTTTTATCTGGGGATCCAGTTTAAGGTAAAGCGATGGATCCGTTTTCTTAACACCGATGCCATTTAGGATTCCAAGGTAATAGGCGGTCTGGTGTACCGTCTTTATCTGGGGCGGAAGTGAAACCGGATGGGTCAGCAACACACCTCTACCGTCGGTTGGGTATCCGATTCGGTACCGGATGCCGGCCAGATAAGTGATCAGCGCCGCTTCAAAGGCATTTTGGAGCAGAATTGCGGCATCAAAGTGATGTTTTCGAATCTCTCTGGCCAGCCTCCACTTACCCGATATCCCTTTGTGCCTTTTTTTATCGTCATAGATCAGCACGCGGTCCACATGAGCACTGTTTTCAAAAATCGGCGCCACCCACGGTTTGGCCAAGATGCTGATTTCAGCCTGGCGGAAATGATTTCGAATCGCCCGGACCGCCGGGGTCGTCATCACCGCATCACCGATCCAGTTGGTGGATCGGATCAAGAGCTTATGGATATGGTTTTCGTTTAATGATTTGTTTGTCACCACTTGTTTCACTGCTCCGGCAAAGGCCTAAGATTTCACTCGGGGCCAGGGTTGATACGGTTTGGTTTTCCATCTTTGGTGAACCCAAAACCATTGCTCCGGATAACGGCGAATGATCGATTCAAGAACATAATTGTAATTCTGGGTATTTGTTTCAACATCTTTCCGTTTATCGCCGGTTTTTACAAGGGGAAGCGCTTTTCCGAATTCAGCCACAAAACCGGATCCTTGGCGCGCCATAAAAACAGGGACTACCACCGCTTCTGTTTTTAAAGCCAAAAGTGCCATGCCACTGTTGGTGCATGCGCGTTTTCCAAAAAAATCGACAAAAACACCCTCATACCAGTCCACGTTTTGATCCATCAGTAAACCCACAATGCCGCCGTTTTTCAAAATACGGAGAATCTTTCTCATGGAACGTGCGTTGGGAATCATTGTACTACCGTGTCGGCTCCGATATTTATTCAACCAGGCATCAATCGGTTTTATATCCAGGGGGCGGTAAAGAATATTTACCTGAAATTCAATCATCGCTGAAAGGATGGTGAGCAACTCCCAGTTTCCAATATGGCCCGTCAAGAGGAGTACCCCCTTCTTTTTTTGATGGGCGTTTTGAAGATTCGACAGGCCTTTAATGGAAAAATAACATGGTAAATCTTCTTGGCGCAATCCCATGGACCATCCAATTTCAAATAAAATTCGAGAAATATTTTGAAATATTTGGATAGCCAGTTGTTTGATTTCCCGATCTTTCTTATCATCCAAATAGGCCAGGTGCAAATTTTTAAGTGCGATTTGACGGTGGTTTTTGTCACAGGCAAACCAAATTCTGCCAATAACATTGCTCATCCGGATACGCCATTTTCCAGGAATTTTTCCAATGCATCCGAGCAGCAATGAGATGACGGCAGATATCCCTTTTTCAGGTATTCTCATCGTCGATATCGTCCCTGTTGCATGATAAGCCCTTTTCCCATGTTTTGGCATGTTTGATAAAAATGTACCAGGAAGAATTCATGGCAATAATGAACCCGGGGTATCCGTCCAGAAGTCCCCGTTTCCAGAAATAGCACTCGACAAACTTGCCCATGGCATGAATCACTCCGGCCCAAAGAAACCAGGCACCTCTGGGACTCCGGCTGTTGGCAACGACTGTCGAGAATCGATTGATGGTGCCAATTTGATCAGAAATATTCCGATATACATAGTGATGGATGGGATGGTGTAATCGCTTGATATTACCTTCCACCAGCAATTGCTCATGCAGATCATCACCACTCCATCGTCCTTTTCCCCGGCGCGCCAACCGGACTTGGGTATCGGGATACCAGCCGCCATGCTTGATCCATCGGTTGAGATATCGGGATCGCCTCGGCATTGAAAAGGCGTTAAGGTTTTTAAAAGCATGATCGATGGCCGATCGGATCTCTCTTGCCAAGGGTTCCGGTACGGACTCATCCGCATCCAGGCTCAACACCCAGTCCGATGTAATCTGCTGCATGGCAAACTGTTTTTGGGCTGCAAATCCCGGCCATTTGTTAAAAATTACCCGAGCACCCATCTCTTTGCACAATGAAGGGGTTCCATCCGTACTTCCGGAATCGATGACCACGACCTCGTCGGCAAAATCGACACTTTTTAGCAGTTTGCCGATGTGATCGGCTTCATTTTTAGCCACAACGGCAATCCCAAGGGTGGCTGGGCTCATTTTGATTTCCTTTATACGTTCAATCTTTTTTTGAGAAAATCGGTAAATGGTTCATCATCTTCTAAAAAGGATATGTCGACGCCGACCGTTAACCAAAATCGAAAGTTGTCAAACCGATGATGAATCCGGGCAAAGTCTTTTTGGGTGGTCATGATAAATGCGGCTCCTTTTTCCGTTCGCATGCTGCTTATTTTTCGGATATCGTGATCAGAATACCAGTAATGATCCGGAAATTCCAAAAATATAGCCAGTTGACAACCCAAATCTTCAATCGTCTGTTTAAAATCATCGTTCCCGGCAATACCTGAAAAAGCCAGCACCCGCTGTCCGGACAGGATTTCGGGATTAACGGCAATTTGCTTTCCGTCAATGACCCGGTACGTTTTGGGAATATGGGATGTCTTAAAGAGGGGCAGATTTCCATGCCGTGCAAGTGGTTTAAACGGTATTTTATCCGAATCATCACCATATACTTTATTGAATCGTGTTAAAATAATCGCATCTCCCCGGGAAATGGAGGAAGCAGGCTCCCTCAGTACACCCCGTGGAAACAGATAGCCATTGCCCAATGGACGACTGCTGTCCATCAGCAGCAAATTAATATCCCTTTTTAATCTGAGATGCTGATACGCATCATCTAATACCAGAACATCCGGTTTAAATCGTTTCAAAGCCATTTCTCCAGCTCTAAACCGATCTTTTCCAACGACAACAGGAACACCCTTCAGGTTGGCAGCCATCATTACCGGTTCATCACCCGCATCCTCCGGCGACATCAAACGGCTCTGCCCGTCACTGACAATCCCTCCTCTTTTACTTGCCATACCGCCATAACCCCGACTGCAAACCACGACGCGATAGCCCATTTGTTGGATCCGTTTTGCCAAAAAAATGGTCATGGGTGATTTTCCGGTTCCACCCAGGGTAATGTTGCCGACTGAAATGACCTTGCAGGGCAGTTTTTTACCTTCCAGCATCCCGCCGGCATATAATGCCCTTCTTAGTTTAACCCCGCCGCCGTAGCACAAAGAAATTAACAAAAGCAAAGATGCCCAGGAGAGCAGCGGTGCTTTACCTGGTTGCAGCATAATTCGGGATACCGCTTTTTCGAGTTTAAGGGAGGCTGCCGATAAAGCAGTAGGCTGCAAAAAATCATTTTGAAATGGGGTAAAAGAATGACTCATCCGTTATCAATTCCGGTGGTAGCACCCGGTGTGGGACTCAAATAGGTCCTCACCACATCGACAGTACGTCGGACCACTCCTGCTTCTGCATTGAATACTTTAAAGGCGTTTTGTCCGGCAATGGACGCCCCCTGATAATCCATGAAAAGCCGCACCACTGTTTGGGATACTTCTTTAACATTGTTAACCACAAAAGCCCCGCTTGCGCGAATTAATTTTTTCGAAATATCTTCAAAATCACTCATGTCCGATCCGAACAGGATCGGCTTGGAATGGGCCGCCGGTTCCAGTGGATTATGCCCGCCGAACCGGATCAGACTCCCCCCTACAAACGCCACATCGGAAATACCGTACAGTTGATTTAAAATCCCCAGCGTGTCCACCACGATCACTTGTGCGTGCTTTTTGAGATCACTCTTCATCTGCTTTTGAAAGAGAACCGAAGCGAATCCGCCGGCTTGAAACAGACCGATTAAGGCTTTTGCCCGCTTCGGGTCCCGGGGCGCAATAATGAGGCAGACATTCTTTACCTTTTGTTTGATCTTATCAAAAGCATCCATTAAAATAGCCTCTTCACCTTTATGGGTACTTCCGGCGACTAAAATTTTTTGTTTTCGGTCCACATTCAACCCGGTTTTAAGATCGTTTATTTCAGATGGGGTCATGGAATGATGCTTTCGATCAAATTTCAAGTTTCCGGTAATGGTAATTTGATCCCGGGCCATACCCAGTTGGTTGAAATGGTCTGCATCATCAACTGTCGGCACGCATGTGTGTGACAAGGTCGAAAACAGTCGTTTTGTCAGGGGTAAAAATTGTTTATATCGAGCAAATGATCGGCGTGAAATTCTTGCATTGACTAAAATAACGGGAATCCGTTTCTTTTTGGCCACAAAAAGAAAATTCGGCCAGATATCTGTTTCCACAATAACCACCACTGCCGGATCAACGAGTTGAACAGCTCGCCATACAGAGAAGATAAGATCATAGGGGAAATAAAAAATGGCGCTGACTTTTTTTCCAACCAGTCGGTTTGCAGTTTCAAATCCGGTGAGGGTCGAGACCGATAAACAGATACGCCGATTTTGAAAAGACGATGCCAAACCCGTCACCAGCGAAGCAGCAGCCATGACTTCCCCGACAGACAGGGCATGCAGCCAAATCGGCTTTGACCTTCCGGCAGCCGGATCATCATTTCGAGAAATCCCCACAATCGGTTTTATACCCAATCGATTGAGAGCCGTTTTCCGGTGCTTTTCAGAAAGACATAAAGCCGGAAAAATAAAGGGGAATCCCAGCACCGCGCCCCAAATTTGGATCATATTATAAACCCAAATCATATCTTAGCTTTTCTATAAATCATTTTTCTATTTTATTTTGCGCCCTTTAATTTTAGTATATCAGTCCGCATGAATCAGGGTTATCATGGAAAAACAAAAAAATACGAAATTGGCTGTCCACGCAGCCACCACAGGCGGCAACATCTCCCCGTATCCCAACGACAAACAGAAACTATAGAAGATCCAGTATAAAAAAACGATTCCGATACCATAGGCAACGCCCAACGGTAATGCTTCTTTCACCTTTCGTTTCAATCCGATCCCCACGCCGGCCATAGTCATGACAATGCTAACGAATGGAAAAGCGATTTTTGCGTGTAGATCGACCCAATAAGGGGTGGCATCGTAACCTTCTGCTTCTACCCTCCGGATGTAAGCATATAATTCTTTTAAACTCATCTCTTCTGATTTCTTCACGATGCGCTCTAAATCGTCGGGAGTAAAAGGGAGCGGGCCTACCTTTTTTTCAAAAAACGTCGTGTGGTATTTTTCGGTTTCCGGGTCCAGATCTTGTTCCATAATCTCATATAAGGTCCATTCCCCATTTAGAAATACACCTTTGGCCGCATCCACTCGCCGGATTAACTGAAACTCTTGATCAAATTCACTGTTGGTAAAACCGAAAATGGATTTTGTTGTCTTATCATAATACTTGATATGTGAAATCCTTCGATTTCCTTTGATCCATATATTTTTTTCTTTTAAGGTCATTGCCGTTTCCTGACGCACTTCCACGCGCCAGATGTAATTCGCCCGGTCCATGGTAATGGGCACAACGATTTCCGACACGGCAAAAAGTAAAACACTCCCCAGAGCACCCATAACAAAAACCGGTACCAGAAGGTAGTAGACGCTGATACCGCTACTTTTGAGTGCCACCATCTCATTGTTCTTAGCCATGAGTCCGAAAACAACGAGTACGGACAAGAGAATACCGACCGGTGTAATTTGCGTCACAATGAACGGAATTTTGAGAAAAAAATAAAAAAATGCTTTCCCAACCGAAAGATCGGCATCTATAAAGTCGTCTATTTTTTCAAAAAAATCCACCGACAGATAGACGCTGATAACCATCACCAGAATAATCGCGAAAAACCGAATGGACTCCCGCACAATATATTGATACAAGATAGACATTAAATTTACTTTTTTTACATCTATAAAGAAATTAAAAATTATGCATTATTACAGATAGGTAGCGCAAGAGCATATCTTTAAATTTAAAACTTTTGGATTTATCTCGAAACCATCAGATTTTTGACACTTTGAACAGCCGAACCTTGATTCTCTGATAAAGAAAGACGACCTGGCCAATCCCCACAGGGCGTTCTTCAGCGGTCCGCCACAAAAAATAAATCCCGATCCCACCCATTACCACGTTGGGCGCCCACATCCCGATGATGGGCGGGTAAGCCCCGGTTTCTCCAAAAACCCAGCCGGCCGACAACATTAAATAGTAAACCAAAAAGAAAACGAGTCCCAAAACAATCCCGAACGATCGTTTGGCGGTTTTGGATTGTATGCCCAAAGGCATCGCCAAAAGCCCCAAAGCAAAACAAGCAACCGGAATAGAAAATTTCTTATAATATTCCATCAGCGTGATATAATACTGGGGATTTCTTGTCTTTGTTTCGCGCAAATATTGCCGCAATTCCCCGAGGCTCATTTCTTCTTCATCTTTTGGCATACCTCTGGCTGCCCGAACGGTTTTTTTCAAATCCAGATTGATATCGTATGTATCAAACTTAATGGCATGAACCGACCGGTTTTTTAGATTGACCTGGTTGATGGTTCCATTGAAAAGGGTGAGGTGAGCCGTCAATTTTTCCGGGTCACCAAATAATTTTCCTTCAGGTGCCACCACGGTGGACACGATATCTTCCGTTCTTTGATCTTCAATAAAAATATCGATCAACTTTTTTTGTTTCATTTCGATTTTGTTGACATAGAGCATCACCCCTTCAAAGCTGTCGTTGAATACCCGTTCTTTGATGCCGATATCAAAATTGGTCACAGCGACTTCGATGGCTAATTTTTTAAAAGACATTCGGCCCCAAGGGAGCCCTTTGATGACCATAAAGGCCGCGAGAAGGCTCCCCACCAGGCAAAACAATAATACCGGTGGCAATATGCCGTAAATACTGACGCCTCCGGCTTTAAGTGCAATAATTTCATTGTCGCTGGACATCCGTAGAAATGTCAAAAGAATGGCCAACATCACGGACATGGGAATGATAAATGAGAGAAAAAAAGGCATGGTATAAATCAACATCCGCAAAACAACGACTACACTGACCTTATAGTTTACAATAAAATTGGTGATATCTAAGATTTGCGTCATCAAAAAAATAAAGGTCATAAAAGCGAGATTGATGACAAACGGGGGAATCATACTCAGAAATATATAACGATTGACGATCGAATTTATCTGCATGCTAATATCTTATTTTTATTATGAAATGATGTCAATAGGGGACAGCGTTCCAACCTCGTCAACCATTATGTGCTCTGACTCCGATTTTCAAGGAGATTATCCGTCGGGCAAATTTTTTCTCTCTTTATTGTTGATAAAACCCAAAAAAAAATCCTCTCTTATCTTGACTTTGCCCATCCAGCCGATTAATTCAAACCCATGCAAAAACGATATGGCACTCGGCAAATTCGAAACGCCCTTCTCTGGATTGGGCTGTTTACACTGATCCGTTTCATCTATTCCGGTTTTTTCAATCTGGTACCGGATGAGACCAACTATTGGCAATGGAGCCGGTATCTGGCGTGGGGATATCATGATCAAGCGCCCATGATTGCCTGGCTAATCAGAGCCTCAACCCTTCTTTTTGGCCATACCGAAGTCGCCGTCCGCCTGCCTTCCGTTCTTGCCATGACCACGGCATCCATCTATCTGGTTTTAATTGCCAAAAGATGGATCAACCCCACGGCAGCTTGGCATACCGCCCTTTTGACCCAATCTGTTTTACTTTTCAACGTGGGAAGCCTTCTGGCGACACCGGACAGCATCCAGGGGGCCGCCTGGGCGGGTGCCACCTACCATACGGCCCGGGCGTATGAAGAAGCCACGTGGAAGCAATGGCTATTAGGGGCTGTCTGGTTCGGGTTCGGTATGCTCAGCAAATATACCATGGTTATCTTTTTGCCTTCAGCCTGGCTATACGGCATGCTCTCCCATCGTCATCGAATCCGACTGATGGAAATCCGACCTTATGTCGCGGCCCTGCTGGGAGGCCTCCTCTTTGCTCCGGTGATTTACTGGAATTTTATCAACAACTGGAATTCAATTCGACATGTGGCTTACACCGGTGGGATCAACGAAAAAATCACCATCAACCTGAAACTTTTTTTTGAGTTTTGGGGATCCCAAGCCGGGCTGTTGACGCCATTGGTGCTGGTACTGGTG
>SDBV01005884.1_pt1 | contig 17174 bp, 21 predicted proteins | sample 2277081 | NCBI WGS metagenome assembly SDBV01 (sample SAMN10402039, study PRJNA504765) | marine sediment metagenome | isolation source: marine sediment core GS10_PC15, 223 cmbsf | place: Arctic Ocean: Southern Knipovich Ridge | collected 2010 | reverse complement strand
GGGTAGTTCCGGTTATCTCGTGGGCGCGGACCAGTCGGCGCCAAGAGTGTCCTGCTTTTGTAGAGCTGATAGCAGCGAAGCGAGCGGGAGCGCGAGAGGTGGAGTGATCTGTGTCTCGCGCTCCCTCCGGTTCTAACTACAGGAAGGTTGAAAAGCTTGATTGGGTTCAGCTCACTGATCAGGGACCATTTAAGAAGCAGAAGGCACCACGTAAGGCGTCGGTTAAGAGGGGGCTCTCTTATGAGCGAAAGGTTGGGAGGACAATTAAGAGGAGGAATGGGGAACTCGGCGGAGATTTGTATATTGGCCAATGGCTCTTATTTAAAGATAAACATGGCCACGGGAAAGCGCAACCAGATATATACATAGTCCTACCTAAACTCGTTGTAATTCTAGAGTGTAAGTTAACCCAAACCGATTCCGTAGTTCCTCAATTATTACAGCTTTACTTACCGCTTATAAAAATGCTCTACAACCGACCGGTTGTTTGTTTACAGGTTTGCAAGAACCTTCGCTACAAGCCATCAAAACTTATAGGAGATGTATCAGATCTAATTAACAACCCTGGACCTGGTGTTTGGACCTGGCATTTTATCGGATGACTGATATTAAAGTAGAAGATTTAGATTTGGATATAAGCTCGCTGGAAATTGATTCAGCGTTAGAGGGATCAGAGCCCCTTAATATCAACGGTAACGTACCTCTTTCCTCAATTGTTGGAAACTATGACCCACACAAGGCCATGGTTCGTTACCAAATGGATAAGACTAAAACTGCTGACAGGTACATGTTTGAGAAGGCAATGGGAATCAGAATGGATACTGGAGCCATGCCTCTCAAGAATGTCACACCGCGCCATTTAAACATTCTTTCACAGTTCTTATCAGGTTGCGGTGTTAATCAGATTGCACTCCGGCAAGGTTGCCGCGCATCCACTATCTCTCGTATTCTACACGATCCAAGAATTAAGAGCATGATTAAGATTGCTCAAGAAACTTACGATGAGGAGCTTAAAGCACTGCTCCCACTTGCGGTTGAAGCAGTGCGTGATGCACTTTGTCATACTGATCCTAAGATTCGTCTCCAAGCAGTTGATCGGTTCGCTCGAATGACAGGAAAGGGCGCTGACGATATTGGAGATCATGATGCCAAAACAATTAATGTTGTTAATCTCCGACAGACTTTTATTACGAATCTGAAAGAGATTGCAAAAAACCATAACATTATTGATGTTGAAGCTGTGCCGGAGCCTAGCTCTTGATAGATCTTTTACCTCCTCCCGGAAAGTCCTGGAAACAGGTTCTGGCACAGCTGCCTTCGGAAGAGTCGGAAGCAATTCTGGCAGCATTGAAAGATGATGAGGCTGGAATCATCCTAAACGACTGGTTTCTTACAGCAAGACGTGAGCAGATACCTCCACTTTGTTCATGGTCAACATGGCTTATTCTTGCTGGTAGAGGCTTTGGTAAGACAAGAACAGGAGCTGAATGGCTTATAGAACAACATCAAAACCACACATGCAAGACAAGCGCAATTGTTGGTGCAACCTCCATGGACATCAGAAGATTCTGTTTAGAGGGTGAGAGTGGCATCTTAACAATTGCGCCCAATCACTATAGACCAATTCATAGACCATCTGGGCCAAAGCTGATGTGGCCTGATGGCTCCGAAACTCTTATCTATACAGCTGAAGAGCCTGAGCGCCTTCGTGGCCCCAACCATTACAAAGCATGGCTTGATGAGTTAGGCTCATGGAACAACCTTGAAGAGACCTGGGATATGCTAATGTTCACTATGCGTATTGGCGATCCTCAAACCGTCATCACGACCACACCAAAACCTCTTAAACTTCTTATGGACATTATAGCTGAGCCAGATACTGTTGTAACTACTGGCTCAACCTATGACAACGCTGATAACCTATCACCAAAGTTCCTTGCTAGGATCAAAAAGAAGTATGAAGGAACTCGTCTAGGAAGGCAGGAGATCAATGCTGAAATCCTCATGGATGTTGAGGGTGCTCTTTGGAATCATAAAATTCTTGACAAAAACAGGGTCAAACATAAGCCTGAACTCGCACGTATCGGAGTTGGAGTCGATCCCGCAATCTCTACTGAAGAGAAGTCAAACCTCACTGGTATTGTGGTTGCGGGTGTTGATTTTGATGGTCACGGCTATGTCTTTGGTGATCACTCTCTCAATGGTGCCCCTATTCAGTGGGGACAGAAAGTTGTCTCGGCTTATAATATATCTCAAGCCGATCTTGTCGTTGCTGAGAAAAATCAAGGCGGTGACTTGGTGGAGTCTAATATTAAAACAGTTGACAAATCAGTCAATGTCAAACTCATCCATGCCTCACGTGGAAAGGTAACACGGGCTGAACCTGTTTCATCACTTTATGAACAGAATCGTATCAGCCATGTTGGCAATCTTCCAGAGCTTGAAGATCAAATGTGTCAGTTTGTTCCTGGAAAACTTAAAAAGTCTCCAGATCGCACTGATGCTCTTGTTCATGTCCTTACAGAACTCATGCTTGGGCCTGATGTTCATGCAGGGACGTGGGGTAGGAGTCATTAATGGCTGAAGAAAAGTCAAATATCATCTCGATGACAAAGAGACGATTCTATGATATGGCAAGCACGATTGTATCACGTGCAAAACTGTCTGGAATGCTTGGACAACAGTTTTCTGGTAAACGTGATATCTATGAGGTTCTTGGTTATAATAAAACCCTCACTTTCGATAATTTCAGAGACAAATACACTCGTCAGGACATAGCAAAGCGTATCGTAAATGCACCTGCTGATGCCTCATGGGCTACTCCTCCAATTGTCCGCGAGAATGATGATCCAGAAAATGAGACTGAATTTGAGAAAGCTTGGGAAGGAATAGTAAAAGACCTCCGTATATGGCATTATCTAGCTCGTGTGGATAAGTTAGCTGGTCTTGGTCGTTACGCTACTTTATTTATTGGATTTGATGCTGGTCCAAACCTAGAGCGACCTGTTACATCTGCTAAGAGAGTTAATTTCCTTTCTGTATTTTCTGAGAAAACTGCTTGTATTGACAAACTAGTAACTGACCCACAAAACCCACGATTTGGTTTACCTGATATTTATACAGTTGATCTCTCAACAGAGCTTAGTGATGCACGTAATGTTCAGAGCATACGTGAATTAGTGACTAAGAGAATACATAACACTCGCATGATTCACATTGCTGAGGATTTGCTTGAAGACGAGGTTTATGGTACTCCAAGACTAGAAGCCGTTTACAACCTTCTCGATGACATGATTAAGGTTGCTGGTGGAAGTGCTGAGATATTCTGGCAAAGTGCAGATCGTGGTATACAGGCCGATATTGATAAGGAGCTGAACTTTGACGCGGACGACGAAGCGGCCCTCTCTGACGAACTGGATGAGTATTTTCATGGCTTGCGCCGTTGGGTTCGTACTCGGGGTGTTAGTCTCAACACTCTTGGTAGTGTTGTTGCTGATCCTCGTGGGAATTTCACTGTCACAATCAGCCTTATCGCAGGGGCCACTGGTATACCACAGCGAATACTCCTTGGAAGTGAGCGCGGACAGCTTGCATCTGGACAGGATGAAAGAGCATGGGCCCAGCGAATCAAAGAAAGACAACAGAGTTTTGCCGAACCCATGATCCTGCGTCCGGTCATTGATCGTCTCATAGAATTTAAGATATTACCAAGACCTAAGGAGTATGAGGTTGTTTGGCCCGACCTCACTTCACTTGGTGAACAGGGTAAATCAGAGATTGCTGAGCGAATTGCAAAGGCTGCTAAAGCTGTTGCAGAGCAAGGTGAGCAGATTATAACCAAAGCAGAGTTTAGAAAGAATTGGCTTGGTCTTCCTGCTGAAAATGACAGTCTAAAGGAAAGACCAGAGTCTATTCTGCCTGAAACTGGAGAGGATGATGAAGAAACGGAAGAAACCGAAGATGAGGGCGATGAAGGCAACGAAGGACCAAACGCTGCAGGAAGTTAGGATGGCCGAGATTGAGTTACCCAAAGTTATTATTAGTGGTATGGCTAGTAAGCCTCCTCACTACAATCGCTTCATTACTCAAACTTCAGCGCCTGGTGCTATTCGAGAGGACAAGTTTCAGGGAAGGGACTATATCGTTGTTCCTGTAGTTGCTCTTCGTGAAGGTGTATTTCAGTGCTCCACTTGTGAAGGGCCAGAACTTTATCTTGCCCAGGAATTTGCAGGTCAGGTAGAGTCATGGAATGGCCGTCCTGTAACTTTTGGTCATCCTGAAAGAGATGGCGCGCTCGTTTCAGCTGGCTCTGCTGATGTTCATGAACATGATGTTATTGGAATTATCTTCAACGCTGAACTTGATGAAGATAAGCTTAAGGTTGAAGCTTGGCTTGATATTGAACTTATCAATGATCCTGATAATGGCTTAACAAATGCTGAGGAAATTATAAGCACAATCAAACGCCTTCAGGATGGAGAACAAGTAGAGGTTTCAACCGGATATTTTGCTAATGTTAGACCGTCTACTGGCAAATTTAATGGCAAGGCATATCAGGGTGTTCAGACTAGTGTACTTCCAGACCATCTTGCAATTCTTAATGATGGTGTAACAGGAGCTTGCTCTTGGAAAGATGGTTGTGGTGCGCCTCGTCTCAATGCTAATGAAGATGCCTGCTGTACAGATTGTGACATGTTCCGTAATGGCCTGAAAGACTCAGTTGCGAGGATATTTGCAGATGAGCTTCTTGACAATACAGAGCATGGTGAATTGAGTGACACGGATAGGCGTCGTGCGCTCGAGTCTGTGCTCAATGATACGGAAGAGTTTCGCTTCGCTTGGGTTATAGCGGTCTTTTCCAGCACGTTTGTCTTTGAGCACAACGGCGCATTATGGCGCCAGAGCTTCAACATCGGTGATGATGGAGTTATTACCCTAGGTGACGAAATGGTAAAGGTTCGTCCTGAAACTAATTTCGTTGATGTAAAAACTAATGAGGAGACTATTATGAACAAGGAGCAAGTAGTCACGGACCTGATTGCAAACAAAGCAAGCAAGTTCAATGACGACAATCGCGACTGGCTCATGTCTCTGAAGGAAGAGCAGCTTGAGTTGCTGTCTCCGGAAGAAGAAGAGCCTACTGCTGCACCTGCTAATGAGCCAACTCCGGTACAGGCGCTTGCAGCTGAATCCTCTGATGCAGAGTCTGCTCCAGCAGATGCATCTTCAGATGATGAAGAGACTCCTGTTACCCTGGCAGAGTATATTTCTGATGCTCCTGCTGAGGTTCAGGCAGTTCTAAACGAAGGAGTTGCCTTACAGCGCGAGCAGCGAACTGATCTTGTAACCAAGATTCTCGCTAACAAGCGCTGTACTTTCGATAAGGCAGAACTGGAAGCAAAGGACCTGGCAGAGTTGCGTAAGCTTGCTGCCATGTCTGAAGAGACTGACTATAGCGCACGTCCCGGACTGGGCTCGTTGCATGACCAGTCAGACTCTGATGTGATTCCAGACGCACCTGACATCTTTGACCTTAACGCAGCGTAAGGAGGCGTAGATGGCTCGCACTATTGATCTTAACGGTTACGCCGTTAATAAGGAAGGCACTACTGCCGGCGCTATCACGCCTGGGCATCTGCTCGTTCGTGATGCTTCCGGTACAATCGTTGTCCACGCCACTGGTGGCGGTCGGACACAACCACTGTTTGCACGAGAAAATGATCTGGAAGGCACTGGTATCGACTCTGCTTATGTGTCGGGCGAGCGTATCCAGATGCTTATGTTCCCGCCTGGTGGTGAAGTCAACGCACTGGTAGCGGCAGCAGCTCCTGCCATTGTCGTCGGCGATTTCCTCGAGTCGGCTGGTGATGGGACTCTTCGTGTACCTGTTAACGAGGCCGATCTTACTGGCACACTGACGGGCACACCCGATGGTGCCCTGGCTGATATCACGTTCAATGCAACGTGGTCACAAGCCCAGGCTGATGAAATCAACGTGAACTTCGAGGAAATTCAGCTGAAGATCAATGCACTTCTACCTGCAGGGACTCAGTTTCCTGTGGCAGTAGCGCTCGAAAGTGTGGATAACAGCGGTGGTGGTTCTGCCGTTCGTATCCGTGCTGAAATCCTGTAGGAGGGCTGGATATGCCAGATAATGCAACTGTTTCCAAGCCGACTATGTTCCATGGCGGCCCTGGCCAGCAGCTGATTGAGAATGGTTCTCAGGCTCTTCGCCAGAATTCTGTTCTTCGTAAGGAAGAGTGGCTCGAGTTCGACAAAGCACTTGTTCCCATTGCGCGGCAGCGTCTGCGTGGTGTTCAAGATCTCGTTTCTGCTGGTCTGACGCTTAATCTCACTAACGGGATGGGTACTACGATCCTCCAGTGGGAAGAAGTCAGTGACATGACTGCGGCCAATATCAGCATGGATGGTGTGACTCGTGGTGAGCATGATCGGGTCGAGTTCGACCTGGCTAGTTTGCCGATCTATATTGTTCACAAGGACTTTCATGTGAACCTTCGGAACCTCGAGTCGTCTCGGCGTCTTGGAACTCCGATTGACACCACCCAGGTCGAGATCGCAACGCGGAAGGTTGCTGATGAAGTCGAGAACATTCTGTTCAATGGTACGTCTCTGACGTTTGCTGGATCGAGTGTTACAGGCTATCGAACGGCTACTAACCGTAATACACTTGCAATTGGTACTGTCTGGGATACTCCAGAGACTGGTGTAAATATCCTTACAGATGTTCTTGCCATGATGAGTGCTGCGGTCGCCGACAACATGTATGGCCCGTATATTCTATATGTCCCTGTTGGATATTGGCATACATTGTTGGATGACTATAAGGCTGATTCCGACAAGACCATTCTGCAGCGTATTAGGGAACTTGATGGTATCTCTGAGGTTCGAGTGTCTGACGTTATCGCCGCTGACAATGTTTTGTTAGTGCAGATGACTAAGGACGTTGTTGATCTCGTTGTCGGTATGCAGCCTCGTATTGTTCAGTGGGATATTGAAGGTGGCTTCCAAACCAACTTCAAGGTCTTAACAATCATGGTGCCTCGCATCAAGAACGATTTTGATAATCGTTCTGGCATCGTACATCTGAGTTAGCTATGAGTGAAGGAAAACACGTCCTTATCTCTGGTAAGTTACATCGGATTAAGAGGGATAAGGGTAAGAACAAGAGTAAGTTAACCACCTTCCGTCCTGGCGATCGTTTTGACGCCACTAAAAAGGAACTGAAGGCGTTTGGTGACCTTATCACTGTTTGGACACCCCACATTGATGTTGAAGAAGTCAATGAGGTTGAGGGTTCCGCTGTCACAGCAAAAAGTGAAAGTAACCCTCCTGTTAGCAGTGCTGATGATGACAACATCACTGATGACAGTAAGGAATAGTTGAGTATGATAGTGGTGGGGCACTCTTTAGCCCCACCACTATTAATTGACCCATATCTATCAATTTGATAGGCCCATACCATAAGGAGATTTTGATGCAAATAGGGAACTCAACAACCAAGGCTGAAAAGGCCAAATACGAGCGTATGTGGGAGGTACCAGAGTATGCAAAAACCTCTCCAGGTGCAAATATTGCCGATGCTTTTGTTAAGATTTCAGGTTGTAAGCCAGGACAGACATTGATTGACTGCGGAACTGGGTCAGGAAAAGCTGCTTTAAAATTAGCCAATGAGTATGGTTTAGATGTTACCACACTCGACATAACTGATACCTCAATGATTCCAAAGGCTCAAGAACAGTTTAATGATACTCATATAAGAGCAAGTATTTGGAGTGACTGGCCTGCAGAGTCGTATGATTACGCCTACTGTTGTGACGTAATGGAGCATATTCCGGTTCAATGGACAATGCTCTCCCTTGCTAACCTTTTTCGATCTGCCGACCATGTTTTCATTCAGGTCGATGTTGAGCCGGAAGGTTGGGGACAGCTCATTAACGAAGTCCTTCACTTAACTGTCATGCCATTTGTATGGTGGCGTGATCATATTGCAGAGTTTGGGGAAATCCTAGACTGTCGCGATATGATTGCGCGGCCTCGTCGATGCCTCTTTTATGTAAGGAGCAACTGGTAATGGCTGCTATTTTAAGTAATGGCGGAACTCCTTCCTTTGATCTTACACCTGAAAGTATGACTGAACGGCGGGAGGGCCTAACACGCTTAACTGCTGACAATATAGGTCATGGTCTTAATCAGAAAGATGAGATAATACTTAACAATATTAAACACTCTATTACTCTTGGTTTACCACAAGTATTTCCAATGGAGCAGCAGGCAACAAGAGTCTGTATAGTTGGTGGTGGTCCATCTCTGGAAGATACCTTTGATGAACTTCTTCAACAGTATTGGGAAGGTGCCAAGGTAATAGCACTTAACGGAGCGTATAGTTGGCTTGTCGAGAACAGAATTAAACCCTCTGCTCACGTCATAGTTGACTCGCGCGATTGGAATGCTAGGTTCATTGGTGAGCACGTTCCTGGCTGCAAATACTTTATCGCATCACAGTGTGCTCCTGAAGTATTTGCAAAAGTGATTGATCGTGAGACATATATCATTCACTGTTGCAGTGACGACGCTGAGAAGGATGTTTTACGGGAATACTATCTTGGTGATAATTGGAAACCCGTAGTTGGTGGATCGACTGTGGCTCTTCGTGCTATCGGTCTTTTCGTAATGCTTGGTTATCGCTATATAGATTTGTACGGTGTAGACTCTTGCTATCGTGATGACAAGCACCACGTTTATGAACAGGAAGAGAACGAAACAGATGAGGTTAAAATCCTTCTCTGTGGTGATCGGTATTTCAAGTGTGCTCACTGGATGGCCAATCAGCAGCGTGATTTCCTTGATTTCATCTCGAAAGAGGGGAATAAGTTCTCACTTAATGTTCATGGAGATGGTTTGCTTGCTTACGTGCTGGAGGCCAGCGCACAAATCCGTCTAGAGGAACTTAAACTTAAAGAAGGAGAGTAAATATGGCTGCTTCTGCATGGGCCTTCTACAATCTTGCAAAAGAGAAGCTGATGGACGGCACTCATGACCTGGATACGGATGTGTTCAGGTTGGGACTTTATACCAGTGCTTCAAACGCGGCAACACTTACGCTTTCAACTCGTGGTTCTGTCACTAACGAGGTTCTTTCTGCTAATGGATATGTTCTTGGCGGACAGACTCTCGGCTCTGTAACCTGGGGCATTGGTGACAGTGCTGCTGAGCGACGTTGGGACTCGACTGCTGAGGTCTTTACTGCTTCCGGTGGTACAATTGCTAACGTTAAACATGCTGTGATCTACAACAACTCGAAAGGTACTTCAGCTGGCACCCGTCCGTTGCTGATGACCTCACAGTTGTCAACGGCTCAGTTCTCGATCACTGACACTAACACGCTGACAATTACCCCTGCAGCGTCTGGTCTCTTTGAGCTTAGCTAGGCTGTATATTGAAGTGCCGATGGTTCATATCGAGCCATCGGCATTTCTAACACTGGTACAGCTTTGACCTTTCGTATATATTACAGCGATGGCTCTATAGTATCTGGTGAGAATAGAGAAGATTGGATTAAGGCACCAGACACTGGAGTACAAGTAGTAGTTAATCTTAAGCCTGGAGGTTTAACGGGTTGGACTTATATAGTTAATGAAGAAAACAAGCCTGTTTGTGGCCGTCAACTTTATACCGGCACAGACGAGTATAATCCATTTGGTTTTGGAATTAAATATGGTGAGCTTATAAAAACTAAAGCATACTTCGCTATATGGAATAGAGCTTGTGGCGACGAGTGAATTAGAAGTTACTGGTGTATTAAGTTCAACAGGCTGGACAGCTGCAACTGTTGGTAATTTGTCATCAGACAATGATGTTCGGGCAACTGATGGAGTTGTTTCTGAACTTATATCAGCTGATATTAATGATGCTCCAGGAGATTTCTCATCACAGAATAACGTTGTGCTTCATGTATCTGCTAGGACTGTTGGTACAGTCGAAAGACAAAAGCAGGTGCTTGTAGAACTACTTAATAGTTCTGATACTGTTCTTGAAAGCTTCACTACCTCTAATTTGACTTCTTCTGATGTTCAGTACGACAGTTCCACATTTACACGTTCTGACAGTGCTGCTATAATTGATGGCTACCGCCTTCGTTGCACAGTTCAAGAAGGTGCTGGTATGCCAGATACTGCCACTGTTGAAATTGACCATATGTGGGTCACGCTTGATTATTCCACTGCTACTCCAATTGGTATAACTGTTCCAAAAGGTGATCTTGCACTATCTGTTACTGGTCCATTATTAGATTTTGGGTTTACTATTACATCTGGAGTCTTAGGTATTACAGGTAATGCTCCTGTACTTGACTCTGGTTTTGTCGTACCAAAAGCTGATATTACTTTATCTACAATTGCTCCTATTATTAAGGTAAGTATTAGTGTTGATGTTCCGTCTGGACTTCTAACACTTTCTACGTCTGAATTCTCAACAGACATTGGAGTTAATGTTCCGTCTAGTAGTCTAAATCTATCATCTGCAGCACCAAATGCAATTATTAATCTTGTTAGAACAGTTCCATCTGGTGGATTATCACTTACAACAGCAGCTCCAATTATTGCTATAAGCATTAATGTAATCGTACCAACTGGTAATCTTGCTATATCCTCTTCTGCTGTTAGTATTGGATTTGGCTTGACAATTTCTAGTGGTACATTAACTATAACAAGTGATATTCCAGTTGTTGATCTTACAGATAACCATTCAATTGAAGTTCCTTCTGGATCAATAACAGTAACTGGTAGTTCAGTAACTCTAGGTATTGGCTTTTCAGTATCAAGTGGTAATCTTATACTAACAACCACAGTACCAGCAGTAGTATTATCCGGTAGTATTGATATAACTGTACCAAAAGGTACATTAACATTATCTTCTTCTGCACCAACTATTAATTTCGGGTTTGTAATTACTTCAGGTACTCTTAGTATATCTAGTAATGCTCCATCAATAGCCGTTACAGCGCATCACCTTATTTCTGCTCCAGCTACTTCTTTAACACTAAGCACAGTAGCACCAACTGTTATTGTTACTTCTGGTGCCGAAATAATTATTCCTGTAGGCTCACTAGATTTATCTGCAATAGCTCCAGCAGTTGTTTCTACTGATAATCATCCAATATCTATTCCAACTGGTTCACTTATAGTAACAGGAAAAGTACCAGTTATTACTCTAGTAGACAATCACTCAGTGACTGTACCAGTTGGTACACTTACAATTTCTGCAGTCGCGCCTCTGATAACATTTACTGATGACCACTTAGTTAATGTTTCAAGTGGTGGGTTGAATTTATCTACTGTTGTTCCAACTGTTGTGTTGACAGAAAATTATTCATTAAGTATTCCATCTGGTTTGTTAATTCTAACAACTTCTGCTCCATTATTATCAGCTAGTGTTGAAATAGATATTCCATCTGTGACATTGATGTTAACTGGCTATGTTCCAAATATTGTTGTAACACTTGGAGATGATTTATTAGACGGTGCTACACTTGAAGGTGAGCAACAGGTTATTATGTTAGCAGGGAGCTTATAGTATGTTAGATATAGTTGTTTTATTTATGCGGGTAACGAATAATACTTGGCCAGTAAATGATATTGTTGATGTATTCCCAATTAAACAAGACCCTGGACAGGACGCAGTTATTAATCCTAAACATGCTATTATGGTAATACGAAATGTACCTATAGACAGCTTTGCTAAGGTTAAAACTTTACTTACTGAGCCAAATTTGCTTGATGATAATAGTCCTGATAATTTATTAGACAAACGCCGTTGGTTTTTTAGAGTTGGTGATCTTTCTATTGCTAGACGGAATACCTTGTCAAACAGTGGGCGATTAGATATTGATTGGGCCGATATTTTTCCTGTCTGTATTAGAAAGAAACAGGGTGTTACTGATTCACGACCTATTGATGCTGTTACTGATTTACCTGTGACGGATTGATATGGCAGATGTTGAACGCTTTGTAGATACGGCTGCCTCCGCTGGTGGTGATGGTACTACTAGAAATCATTCTGGTGGTACACGAGCCTATGCTTCTTTATCGGCTTGGGAGAGTGCAGAACAGACAAATCTTGTAAGTGCTACTGATACCCATCGTGTTCGATGCGCTGGATCGAGTGCAGATACAACCGGAGTAACAATAGCTGGATGGACAGTCAATGCTAGTTTCTTTGTTACCGTTCAGGGTGATGATGCTGCCCCAGATAATGACGGGTTTTATGATGGTGATTTAGTTTGGAGTTTTGGACATTACAGGGTAGAGGATTCTTCGAACTTCAGAGCTGTAAGAAGTGATGATGATTTCGTCGTATTTGATGGCTTACAACTTCAATGTACTAAGACCGGCGGCGCGAATGTTGTTAAAGCTTTTGGTGATAATCTCGTTATTCAAAATAACCGGATAACTAGTGCAGGAGTATCAGTTGATGGCATCTCTGGTTCTTCTTCTTCTTTCGGTATTAGTTGGATAGCTCGTAATAATATTGTGTTCGATATTAACGGTATAGGCATTACATGTGGCGCATCAGGGACTTCTTTAAGAACTTTTGATGTTTATAACAATACTGTTTTCGATTGTGTCACTGGGATAGCAAACGAAGTAGACGATATTGATCTTACCTACAACTTCTTTAATAATACTTTATTCAATAATACAACAGACTTAGCTATTGCTGAGGTTTCAGCGACTGTCAACCATGATTGGAATGCTGGGCAAGACGCACCTCCAACAGACGAAACCAATGGAGTAACAATAGGCACTTTGACAGATGCTATGGTTGATCCGTCAAATGCCACTATGAAAAATCGGAATGTTCAGGTAAAGGACAGTGGATCAGTTCTGTTTAAAGGCTCTGAACTTACCAACGCTGATGATAGTAGTATTCCAACAGTTGATATTGTAGGAAATACACGTAATAGCGGTTCAGGTGAAGATACTTCAATAGGTGCTTGGGCAAATATTAGTGAGTCTGGTATTGACCATGATATAACTACACCTAAAGGTGATCTTACATTATCTACAGTAGCGCCAGCAGTTATAGCCACAAATAATATTATTATTACTGTTGCATCTGGTTCTCTTTCTTTATCAACTGTTTTACCAACAACTGATAGAGGTATAAATACTCCAGCTGGATCTCTTATACTTAGTTCTTCAGCTCCAACTATTGACGTAACAACTAATGTTCAAATATCTGTACCAAGTGGTGTATTAATATTATCTACTGTTATACCAACAATTATTGCTACTGCTGACATTGATATAACTGTTCCAAAAGGTGATCTAACTCTAAATACAGCAGCACCAACATTAGTCTTAGAGTTTATTATTCCATCTGGGGCACTTATTATAGTGTCTGTTGCACCTACAATCGACCGTGGTATTAGCATTCCATCTGGTTCTTTAACTATAACAAGTTCTGCTCCATCTGTTGTAACTTCTGGAAATGTTGATGTTGAAGTTCCTTCTGGATCATTATTACTTTCTTCTGCTGCACCTACACTTGATACTGGATTTAATGTTACGAGCGGTAGTTTATCAATATCAAGTGCATCTCCATCTGTAGTTGTAACAGCAAACCACCCAATTGAAGTTCCTTCTGGATCACTTTCTCTTACAGCCGCTGCACCAAAGGCCACAATAGATTTAGTTGGTGCTGTTCCAACTGTACAGTTAACACTAACAACTGCTGCGCCTATCATAACTGTAAGTATAAGTATAACTGTTCCAAGTAGTCTGCTATCTCTATTAACAGCTTCTCCAATAATTGACCTTGGTTTCAGTATTCCTGCTGGCAGTCTAGTAATTAGTTCTGTAGCGCCAACAATAGATGTCACTGAGAATGTTCCCATTGCTATTCCAAGTGGGGCCTTATCGTTATCTACAGTTGTACCTATTGTTGCTACTACCTCTAACGTTGATATAACTGCTCCAGTCGGAAATCTTACGCTCTCTAGTGTTGCACCTGGAGTTACTGTTAGTGCTGATATAGATATTACTGTTCCATCAGGAATACTAAGTCTATCAACTGTAGCTCCAATAAAGGTTCTTGATACTAATGTTGTTACACCTACTGGTGTTCTTAATCTATTATCAGCCTCACCTGTTCTAGATTTTGGGTTTATAATTTCATCTGGTGTTTTATCAATAACGAGTGCAGCTCCTGCTGTAAGTGTTTCAGGTGATATTTCCATTGAGGTTCCATCTGGCGCCATAAATCTATCTACTGTGGCACCATTTAAGGTTCTTGATACCAACATTATTATTCCTAAGGCTGATCTTTCATTAGTTACCTCAGCACCGTTATTAGGATTTGGATTTGTAATTCCGTCTGGCGTTCTTACAATAACAAGCTCTATTCCTTCTATAGCAGTAACAGCAGGTGCTTCAGTTCAGGTCCCATCTGGTACATTAACGCTTACTTCTGCAGCTCCAGTACTTGACTTTGGATTTACAATACCTAGCGGATCACTTTCTATAACAGGTAATGCTCCTGTACTTGATTTTGGACTTACCATTCCAAGCAGCGGTTTAACTATCACAGCTGTTGCTCCGTCAATTACACTTACCAACAATCATTCTATAACAACTCCTTCTGGTTCATTATCACTCTTAAGTATAGCACCAACTGTTAGCATTACACTACTTCATGCAATTACTATTCTTTCTGGAAGCTTAACATTAACTACAGCTGCTCCTAGTATCATTGCTGGAGGAAATGTAAGCATTACTGTTCCAAGTGTACAGCTTGTTACTAGTTCTGATGCTCCATCCATAGCTACAACAGATAACCATCCAATTACAGTTCCAGTTGGTGCGTTAACAATAACAACTGCTGCGCCAAGTATTACAGCTACAGCAAATAGCGATATTAATGTTCCAAGTAGTGCTTTATTCATCTCTACTTCAATACCTTTAGCTGTATTAAGCTCTGAAATACCAGATATAACAGTTCCATCAGGATCATTATTAATAACAACTGCTGTACCTACGCTAATTCATACTACTGGTCAGGACCTAGTTGCTGATAGATCGTTAAAGGGTCTATGTCCGACTATAACTCTAATAGGGAAAGTTGCATGACTGAATCCGCACAAAACTTCGAGATAGTACAAGGCAATGATGCAGATATTGGTATTGTTGTTAGAAATAGTGCAGGTGCTGTTAAAGATATTTCTGGAGCTACTATTAAGTTCTCTATAGCAAAAACACGTGATGATGCTCCAATATTCTCAAAGGTAACTCCAACACAAATAGAACTTACCGATGCTCCAAACGGATTATTCACTGTTCATATTGATCCAGCCGATACAACAGGACTAGAATCTCGTGTTTACGTATTCGAGGCTGAAACCACTGACGATTCTGGCAACGTTGTGGCCGTAACTTTAGGTCGAATTTTGCTTTACAAATCAATTCTAACGGGGTAGAATTATGGCATTAGTTACTCAAACGGAAGTAAAGGAAATCATTGATACGGACCTTACCGACCTGACAGCGTTTATCGCTGCTGCACACATCATTGTGACAGAGGATTTAGCTAGTGCAGGGTTTTCAAATGAGCGCAAGACTGAGATTGAAAGATGGCTTGCTGCTCATTTTGTATCAATGAAGGAAGATTCCGGGAGGTTAACTGGGAAGGAGACAGGTGATTCCCAGTATAACTTTGGTGGTGAACTTGGAAAAGGACTCCAATTCACTAGATATGGACAACAAGTTCTGCTGCTTGATAGTAGTGGAACTCTTGCTGCTAAGGGCTCTGTATCAGCCTTATTTACGGTGAATGGGTGACTATTTACACCACAGATTTGAAACAGGATGCAACTCTCTGGTCCATAACTGAATCATCTGGAGCGTTTGCTGAACCAGTTTATGCTGCTCCTGTAGCAATTAAGGTTCGTTGGGAAGAGAGAAGTGAACTATTTACCAATGCAGATGGCGAGGAACAAACTGCTAGAGATATCATCTATCTTGGTATTGACGTTAAAGCTGGTGACTTCCTTGCTTTGGGTACGTTTATTGATGCAGCTCCTGTTACTACATCAAGAATGGTTAAGGACTTCCGAAAAATACCGGAGCTTAACGGGAGGCTTTTTGAGAGGAGAGCACTTCTATGATTACAATAACAATTATCAAAGACTGGGGCCCGTTTATACCTGGTGATGTTATAACTGTTGATCCTGTTCGTGGGCGACAGCTTATTAATCAGGAATTAGGACTTGAGGGGCATCAGGTTGTAAATGATGTCAATGTTAAGGACACTGTTGATAAATTAGAGACAGATGAGCCACAACCCAGCTCTTGATTTTGCGACGTTCCTTGCTGGAGCTGGTCTAGGACTTGTTCTTGGAACAACTGTCGTTGTTGGGATGCCACGTGATGTTGGAGGCACTGTACCAACAAACGCTGTATTTGTTTGGGGACTTGGTGGGCCTCCAGCTACGCGTGTGATGGGAGAGGTTAATGAAGTTAGGCACCCGCTTATTAGTCTACGAGTTCGTAATCGTTCTATGCTGTCTGGGGATACTTTGGCGCGTAGTATTTTAAATGCTGTAGCCGGATCAGATGTAGCGACATATCTTGACACATTTCCACTACAGCCAGAACCAAACTACGCTGGTAGAAATGATGATGGCGACCATTTTTGGGGTCATAACTTTGAAATGGTTTACGAGGAATAGATGCCAATAAAAGGAAGCTTTGACGAGCAAATAAAGAGCATTGAGGATGCTGTGTTAAAAGCACATAAGAATACTTTACGGGAGATATATGAGGCACTATTAAGTCCAGGTATATCCAGGGTCTTTTCTGGATATTTTAAATCAAATCACAGAGTTATCCTTGGTAAAACTGGTTCTGCCAGATTAGTTCCTGCTACGCGACCGAATGATGCAACTTCTTTACAGTTTATTGATAATGTTGAAGCAGCAAGAGCTGAAGAGCTTGCTAAGATTGCCTCTATTAAACCATTTACAGAGTCATCTATTGGAACCGCTGTCCCATATGCCGAAATTCTTGAAGCTGTGGATGTACCTGTAATCATTGGGTGCTAAGGGAATAAAAAAGCATACATGGGGTATTAACCAGCTGTATTAATCTTTCCTTGCT
>SDBV01005883.1_pt1 | contig 17175 bp, 23 predicted proteins | sample 2277081 | NCBI WGS metagenome assembly SDBV01 (sample SAMN10402039, study PRJNA504765) | marine sediment metagenome | isolation source: marine sediment core GS10_PC15, 223 cmbsf | place: Arctic Ocean: Southern Knipovich Ridge | collected 2010 | reverse complement strand
ACAACCTACATTGTATGTTTGGACTTTTTTTGGAATAGGAGTAATTCTTTTTATGATTGGCACATTGTATCCTGCAGTAGATCCAATGATTAATTTTACAACATTTGCAGGTGAAATCTTCTTTGGATTAGGAATTCTAGTAGGTGCGAGTATCCTATTAGCAAAAAGAAGAAGAAAAAAATAACAAAATTTGATTATGGGATATAACTCTTACATTCACAATTCCATACACCACATTTTCCCACCCATTTACCATTAATTTTTTTAACTCTATTGTGTTCTCTTGCAATATGATTACATGTTTGACAAGGTTTTGCTAATGAACTAGGATTATCTATATCCATGAATCAATTACTTCCAAAGAGATTACTATAACGCCACAATATCACATCTACAGTACCAATTCTTTCATTAGTTTTTTCAGCAATAAATTTACACATAACCTGTACATCCTTGAATCCATATTTTACTTTCAACCTTTCAAGATGCCTGTCAGGTTTTGCACAATCTATACCTAAATTTCTAGCAAGATGATATTTAGTAATATCACCAATCCATTTCAAGTTAGAAAGGAATTCCAGTTTTTCTTCAAGTGTTTTACAATTTTTGAGTTTTTCAAATTGAGAATCATAAGATATTGACATTGTTTTTATTGCCTTTCGCTTTCCTTCATGTCCAATTGTATCTGAACCTTCTTTACACAATTTTTGATAAATTTTTTCTGCTACTTGGTTTCTCATGCCTGCATTGATTACTACATAACAATATTGACTTAGAAAATCACGTGCAGTTGTATCTTTAAAACGTCGTGTATTAACTATATCAATTTCATTGGTATAACCTTTTTCTATTACCTTTCTTTTTGCAAAATGAAAGAATTCTAGTAACTGTTCAGACACAAATCATTCACATTCTTCCATTGGAAATTCCATTGAAATATCATTATAACCTACACAAATTTGATCACAAAGTCCATCTTGACCACAATTTACTTCGATAATTTTTGTTTTAGGTTCAATTCCACTAAATGAACGTGGATCACCTGTATCACCTACAACCCAAAGTACAACAACCACAAGGGATAACGATATAATAAAAAAGAAAATTACACGCTTTGGGAACTGTTGTTTATCATCAGACATCTTCAACCGCCACTAATGAATTGATAACTTGATTAAGTTTTTTGTTAAAGAAAATTTGTTCTTCCAAACTATAATACTCACGACATTCTGTGAAATGTTCTTTATATGCTTCTTCAAATCTTTCTGTAAAACCACCTTGAACTTCTGCAGTCCTAAGTAATTGTCTTTCAGATTTGGTACAATCATCAATAAAATAATCATTTGTACCTAAGAAAAGGACTAATATCACACTTGAAACTGCAATTAAAACACCCAACTGAATTTTTTTTCTTTTGTCATCTTCATCATTAGAATCTTTTTTCAATATGATTTGATAATCCATGTACATAAAAAATTATTACCATGTGCACGTGTTCCCCATAATAGAAACCGCTTCAGTAATACTTAATTTACGAGAATTTGAAGCCAAACTAATGTCACAGAAAATGGCGGGAAAAAATATTTCACGATCTAATCTAATTAGGAAACTGTGGAAAAAAGAAGAATCAAGATACCAAAATGCAAAAAATTCTGTAGAAAAGGCACAAATCAAAAAAGAGATTTATGAAATAATACGAGTGAAACTTGATTTAAGCAAAAAACAAATGCCTATGGTAAGGCAAACAGTCAACATTCTTTTAGGATACAAACCAAAATCTAAAACAACATAGAATACATACTACTTCTTTCTATTTTTTTATATGGGAAAGACAATAACGTTTTTCAATCTAAAAACCCGAAAAAAAGTCAGAATTCCAGTTGGAAAAACTAAACTAAGAACACTAAAAAACGGGGCACAGGGTAGATCTGCAACACACAAGGGAACAAAATTATTTACAATAACTAAAGGATCTAAAACTGGAAGAAGAAGATAAGTAGGTAAATTGTTAGTATTTACTTACAAAGTCACTTTTTTAAAGTACTGAATTACTCCTAAATCGTGGGAAGAACAAATATCAATTTCGATGCAAGTTACATCATCCTTAGCGTAATGCTAATTTCATTAATGTTCTTCCCGCAAAATGTTTTTGCACAGACAGATATTGATATTGGTTTATTACCAAATCATCCACTTTATGATTTTAAACTATTTTTTGAAAATTTACAGGAACAATTTGAATTTAATGATGCAAGACGAGCAGAAATTTTATTAGAACATGCAGAAGTAAGGCGGGCAGAAATTGATGTGTTAGAACGAGGGAATTTTGATATTCCTGTAAAGGTTGTTAGAATTCAGTTAGAGAAATTCCAAAAGGCAGAAGAAATAATTAATCAACTTGAAGGTGCACCACTTACACGTGCAATTCCTATTGATCCATTACGAGAACCAAATCGTGATGAATTAGAAAAAATTTTAGACACGGATTCAGATGAAACTAAGATAATAAAACTAAAAGAAAGATTACGTCTTGCTTTTTCAGATCGTCAAGTTTCTGACATAAAATTAAAATTCAATGAAGTCGTAACAGAACGTGATGTAGTGAAAAGAAGAATTTTAGCAGAAAGATTGGATAATCAAGTAAACACATCAATCATAAATTTATCCTGTTTAGGTAGGATTAACACATTAGAAATTGCAGATTCAATTGATCCAGTTAGAAAATTACAAGACCAATGTTTATTATTAAAAGCAATTCCAACAGAAGAATTAAGACGAATCATGCAGAATGCAGGTTGATGATTTCGATCTATTTTATAATGCAAACTTCCAATAGTGGAAAGTTCACAGAAACCATAACTTCAGTAAAGGGTGGTTGTGGGAAGTTACATGTTCTTCCCAACAACCCATTAATTTTTGAACTAAAATGTTAACAAGAATAATGTTTCTAGTCGCAATAATAGGCTTAATTATACTATATTTTGGAATAAGTAAAAGTGATACAGTATTCATGTTAGGTGGATTAGTAGTTATCATAATAGGTTTAGTTGGTGCCAACTATTCTGCAAAAAATAAAAAGGGAATGGGATTCTTAGGATGGCTTTGGAAAAGACTGTAGAAATTAATTTACCTGTACTTTACAATTCAGAATTTGCAGAATCACAGGTTTTCCATGCACATGACAAGGAAATCACTGAAAAAATTATAGAAATGAGAAATGAATTAGATTTTGGATCAAATCTATCACTCACAGAAGTTACCGAACTTATAGAACAGGATGAATCATTTGAACCTGTTTTCTGTGAAAAATGTCACGATAAAATTGGATATACTGTTTTTTATGAAGAAGATCCAGAATCAAATGCAGATGCATTCAAAATTCCAGTTACAGGTAATACAGATAGGGAAAAACCTGCTTGGAATTTATGTGAACATTGCGTCAAAGAAATGTTTTTCAACGTACAAACTTAGGTAATTTGTCAATTTTGCATAATCAAATATTGTTTTATGTGAACATGTGTACATATCTACATTGAAGGATAAGGTTTCTAAGACTGGCAAAGTACATTCTAAACTATGGCAAACACTGCGTAAATTATGGGTGAAATATCGAATTGCTAAAGGCAGAAAGGACATCAAAAGCATGAGATCAATAGAAAAAAGAATCTATGATATTTGTGATAAGTTAAAAATAGACAAACCTGTATTCTTATTGATTAAGGTGAAAACCAATGCAAAGTAGAAACAAAAAACCGATCGCATTAATAATGCTAATTTTAGTTGGTGCAGTAATGGTTTCTTATATTCAAAGTGCAAGTAGTATTACATTAGATTCAGCATTTGTTAAAAGGACAACACAGTTTGGTGATGAATTCATTACTACATTCGAAATTCCAAAAGTTTTATCAGAAGAACAGGAAAAAGTTCTAGGTACAGTAATTCCAATATTTTTCCAAGAAGATTTACCGTTAGAGTTTCAGGAAGAAGCCCAAAGACAGCGTGAAGTTTTAGGTGAACGTGATTTACTTGAAGAACAGATTGATAATCCAACCAATACGGATCAAATCAATACACCAAAAACAGAAGAAAACACTGCTAAAGGTGTTACAAGTCTTTCAGCAAGTAAATTAGTAATTGATCGTAATGCAGGTGATATTAGTAGAGGGCTTAGTTATTTGGACATATCTGACAATACTTTCGTTCGTGGCGACGCTGTAAGATTAGTAGGACAATTCAATCTAAACAAACCTGCACCATATTTCTACAACGTAATAATTACCTGTTGTGACATGAATTCATTTAAGGCAATGACTGCAGTTGCAACAGACGGACAAGGAAATTTTGTATTGAAATTTGCTACGAATCGTTCCTATCCTTTAGGTGAATGGCAGGTAGAATTAACTACAATAGGGGATAGTGACAAAATACTTTTACATACTTACTACTTCACACTATTGAACGATGTCTGAAGATATTGATAAAATAAAGGAAGAACGTAGTATTAGACGAGTGCAAATCGTCGTTTTAGGCATACTTTCACCAATTTTAATTGCACTAGCATTTTTAGTAGGATTCGGAATTATTTGAGTTTGAGAACAACATTGAAACGATTCAAATTCAAGGATTTTCAGTTTAACAATGTACGCCCTGTTACTGCATATACATTCGTTCTTTTTGGAATGATGCATTTTATTATTCTAGGATCAAATCTAATTGCACTATACAAAGTCCAATGGTACAATTGGGGAATCTATGTTGGTTTAGGATTAGACGGTGCGGTTCAATTGGAAATGACGCAGGTTATGATGTGGATTGATGCAGGAATTGCAATTTTCGGTGTATATCTAATGTTCCATCTTGAACCTGAAAAACCAAAGAAACAGAAAAATAATTCTGAACCTAACTATGGAAAAGATGACTATAATGACAAAGATAATCTAACATAACCCGTAATTAGTAAATTCTGACCATTTTAGATTAATGGTAGAAGCAGAAATTGGTAAGAAAGCAAAATTTGCTGTAAATCGACTTGTGTTAGGACTTCTATATCTACTTGTTCTAGCAGTTGTTGGTGGAGTTGTATTGTTTATCTTTACAGTTCCACTATTCGGTGACATCGGTGACTTAGGAACCGCCATTGAAATGATAGACGAAGATCCATTAGGTGCTGTTGGAATGATTGTGTTTTGGTTGATTTCAATCATAATCATAGCAGTGATTGCATTAGCAATTGCTATGAATAAGAGATTCCTAGTACCGTTCAAAAGCGTTGAAGCAAAAGGCGATATTCCAAAAGGCGTTACCGTAGTGATGTTAGTTGCTTTGGGGGCAATAATATCGTTAGTACTGTTCATAGCAAGGCAGGTCGTAGGATTGTTTGGTGGTGACTTATCACAGGCAGATCCACTTGTCATAGGACAAGCAGTATTAGATGGACAATTTGACATCGTGTTCGTAGGACTGATATTCGCCATAGTCGTAGGAACTTTGGTAATATTCGTAGCAGACAGAACAAGAGAAATCAAAGAAGGAATAAAAACCGTAGATCCACAGCAAAAGAAATAATCACTACCCTTTTCATTTTTTTTATCTTTTTATTGATGGTACATGCATCATTTTTGTGGTAGTATAGTCAGGTAATACAAGGACGATGCATGCTTCCTGATCCTAATCGTGGGTTCAAATCCCACCCACATATCTGATTTGCTTCAAAATCACCTATTATATTGTAAGAACTGATATGGCAAATAGAACAGTAATAGCAATTGGTGCGATAGTACTAATCGGAGTAGCATTAGTAGGTGCAGGAGTAATCGACCTACAGCGATTCGATATAGGAACGGGTGATTCAGGTGCAGGAATGCAAACACCACCCGCTTCAGTACTAACACCAACAGGTGCAGAATTCGTGGGGCAATTAGAACCCGTGATTAATGCACGAAATCAGTTAGATAACGCACAACAACGTGTAGAGGGTACTAATCAAGTTACGACTTGGTATAGTTCACCTGATGAAAGACAGTGGTTTACACTAGGAACTGGCAATGACATCATTACCATAGACAGAACCATGAACAGCATTGTTTATTCAGGAGTACAAATTCCTGCAGGACAGTTGTTTTATGTTTCAGCAAGTGGTACTGCAGATCCAAATCTTAACCCAAGAATCATTGACTTTGGCTTCGACGATCTTACAAACGACGGGATCCGAGAATTTTGGTTTAAGTGGGATTTAACCGACTTACCAATTCCAGTGGCAGGTCAATCTTCATCAACACTACCTGCCAAAATCAACACCTATACCTATGATGGGGCTTTAGCACTTACAAACCCAACAGGTAACGTTACAGGTGTTGGAACTGGATCAGGACAAAATGTGTTCTTGCGTGTCAAACAAACAATTACCGAAACTACAGCATCCGCACAATTCAAATATGAATTGAGAATCGACAACACGGATACTGGAAAATGGGATACTGGATTGTCAACTGTTAACCTACCAAACTTAGGTGCTGTGAATCTTGATAGATTTGAAGAAACTCGAACATCAAGTGAAACAATCTATGAATGGAAGGAAGGAAATCTTCTTTCTGACGCTAACTTTGTTAGTGTAGGTCAAAACAGTAATACAGAACTTGACAATACAATCAAGTTGGTTGTTAACTTAGCAACTAATGATGTGTTAGTAATAACATATTTGATTTCTGAAAAGACACCATCACAAGGAACAAACCCAGTTGAGATAGTATTACAAATCGACGAAGCATAACTGATTAATCAACTCCTTTTTTTCTTTTTTTTTATTAACAAGTAGAAACTGATGTATATCATGGGTAAGAAACCAAAAAACATCAAAAATTCATTAATTTTGATAAGTATAGGCACGGTTTTTATCATATTTGGATTTAATTTTCTATTTACTGAAGAAAATAGAATTATTGATTTATGTTTTGTTCCTGCATGTCCTGAAGAATCTGAAGATAAATTAGTAAATCTAGTTATTGCTTTGATAGGAATAGTATTTTTTGTTGTTGGGTTAGACAGATTATTTAAACGTGCAGTAATTTTAACCTAAATTGTCTATTTTTTATTAATTGGCACCAAGAAGAAGAAAACCCGAATTAGCATTACTTCAAAACAAAACTAGGGTATCTACACTAATTTGGGTTCTAATTATCCCTATGATAATTGGATTTTTTGCTTTATCAAATATTGATAATGAAATTCAGTTTAGGACTTTGAATGTTTTCTTTATTTTATATCTTGCATCAGGCTTTGGAATATTTTTGGCAATGGCAAACGTATTCAATATTGCTGATTCTGCTAAAAAACTAAGCGTATTTTGGACTAATGATATTGATGCAAAAGGACTGACATGGATCCTGATTGGAATTGTTGGTGTATTTGCATCGGTTGGATTAACATTAACACTGGCATCGGGTGCGAATGCTGACGGGCTTTTACTTGCACAAATTGCAGGTATAGGTTTAGCAGGTGTTGTAATGATGGTAACATTTCTACAGACAAACGCTTTATTGGTGCCAATTTTTGTGCACGGATTCTATAACAGTACTGTAGTTTTTCTTCGTGCAACAGGATTTGATATTGTTGGTGGAACAAATCAATTTTCAATTGCTGAAGGAAGTAAATTATTTTTAAGTGTAAATGAAATTGGTATAGGAATTGGACAGACTGCAGATCTTATCAGTGAGGTAATTTGGCAATTTACACTTGTGGCAACCGCAGAAGAATTTTTAAAACTAGGTATTTTAGTAGTCGTAGTTTTAATTATTCACGGTAAGTTCCAAGATAGAGGGTTGGCAATCATTGCGGGTGCGGGAACTGCAATCGTACTGTGGACTTCACTTCACCTGACAAGGGCATTAGGTCAATGAGTTTTAGATCAGTATTAGGAAAAATAATTATTTTCTTTGCAGTAATCGGATTACTAATTAGTTTTGGATTAATTGGATTTGGATTTTTATCATGTCAGGCAAATGTATTGAATCTTGTTGGTGTAGATTGTTCAAATTATGGTCAACTGATATTTGAAAGATCAATTGCAATTGTTGTATCAATAGTTTGGTTGATTATTGGTTTTGCAATAAAAGGCAAAGAGTAACTAATTTTCAATAAATCATCGATAAAACGTAACTAATTAGTTAATTTTAATTAAAAACAACTAAAATATTAGTTACAGTTCTCTTACGGTATGCACGTATGACTGTCAAGAGTTTTAACCAAAAATGTTGACAATTGTGGTTATTACATCAAAAATTTTCTATTTTATGTTGTGGTAGATAAAAATCGTGGATTAGGCTTATTGTATATTCTATTAGCAGGCGGTTTAGTTGTGGCATTTTCAGTTGGGGTTGGTGCATCTGATCAAATTCTTCCAGTAGTTCAGACAATTAATTGGGGATCACTCGTTGGTGCTGAAATTGCACCAAATCTATTTGTGGAATGTGTAGTTAGGGGTTTTACTTTTTACATTGATGATGTAGGAAATAGAAGGCAGGGTGACTTTGGTTTTAGTAATGCAGGACTTTTCACTGAATTTTCAGTTGTTTCACGTAATACAGGGGTAACAATTGAAACATTTGAACAGGAAATAAGACTTCAATGTGATTCATCATTTGCTTTGCAAATGAATTTGATTGGTACAGCAACACAGTTTGTAAGTTCAACAAATGAAGCATCTAATTTTATTACTGATATTTTTGCAACTGATATTAACGGTGCAAAAAAATTAGTTGGTACCAAATCAGTAACAATATCACCACAAATTGTTCCAAATGATAGAGAGATACTTATCGGAAAGGTAGTTTTTTCAACACAGTCAATTGAAGATGCAATTGCACCAACAGAACGGGCAACACGTGCAGGGGCAGGTGGAGTTGATACTTCAATACAACAATTTGATTCACAGATTTCATTTGACACGGATTATTTAATAAATATAGAAATTGAAGGTGCTGAATGGCAAACATTCGGTGAAGTCAATAACGGATACAAAGTAACTTGGATTAACGATGACTTTACTGCAGGAACAACAACACCAACATCAACAGACATTAAATTAATTCTAACTGAACCTACAACTGGACTGTTAAATGATAATAATCAAATTATTTTAACTGCAGTTCTACCATTATGGACACAAAGCGAAGGAAATCCAACATTCAAGGTAACTTCTGAACAAACAGGTGCAACACTTGCTACAACTATTATGTCTTTATCATCTTCAAATGACATACAGGCAAACTTCTTTGAAAATGTATTACTTAGAACTGATGAAAAAGGAAAATTCAAAATCACAGTAACATCAACAGGGCGTGTTCCTGCTACAGCATTACTTTCTACAACTGATCCTACGGGTGGAACTGCAGGTGGTAATAATGAATTTACTACAAAGGCATGTGTGGTACCAATCGGATTTGTAGATAGTGCATTAATTACGGGCTTAGCATTTTTAACTGGATCGTGCCTAGAAGATGTGCAAAAAACTTGTTCAAGTGGTTTAATTCCTGTACTCAATACGTGTATCCCTTCAGGGGTAGCAGGTTTACTTCAGGGATTTAACTTGATAATACTATTTGTGGTTCTCATAGTAATAGCGATATTCATTAAGATAGCAATCGCAATTGCTAGAAAACCAAAAGCAGTAGCGAGGGCATTTATTCCAACGGGGTTATGATAATATGGTAAATAAAAAAAATCTTGCAATTATTTTTGGAATCCTTATAGGAGTTGGCGTTGGATTTACTTTATTATTTCCACCTGACACAATTTTACCAACAGATATTGAATACATAAATTTTGATCAGGATGAATTCTTTTTAAGATTTGATCCGTTTGCACTTACAGGTACAGAATCATTTCTAATAAAATGTACTATAAAAAACCAAATTGATGTATTTGATACAAGTGGACAATTAAAACAAAGAGTTTCAGGAACTTCACCAACTTTTTCACCTGCTATACAGTTAAGTTTTCTAATTTCAAGTGCGGGTTCACCTGAATTTGCAAAAGCAGATATTACAACTTTTATTAGTTGTCAAAATTCACCAATTGCTAGTTCAGGATTCAAACCATTCCTTAAAGGCGGATCAGTAATAACAACTGCAAAAGGCTTTAACTTTGATAAAGATACTAAAGATTTAGGATCAAGTTCAAAGGCTATCACACGAACAACTGATTTGAACGGACGTACAAACTTTGAAATTAACAAATTTACAATAACTGAACCAACATTAGATAGAATTCTACAAGACGACTTTGATTATACAACAACAATTAGTGTAAGAACTACAGGCACTTTATTATTTGCACAATGCCTTCCAACAAATGCAAACTGTATTGGAACTGACGCAACTGCAGTTTGGGAACATACAATTTCACCTAACGACGCATTCACTGCATTTGGATTAATTGTCGAAGGAAAAGGTTTTGCACCATTATCTGCCCAACAGGAAATACAAATCATAACACCACTTGAAGTAGGTGGTAAATTCGATGTTTCAGGGGATAACACAGTAACTTGGAAAGTAAGAATAAAGAATTACAGTCCACAAGAAACAATTCCAAAAGTAAAGATATTTTGGTTAGGTGATCCAGATCCATTTTCAAGAAGCCTACCCGTAAGATCAATAACGCTTGGATTATTAACACAAACTGAAGAAGGTGGAACATTCCATGTCAAATCAGGTTTATTTGATATTCCTAGAACCGATTTAGGTCAATGGTGTTTTGAATTGCAACCTGATGAAACAGGAATAAGAACTGCTTCTAAGAAATGTTTGATTGCTTATGATAGTACGGGAGATCCAGTAGTTGAAGATCCAGAAGTTGATGTTGGTGGAACTTCAATTGATCAAGGTGAATTGAGAATCCAATATGAAGTGCAGACTTCAGAAAAAATATTCAAAAATGATATTACAACATCAGGCGGGGTACCAATTACATTTAATCCATTAGGACTTGTTGGTGCAGGAACAGGAAGTAGTGTAATATATGATATTTTCATTGAACCACAACTATTCTTTGATCCTGAAATCTTAAAGAATCTAAATGTAATATCAACAAGTTCAGAAGTAATCTATACAGGAACAATACAAATCGAAGATGACACAATAAAAATTCCTAATATTGATTTACGACCTTCTGATTCAACATTTACATCAAATCAGGCTTCGATAAAACTTCCTGCAACAAAAATAACAGGTACAGAATTAGAAGAAATTCTTATTCGAAACGGTGTTTCAACTACTTCTACTACACAGGCTTCATTAGAAATTAATATTGGTGGAAAAGTTTTGCTTGAAGAAACAGGATCACGTGCACAATGGGTTGGCGTTTTAGAGGGTGCTACATTCAATTGGAACTTTGATTATGTTCCTGCAAAATCAAATGATATTATTGATGATACTGATGCAAACACATGTAGTTCGCAAGGTGGTACAATCATAAATCAAGTTTGTGTTATTCCAGAAGATATTTCTACATGTTTTGATCAACAAGGAAACGAAGTTGAATGTAACCCTGCTAATGATGACACTGCAGGTAACAATCCTATTGTAAAAGATGATGCAGGAAATCTAAACACTGCACAATGCTTTGATCAGACAGGAAATGAAATTATTTGTGATGAAGAAGTTCCACAAGACTGTGATGTTAACACTGATCCTGATAGATGTGGTGGTGGACAGATTCAAGGCAGTACAAATCCAAACGATGACATAGGTGGTACAATACCTGATCCAATTCTTTGTGAAGGATTACCATTTACTACATGTGGTGATATAATACCACCTTTAATTCCAACTGAACTGCCACCTTTGAATTTAGGAATTGGTGACACTCTAACCGAATACGGTATTGTGATAGGTGCAGGAGTTGGATTAATTCTTGTAATAGCAATAGTCATTCGGTTGGTGAAACCATAAATGGGTACTACCACACAAACCAAATTTTTGCTTGCATTAACAATAATAATTGCTGTAGGTTCAATTGCAACAATATTTTCAGTATTGCAATCACAGAACATACTTTCAAACATTGATCGTGTACAAGTTTTTCTTGAAGATAATGAGATTCAAACAAATATGGACAACGATCCAATAATTATGCAAACAATAATTCAAGAAACACCTTTGGATTTTGAAGGTTCCACACAGGATCAAATTTCACAGTTTTTAGAATTAATTGGATTAACAGTTACGGAAACGGTAAACATTGAAGCATCAATTGAACTTTTAGATGCAAATCAAGAATCTGAACTACAGTCAGCATTTGTTAGAATACAACCACTTGATCCTCAATTAATATTAGTAGAAGGTTTTGAAGTTGCACCTGAAAGACTTTTTGTAAACACAGATTTTGCAACTCAACTTTCCGATAATGGATTAAATCATCACAAGTTTTCAGGATGGGATATTATCAGGGCGGGAAATGTTGGAATAAATGTATTCATAGGTGGATGTTCAGGGATTGAAAATAATAACGGGAAATGTGTTGGTGTTGATGGTGCACGAAATGTTGATGACGATGTACATAACTTTTCAACTTTCTATGGAATTGTAAAAGATATTGTTATATCAGATTGGACGCAAGAAGGCGAATTAATACTACGTTTTGATTATTCATGTTCACAACTAACAAGGGCAACAATTTTTGCAACTGTAAAAGGTGACAGTGAAAAAACATTCCAGTTAACATGTCAAACTTTTGCAAGTTTTGAACAAGATGTATCAGATGTAGCAGGAACTTCAAATGTATTAAGGGTAAAGATAGGTGGTTCTGCAGGGAATCCAGATAGATTTGCAATAAGAACAATGCAAATTAACAACGTACAAGTAGAAGGAAATTCAGTTGCAATTCGTGAAGCAATAGAAACGCTTCAAGGTATTGGTGCTTTATCAATTGAAGGTATTACAACAGGACAAATTCTTGATTTAGGTTTTATAGTTGTTGAATTGGAAGCAATCACAATTAATCCCAACCAAAGAATTGTTTTAGATGGTGATCTTGAAGTTAGAGTTAATGATCAAACAGTATCTTCACACATTGTAACAGCAAATGGAAGGACAGATGAAAATGGAAGAATACCACTATCAATTGAAGGTTCACCAACATTTGTTTTACAGTTAGATGAAAATAATTTTGATGAAGGATTCAACACAATAAAATTATTGATAAATGATGTATCTACAAACGTTGGGGATATTCCCAATGTTAGGACATTTGAATATCATATTCCATTTGTACTTTATATTTTAGATTTTAATGTACTTCCAGATGAAATATTGGCTTTTGATCAACAAAATCAAGCAATTTCAATTAAGATAAATGATTCAACATTTACAGCATGTGGACTTAGTGCAGGGGAAAATTTTGAAACTGAAGAAACAATTTTTCCACCCGTTGTAAGAATAGTAGATAATGGATTTACAATTGCAACTACAAATCCACAAGCGGGAATAAAATCAATTACTAATAGCATTACAGGATTGGTTGCTTTTGATACAGAATTTTGTTCAACTGTTCCTGAACTACCAAGAGATTCACAATTAACTTTCGTTATTGAAGATGAATTTATTATTGTAGATACACCTGCATTTCAGAAAAACTTATTCGTAAAATGTACAAGAAATGGATGTTCAAGTAACATAGGATTTGAGAGTAGTCCATGAGTTTATCAAAGACATTAAAAAGCAAGTCAGTGATTGCAATAATAATTGTTGTAGTGGTAGCAGGAACTTTAGGATTATTATTTGTTGAACCAATAATTTCAACATTTCCATTTATCGCACCACAAGACGAATTTATGATTCCATTTGTTGAAATTGAAGAAGATCCATTAGAACCTGAACCAATACAAGAAGAAATTGGACAACCTACAGAAGATATTGGTATAGATCCGATAGAAGATGCAGTAATTGTTTGTATTACTACACCATGTATTGACAATGAAATTATTGTTTGTGAAGAAGGTTCAGATTGTGAACTATTACCACCGATTACTTCAGAAGATCCACCTGAAAAACAAATTGGTGATGAATTGGATGGACTTTGTACTGAAGATAATATTGAATCGTGTGTACCAATTACAATTCAAGTGTGCCCACCTTTCTGTGGAACAGATACAATCAGATTAAACTCGTTGATAGCAAAAACTGATTCACAAGGAACAAAAACTTTTGTTACTGAATCAATTCAAGTTCAAATGTTATCATTTTTTGTTGAGGATACAACAAACATTGATTTTTCAGATGGTTTCTTAGAAATTCGAACTAAAGTATTTGCAAGTGATCCGACTTTAAGAATAGTTGGTTCCGCAACTTTTGATATTAGAGTTAACAATCAAACAATATTACCAACTGGAATTGAATTTACAGTTAATGGAATTGAACTTCCTGATGGATTTGGTGCAGTAGCAGTTCTCGATATTTCTTGCGAGGATCCAATTACAGGTGTACGAAATGAAAGTTGTGAATTCTTATCAAACCCATTAGGTGTAGGTGGAGTGTTCATTTCGCCAACGGGTATTGAATCAAATACTTTTACATTTTCCTTTAAAGATAATTTAGATAAGTTTCCAGACGGAATTTCGACTTTGGAATTTGTTTTAATTGATTCTGAATTCACATTGGATTCAAGAAGTAGTTTTGGTGCAACAAAACTTGTTTTGTTTACAATGACAATTGCAAGTGATCCTAATTTGATAATTATCACAGACGAAATGGGCGAACTACAAAGAATTTATCCAAAAGACGATAGAATTGTTTATTATAATTACGGTGACAAATATGTAGATGGATTAAACTGCAGAAGTTATTGGGCTAGACATGCAGGAACAATTTCACTGTTTGATTCTGAAGATAATCTATTAGTATCAAAGGCAATGCCACACAGTAGATGTTCCACTTTTACTGCATTTGATTTGAATATATTTAGAAATCAGGAATATAGATTAGTGCATGTTTCAAATGGAAATGATCATCCTGAAACTCATTTTGATGTAAAGTTTACAACACCAAAATCACAAAAAAATATTAGTTTAGCCTGTTATTGGTCAAATACAGTTGGGGTTGGTTGTACTTATCCTAATGCAGACGTATCAGAAATATTGAGGGCACCACCACTGTGATAAAAAATGAGTAAACAAAATAAGTTAGTAAAACCTATTGTTATTTCACTAATAGTATTAGGAATAGCAATTCCTGCAGGAATATTTTTAATTAATCCTGAATTTTTTGGTGAAGATTTCATTATCACAAAAACTAAAGAAGAAATCATAAAGGAAGGAATTGAAGCAGGGTTATTAGAAGTTCCATTTGAATGTGTGATACAATCAGAATGTGAAGATGGGCAACCGATTATCAGTGATCCAATAGATACAAATCCGATTGAAGAAATAATTGATCCTAAACCAATTAATTCAACAGATATTATACCTGAATTAGTCTGTGATCCACCTGCAGAACTTGTTAATGAACAGTGTTTACTACCTGAACCGCCATTAGTAGAACCGCCAAAAGTAGAATTATTATCTAAAATAGTAAAAATTGATAATAATGGTACAAGGTTTGAATCACAATTAAATTTTATAATCCCACAACTATCATTTTTTGTTGAAGATACAACAAATTTAGACTTTGATAACGGTTTTATTGAAAATCAATTATTTATCGTTACAGATCCTACAATAGCGGTTTCAGGAAAAGGATTCTTCGATATTAAAATTGGGAACCAAACAATTCTAACAGAACCTATTCAAATTTCAGTATCAGGAATGTCAGATCCGAATGGCGAAATTCCAATATTGTTTGTTTCACCTTTAGGTTCAACTTCTGACATATTCTTGTTTCAATTCAAAGAAAATATTGATAAATTTACAACACAGGGATTAACAAAAATTGAATACAAAATATCAGGTTTGACATTATCAGCAAATAATTTTGATTTTGGTATTGAAGATACAATAATTTATGAATTGGAAATTGCAAGAGATCCAAATAAAATAATTATTACAAATGAAGAAGGTGCAACATTAAGAGTTTTTCCATTTGATCAAGTTGTTGGTCTTTGTTCAAGTTCATCAAGTTACTGTTATAAGCAATGTTGGCAAAGGTCAGTTAGATTCGGTTGCATAAAATACAGAACGGTTTGTCAAGGAATAGCACCGCCTTTAGTTGGGGCATGGGAATTTTTCAAGTTTGATGAAGTTGGAAAAGAAACATTGTTTGAATCAGGTGGATCATTTACAGGTGCGTGTCCACTTAACATAATAGTACAAAGAGATGAAGTTTATAAAATTGAAGTTTCAAGTCCAACTGCAGGAACAGTAAAATGGAAATCTAGTGAAGAACAAGAGAAATATAGGTTTAATTGTGTACAAGGATATGATAGAACAATTGGTTTTACTGGAACAACATGTAATTTCAGACCACAGGATAATCAAGCATTCATAAACTCATTGGAGATCGTACCATAATGGTTAAAGGAAATCCAAAAGTAAGAAATTTTTTGATTGTACTTATAGTTGGTGGATTTTCAGTTGTGGCATTAAGTGAATTAGATACTTTTCCACAGGTTTCAGGAACTTTTGATGTTAAATTTCCAACACTATCATCATTTACTGGACTTGAAATAATTTCTGTAGAACAAGATCCAGTAACAGGGAAAATAATTGGATCAGTTGTTCTAGGAAAACCTACAATTACAGGATATGGTTGGACAGGGGCAACAAAAAGTACTAACTGTTCACAAGCAACGATAAGTGTTGGTTTGTATTATACTGCTTGGAGTGCAGGATCAAGTTCGGGTGGTTGTCAGTTTGGTTTTGCAGAATGGGATACATCTGAATTACCTGATGATTTTGATGCTACTGATATGCAATTAAAACTAAAATTTTCAACTGCCAAATTTGGTTATCCTTTAGGCGGTGAAGTTGGTAGAAATTGTAAGGTTGGAGTAATTGAACAACCATTTGATACAATAGCGAGAACTGATTTAAATCGAAAATTATTCAATCCTGATTTAGTAGCAATAGATGGTGATTGGTGTGCAACAAAGGGAATCAAAACACTTCAATTTACTCCTGCAACAAGTGATGCATTTGAACGTGCAGTAAAAGGTGATGATAAATTTATGTTATCATTCACACTTTCAACA
>SDBV01005882.1_pt1 | contig 17176 bp, 15 predicted proteins | sample 2277081 | NCBI WGS metagenome assembly SDBV01 (sample SAMN10402039, study PRJNA504765) | marine sediment metagenome | isolation source: marine sediment core GS10_PC15, 223 cmbsf | place: Arctic Ocean: Southern Knipovich Ridge | collected 2010 | reverse complement strand
GGTTTTCCCGGTCATCTATTATCCGTCATGGCTTTGGCGAGGGTATAAATACCTTCGCTTAATAGAGGCAGGCCCCTTCAAGGGCCTTGCTTTGATTCAACGAATCTATTTATGGATTCGCTTTAGGCTTCGTCATGCTCAGGGGATCCAATAGACGGTTGAGCTCCTCATCGGAGATGATGTTTTTCTCCCGGGCCACTTCTCGGACGGTGCGCCCGGAGGCATATGCCTCCTTGGCGATAGCCGCAGCCGCATCGTAACCGATCACCGGGGCCAGGGAGGTGCACATAGCCAGACTGCCTTCAATGTTGTCGGCGCACTTCTGCTCGTCCACTTCCAGACCCTCGATCAGCTTTTCGCGGAACATGTTGGCAGCGCCGGCCAGAATCTCGATACTTTCCAGCAGGTTGTGGGCAATCAGCGGCAGCATCAGGTTCAGCTCGAACACCCCACCCAGGCCCCCCTGGGTGATGGCGGCGTCGTTGCCGATCACCTGAGCCGCAGTCTGAATTACCGCTTCGCAGATCACCGGGTTCACTTTGCCGGGCATGATGCTGGAACCGGGCTGTACCGTCGGCAGTCGCAGCTCGCCCAACCCCGCCCGGGGCCCGGAGCCCAGCCAGCGGATATCGTTGGCGATCTTAGAAAGGCTAACGGCTATGGATTTGAGCGCGCCGGAGGCCTCTACCGCACTGTCGGCGGTGGCCTGGGCTTCGAAGTGGTTGGGCGCTTCATGGAACTTGAGGCCGGTCAACTTTGAGAGCTCCTTGGCCACCTGGCCGCCAAACTCCCGATGGGTATTGATCCCGGTGCCCACGGCGGTGCCTCCCAGCGCCAGTTGGCTCAGGGCCTTAAGGGCACTGTCTACCCGGCCCAGGCCGTATTGCACCATGGCGGCATAACCGGAAAACTCCTGGCCCAGCCGGATGGGGGTGGCGTCCTGCAGGTGAGTACGGCCAATCTTGATGATCTTATCAAAGGCTTTGGCCTTTTTATCCAGCGCTGTATATAAAGCCTGCAATTGCGGTTTTAGCGAATGCGCCAGGGCGATGGAAGCGGCCAGGTGAATCGAGGTGGGAATTACGTCGTTGCTGGACTGGCCCTTATTCACGTGGTCGTTGGGGTGCACCGGCTCGCGGCTGCCGATCTGGCCGCCCATCAGCTCGCTGGCCCGGTTGCCGATCACCTCATTGGTATTCATATTGCTGGAGGTCCCGGAGCCGGTCTGAAAAACATCGATCGGGAATTGGTCGTCCAACTTGCCGTCAATGACTTCCTGGGCGGCCTGCATGATGGCGTGGGCCCGTTTCTTGTCCAGCAGCCCCAGGTCCCGGTTCACCTGGGCCGCAGCCCATTTGATCATCCCCAGCGCCCGGATCATACCGGTGGGTATGGTCAGGCCGCTGACAGGGAAGTTTTCCACCGCGCGTTGGGTCTGGGCGCCATAATAGGCCCCTTCAGGTACCCGCATCTCACCCATCGAATCCCGTTCAACCCTGGTTCCCATGGCACTTCCTTTCATAAATCGCTATAGCGGTAGATCGCGGTCGGCCGCGTGGCCCAATACTTATCCGCCTTCCCGTTCGGAGGCCTCCCGTACCGGCCGGGGTGGCAGATTCAGAATCTCCTTCTGGTAAAAGGCGGCCAGATGATTTACGATGTCCCGCATGGAAACAAAACCTTCAGGCTTGCGCTTATCACCGACGATGGGCACATGGCGATAGCCGCGGTCGTACATGTGGTTGAGCGCATGGGCAATGGAATCATCCATTCTAAGGAACTCCGGATTAGCGGTCATATGCTCGCCGGCGGTGGCCTTGCTGTGATCCAGTCCTCGGCCCATCACCCGGCGGATCAGGTCCCGTTCAGTGAGGATGCCCGCCAGCCGGCCGTTGTCTTCCACCAGAACGCAACCGACGTGGTGCTTCATCATCAACGCTACTACGTCCTTGATGGGTGTGCCCCGGTTCACCAGGGTCAGCGGCTGCAGTTCCAGGGCACTGAGGGGGTCATCCAGATGCACCGCCGCTACCAGGGTGGGAGTGTCTTCTTCCCGCTCGTCCATTTGTTGGAGTTCGTCGTCAAATCCTTCTAACATGTGATCCTCCTTACTCTTCAGTCCACAACCCAGGTATGCCCTTCATTCAACAGCGCTTGCAGGTCGCCCTTACCCAGCTTGTGCACGGCCTCCTCAATCTGGCGGTGCACCAGGTCCTCGTAAGTATCCTGTTGTTCCTGATAGATAATCCCCAGTGGGGTGGGAAAATCGGGCAGGTACGTCAGCTCGCAGAGCACCAGCGCTAACATTTTATCACTCTTGTCGTGGACTACCAGGTCGTCCACCGAATAACTTCCCCGCTCCAGATCCACCACCACCGGCCGGTGCCCGTCCATCCGGATACCCTTTTTCCGGCCTTCGCCGAATAACATCGGTTGGCCGTCTTCCAACACCAGCTGGTACTCCAGTTTATGGGGCTTTTCCGATAGATTGTCGAAGGCGTTGTCGTTGAAAATCAGGCAATTCTGGTATATTTCCAGGAAAGCAGTCCCTTTATGCTGGTAGGCGGCGGTGATCATTTTCTGTAGATGCTTGCCCTCGACATCCAGGCTGCGGGCGATGAAAGTGGCGGCGGAGCCCAGGGCGAAGGCCGGCGGGTTGAACGGACGATCCACCGAACCGAAGGGTGTGCTTTTGGTCATTTTACCGAACTCGGATGTCGGTGAGTATTGCCCCTTGGTCAACCCGTAGATCCGGTTGTTGACAAGCAGAATATTAATATCCAGATTACGTCGCAGGAGGTGGATCAGGTGGTTACCGCCAATGCTGAGGCTGTCGCCGTCGCCGGTGACCACCCAGACGCTCAGGTCGGGATTAGCTAGCTTGATGCCGGAGGCCACGGCGGTGGCCCGGCCGTGGATGGTATGAAAACCATAGGTATTCATATAGTAGGGGAACCGGCTGGAACAACCGATCCCGGAGACGAATACCAACTGCTCTTTTCGATGCCCCAGCTCCGGGAAGGTTTTCTGCACCTGCGCCAGGATGGAATAATCGCCGCAGCCCGGGCACCAGCGTACGACCTGGTCCGAGACGAAATCCTTGCGCTTGAGGGCGGGCTGTTCGGTTTCAGCCGTATTAACGGACATTTTCTGTTGCTCCCAGAATTTGAATGATTCGTTCTTCGATCTCGCTGGGAAAGAACGGCTTCCCGTTCACTTTGCTAAGCACCTTCGCATCAACCAGGAATTCGGCCCTAATGATCCGGGTCAATTGCCCGCTGTTGATCTCAGGTACCAGGATTTTGGGGAACCGGAGTAGCAACTCTCCCAGATTGGACGGGAACGGGTTCAGGTGGCGTAGGTGTAATTGCGATACCGGATAGCCCTGTTCACGACTCCGGTCCACGGCCGCCCGGATGGCGCCATAGGTGGAGCCCCAGCCCAACACCAGCAGCTCACTGGAGTCGTCCCCATGGATGGTGGCGGGCGGAATATTCTCAGCCACCACCGCTACCTTCCGAGCCCGGCGGTCTACCATATGTTGGTGGTTCTCGAAGTCGCCGCTGACATTGCCTGTGCGGTTGTCCTTCTCCAATCCACCGATACGGTGTTCCAGCTCCGGCGTTCCCGGCACGGCCCAACTACGGGCCATGGCTTCCTTATCGATGAAATCGAAGGGATAAAACTCGCCGTTGGAGCCGGTCACCTTGCGATTCTTAATTGGTGGCAAGGTATTAATATCCGGGAGCAGCCAAGGTTCGGAGCCGTTGCCCAGATACCCGTCGGATAACAGGATCACCGGAATCATATATTCGATGGCGATCCGGCAGGCCTCGTAGACGGTGTTGAAACAGTCGGCCGCGGTGGCCGCCGCCAGCACCACCGCCGGCGATTCGCCGTTGCGTCCGTACATGGCCTGGAACAGGTCGGATTGCTCGGTTTTAGTAGGCATGCCGGTGCTGGGCCCGCCACGCTGTACATTGATCACCACCAGGGGCAGTTCCGCAGATATGGCCAGCCCTATAGCTTCGGATTTCAAGGCCATACCCGGGCCGCTGGTGGCGGTGACGGCCAAGGCGCCGGCGTAAGAAGCTCCGATGGCAGAGGTCACCGCCGCAATCTCATCCTCCGCCTGGAAGGTCAGAACCCGGAAATGCTTGTAGCCCGACAGGATATGCAGAATATCGCTGGCGGGGGTGATGGGATAACCGGCGAAGACCAGCTGCAGGCCGCTCCTATCGGCCGCCGCCACCAACCCCAGGGCGATGGCGTGGTTACCCATTACATTACGGTAGGTACCGGCCGGTTTCTTCGCTCTAGGCACCACGTAACTGGTTGAAATCTCTTCGGTGGTGTCCCCGAAATCGTAGCCTGCCTGCAGGGCCAGTTTGTTAGCCTCCACGATTTCAGGACGGCTTTTGAACTTGGTTTCGATAAACCGGCTCGTGGTCTCCAGCGGACGGTCATACATCCAGTAGAGCAGCCCCAGGGCGAACATGTTGGTGGAACGGGCCATCATTTTGGGGGCCAGGCCCATGTCGGACAGGGCCTTTTCCACCAGCATGGTCATGTCGACGTTGATGATCTTGTAATCGATCAGCGTCCGGCCGTCTTCCAGGGGATTGACGTCCCACCCGGCCAGTTGCAGGTTGCGTTTGTTGAAATTGGCGGTATTGAGAATGATGGTGCCGTTGGACCTCAAATCGGGCAGGTGCACCTTGAGGGCCGCCGGATTCATGGCCACCAACACGTCGGGCTGATCACCCGGTGTCTGAATTTCCCGGCTGGCAAACTGAATCTGGAAGGAACTGACACCAGCCAACGAACCGGCTGGGGCGCGAATCTCCGCGGGGAAATCGGGCAGAGTCGCCAGATCATTCCCCACCAGGGCGGTGGTATCGCTGAATTGGTGGCCGGTAAGCTGCATACCGTCCCCCGAATCGCCGGCGAACCTGATGGTTACCCGCTCCACCGTCTGAACGTTTTTCCTGGAACCCTTTTTGGTCTCACTCATATTCTAGTAATCTGTTATCCTCAATTGTGGTTACGGCCCGGCCTTAACTCCCATTAAAAGGCGCGTGTGGCCGATAGTAAAGTTACCAACGACCTTTCAATTTGCGGTACGTTTTTCGGAGCAGACAGCTCCCCACTGGCGGCCGGGCAAGTCCGGCGATTTTGGATGCCCGGTCCGCTATCCGGGGATAAATTAGCACCGCTATGCATAAACGGCTGACGCAACTAAGTCACGGTTCCGGTTGAGCTTGTAAGCTCGGCCCCAGCGAGCTGGCCCAGGTGCTGGGCCATCTACCGCGCCAGAAACCGGACCCACGGGTCGTTGTGAGTTATGAATCCTCCGACGACGCCGCCGCCATACGTCTGGACGATCCGTCAGATAGCCGGACAGGCGGCCGCCTCCTTTTGCAGACTGTGGATTTCTTCACCCCGGTGGTGGACGATCCCTACCAGTTCGGTCAGATTGCCGCGGCTAATTCGCTCTCAGACATTTACGCCATGGGCGGCCGGCCGCTGATGGCCCTGAACGTGGTGGCCTTCCCGCGCGACGAGCTGCCCCTGGCCGTCCTGGAAGAGATCCTCAAAGGGGGTATGGCTAAGGCGCAGGAGGCCGGTATACCGATATTGGGCGGCCATACCATCGACGACCCCGAACCCAAATACGGGCTGGTGGTCACCGGCGAGGTGCAGGAAGACCAACTCATCCGTAACAATACCGCCCAGCCCGGGGATATCCTGATCCTGACCAAACCGCTGGGCACCGGCATCATCGCCACGGCTATCAAACAGGCCCAGGCCGACGACCAGGTAGTGGCTCAAGCCGGCCGGAGCATGGCCACCCTGAACCGGGCCGCCGCCGAGGCCGCTCTGGAGGTTGGGGTCAATGCCATGACCGACGTGAGCGGCTATGGCCTGCTGGGCCACCTGCTGGAGATGTGCACCGCCAGCGGCGTGAAGGCACACATGGTAATGGAAAGCCTGCCGATCCTGCCCGGCACCCGGGAACTGGCCGAGAAAGGCTTTATTCCCGGCGGCACTCGGCGAAACCTGAAGCACGTTGAGCAGCAGCTAACGATTGACGGGCCGCTCACCGAAGTGGACACCTTGTTGGCCGCCGACGCCCAGACCTCGGGGGGCCTGCTGATGGCCGTGAACCGCAAAAAAGCCGACCGCCTGATGGCCGCCCTCAAGGAACGGGGCGTCACCGAAGCGGCCTTCGTCGGTGCCCTGGCCTCGGGGGGGCCCTCCAGCATCACCCTCACGTTCAAGGCCAAGTAGAATACTCGATGGAATCCCGCCATCGGCCTGCCCGGGGCTCCCCGTGGGGCCTCGGCGGAGCCGGTACGGCGAGTCTCCGCCCAGGGCCAGGGCGGGGCTCGATGCTCGTAACTCGTAACCTTGGCCTGAGCACTTCGGCAGAGTTTATCCTGAGCAAAGCGAAGGGCTCAGCACAGGCTTGTCGAAGGCTCGAAACTTATCACTAGAGCGGTTCGGTTTTCACCTCCAGTAACACAAAATCGCGGCCCTCTTCCAGTAGCTTGGTAATGGCGGATATGCGCTTCTCGGTAACCTCTTTCTGTGCCGCCACGGTGACGAAGGCCAGATCGGCCCGGTTCCACAGCTCCTGCTGACCAACTTCGGCCACCGACACGTTCATCCGGGCGGACACCCGCTCCCGTAATGATTTCACTACCCGGCGCTTTTCCTTGATGGAATGGGCCTCCGGGATGGCGATGGTGGCGCGCAGGAGGGAGATGTGCATATTTGGTTACTGGTTGCGAGGTACAAGTTTCGAGTTACAAGTTAAAGTTATCACTAATTCGAGAGGTGAAGGGGCAGTCCATGGACTGAGGCGGCTGAATATACGATGGATTTATCGTACGGTGTTTTTGTCGTATGAGTGGTTATTGTGCTATCGTGCAGCGACCCGCTCCTTAGGCGCCCGGGACTCGGAGATGGCGATGGTGGCGTGCAGGAGGGAGATGGGCATGAGGGACTCACCCGATTGAGAACTCAGTAAGGAGCATTTGTATTAAAGACTGCAAATATTCGCAGGAAAATAGGGGACTCCTACTAAAGGGTGTTATTGTGACACTATTGGAATTCATTTGCTTGGGAGGGAAATATTTGTACGCTGAGCAATTTTAACCGCCAGATTCTTAAAATCCAGCTCCGCCCGCTTGACTGCTTGATAGTGTGCGCCGATCGCTCCATCTGCTGGTTTCAGATGAAACATCGGCTTCCGTGCTTCCTGTGCCAGTGGCATAAGACTTTGATAATGCTTAAGAAGAATTAAACAGTTGGGATCTTTGGTAACAGAGGGATTATTAGCAGTAGGTTGATTGAGTACTGCTTTTCTATAAGTACCCGGTATCCGATCAATCCATCGTTCATAGGCCTTGACGGGACGATCTAATCGTACAGAGTGTTGCATCATCACATAACCAACAGTTTTCATCTTACCTGTTGGCAGAATTAAATCAGCAACAGGATTTCTGTCCACCCTTTCTTCCCAATCAACTCGCCAACGGCGGAGAGTCGGACCGAGATTCCGTAACCCTTGCAGGGAATACAAATCAGGTGCGAGCGGTACGACGATATAATCAGCTGCTATCAGGGCAGCGCGATTAATCGCACCAAGATTAGGACCTAAATCCATCAGGATAATACCTGCCCCATGCTTAGTTGCTGCCAGTTGCAAGACACGCCAAAACGATGAGATCACCCTGAATGAACGCTCTTGTCGATCCATACAGCCGGGCCATTCAGTTGATAGCTGATCTTCAAAAGCTGACAGTGAGAGATCACCGACAAGCAGAGCCAAATTCTCCTCCACAGGCTCTAAGTGAGGCTCCTTTATATCGCCTGTGCCTTTCAATAAAGGTTCAACACTTCCGTAAACTGTTTCTTGGTGCCTACCATCAGGCCAAAGTTCTTCCAGGCGATCTTCACCAATGAAAGCTGCGGTTAGGTTCGCTTGGGGATCTAAGTCGGCTGCAACCACCTGTACCCCCATATCTGCATACATCCATGCAAGTTGATAGACCAGGGAGGTCTTCCCAACCCCTCCTTTATTATTGAAAAATGCTATGACCTCAGTAGTCATATGATTTTCTTAACGATTGCGAGAATGTTTGAGTCTTCAACGACAAAATCAGGTCGAGGGTTTCCGTTCTTCTTAAGTTCGTCGATAGCGAGAGGAATTCCTAGACCAAATCGTTGAACGTACCCCAGATTCTTCATTGCTTCAGCAATATTCGGATTTCGGTAGTCGACATTACCCGGTTGTGCAAAATTGTCTATGGTAACGCTTCCAAAAGGCCCTCCCGGACTATGGATCTCAATTCGGTCAGAAAACCAAAACACTCTTATGGGACTGTTTGTACTCTCATATTTCCGGTGCATAACCGCGTTACGAATCAATTGTTGAAGTGCCACGATAGGATAATCAGCGCGTTGTGTCTCTATATCCTCTACTCGGACATCTGAGCTGACAGAGATATTAATCTTCAGTACTTCTTCAAGATCCCTGAGCAAATGAGATATTGGGCCATGCAATTCCTTTTGATCTTTAATCGGGTCTGTAATTGTTGTCCCTTCAATTCGCAGGAATTGTACATAGGCACCTGGTATGAACTCCCGGGGATGTTTGCCAAGTATTAATATTCCTGATACCGTTGCCAGCCCCTCTGCCGTTAGGAATCGAAGAGAGATGAGTTGTTCTTTATCGGATCTAGTGTTTTGTTCTATAACATCAGAGGGTATCGCAGAAGGTAAGTATTGTTCTTTAAATAGCTCAAGGTCAAGATCTTCAATCGAGCTACCTTCGACGGAATGCATGTCGTAAGGGGTCGATGTATTGTATCGCCGCTTTTCAATTAGGCGTTGTTCTTCATCGGCCGTAGCAATAGCCCTTCGGGGACCGACGCGGATGCAAGTACGGCCCTTGTAATTTACCGGAGGCAGATCGGATGGGGAGACGATGATAACAGCCATATCACAATCATTCAATATCCTCTTTTGCACAACCATTGAGGGAAAGGGATAAATATTGCCATTTGAACGGAGGTCAGCGAGCTTTACGAGTAATGGGTCAGTAATAGGTAGATTTGCGCATGAACCGTCGTTTTGGGCTCCTATAAAAATAACACCTGGCACTCTATGATTCGGAAGGTCATTAGCAAACGAACAAATGGCCTCGCAAATTTCTTCGATGCGCTTAGCAGAAGCCTTCCTCTCCACTCGGTCAGATTCAATATCAGTTAAAAGTTTTTCCAACTCGGAGTTTTCCATGTCGATGGTTTCCTAGCTTTATCAACAGGTACAGAATGTGGGAATGAGATTCGTAGTAAGCCAATGAAATTTTGAGACATAAACTATAATAGTCAATAACATTATCGGGTACTTTGATTTTAGAACTATATTGTAATATTAACGGGATAAGTTACACTATCTCTGCTCTCATCTCCTTGTTGATATTGAAGACCCTCGCCATACAGCAGCCCCATGGGTATGGTATCTATCCTCTTCCTGCCCCCGATATAATCGGCAACCCATCTTGCCCCGAGCCGATGAACGCTATCCTTCGATCCGTCGGCTGACTGGCTCAGGACTGTATCCAATATCCTATATCAAATATCCAATATCCAGCCCCGGTTATGGCGGGCTAAACATCGAGCCCCGCCGTTGGCGGGGTGAATATCCAGATCTCCAGCCCGCTAGTTCGCGCCCCCCAGGATTATGGGCAGGCCGTCTTTGCCTGAGCCGATGACTACTACCTTGGCATTGTTGCTCTGGGCCAGGGCGTTGGTGGCCTCGATCCCCTTCCAACGCAGGAAGTTATCCGATATCCCTTCGGCCACGGTCTTATTGAAATCCCGGATGCCCTCGGCTTCGATCCGTTTACGGGCCGCCTCCTTCGTCTCCTTGAGCAGGACGAACTCCATGCGCTGGCTCTCCTGTTCGGCCCGTAACTTTTCCTCGATGGCGGCGGCCAGGTCCTGGGGCAGGATCACGTCGCGCAGCGGGGTATTCTCTATCGCAATCCCCCGGGCGGAAACGGCTTCGGCTAGTTGGGTCGTGATGTTAGCGGCCACCTCATCGCGTTTAGAGGCGTACACCGCCTTGGCCTCGAACTGGGCGGTCACATCCCGGACCACCGAGCGGAAATTGGGCAGCAATACCTTGCGGATGAGATCTTCCTCCCGGCCCACAGTCCGTACTATATCAGGGGCGACCGACGGGTCTATATGGTAGAGCACGCTGATCTCCAGGCCCACGGTGAGGTTTTCCTTGGAGGGAGCCCGCATCTCCTCCCGGCGCTCCTGGGTCTTGATGTTCAGTTTAATGATATCAGCGAAGGGGTTGCGCACATTGACCCCTTCACGCAACACCCGGCTGTCAACCTTGCCGAAGACCTTGATCACGCCCACGGTACCGGCGTCGATGATGGTAAGGGACTGTAAGGCCGCCAGCGCCAAGGCCACCAGCCCCACTATCAACAGGAAAGCGGGCTTGAAACCGAGGGCGGTCAGGCTCTGGGCCAGGGCGCTGCGGCCCCGCAGTTGGGTGGAAAAGACGAAAGCCACCAGGGCGACGACGATAAACAGTATGAAATTCATGACTGACTCCTAATTAGTTAAATTTGTCTGGCAGGGATTAAACTCCACCGTGAAGCTAGCATCTCAGGTGACTTGATGCCTATAATAATCGGGTCAGGCACTCCGGCCGGGGGATATTTCGCTGGTGAGGTTAAGCCGCCCCAGCAGGTCCAGCACGATCCGGCGGGCCTCTTCCCGGTGCTCGTCGGTGATGTGCCGCTGGACCAGCTTCCAGACCACCCCCAGCACGGCGATATCGTCCACCAGCCCCACCGGCAGCATGTCGGGCATCAGGTCAAAAGGGTTCAGCAGGTAGACCAACGCGGCAGCCACCTCCACCTTGGCGGTCCCGGCCACCAGGGGGTCTTTCATCATCAGGAACATGGCCACCACCTGGTAGAGGGTCTCCTTGACCATCTTGCCGTCCGCAAGGGCCGCGGCCAGCTTGGCCGTTATCCGCTGCCTGGAAATACCGCGCATGACGGTCCAAAGGTACATACAAGTTTGTGGCCCGCCCACCCAAATCGGGTAAAATTTCCGTAAATTCAAAGGCCACTCCGGCAATTACCGATCGGCAAAGGCGACACAGGCAGATGGCCCGCGGGAAAATACCGAAATTCGACGTACTGGTGATCGGGGCCGGTCCGGGCGGCATGGCGGCCGCCACCCGGGGCACCCTCAAGGGACTTACGGTGGGGCTGGTGAACGGGCACCGCATCTGGGGCTACGGCATTCACGGGGCCTACAAGTCCAAGGGGCTGTACGAGCTGGCCAAGGATCACCTGGTGGCCACCAAACCGGGCCGGGGCTATCAGCCCGTCACCTCCCGGATCGATTTCAAACAGGTGCACGACCAGCTGATCGATGGCGCCAAGGAGCTGGAAGGCCTCTACCGGGATCAGATCGCCATGCTGGGGATCACCGAGATCAAGGGGATGGCCACCTTCGTTGATCAGCACACCGTGGAGGTTGATGGCCGGCGCTACAGTGGTAAGCAGATCATCATCGCCACCGGCACCCGGCCCCGTCGGCTGCCGGGCATCGACCGTGACAGCCCGCTGATCATGTCCAGCGACGAGATCGTCTCCCTCAAACGACTGCCACAGAGCCTGGTGATCGTGGGCGCGGGGGTGATCGGCTGTGAGTTCGCCTCCATATTCAATACCTTCGGCTGCCAGGTGACCCTGGTGGACAATAGGCCCGCCATCCTGTCCCACGAAGATGATGATGTGGCGGCCTTCCTTACCAGGAACTTTGAACAGAATGGCATCGAGGTGATCCAATCGGCCCGGCTGGACCGGATGGCGGCGAAGGGCGATGAGGTGATTACCACCCTACAGGAAGGCTCTGTGCTAACGTCGGCGATGGCGCTCATATCGGTGGGGCGCGAGGCCTGTGCCGACCAGCTGGGCCTGCAGCACACGGGGGTGGAGCTAAACGCTGAGGGCTACATTGCTATCGACGAGTTCTGCCGCACCAACGTGCCCCAGATCTACGCCGCCGGCGACGTTAGTAAAATGCCCACCGATCTGGACTTGAGCCTGGTGCATGTGGCCGAGGCGGAAGGGCATCAAGCCATCCATCACATCCTGGGGGGCACAGACCCCATCGCCAGGGACCACATCCCATTCATCATATTCACCATCCCCATGATTGCCGGCGCCGGTGACAACGAGAAGACAGCCGTTGCAAAGTACGGCGCGGCCCGCACCGCCACCCTGGACAATGTACACAACCACCGGGCCCACGCCATGCGCTCCTTTACCGGTTTCGTCAAACTGATCGTAGGTCCCGAGGGGGACGACCGCATATTGGGGGTGCGGGCTTGCGGGCCCCAGGCGGACTCCCTGATCGGGGAAGTCTCCCTGTGCATCCAACACAACCTGCCCTATACCGACCTGATGGACGCCGTCCACGCCCACCCCTCGCTGTCGGAGAGCCTGCACAACGCCGCCCGCATGCTGGCGGGGCTGTACCCGGGGGGGGATTAGCGCCTACTAGCCAACCCAGCACTGGTTAAGGGTCACGATAGAGCCTATTTGGGATCCAGTTAGGCTCACTATAGGCTATCAAAAGGGTAACGATAGGGCCACCAAAGGGTCACTAAAGGATCACCCCTACCGACGGGGGAGGTGGTACCGTGGGTTTTATTCAGAAAAAAACCACAATGACACAAAGGGCGGATTTAGAGTATAAGGCATTAAGAATGAAGAGGTTAATATCTGTTAGATACCGGAACCGGAAAGACAACCCACCCTTGTTTTCCCTCCCTTATTAAGGGAGGGAACTCGCGGAGCGAGAAGGGAAGGTTTTCTATTGGCATCCTTCTCGATTTTCAAAGAGCGGGGGGAATATAGGGATTTTTAGGAGCGCTGTCGTTCGCCGGGTGCGCGGAGGGCCCTGACGCCGCCCTTCGAGAGCCTCAGGACGACGTAGATTTTGTCGCTCGCCTGGTGCGCGGAAGGGAGAATAGCCGCTAAGTGCGCTAAGGGGCGCTAAGGGACCGAAGCATCAGACTAAGTAGTGGTCAGCCCTGGCCCGCTTACGGCGGGATAATAACGGATTAGACAGCAGCATTGGGTTTAAATTACATAGACTTACCGAGTAGTTATTTTATGGCCCCAAAAAGAGATTCTAAGAACCTGCCCTCATTATTGGCCGATAAGAAGTATGTGCTCGCCAAACTCGGCGAGTTGATAGAAGAGGGACTTGGATATAAGACAAGAGAGGTTGCGAAATGGTTTGAATTCGGCAACCTCGAGAAAGAGGTTGAAATCTGGAGCGAGGTTACGGCGATCTTTCTTACAAAAGTATTTGACAGTGATGAATACTTAAATAGGTTTGTTATCGCCGTTTCCACTCATCAGTATCAAGAGTTGCTCAAATATGGAGATCGTCTTAAAAGTGTTCAGAAAAACGTTATGCTGGCACTCGACGAACTATCTGTGATTATACGATTAGCAGAAATCTTAGATGAGAGTAAAACGGGATCCGATGTGCCAGGTGCGGGTAAAATCGCTCAAGAGGTAGATGGGGACGCATCTTCTTCGCCGAAACGAGGCAAAAGGACCGATCTCCAGACTATCGTAAATGATGACCAACTTAGCCGTCTAACATTTTGGGGCCTACTTGAGTTGCACCCTTGGAGTCGCAATCTCATCGTGGGTGTGATTGTAGCAATTCCAATCATCGTGATAATACTCATTCTCCTCGCTGTCTTAGGGATTCTGGATATCAATCTCGGTCCGATCCAGATCAGTAAGCCACCGATCCCCGAATAATAGCTTACCTTGCTTGAATCACCACCTGTAGCTTTAGAGCACCGCGGTGCAGCTATCCGGTGCAGCGGCTAGTTAACAAGGCGCATCTTTTATAAGAATCACTGCAATCCACGCGGCGCTGAACATAAGCGGAACAATCGACGACGGAAGAAGCCCTGACATGATGATCCACTCCTTTCTGTGCAGCTGAGGGAAATACTGCTTTGGGTCGTTTCTTGGAGGATAGAGTTCCTTCAGCCTATTTCGGTACCGCGTAAGGCTAAGCGACGCTGCCCAAATGGTGATTCCAATTGCAAACGACGAGCAGAGTCCGACCCAAGGTACAACGGATAGAACAATTCCAGTCATCCCGTTACCGCTAAGGCCAACCGCTGCAAACAAAATTGATTGGGACGTGAGCAACCAATTTACTCTCCTGTCGATCAGCTCATCTTCCTTGTTGATCTGGCTACAATACCGGTCGTATCCAGCTGTAGATTCTGCCTCAGACTCGTTCGCTGTGTCGTTCCCGCTCATGTTGTTTCCCTCCGTGCCGAGTGTCTCCAGCCTGTTAACTACTATTTATGAAGAAACATTCCAGGCCGTTAAAATATGATATCTTGCCTGTACCCGTGACAGAATGTAATGCGCTCTTCTGAGTAATCCAACTAATACATTGAAAACAATCACTTGGATCGATAGTGCCTGCTTCTTGCACTGGAAACTCGATGCTCGATGGGACCCCGCCAACCCCGCCACGGCGGGGCCAACGGCGGGGCTGGATACTCGATATTGGATATTAGATGGAATCCCGCCAGCTGCCTGCCCGGCCAGGGCGGGGTTGGATGTAGAACTAGAAACTCGAAACTAGAAACCAGTAACACCCTTATGCTTCCTAGCAAGCTCGTAGCCCAGCACGCCGAAGGCCGTGGCTACGTTCAGCGATTGCTTGACGCCCGCCATGGGCAGTTCCAGGCACAGGTCCGCCAGGGCCACCAGCTCCTCCGACAGGCCCACCACCTCGTTGCCCACCATGAAGCACACCGGGAACCTGATGGGCGCCTCCCAGAAGTCCACCGAATCGTTGGTCTGCTCCAGGGCCACCAGCAGCATCCCCTGAGACTTCAGCCGCCGGGCCAGGTCAACGGCGCGAGTATGCTTTTCCCAGGGCATGGTGTGCTCGGCGCCCAGGGCGGTCTTGGTGATCTCGTGGCGGGGCGGAAAGCCGGTGTAGCCGCACAGGTAAAGCCGCGACAGGTGCAGGGCGTCGGCGGTGCGGAACATGCTGCCCACGTTGAACAGCGAGCGCACATCCTCGATCAGGGCGTAGATCGGCAGCCGGGGGGTATTGCGTACGTCGTCCAGTGAGGGGCGGGCGCGTTTGAGCTCCAGGTCGGTGAGCTTGCGGCGGTCTCGGCCAGTGGGTGACTGGGGCATAGAGGGAAATTACTGATTATAACTTTGAAGCTGTAGGTCGATCAGAGGCGTCTATCATCAAAGGAGTAATATTTACTTTATGCTCCGAACTTACCGCGTCTGCAGTTTCGTTAAGCCATGATTCCATTTCCTCCTTCTTTCTCGTGCGCGGCTCAGAGAAGGTCCTCCCTTTAAACCATACCACCAGATATATTCCTGTTTTAGATTTATTCGCGACCAGATAAGCCGGTAACTGCTTGGTTATGCCTTTTTTCAAGCCGGCGCTGTGTGCGAGTTTTACTTCAATTACAATACAAATAGGGACTCCCGTTTCTGTTGTACAAATACATCTAAAATCTAGACTGCCAACGCCAGAATCAGACTCTCTTTCAACATGAATTTTAAAGGGAGATAGAAACTCCTGCAATAAAACATGAAATGTGGGCGTAATTTTTATTTCCTTTTTCGGCTTAGGCCGGATCTTGTGCTTCTTTCCGTGGACCTTTGCCCAGCCTGGATCATCCCAAAAGGGTTCAATCCAATATCGATTTTCTATGTGGTGCCTGACCACATTATTTAGTACGTCTAGAGTAACATTTACCAAATCAGTTTCATTTTGTATTTTTTGTTTACTTTCAGCAAAATCATCAGCGACGGTATTTTCAGGTCGATTTTCACCAAGAAAATAATCAAGTATTGCATCTTTGTATGCATTGTGCCCATCCAATGTAACCAATCTCCAGAGAATAGCTCTATTAGTTCTGGATATTTTATATATTTGAAGATATGTGGTAACATCATCATAAGTAATTGTTGGAACGTCATAAGGATATTCTGGGCTTTTTAACAATCGATTAAGGATGATGAGAGAATCAACCTTATCTTGGTCAGGAGGCGACCCCACAATTTGGAGTCTTTCGAGATCGTTATCCATACTTATACCTGAGGGATGCGAGGGATCAATCCAAGAGGCAACTCTATAAGGAAATACAAGTTCTACGGTTATCGCAGGGTATTTGCCACGATTATCGGTGAACACATTAAAAGGTAGAGTGGAGACTGCAGTCCCTGATGCTCCAATTTGCAAATTATGACCAAGTTTCCATATCAAATCATTTTTAGCCTCTGCTACTTCGCCCAAAACTACTACAATATTTTTATCGCTATCCTGAACTGAATAGGTACCAGACTTTAATTTGTTCTTGTCAAGCGGAACTATGAATATTATACTTGTGATATAGTCGGCGGGCTCTCCAGGAGCGATTACCTTCGGCAGACCTCGGGTAAATGCCAAATAGGACATATCCATATTAAGCTTTATTCCCGAATCATTATTTCCTTTTCTCGCCATTACCTTTGCTTTCATATATGGTAATTTAAATAAACTTGGTGGATATTAGTATGATAACACACTCAGTTTATGTGCCTCTTTCAATTTACCCTAAGTCATTACTTCCAAACTAGAGGTTATTAAAAATAATGTGGAAGAGTGGTGAGCTTGCGGCGTTCTCGGCTACTGGGGGACCGGGGCATGGATGGAAATTACGCAATTGGTGGGTATCTGGCGGTTATGTGGCTATTAAGGCCGCTCGTCGCCCTGAGGCACTCGAAGGGCGAGAAAACAGAATACAAGGGATCGACAATCATTCGCCAGGGTTCAGGACAAGCCTTATGCTTCGAGAGCCTCATGCTTCGAGAGCCTCATGCTTCGAGAGCCTCATGCTTCGAGAGCCTCATGCTTCGAGAGCCTCAGCATGACCCCTTGGGATGGGATTCAATTGCGAGATAAAGAAACTACTGTCTGGAGCGCGACTTTCTGATCAACTTCAGGGCAGCACGGGAGCAAACCATGAAACGACACATTACTATCACTTTCTGCCTATTGGT
>SDBV01005881.1_pt1 | contig 17176 bp, 17 predicted proteins | sample 2277081 | NCBI WGS metagenome assembly SDBV01 (sample SAMN10402039, study PRJNA504765) | marine sediment metagenome | isolation source: marine sediment core GS10_PC15, 223 cmbsf | place: Arctic Ocean: Southern Knipovich Ridge | collected 2010 | reverse complement strand
GGCTCTCGCTGGCCCGCAGCGGCGAGCATAAGCAGGAACTGAGGTGGAGCATCGCCGGCAAGGACGGCAGTCGTGTGAGCTTCGTGCAGGACGCAAACGGCGATACGCAACATCTGAGCGTGCACGACAACAGCGACAACAGCCATGTATCGATCGGCAACGATGAGATTGCGGTCGACGACGGCAACGATCATATCCATATCTCAGGGCTCGGCGGTAAATCGCTTGAATCCATTGCCCTGCGCTACGCCTTTGTCGCCTTGCCGATCGGGCTGCTCGGCCTGCTGCTTTGCATCTGGCTCACACGCATCACCTGGCGTGCGCTGGCGCGTTTCACGCAGCGTCAGATCGACGCACTGTCGACGAGTTTCGGGCATACGTCGGCCCGGTAATCAAAAGCACCGGCGCCGCAGTTGGCCTGCCGGTGCAACGACTGCGCAATCACCCGTCAGTTGTCCGCGGCATCACTGAAACTGCACAAAGCTGAAATAGTGATCGCGCGTGTAGTAACCCGCAAGTATCTGATTGGTGTTGTCGTCGAACAGCATGACGATGCGGTAAACACCGGGTTGGCCGGCCTGATCTTCACCTACACGGCCTTCGTAGTACTGCTGATTTTTTTTGGCCGTCGGCAAGCGGACGGAACCGTGACCCCCTTCGTTTGCATAGACGCCGTAATTCAGACCCGGATAAGCCCGGCCTGAGTTATGACGGTCGACCATTTGACGGACGACTTCCTTGAGGTCGGCGGGAAGTGCTGCACGGGTTACCATGATGACGCTCCTTCGGTTGAGTTGAAATCGCCGGGAATGCTGCGTTCCGACTGCCGAACTATGAGCGTCGCTCCCCCCGATGCATATGGACCAAAAGCCATGATTGCCGGATCGGTACTTTGGTTATGGACTGTACCGGGCGCTGCAGATTAATCGCTCGCGCCGGAGATCGCCATTGCGGGAAAGCGTGATTGCAAGAAGCGCTGCTGAATTGTTAAATCGAAAAATCAGACATGACGCCGTCAATCAGCAAATGGCGCGGGAAGATTGGTGTGATTATTGTTCAGATATTGGAGCGATTGGATTCTCGCGTGCGAATATCTACGCTAGCCGCGAAACTGCATGGCGGCGATGAGAGAACGGCACTCGCATCCCGCCAGCAACCGCCGTTCCGCGGCGCGTAAATTCGCGTGTGCGAGCGATTTGCCCGCACACGACATTCTTATAATGCGATACTTATATCTAGCTCTCAGATTCTGGCCCGGCCCTCGGAATTGGCCAGGATCTTTTCACCGACCCCTAGCGGGTCGGTTTTTTTTTGTGGCCAACCTTGAACAACTTAACTGCTGAACTTCACTACCGAGGTAGGGAATCAATACCCTACCTCGGTAGTGTAGAGCTATCCGCAGTCTTTTGCTAGATGCATATCTCATTTTTCAGACACTTGGGCGAGAACGCGTGTGGAATGAGGCACCAGGGCGACAGATCTTGTGCCTGTCACCCAACAAAAGGTCTGCGTGTTTTGGGGCGCGATCGAGCGAGGCGTTCTAGCCCTGATCTGTCCCGCTTCCTGATGTGCCGGCCCGGCTTCGTCGTTTGACTCCGCTCGCGGCTGCGGTGGCTTTGCTTTTCAGTCTCGGTAACAGGACGGTTTTGGCCGCGAGGAGCGCCTGCATCACATCGCCATGGAGCGCTTTTTCATAGGCGGCCTGACCCATCGAGTTGATCAGGATTCGCCCCATGACGTCAGCCTTGACGTACTCGATCGCGAGCAGGCTGATTACCGGATTGTTGGTGAGTACGGCTTCTTCATTGGCCGACGGCCCGAATTCCGCGGTAATCGCGTCCTGTTCGTCCGCGACGGCGACCGAAAGGCGGCGGCCCTCGAGACGGTTCCGGGCACTTTCACCGCATTCGCGCAGGTCGTAACAGCGGGGGCCGCTCAGGCTCGCCTTGCCGTAGATCGCCACATGGACATCCACGCCACGTGCGGAGGCCGCTTCGATCGCGCCGCGCAGCGGTTCCATTTCCTCGTCCCAGATGGCCGCGAACAGGGTTTGCTGGGCGCTATCTATGGTGGTCAGGAATGCGGTGATGATTGCGCGGCTGTCGCGCAGCGACCAGACGAGACCGGGCTCGCGGGCCGCGGGCAGCGTCGACAGTCCATCGTTCACGATGGCGAGGTCGTCCTCAAAGCGGTCCCGCAACCGGGCCAGCACCTCTGCGTAAGGAACCGCTGCATAGCGGACCGGTTCCGACCGATGCATGAGAACCGCGCCCTTGGCGTCCAGGCGTTGAAGGGTTTCGTAAATCTTCGACGGCGGCACGCTGGAAAGCTTGCCAACCTCGTGACCATTCATCGGTGAACGCTGCAGGAGCGCACAGTAGGCTTGCGCTTCGTATTGTGAAAAGCCGAGACGGATCAGCGCGGATATCAGGTCGGCAGGAATCTGTGTGGTCATATGGCGCGAGACTAGCACATGTCATTCCGATACAGTACACTACCTCAGTAGTGTAGATATTCACTACCTCGGTAGTGTAGCCGTTTATTTAGGACTCACCACAAGGAGTGCAGTATGAACAAGCGCTATTCGTCGGGTTCGAGCTGGGAAACGACGGTCGGGTATTCGCGTGCCATTCAGTCGGGCAACACGCTCTACGTGTCGGCCACGGCGTCGAGCGGGCCGGATGGTTCAATCGTCGGTGACGACCTGTACACGCAGACCAAAACCATTCTCGAGAAACTCGGCAGCGTGCTGGCCGACGCCGGGTTCGCGTATAAGGACGTCGTGCGCAGCCGTCTGTACGTGACGGATGTCAGTCAATGGAAGGAGGCGGGGCGCGCTCATGGCGAGGTGTTCGGCGACGTTCGCCCGGCGCTGACGCTGCTGCACGTGCTGCCGTTCGTCGATCCGAAGATCCTCATCGAGATCGAAATCACTGCAGTCAAAAGCGCCGCGGCTTCGAACCTGTCATGAGTCGCGTTGCGCGCGGGAGTGATGAGCAAGGGCGAGATACGCCGCATGGGTGGCTGACGGTGTTTATCGCGATTGCCGCGGGTGTGGCGATCTCGAACAATTACGCGCTCCTGCCTGCACTTCCCGCCGTCGCGCAGACTTTCCATGTGCCGCTGACCGCAATGGGTCTCGTGGCCGGCAGCATGCAGGCGGGGTACATGGCGGGTATCGTCCTGCTGGTGCCGTTTGGCGACAAGGTGTCCGCGGCGCGAATTGTTTCGTTGCAATTCGCGGTGCTGGCACTGGCGTTGGCGGCGGCGGGGTATGCGCCAACCCTGCCTCTGCTGGCCATCGCGGGCTGTGTGATCGGTGCGATGGCAACCAATGCCGTTCACCTCGCGGCGGTCGCGTTTCGCACATCGCAGCCGCAGTCACGTGGCCGCGCGGTTGGTACGGTTGGAACGGGGGTGTCCGCGGGCGTCCTGTTGAGCCGCTTCGTCGGTGGGCTCATATCGCAGGAGCTGAACTGGCGGATCATGCTCCTGTTGTTCGGCCTTGCGTCCTTTCTGCTGGCCTGCCTGACACGTCGCCTGTTGCCCAAAGAGACGCCACGCGTCGAACAGAGCTACTTAGGCTTGCTCAGATCACTGCCTTCGGTGTTATTCCGGTATCGCCTGCTGCGAGAGGGCGTAGCCGTGGGAGCGTGCTGGTTCTTCGTTTTCAGCATGATCTGGGTCACGCTCGTATTGGCGGTCGCAAAGGCTCCGCTTAATCTGAACGCCGCTCAGGCGGGTATGTTCGGCTTTGCTGGCGCGCTCGGCCTGTTTGCAACGCGTGTCGCGGGGCGTGCGGCTGACCGGTTTGGGTACCGGCCGGTCATCGCATGCGGCTTCACGCTGCTGCTTGCCGGCGTGGTCACCTTGTTCGTTGCTCGCTCATCAATAGCAGGAACGGCAATTGGCCTGGTGTTATTCGATGTCGGCTGCTTTTCCGCGCAGGTGGCCAATCAGACCCGGCTACTGGCAATTGACGCCAACGCACGCAGTCGCATATATAGCGTATATATGTTTTGCTATTACGCAGCGGGCGCGCTCGGCTCGGTCCTCGGACCGCTGGTCTTCGTGAGTTATGGATGGGACATGGTATGCATGGTGAGCCTCGTACTGGCGGCGCTTGGCCTCGCGATTACGCTCATTCATCACCTTGCTGCGCAGCGAAGCGGTGAAGCGGTCACCGGACATCAAGCTGCCGGTGTGGCAGCAGCGGCTTCAAAGCGCAATTAGCTCCGGCACGCTATGCTCGGACAAGCCGGGCGCCCATACTTGTACAAGCCGCACAACCATAGCGCGTTCGCGCTTTCATAATCGACTTAATAAGCGGCAACTTTATAAGCGGATAGGCCAGGCCAATTACGGGGAAGGGTGTGTCACGACTTGCGTTGCTCCGGTCACCGGTTTGTGTTTGCGCGGAGGTGCGGTAACCGGGCGAAGCGATGCTGGATTTCAAACCTTACGCAAGTAAGGAAGGGAATCCGCATGGCTGAAGTCGGCGTTCTCCCGATCTGCGCAATCCCGTTCACCCTCAATCTCCGGGATTGATTCCGGTCCAGCTATCGACGCTGTTCGGGCATTTCTTGCGCAAGCCATTTTTATTGTTTCATCGCGCCTCTTCCTTTCACTAATCCGGCCCGCCGCGGCTGCCGCGCTCTCTCCGAGTTTCTTGTTTCCGGAGAGGATTGACATGCGCGAGTGGTACCAGGAACAGCTGCAACGGATGGCCGACCATCACAGTTCCGACGAAGAGCTGTACGGGGAAATTACCAGCAGTGCCAAGGCATTGAGTTTCGACTTCTGGATGTTCGGCATTCGCCTGCCGATTCCAGTGACGCGCCCGGCCACCGAGGTTCGCGGTAACTATCCACCGTCATGGCAGTCCCGCTACCGGACGCCTGGCTATGTCGAGATCGATCCCATCCTCCGTCATTGCAAGGTGTCATCGGTCCCGCTGATATGGACGGCTGAAGCTCCCTCATCGGAGCGGCAGTATTGGGACGACGCCAAAGCACACGGCATCCGGTATGGATGGTCGATTTCGCTGCGCGACCGCTTCAGCGCCGTCACCTGGTTCACGCTGGCCCGCAATTCCTCGCCCATCTACCCGGATGAACTGGCCGTCACGGAGTATCCGATGACCTGGCTTGCCCACTTCGCCCATGCGAGCCTCGGCGCGAGGCTGTTGCCAACCATGTTCGCGGGCAGCATGCCTCACCTGTCGCCGCGCGAGCGCGAGGTGATGGGCTGGACTGCGGAAGGAAAAACCGCCGCGGAAATCGGGGTGATTCTGGGCATCGCCGAGTCGACCTGCATCTTTCACCTGACGAACGCCACGCGCAAGCTCGGCGCCGTCAACAAGACGCACGCAGCGGCGAAAGCGGCCGTACTCGGGCTCATCGGGTAAGCGCTGCGGCAGCGGAGGCGAACCGGGCGCGGGACTGCACCCCTCTCATTTCCTGGAGCTATCTGGCCCTGAGCGTTCGCGCTATTTTTTGCCTTCGGGTCCACGGCGGAAATTCCAATGTTTCTTCTCCAGTTAGCAATCGTTATCCTGGCGTGTCATGCGTGCGGTCATGTGGCTGAGCGCATCGGTCAATGCCGTGTAGTGGGCGAAATCACGGCAGGCATCCTGCTTGGCCCTTCGGTCCTCGGGGTGCTCCACCCGGGTATCCACGACGTTATCTTCCCCGCGAGTTCGGCGTCCAGCATGTCCCAGCTCGGCGAAGTGGGCATTGTCCTGCTCATGTTCGAGATCGGCATGCACATTCAGCCTCCGGACAGGCGTGCTGGCGCCGGATTGCGCTTGCCGGGACTGATCGCGGCGCTTGGACTCGTCATGCCGTTTGTTCTTGGCGTGCTCGTGGCGATCGGCTCGAAGGATGCGCTGGCTTCAGGTGTGCCGGGTGTGCCCTATGTTCTCTTTTGCGGCGTCGCGCTGGGGGTCTCCGCCGTTCCAGTCATGGCGCGCATTGTGATCGATCTTGGCCTCGACAGGAATCCACTGGCCAGGACGGCGCTCTCGGCTGCCATGCTGACCGATGTCGCGGGTTGGGTGCTGCTGGCCGTGGTCGCGTCGATTGCGCATCCACGTAATGGCGCACTCGGGCTTGCCTTGGCCCTTGGCGGGATCGGGCTGTATTCGATCGGATGCGTGCTCGTCACACGCTACGCGGTTCGGCCCATGTTGATACGGGCGGCGCAGCGCGACGACATGCGCGCCGTGTTCACCATCGTCACGTGCCATGTCCTGATCTCCGCCGGCATCACTGCCAGCCTGGGTTTTCACAGTGCATTCGGCGCGCTGCTTCCGGGGATGCTCCTGCGCGGCATCCCGGCCGTTCGCGAGCAATGGGACAAATGGTTTGGCGGCTTCATCCGTACCGTCCTGATGCCGGTCTTTTTCTCCTACGCGGGTTTGCACACCTCCATCTCGTCAATTGATGGGGCCAGCGCCTGGCTATGGCTGTGCGTCTTCCTCGGGGCGGGATTCGCCGGCAAGTTCGGTGGCTCGTATCTCGCCGCGCGAATCTGCGGACTGCGCTCGGGCGATGCCGCATTCCTTGGCTCGCTGATGAACGCGAGAGGCCTCATGGAGCTCATCGTGCTCTCGATCGGCCTGCAGTTGGGCATTTTGCCGCCCAAGGTCTACACGATGCTGGTCCTGTTTGCTCTCGTTACGACTGCAATGACCACACCGCTCGTGCGCTATCACATGCGTGCGGGAAATCAACCGCTGGCGGACCCGCAGCGCAAGCCGGCTGCGTGACCTTTAAACCAGCACTCCTTTCCTGAAGGTAATTAATGAACGCAAGCAGACAAGAGATCGTCGAGCGTCTTCGCCATATCGTTGCAACACGGCTTGACGTGGACATTTCCCCTGACCGGATCGGCCTCACCGACGGCTTCCTGTCCGTGGTCGGGATCGACTCGATTGGCTTCATCGAACTTCGCTATCAGTGCGAGGAGGAATTCGGAATCAAGATCGACGAGAGCGATTTTGTGCCCGACAACTTTCTGAATTGCGATGTGCTGTCCGGATTCCTGCTTACGAAGTTGGCGGCCCGCTAGTCCCCATGCGGGCACGTTGCTCAACAAGAGAGATCCTTATGCATATCGCTGACGTTGATCACCTGATTACCGAAACATCCAGCGTTGCCTTGCCGGGAGGCGAGGAGGTAGCACTCGAACCGTTGCTAGCCGGACTGCGGGCCCATGCGCTGCCGGAGGGCGCCGTGGTGCTGGTTTGCATGCCTAACGGCAGGAATCTGCTGCGGCTTTTCTTCGCGCTTGTGGAAGCCGGCTATGTCCCGGCCATGCTGTCGCCGACTACGCCCGTCCTTCGCCTGAGTCAGATGGCCGAAGACTTTCACGCCATGGCTGTGGTCAAGCCACGCCTGGGGGAGGAATTGCGCAGGGAGTTGCGTATTGACGCAGTCAACCGGCACGCGGGTGTCGAGATCGGCTTTTTCCGCGCGGGCACGAGACCGGTCACCGAACCGGGCGAAGTGGTCCTGACTACCTCGGGCACGTCGTCGGACTTCAGTAGCGGCTGCGTGCACTCGATCGATTCGCTCAGGGCGAATGCACGCAAACACGCAGCCGATATCGGCCTGTGTGCGGCGGACACGGTTCTGGTCAACCTGCCGCTCTATTATTCGTTCGCGCTTGTCGCCCAGGCGATCGCCAGCATTGAGTGCGGTGCGCGGCTCGTCATCAGTGGGCCGCCGTTCATCGGGTCGCGTTACATCGCGGATCTCGCGTGCCATCGCGTGACAGTCAGCTCCGTGACGCCGGTCCTGATGCGCACGCTGCTTGCGCATGCATCCACCGAACTTCCGGCGAGCGTCCGTGCGCTCACCGTGGGCGGCGACTTTCTCGCACCGGAGCATGCTGCGGCTTTCGTCCAGCGCTACCCCGGCAAGGAACTGTACCTGACCTACGGCGTCACCGAAGCGGGGCCACGTGTATCCACCGGGCGGGCTCACGAATCGGACGCGAGGCGGCTGGCGTCCGTCGGCCGTCCAATGCAGGGAACCCTGGTGCGCCTGCTCGAGGTGGACGGAGCTGCGCGCGAGGGCGAACTGCTGGTTCATTCAGACACGCTTCTGCGGCGCAAGATTGGCCGAAACGCCCAAAACCCATTGGTCGAAATGGACGGGCACACATGGCTGAAAACGGGAGACATCTTTGAAATCGACGAAGACGGCTATCTCTTCTTCAAGCACCGCAGATCCGACTTCATTGTGCTGAACGACGAGAAGGTCAACCTGGCCGCGATCAAGCAGTTCTGTCGTGCGCTACCGGGCGTGCTGACCTGCAGGACCCGATCGATCCGCCATGCCGATACCGTCAATGGATATTTTCTCGAGGTCACGGTGGACGACCTGCTGGTGGGGCCCGCTGAAGCCGATGCGATGAAGGCGGAGATCATGAAAGGCTTAAAGCATATCGAACGCCCGAGCACCTTGACGCTCACGCCCGTGAACAGGCAGCAGTACGAATTTTATAAATGAGGATGCGCACCGTGAACAAAGACATTGCCGAGTTAACCCGCGCGATCATCGCAAAGCATGGTCTGAAGAGCATCGAGGACGTGGTGCGGCTCATTCCTGTGCATATGTGTCATATCACCCAGGAGTCGGAAGTCTTTCGCACCTGGCCGGCGAATCTTGTCCGCCTGACCTACCCCCGCGAGGAATGGGCGGAGCATGACGCGGTCTATGCGCACTACCGCGACGAGGTGATTCCGTCGATTTCTCTCGGCGACTATCTGCGCGCGTTTGTCGAGCCTGGCACACCGCGCCTGCCGTGTTTCTGCACGGAAATGAGCGATGTGGCGGGTACGCTGGTTAGCGCGTTGCTTGGGAAACCGGTCTATGCGATCCGCAAAATCTTCGTCAATTACCTGTATCTGCCGCAGCCGTGGCACTCCGTGAACGCGCTCGTGAGCGACGGGCGGATTCGCTACTTCGATTCATCAGCGTACCGGCAGGTGTTTGACAAATCTCGCCGGAAATTCGTGCGGCCGGACGAACTCCCCGGGTTCGACAATGCGGACGTGCAAGCGCGCTTTCTGGTGAGTGACAACTGGCTGCAACGCGAGCCGTTCGCACGAACGATTTCGCCGGCGGGGGAGTCGATCCACGACAGTTTCTATCCGAACCCGCTCGACGCCGACAAGCCTGACGACTATCTGCGCGTCTATGGGCCCGCGGAGTGTGCCGGAGCCGCGCCGCGCAACGACTGGAACCTTGCCTGCACGCCGGCGCAGGATGACGCGTCATGAGCGACATTGTGATCACGGGAATGGCCTGGCACACAGCACTGGGCCACACGTTATCCGGCGTATGGCAGCGGCTGCTCGACGGCGAGACCGGCATTGCCACGCTCGCCTCGCCGCATACGCTGAAAAACGACCGGGCGGCAGCGATCGTGCTGGCTGAGCGCGTCGACACGCGCGACACACGCGATACGCTCGAGCGGTTGACCCGGCAAACCGTTGCCGCCGCTGCCGCGCATGCGCAACTGGATCTGTCCCATCATGCGGCGCGCACGGTGCTGGTGGTAGGCACGAGCTTCGGTGCGCGGCTTGACGATGCACTTGCGGCTGCTGAGCCCCTTGATCGCTGGGTGCAGGAGATCGCCGACGGGTTCGGCCTCGCGTCGGTTGCGCTGTCGACGGCCTGCTCGTCGGGATCGGATGCGCTTCTGCTAGGAGCGGAGCTGATCCGGGCCGGCGTGGCCGACCGCTGCATTTGCGGCGGCGCCGACGTGCTCGCCGACTCCAAACGCCTCGCGCATACCGCGCTCGGCACCATGTCGCCGACCACGCTGCGCAGCTTCGATCGCCGTCACGACGGCACGATCCTCGGCGAAGGCGTCGGCTTCCTGGTGCTCGAACGCGGCGGTGAGCGTGCGGTCCCGCCGCTCGCAGTCCTGCGCGGTGCGGGTTCGTCCAACGATGCAGCCGGCTTGACCGCACCCGACAAGGACGGCAACGGCATCCGGCTCGCCATCGAGCGCTCGCTGAAAGACGCGGGGCTGAGGCACGCGGATATCGGTGTCGTGAACGCGCACGGTTCGGGAACCCTGACCAACGACCGGATCGAGAGCGCCGCATACCTGACGTTGTTCGGCGCGTCCCAGCCGACGATCTTTGCGACCAAAGGCTCGTTCGGTCATACGCTCGGAGCGACCGGTGCACTTGAGGCAATCGCGCTGATTCTCGCGCTGCAGGAGCAGGTGACACCCCCCATATACGAACTGGAAGAGCCGATAGAGGGTTTTACCTTGCCGATGCCAGTGGCGCGTCCCCGGTCCATCCACGCCGTCTATGGGCTAAGCCTCACAATCGGCTTTGGCGGCTTCAACACCAGTCTGGTTTTTGAGGGAGTCGGAGCGTGATGAACGGGACTTTTCTGCGAGAGCGTCGCTACGACATCGTCGACATCTGTGAAGTGCACGGCACTGCGTACGAGCAACTGAATTCCGAGGTGCGCGGCGGCGTCAGAAATGCCGATCCGATGGTATGGCCCGTGCTCGAATGTGTCGCACGGCTGTATCGCGCGCACGGTGCCCGGCTGGAAGCCCATCGGGACCACGTTGGCATGATCCAGTCCGGCAGCGCCTACCCGAGAGCCACAGCGTTGCGCGTGAGGTCCGACCTCAAGCGCAGCGGCCGCGTGTCGCCGGCAGCGTTCATCAACGCCAATGCGGGCGCGGCGCTGGCCATCTGCTGTACTCGCTTCGGTTTTCGCGGCCCGACGATGAACCTGACGATGCCGGCCGCGGAGGCAAGGACGCCGGTCGACGTGCTTGCTACGCGCTGGCTGAGGCAAGATAGCGCGCGCTATCTGATCCTTATCGCGGCGGAATTCGATCAGGCGAAAGAGGTTTGGGTGACGGGCACGTTGATCAGCAAAGCCGATTCCTACTGACATTCACCAGATTGAAGGGTGATTTGGGTGTTCCATTTACAGGTTATATAAATCGGAGTACGAAACATGATGTACGACTATGACGTTGCCATTATCGGTTCAGGTATCTCGGGTTCGATGCTCGCGGCTATCCTTGCCAGGAACGGCGTGAAGGTCATTGTGCTGGACGCGGGGACGCACCCGCGCTTTGCGGTCGGCGAGTCGATGGTGCCGGAAAGCGCCGTGCTGCTTGAACTGATGGCGGCGCGCTACGACATCCCCGAACTGGCCTATCCGGGCAACATTGCCGAGATCAACCGCCACATTGGTTCGTCGGCGGCCGGCATCAAGCTCGCTTTCAGCTTTGCGTGGAACGGCTTTCGCAAGGAACACGATATCGCCGATGTGGTGTCGACCCCTGTGCTCGCGCCGGAGGCCCACCTGTTTCGCCAGGACATCGACGCATACTATGTCGCGCTGGCGGCCCGGCTCGGTGCGGTCATCAGGCAGCAGGCGCGCATCCAGGCCATCGGGATCGCAGCGGACGGCGTCACGTTGACGCTTGCCGACGCACAGCAACTGCGCACGCGCTTCGTGGTGGACGCCGCAGGCTACCGTGCGCCGCTCGCCGATGCGTTGAAGTTGCGCGAAGGCGCCCGGCCGATGCAGGCCAACACGCGTTCGCTGTTCACGCATATGGTCAACGTGGATCTTTACGAGGACGTGATCGCACCGGTGGAGACGCATGGCGCACCGACCGCCTTGTCGCAGACCACGCTGCATCACATGTTCGATTGCGGCTGGCTCTGGATTATCCCGTTCAACAATCAACCGTTTAGCACCAATCCGCTGTGCAGCGTCGGGCTGCAGTTCGATATCGACAGGCATGGCCCGGCCGGCCGCGATCCGGAGCAGGAATTCCAGCAGTTTCTGGCAGATCATCCGTCAGCGGCGAGGCACTTCAAAAACGCAGCGCGCGTGCGGGAGTGGACTGTCGCTCCGCGCCTGAATTACACCAGCCGCGAGACGGTAGGTGACCGGTACTGCCTGCTCGGGCACGCCGTCGGGTTTGTCGACCCGTTGTTTTCACGAGGCCTGGTCAATACGTTCGAATCGATCGCAAGACTGGCGCCGACGCTGCTTGAATCGGTGAAAAGCGATTCATGGACACGGGAAAACCTGCTTCCGCTCGAACGCTACAGTCTCGAGGTGGTACGGATCAACGATCGCCTCGTTGCCAACTCGTACACTGCCTTCAAGACTTTTCCGCTCTGGAACGCATGGTTCCGCATCTGGCTGAGCGGCAGCTACATTGGTGTGCTGCGGCTGCGCCGGATTCTCGCGGACTATCTGGCCAATCGGGACGATGACGCGTTGCAGGCAGCGTTCGAGAACGCAACCTACCCTGGTCACCTGTCGATTGAAAGCCACCGTTACGAACAGATGTTCGAGGCCGCGTGTTCGACGATGGAGCGTTTCAAGGCCGGCGAGATCGCCGAGGCGGAGACAATCCAGACGTTGCACGGTTTGTATCAGGAGAATCGCGCCCATCTACCGCTGGACTTCTCGGATTTTGCCAACCGTTATGTTTCGCGGCCGACGACTGAATTCGCCAGATCGCTGCTCGACTGGGCCAACCACGCGCCCGACGGTCTCGCGGCAAAGCTTGCGCGTGGCCCGAGCGCGCGACCGTTCGAGTTCCTCGACCCTTATCGCTATGGTGACCGGTTGGAACTTGCCGCACGCGCCGACGAGCGTCTCGCCGCCATCCGGTCGGAGCAATTGCCTGTGAGTTGATGTCAGGCGGCGCCGTGATACGGCGCCAACCCGTTTCAGTCGCAGCCATGTTGCCTATAGAGGATTCTCACCCCCATGAATGTCACCAACGAAGCGCTGCTCGGTCGCCGGCAGGCTGCGGTTGCCCGCGGCGTCAACCAGGTACACCCGGTCTTTGCAGCGCGGGCGCACAACGACCGCCTCTGGGATGTCGACGGCAAGGAGTACATCGATTTTACGAGCGGCATTGCCGTGCTCAATACCGGCCACCTTCACCCGGATATCGTCGAGGCGGTGCAGCGGCAATTGCGCCATTTCGTTCATACCTGCTTCGCCGTGCTGCCGTATGAATCCTACGTTGCGGTGTGTGAGCGGATCAATGCACTGGCGCCGGGCGACGGCGCAAAAAAGACCGCCCTGTTCAGTACCGGCTCCGAAGCCGTGGAGAGCGCCATCAAGATTGCACGCGCGCATACGAAGCGCAGCGGTGTGATTGCGTTTAGCGGCGCCTATCACGGCCGCACACTGATGACGCTCGCACTGACCGGCAAGGTGGCGCCCTACGCATCCGGGATGGGCCTGATGCCGGGCCACGTCTACCGTGCGCTGTATCCTGACGCGCTGAACAACATAGGCGTCGATGCGGCGCTCGCCAGTATCGAGCAGATTTTCCGAAGCGACGCGGCCCCTGAGGACATTGCTGCGATTCTCTTCGAGCCGGTGCAGGGGGAGGGCGGAATACAGGTTGCCCCGCCCGGGTTCGTTTCGAAACTGCGGGCGCTGTGCGACCGTGAAGGGATTGTACTGATTGCCGACGAGGTGCAGAGCGGCGCCGGCCGCACGGGTACCTTCTTCGCCGTCGAGCAGATGGGGGCGGCGCCGGACCTGGTGGTGTTCGGCAAATCGGTGGCGGGCGGCTTGCCGCTTGCGGGCGTGACGGGCCATGCCGGACTGATGGACGCGGTGGGGCCCGGTGGCCTGGGTGGCACCTACGCCGGGAACCCGCTCGCCTGTGCGGCTGCGCTCGCCGTACTCGACGTCATGGAGCGGGAACAGATTCTGGTTCGTGCCCGCCAGATCGGCGAGGTCACGCGCACGGCCTTGCAAGCCATGCAGAGGCGCTATCCGTTGATTGCAGACGTGCGGGGACTGGGGGCACTGATCGGCGTCGAGTTGCGCACGGCCGATGGGCAACCGGCAAGGGAGCTTACCAGGAAGCTGGTGAACTCAGCGCGCGAGCAGGGTCTGCTTCTGCTCGCTGGGGGCATGCACGGCAACGTCCTGCGTATGCTGGCGCCGCTCACGATCGAACTGGCTACGCTCGAAGCGGGGTTGGCTATCCTCGATCGCTGCTTTTCGACGATGTGCGCAGCGCAGGGTGGGATCAATGACTGAAATCTCCCGGCTGCTTAACCGGCATCGCTCGATCCGGCGTTACAAGTCCGACTCGATCCCGCGCCAACTGATCGACGAGGTATGTGCCGACGCACTGGCCGGTGCATCCTCCTCGGGCAATCTGAACAGCGTCTCACTGGTCCTGACGCTGGAGGTAGAACGCAGGCGGCAGCTCTACGAACTACATGCACGGCAGCCAATGATCTTGCAGGCGCCCTTGCTGGTGACGTTTGTGGCCGACTGCTACCGCACGCGACGCTGGCTCGCGCGTGGAGCGGCACGCGACAATTTCAACAACCTGATGGGCTACCACATCGCACTATGCGACGCGATGATCGTGGCCCAGAATGTGTGCCTCGGTTTCGAGGCACGGGGCCTGGGCGTCTGTTACATGGGATCGACGCTATCCGCGATGGGGGGCATTGCGGAGGCCTTGCATCTTCCGGATACCTGCGTGCCGGTGGCGACGATTGTCGTCGGGTATCCGGACGAGAATCCCGACAAGCGTGAGCGCTTGCCGTTGGCTGCAGTGGTCCACGAGGAGTATTACCGGGACCCCAGCGACGAGGAGATCGACGCGAGCCATGCGCTGCGTGAGCAGCGCGGGTGGTCGCGGCACACGTCCAGTCCGGTTGAGCGCGCAAGACTCGAGCAGCATGGGATCAGGTCCATGGCGCAGTTGTATACGAGTCCACTGAGGTATGACCCCGAGGTCTTCCGGGTGGATTCGCAGCGGCTACGCGATTTTCTGGAGCTGAAGAATTTCCTTTCCTGACTCGTCGGGACGGCGGTTCAGTGTGACCGTGACCGCTTTGTGGCGGTCCGCTGAAACGAAACGAATCAGTAGGGGCCAGAGGAGGGCGCCACGGAGTCGCGCGAGCCGGCGGGTTCCTGTCTGAAGTCACGGGCGAGCGCCGACGCGGCCTGTACGAGCAGTGTTGTGTCTACTCCAACCGCGACGAACTGCGCGCCCGCGTCGAGATAGATCTGGGCGACCTGGCGATTCGCCATCAGCACGCCGGCTGCCTTGCCCGCAGCCCGGACGGTCCGGATTCCCTCGAGGATCGCCTGCTGGACAGCCGGGTGGTTCGGTTGCCCGCGATAACCCATAGACGCGGACAAATCAGCCGGGCCGAAGAATACGCCGTCCACGCCTTCCACCTCGGCGATCTGCTGCAGGTTATTGATCGCCAACGCCGTCTCGGCCTGCACGAGCACGCACATTTCATCGTTCGCGCGATTGAGGTAGTCCTCGACCTGGTTCCAGCGCGAGGCACGCGCGAGCGCCGCTCCCATGCCGCGAATGCCGTCGGGCGCATAGCGCGTGGCCCGCACGATCTGCTCAGCCTGCGCGGCGGTGTCGACCATCGGAACCAGCAGTGTCTGCGCTCCAATGTCCAGGTATTGCTTGATCAGCGATGCCTCTGCGCTCACCGGCCGGACTACGGCGTGTACCGCGTAAGGCGCCACCGCGCGTAGCTGGTCGAGCACCGTGCGCACGTTGTTCGGTGCGTGCTCGCCGTCGAACAGCAACCAGTCGAACCCGCAGGCCGCCAGCAGTTCCGCGGCATTGGCGTCGGCTAGGCCAACCCAAAGTCCGATCTGGGTCTGCCGCGCGCGCAGTGCGTTGCGAAAGGTGTTGGCCGGAATCTGCATTTCGTACCTATTGGAGGAATTAGACGAATCAGACGAAACGGAAAGAGATCGAGCCGAGCGGCCCGTAGTCAACATGGAATGTGTCGCCGGCCGAGGCCGGTGTTGGACGGGTGAAGGAGCCGGCCAGCACAATGTCGCCCGCGTTCAACTGCTCTCCGTAGGGTGCGATCTTGTTCGCGAGCCAGGCCACACCGGTGGCCGGGTGGTTCAGCACGGCAGCCGCCAGGCCGGTTTCCTCGATCACGCCGTTCTTGTGAAGCATGGCCCCGACCCATCGCAGGTCGACATCGTCCACTCGCACTGGGCGCCCCCCGAGCACGATCCCCGCGTTGGCGGCGAAATCGCTGATCGTGTCGTAGACCTTGCGCATCACGCGCGTCTCGCGGTCGTACTGCTCGATGCGCGCATCGATGATTTCCACTGCGGGCACGACATAACGCGTCGCCGACAAGACGTCGAAGAGCGTGACGCCTGGACCCTCCAGCGCTGTGTCGAGAATGAAGGCCAGTTCGACTTCGACCCGCGGTGCAATGAAGCGGCTGGCCGGGATGTCGCTGCCGGTGTCGAAGAACATGTCGTCCATCAACGGCGCGTAATCGGGTTCGGTGATCTGGCTTGCCTGCTGCATGGCGCGCGAGGTGAGGCCGATCTTGCGGCCCTTGATGGTTCGGCCGTCCGCGATTTCGAGCTTGACCCATTCGCGCTGGATGGCATAACCGTCCTCGATCGTCATGCCTGGAAATTGCGCCGAGAAATGCCGCAGGGGGGTGCGCGTCTTGCGGGCTTCGTAGAGCTGTTGCGCGAGCGAGCGGATCGTGTCTTGCGTCAGCATGGCTCAGCCTCGTTGGAAGAGCGGGTGCAGCGAACTGGTCCGCGAGTTGAACACTTCGGCGCCTTCGTCTATCTGCAGCGTGATGCCGATGTGCCGGGTGGCGAGAAGCGCAGCGAAATGACGCTTGATGCAGGCATCGAGCGCTTGCCCGACCGACTCGTGCACGGCTGCACTGCGGCCGCGCGCCATCCGCAGGTTCAGGTAGACGAATGCGTATTCGCCGGTTCCGCCGGCCGCAAGGCCGGCAGCGCCGCCGTCGGCCACCGCATGATGCGCGGCCGGGTAGGCCAGCACACGGACGCCGCCGACCGGAAACACCGGCTGGCCGCTCTCGTCGCGCTGGGCGACCATGGTCTCGGCGAGCACCTTGCACAGTGCCGGCATATCGGCGCCGCCGTGGTCCGGCGCACGGTCGAGATCAGGGGTATAGAGGATCGTCAGATGTGGCATGGTGAGATACCGAGGGCATAGGTTCAGAGACGCGGAAACGCGCGATAGCTTTTGGCTGTCGAGCTTTCGGCACGTGGGATCGCGTCGCCGCGCTGGGGCGTGACCGGAAACACCGCATTGATCAGGCCGGTGCCCGAAGAGCCGAAAT